>Ga0065711_1001257_pt1 | contig 45828 bp, 56 predicted proteins | sample Hoacrofraction12_FD_59098 | JGI IMG/M metagenome (GOLD analysis project Ga0065711, IMG submission 59098) | Hoatzin crop microbial communities from Cojedes, Venezuela - Epithelial fraction 12 v2 (version 2) | ecosystem: Host-associated > Birds > Digestive system > Esophagus > Crop | place... | reverse complement strand
ACTGCCTCGCTCCTATGGCTGACACACTTAACAAGTATGCTCCCATCCAGAGCGGTATCATGAGCACAATCCACGCTTACACAGGCGACCAGATGATCTTGGACGGCCCTCACAGAAAGGGTGACATGAGAAGAGCTCGCGCAGGCGCTGCTAACATCGTTCCTAACTCCACAGGCGCAGCAAAGGCTATCGGCCTCGTTATCCCTGAGCTCAACGGCAAGCTCATTGGTTCCGCTCAGCGTGTACCTGTTCCGACAGGTTCCACAACAATCCTCACAGCAGTTGTTAAGGGCGACAACGTTACAGTTGAAGGTATCAACGCTGCTATGAAGGCTGCTGCTTCCGAGTCTTTCGGTTACAACGAAGATCCCATCGTTTCTTCCGATGTTATCGGCATGAGATACGGTTCCCTCTTCGATGCAACACAGACAATGGTTGCTGAGATCGGCGACGGCCTCTATGAAGTTCAGGTTGTATCCTGGTATGACAACGAGAACTCCTACACATCTCAGATGGTTCGTACAATCAAGTACTTTGCTGAGTTGGGCTAATTCCGAACAAAGAGTTTCAAACAAAAGCCTTGGGAAATCCCCAAGGCTTTTTTTGTGCCTGAAATGTATTATAATTTCTGTGTTATTTAAATTCGGAGGGTATTAATATGGCAGACAGACCGAGAGGCAGGGAACGCAGAGTCACAGGCTCCGGCAAAGGCGTTGCGAAGAGAGGCAGCGGCACGGGTACCGGCCCTGTGGGATCCGGCTCATTCAAACCCGGGAAAGCTAGAACATCGTCCCACGGCGGTTCGTCCGGCGGCGGCAATTACAGCGGAGGCACCACGAGAGGAAGTTCCGGCAGTTTGGGCATTATTCCGCTCATCATCATCGTGGGCATCGCGTACTTTGTTATATCGAAAACAGGAATTCTCTCAGGTACGTCAAGCAACACGGGTTCGTCCACAGGCTCCGGCCTCGGCACACTTGTTTCGCTTTTGGGATCTGACAGTCTCAGCAGTACTTTGTCTTCCGTAAGCGGCACCTCGACATCCTGGGGAGACAACAGGAATACTGGTGTCATCGACACCTCGGTATCTTCCGAGGCGCGCGCGAAATACACGACAATCAAGGGCGACGGGTCCGATGTTTATACCATCATGGTTTACATGTGCGGCACGGACTTAGAGTCTAAGAGCGGTATGGCAACAAGAGACTTGAACGAGATGCTTCAGGCATTAATCTCAGACAAGGTTAACCTTATCGTTTACACCGGCGGGTGTTCGGCATGGAAGAACAGTACCGTGTCATCTTCCACCAACCAGATTTATCAGATTTATAACGGCGAGATGAAGTTGCTCGAATCCGACATGGGCAGCAAGGCGATGACAGATCCCGCGACCCTTACAGAATTCATTAAATACGGTGCGTCGAATTTCCCGGCAAACCGTTATGCTTTGATTTTCTGGGATCACGGCGGCGGATCTATTTCCGGTTACGGCTACGACGAGAAATACAAGACCTCCGGTTCGATGGATATATCCGAGATTTCTCAGGCACTTTCCGCAGGCGGAATAAAGTACGACTTTATCGGCTTTGACGCATGTCTCATGGCAACGCTTGAGACCGGCCTCATGGCTGCAGATTACGCGGACTATCTTATCGCATCCGAGGAGACGGAGCCCGGTATCGGTTGGTACTACACCGACTGGCTTACCGAACTTTCCTCGAATACATCCATGAGTACGGTCGAGCTCGGCAAGAACATCGTCGACGATTTTGTATCGAAGTGCTCCGAGAGCTGCAGCGGCCAGAAGGCAACGCTTTCCGTTGTCGATTTGGCGGAATTGTCTCAGACTGTTCCCGACGATTTGAAGACCTTTGCCACAAGCACAAAATCTTTGATTACAGACGGGTCTTACGAGACTGTTTCCACAGCTAGAAGCAACACGAGAGAATTTTCGACCTCATCCAAAATCGATCAGATCGATCTCGTGGATTTTGCGCAGAACCTGGGTACAGACGATGCAACAACTCTTGCGAACACTTTGCTCGGGGCCGTTAAGTACAATAACACATCCTCGAACATAACGAATGCTTACGGCATATCGATTTATTTCCCTTACAACAGAACCTCGTATGTCTCGAAGTCCGTTGAGTACAACAATGCGGTCGGTATCGACTCGTCCTATTCCGAGTGCATAAGAGAATTCGCAAGTCTTGAAACATCGGCGCAGTCTTCTCTGGGCTCTGCAGGTTCGCTCCTGTCGATGTTAGGAGGCTCGACGTCTTCGTCTTCTTATTCGACCTCGTCGGCGTCCTCGCTCCTTTCCGCAGTATCAAGCATTTCGGATTTCTCATCGCTTCTGGGAGACACGTCTTCTATGGACAGCATCCTTGGTGACCGCGCAATCTCCGCTGAGGACATCGCGAACTACATTTCCGAGAACCAGCTCGATGCGTCCAAACTTACATGGAATCAGGCTTCGGGCGGTGAGTACTATATTTCAATTGACGAGGATCAGTGGGCTCTCATTCACAGCGTTGATTTGTGCATGTACTACGACGACGGCACAGGTTACCTCGATTTGGGTCAGGACAACAGATTCTCAATCGACACCAACGGCAACCTCATCTCCGAGGATGACGGCGCGTGGATTTCGATTAACGACCAGCCTGTTGCCTACTACCACACAGATACGACCGATGACGGCGACAATTACACCATCACCGGTTATGTTCCTGCCCTGCTTAACGGCGAGCGTGTCAAACTTATCCTGATATTCGACAACGATAACCCCTACGGCTATATCGCCGGCACCCAGATGTGGTACGACGGGGATACGACAGAGACCGTTTCGAGAGGTTTGATTGAACTTGAGACAGGTGATACTCTGGATTTCCTCTGTGATTACTACGACTACGACGGCAATTACAGCGACACCTATTATTTGGGTGAGCAGATGACCGTGACCGATGAGATGACGATAAGCGACACCTATGTCGGCGGCAGTTATTTGGCGCTCTACCAGTTGACGGATATCTATAACGTCGAGTACTATACCGAGGTTATTCCTTGAGTCTAAAGAACACGGGGCCGGCCTCGGGGCGCGCTCCGAGGCGTATGGGCAGATCGACGCACCCTAAGCCCCGGCTTATGAAAAACGATGTGTTTTTATATTCGTAACATCCGGCAATAACGCCGAGTTTCGGGAGTTCATCGTCCCTCAAGACGGTGAACTCTATTTTTATCGGAGTTCTGACCTGACCGCCGTGAATGTGGCCGGAGAGCATGAAATCGGGAAAATTGTCTTCGAGATGAATAAGGGCATCGGGGTTGTGCGCGACCAGAATTTTGGCATCACAATCGGGCAGAGGTGCCATCTGATACCATTGGCGGTCTTTGCGTCCTGAATCATCGACTCCTGTTATTACATATTTCTTTCCGGAGGCGCAGTCAAACTCAAAGTATGTGTTTTCGAGATTTACAAAACCGCACGCTTTTATGTCGTCTTCGCTCAAGTCTGTGTCGTGGTTGCCGGTGACGCCTAAAAACGGAATCCCAAGAGATTCGCACGTGTCCGCAATCTGCTTGAGGTATTTTATGCCGCGGTTTTTGAAGGGGGTCCAGGTTATTATGTCCCCGCCGAAAATCACGCAGTCGGGTTGTGCCTTTGCAATCTCTTCACAGATTTTTTTTGCGGGCACAAAGCAGAATTCCGCGTGAAGGTCGCTTATGAAGTATGCCTTGAAATCCGCGTTGGAAAATGTTGTGCCGTAAGGGTTTTCCTTGTCGCGAAAAAAATTCTCCCCGCGCGGTTTTGCTTTCTTTAAGTATGCGGAGGTGAATTCCGGAAAATGCGGCTCTGCCAGGGCGATTATCAGAAGTATCGCTGCGAGAACGATTAGTGCAATCAGAATATATCGCATTCAAGTATTTCCTTTTTTATTTATTATAATATATACCTTTTGTTTAATTGTGATATAATCAACGACAGATTGAAAAAAGCGGAGGGATTAAAAATGCCTAAGACAGAAATCAAATCGGAAATCGTCGAGCACATCGGAGTTCTTACCGAGAACAAGTCCGGATGGAAGCGTGAAGTCAACATTATCAGATGGAACGACGGCAAGCCTAAGCTTGACATTCGTGACTGGGGCCCGGACCACGAGAAGGTCGGCAAGGGAATTTCCCTTAGTTACGATGAGTTCAACATCCTCAAGACTTTCCTGGAAGAGAAAGATTTCTCCAAGTTGGATGCTCAGTAATTTATAAGATAGCGAAGCGGACATGAGGAGCGAAGAACGCGCCGGTATTGTTTTTGCTATATTGCTGTTGGTGTGGGGGACTCCCGTAGCGGAGCCCTTCCGTATTTTTGTCAGATATATTGCACGTGTCATGGAATATTTGCCGTGGCCCGGAATAGCGGTCAGCCTTGTTACGGCGGCCGTTTTAAGTTTGGTTTGCATTATCCTGACAGCCCTTTCCAAAACATCTGCGGTTTACTACATGCCGTGCGCAATTGCCGGGCTTTGTTTGGCCGGATTTACAATCCGCGGATTTTCCAAAGGTGAAGTTTATGTGCCGGAAGCAATCGCGCTGATTGCGCCGGTTGCAATCCTTCTGGTGCTTTATATCCTTAAGGCCGATAAAGCGCTCATCTGGGCGTCGGATATTTATATCTACAGCATACCCGTGGGTCTTATCACATATCTGGTAACCATGCCGCTTGCAAGTCTTTCGGAAACTCTTTCGAGGATACTTTTTATCAATCGCAACAACGATATCGATTTGACAAAGCCTTTTACGGGAATTGCGAATATTCCCGGGGTTGTCTGGGGTGTCGTGATTGCGGTTGTTTTATTGTTGCCGGTTTTGTTTGCAAGCCTCGGCAAGCGTTTGGGAGGGAAGTATGAAAATTGACGGACAACTAAGTATTTTCGATATGGACGGCGGCGACAAAGAGAAGCAGGAATACTTAGAACTCGTAAAAACCCTGAACTACCATGCGCGCAGATACTACGAGGAAGACGAGCCTGAGATATCCGACTTTGAATACGACCAACTCAATAACAGGCTTAAGGAAATTGAGAAGGAACATCCCGATTGGATCACGGAGGATTCGCCTTCAAAACGCGTCGGATGGAAAGCCGAGAAGGGTATTTTGGTTAAGCACAATGTGCCGATGTTGTCGCTCCAGGATGTTTTCGAACGAAGCGAAGTCGATGAGTTTGTAAATTCCGTAATCGCCGAGTTCGGAGACGAAGCGGAGTTTCTGGTCGAGACCAAAATCGACGGCTTGTCTATGGCGTTGCGTTACGATAACGGCGAACTTACAACGGCCGTTACGCGCGGTGACGGAATCAACGAGGGTGAGGACGTCACGATGAATGCCAGGGTTATATCCGATGTCGTAAAGCACATGAAAGATCCTGTTGAGTATATCGAGGTCCGAGGCGAGGTTTACATGACCCGCGCGGCTTTTGCGGCGGTCAACGAAGAGGCCGAGGAAGAGGGCGGCAAGACTTTCGCAAATCCCAGAAACTGCGCGGCCGGCACACTGCGCCAGATAGATACAAGAATTACAAAGAAACGCAATCTTTCGATGTTTATATTCAATGTCCAGGAGACGCGCGGCATCACTTTCAAAACCCATACCGAGGGCTACGAATTTTTGAAGGCCCGCGGCGTCAAGGTAATCGAGCTTTACTACAAGTGCAAGACCGCCGATGAGGTGTGGGATGCGATTCAAAAGATAGGGGAGGCCCGCGGAGACTTAGCGTACGATATAGACGGTGCGGTCGTTAAAATTAATAACCTGGCCGAACGGGAAAAACTCGGAAACACCATAAAGTTCCCGAGATGGGCGATTGCCTACAAATATCCGCCCGAGGAGAAGGAAACGCGTCTGATTGATATTGAAGTCAACACAGGCCGCACGGGGCGCGTGACACCCGTCGCGATTTTCGAGCCGGTGAGTCTGTGCGGAACAAAGGTTACACGTGCGACACTCCACAATCAGGATTTTATTGACGATCTGGGACTCGGTATAGGAGACACAATCGTTGTCTACAAATCCGGTGAAATCATCCCGAAGATAAAGAGCGTAAACAAAGACAGGCGCCCGTCCGACTGGAAACCGTACACGATGCCCGACACGTGTCCCGTGTGCGGCCACAGGCTCGTACGCGAAGAAGATGCATCCGATTTAAAATGCATAAATCTGTCGTGTCCGGGGACCGTCACAAACCGCATCGCAAATTTCGTCTCAAGAGACAGTCTCGACGTCAAGGGCTTCGGCATAGAATACATCCGCAAGTTGGTTGAAAGCGGCCTTATAAAAGACATCGGAGACATATTCACGCTCAAAGACAAAAGAGATGAATTGCTCGAAAACCATATCTTCGGCCTTGAGAAAAACACCGACAAAATTCTCTCCGCGATAGAAACCGCAAAAGAGACTGCGACACCCGATAAAATTCTCTCAGGGTTAAATATCCCTGACGTCGGCAAGGCCACCGCGAGACAGCTGATAAAGCATTTCAAATCTATCGATAACATTGCGTCTGCGGAAACAGAACAACTGCTCGAGGTTGGTGACGTCGGAGATGCAACGGCGCGCGGAATACACGAGTTTTTTGCGGATTCCGGCAACAGGGAACTCATAGCCAGGTTAAAAGAATACGGCCTGAATTTCGAGGCTGAAGAAGTCGCGCTGCAAAGCAATGTTTTTGAAGGTAAAAGTTTTTGCATAACCGGGACATTGCCGGGCATGTCACGCGATGAAGCGTCCAAACTTATCGAGGCCAACGGCGGCAAGGTCGTATCGTCGGTGTCCAAGAAAACAGACTTCCTTCTCATGGGCGATAACGCAGGCTCCAAAGAGCGTAAAGCACGCGATTTGGGAGTTGCGATTATATCGCTTGATGAACTCCGGGAAATGATAGGTGGCGGCAAGTGAACGAAGAAAAACAGAGAATCAGAAACCTGATAAAAGAAAGACGCACTTCTTTGAGCAAAGAAGAGATTTCGGAGGCGGGGCGCTGTCTGGCCGAACTCTTTTTCGAGATACCCGACGAAGATCTTAAGAAAGCATTGAAGCACGCAAAAACAATCGGTCTGTACCGTGCCGTCGGAGGCGAGGTGCCGTGCGACATGCTTGCCGGGGAACTTGAGAAGCGCGGGTTTAAAACCGCATTTCCGAGAGTTGAAGAATCGGGGATTGTTTTTCGAACGGCAAGCGTCTCTGATGAGACCTCGTTTGCCCCCGGAGCGTTTAATATCCCCGAGCCTTTGGCAACATGCGGGGAAGCCGCCCCGGAAGTTGTTATTGTACCGGCCCTTGCATATAATGATGAAGGAGCAAGACTCGGTATGGGCGGCGGATACTATGATAAGTACAGCGCTGCGCACAAAGCTTTTTACATCGGGGTTGTCTACGACTTCCAGATTTGCTCGCAGATACCCGTGGAAGAGCACGACATGTATGTAGATTTGATTTTGCCTTTGGAGACGGAAGAGTAATATGAAATATTTCTTTTGCAATCTGAGCGTGCACTTGATTGTTGCCGTTGTGCTTCTGGCTTTTCTCTGCGCGTTCTCAAACAAAGTCATGAAGAAGAAGGCGGATAAGATTTACAAGTATTTCATGCCGGTCATTCTTGCAATTGTCCTGACCGTTTATTGTTACTTTATTGTCGTTCCCAGATTTTTTGATATCAGAAATGTCGTTAACGACAACTACCAAACCGCCACGGGAGTCGTAGAGAGCGTGTCGCCTCTGAAGAACTTCGTGAAGATTGACGGCGTGTACTACTACAAGAATCCGATTCACTACACTCCGGCTGTCGGGGAGACGGTTGATGTCAGATACAGCGGATACGCAAATCTTGCGATAGAAATCGATTCGGTCCAAAATTAAGCCTGTCAAGTACCAAATTGCGGCAATTTCGTTACAAATTTCGACCAAAAGTCTCAAAATAAGCCCTTTTTTAAAAAATTCTTGCATTTTGCACTCCTACCCGTTCATTATGGAAGTATCTCACAGGACGCGTCAGGAGGCACACACAATGGAAGAGAAAAACATAATCGGGAACGACATCAGCCTGTACGTAATCTGCAATGACAGAAATTTGCTCGATAACATAAACGGAATGCTCTCGCGTAACGGCATCATAGGCGTTATGGACGGCACGGGCAAAGTGCAGTATATGGTTGATGCGCGGAAAGACAAAACCGCTGCGATGGCAAAAATCAACAAATTCATAACCTCGCGGATTTTGCCTTTCGGGGACAACAACAGCCTTGTTTACGATTCCGTGGCAAGAACCGTTTTTGAGGAATACGGATTCGACATGGCTCATATCGGGTCGGTCATAATCTACGAGGCCATAAAGGATGTGTTGCACAGGGGAGGTGCGGCACCGTCGAATGTCAAACATATCTATCTGGAGGCTTCGGTTAAATTTGACATGACCTTCGATCAGATAGCACGCGATGTGAGATATTCGATAAAGGCCAGCCTTTATCCGAATATGAGAACGGCAACCCTGATAAAAGATTTAAGTGAGGAGATAAGTGACCGTATGGAAGGGAAGAAGCCGAAGAAAAACAAAATGAGATAAAAGAAAAGACCGTGCGATGTGCACGGTCTTATTAACAACAGAATCAGTCGTCTGAATTACTTCTTCTTACCCTTCTTTGCGTTAACCTTATCCTTCAGAGCCTTACCTGCCTTGAAAGAAGGAACTGTGGATGCAGCGATCTTGATTGTCTCGCCTGTAGCGGGGTTGCGTCCGGTACGAGCGGCATTCTTCTTTGTCTTGAATGTACCGAAGCCAACGAGAACAACCTTGTCATCCTTTGCGAGTGCATCGGAGATAGCGTCCAATGTAGCTGCGAGAGCATCTGTAGCCTGCTTCTTGGTAAGACCGGAATTCTCGGCGATTACCTCAACGAGTTCTGTTTTATTCATATATTTGCCTCCTTGTGGCCCTTTATCGGGCGATTTGCACTAACATTATCACGGTAAAACTCAATGTTGTCAATGCTTTTCGGCAAATTCCGGGAAAATTTTTGACCGCGAAAGTGCCGTAATACTTGCTTTGTAACACTGTTAAATGATGATAAAATGGACTTTAGGAGGGTAAAGTGAAGTATTTAAGCGCCAATTCGTACTATCAAAAAATTTTCGGAACGAAAACCTACCGTGTTTCGCTGTCCCTGGCAACGACGTGCCCGAACCGGGACGGAACCCTCAGCAACACAGGTTGCATTTTCTGTTCGGCCGGCGGATCGGGCGAATTTGCGGGAACCGGCACACTTTCAATCACAGAACAGTTCAAATCCGGTGTCGAAAAACTTTCGCGCAAGACCACGCCCGATACTTTATATATAGCCTATTTCCAGAGTTTTACCGGAACATATGTCGACCCGCAGAAACTGAAAGCTGCGCTCGATGAAACCTGCAGCCTCGATAAAGTCTGTGCGGTATCAATCGGAACGAGGCCGGATTGTTTAGGTGACGATATCATGGAAGTTCTGAAAAGCTGTACTCTTCCGCTTTTTGTTGAACTCGGTCTTCAGACCGCATCGGATGAGACGGCAACTCTCATCAACAGATGCTACAAAACCGAAGAATACGTCGAGGCGGCCGGGAAACTGAAGGATGCAAATATAAATGTAATAACCCATATAATTTTCGGCCTTCCCGGGGAAACTCCGGAAGACATGATGAATACGGTTAAACTTGCAGGCATAGGCGACGGCGTTAAATTCACCTGCCTTTATGTTTTGAAGGGAACACCTCTGGAACAAATGTGGCGCGGGGGACAATTCAAAACCCTTGAGATGGATGAGTATTTTGATATAGTTGAAAAAGCACTTGAAATCCTGCCCGAAGGCATGGTTGTGCACAGGCTCACCGGTGACGGCCCGAAATCGCTTTTACTGTCTCCGATGTGGAGCGCCGACAAAAGAAAAGTAATCAATTATATAAACCGGAGGTTTGGATAGTTTGTAGAAAAGTTCAATAAAACCAATGTTTTCGGGCATTTCAAGGTGTAAATTTTTTGTAAACAGCCCCTTTTTTAGCACAATAATATACGTACTCTATACAAATTACAGCGCGTCAACAGCGTCTAATAATATCTGAAAATTAAGATGCGTATATACCGTTTGAGTTACGCCCTCGCCCTTGTGTCCGACAATGGTTTTTATGATACGTTCGTCAATCTGTTTATCGGCCATAATCGATATGAAAGTATGGCGTGTATCGTGAATGCGGTGTTTGTATGTTAATATCGGCGCCAAATCTGTTATGCATCTGAATTTGCATCGCGGATATTCCAATTTCATGATTCCATCAGGTGAAAGAATGCTTAACAAATAATCGCCTTGCGTGTTATAAAAGTTTTCTACCAACGGCAATATTTTTTTTGCAATCGGCACCTTACGAATACCGGCGGCGGTTTTCGCGTGCGTTATATATATGCAACGGTCTTTAATGTTGATATCGGCCTTTTTCAGATCAAGCAACTCACCGATGCGTAAACCCGAATATATAAGTATCAGATATACCTGTGCAGCGGGTTTATCTGCATTTTTCCATAGTGCTTCAATCTCTGTTTCGGTAAATACTTGACGGACAATCTTATTAGGATTTCCCGCTTTGGATATATCAATCAAAGATGGTATCTCTTTCATAGTGGCGGGCATAAGCTCATGTCTTATAGCGTATTCAAACATCATCGAAATCAGAATTCTCATAAATCGAAGTGTAGGCCTGTTCTTCCCGCTTATGTCAAAAAACTGTTGCAGATATTTCAAACTCAAATCCGTTATAAGAGTATCCTGGATAGGTTCAAATATTTTCCATACTCTGCTATATACTTCAACAGATCTAGGCGCCACGGTTTGGTAATGTTCGGCGCTCCATTTGTCGTAGAGTTCCGCAAGGGTTATTTCTATTGCGGTTCCGTCCGGGTTAGCGTCGTTATATATTGTTAGGGCCTTGAGTGCGTCTTTGTACGTTGTGTAATAGCCGATGTAACGGTATTTCTGTTTGACGGTTTTCTTTGCGGTGTTCAGTTCGTAACCGACGCTTATTCTTACGGCATAGGGGCGGCGGCGGTTCCCTCCCAGTTTGATAATAGAGCCGTAGCCGTTAGGTAATCTCATAGTGCATATCCTCCTGTTTGTTTTTGCGGGGGAGATGCTTTATAATCGGTGTAGTTGTGAGGGTTTTGTGTTGGTATCCGTTTACTATTCGACCGATATAAAGCATATCCTCCATTGCGGCCGTGATTGTTGCAGCAATCGCGGCTTTTTCGCGTGTTGTCTTTTGTCTTATTTCTAGGCGCTGTTTGCCTGTATAATCTTATTGGATATTCATTTTAGTTTCTCTGTGTTTGCCGTAACCGCTTGATCATCGGTTGCGGCATTCTTTATGTTTGTTTTTGTAATCGTACATAGAGAATGTAACCGCTATAATAAGAATGTCTAAGCAATCTCTTTCCAAAAGATTGTAAAAGCATAGTATTCCTATTCTCGGTTAGCCGTAACGCAAGTTACGGCTTTTCTATGTACGGTTTTGTATTATTTCAAGGTGCGGTTTATTCGTATAATTAGGTTGTGCTGGATTGGTTAGTTCCAATAATATGCACCTCCTATAATTAACGGGCGCCACGTTGCTTTTTCCCCTTGATTCCATTACGTGGCGCTTTTTAATGCTTATCACCTCCGATGTTGTTTTATGTAATCCAAATCAAAAAACAGAGGCTATATAATTACAGTGTGTTAGTTGTTTGGAATTTGGTTGTTACACCTTGTATTAGCCCCGTGGCCCTCCTCGGGGCTTTTACTTTGCCTAAAGTTTTGTTACATCGCTATCAAGCGTTGACATAAAAGCAACGGCTTTTCCTAGTATGTGTACCTGTTCTAATTCCGCGCCTGATAAGACTATCGTTTTGTAGCGCGGATTTTCTGCTACAAGGCGCAATTCTTGAGCGTCCTCATCGCGATACACGCGCTTGAGTGTTGCCTCATCGCCAATAATTACAACGGCTATATCGCCGTTATCCACAGATTCTTGTTTTCGGATAAAGACTATATCACCGTCATAGATTCGGGCGCCTTCCATACTATCGCCTTTGGCGTATAGAGCAAAATCGGCATTCAAATTCATTTCAACGGGAAGATAGACACTTTTATCTTCAGATGCATAGCGCGGTTCACCACAAGCGACATCGCCTAACACCGGCACGGTTGTTATTTGTAAAGGTACGATATTAGGATACGAATAATATACAATATCAGCATCGTTATTAAGCAAGTCACCAGGTGTAACATTAAGAGCATCGGCAATTAACTTTAATTTATCCGTTGCTATATCCGTTAATCCTGCTTCAATCTTGTTAATACTTGTGCGAGATGTAAAACCTGCTTTTTCTGCTAATTCTGCTTGTGTTAAATCCCGCATTATTCTATATTTCCTTATTCTCTCACCTATAAGTTTAAGATATTTTTGTTTGAAATTTTGCATTGTTGTTATCTCCTATATTGGTGTAAGGAAAGTTTAGCACGGGCTTGAAAGACATTCAACAAATTTTTATGATTTTCAAAATTTTTGTTGACTGTTATTCGCTCAAGTGTTAACATACTGTTGTCGAACAACATTCAACAAGGAGTAACAAAAATGACGGATTGCACTAAACGCGACGAAATCAAAAACGACATTAAAAAAAGTGGCTTAAAGGTTTCGAAGATAGCCGAAGAAATGGGCATTTCATACCAGGCTTTATACAACAAATTAAATGGAATTTCTAAATTTGAGGTTAGCGAAGTCGTTGTATTGCAACAGATGTTACATTGGTCTAACTCAAGAAGAGATTTCATTTTTTTTACGCCAGAGGTTGAATGACATTCACATTATTAACAACGAAAACAACGGAGGTAACAACAATGACAACAACAGCAACTAACACAAAAGCAATGCCCGCGCACGTTATCGAGATAACCGATAAGACGTACACATTAACACGGTTTCCCGATACGGATTGTGAATCGCGTTACATCGTTTTCGCGGAAAAACTGGGAGAGCCTAACGGCATAGACGATGCCAACGGTGTACTTGAGTTTCACGTTTACGATGCTGAACACGATGTTATCAGGCTTATATCGGGGCTGTATGCGTGCAAGGACGCAACGGGGCAGGTTTGGTTTAAACCATCGCGCTATGAGGATTCTTATTTGCCCGCAATTCGCGTGAATTTTTGCGGCAAGGAATTTGAGCCGGGCGAGTGGTTCGACCTGTGCTTTGACATCTTTTCGTGAATCAGGAGGGCGAGGGAATGACAAACGCAATGCTTCAGGGTAAGCGCATATCTTGCGCCCGCGATATGGTTTTCGATGAAATCAAGGACCGTTACGTATATATCGGTTTTCGCAAGTATAACGGCGATGAGTTCTTATGGAATTTCAAGGCGGGCCTGTATATCAAGCGGGGCAACGCCGGAGAAAGCAGAGATTACACCAATGAGGATATTGAAGAACTGTTAGAAAACGGCGCAATAACGCTTTTAAGGGCGTGAAAGGATAGGTAACAGCAAATGACAATCAACAAGATGAACGAGATGGACGGCGCCAAACTCAAAGAGATATTGAGCGCGGCGGGGCTTAATCCCAGGGACATATCCGAAAAGGCCGGATATTCGCGCAAGTGGTTAAGCAACATGATCTCAGAAAACAGAATAAGCAGGGCGGCGGTGTTCACGTTACGCGATACATACGCGATTATGCCCGAATTGTATTTGACATTTCCCGATTGCGATACGGGCGATGTAACAGAATGCGCACCGGCAATGGATAAGGACGCTATAAGAGCGATTGTTAAAGCTGCCGTGATTGACGCGCTTGAGGAATACGGTGTTTGGAGAATAGGAGGGTAAGGCAATGAGAATGTACTTATCTATCAGGGAAACCGCAATGCTTATGGGAGCGTCTGAGGGCTTTGTAAGGCAAGGCTTGAAGCAAGGTGTTTTCGAATGGGGATATGCGGTAAGGGCGCGCGGCGGCAAGAATTGCACATATTACATCGTGGCCCCGGAGTTTTGCCACAAATTCCATATCGCGCCGGACCAGTTAGACGCGATGTTGGGAGATACAAACAAAGATTTCAAAGGAGGTGAAGCAATAGATGATTGAGAGGTTTTGCGACAAATGCGAAAAGAAATTTGACGGCACCGTTATTCCGTTGACCGTTAAAGATAAGTTTTCGCACGTTGAAGATACCTTTTATTACGGCGTGATTAAGCGCGACGTAGAGGGCAATAAACAGTTTGAACTGTTGGACCTTTGCCCCGGTTGCCAAAAAGAACTTATCGGCTTTTTGGGATACGTCGATAACACATCTGCTGCAACAGATAACGCAACGGCCGCAATGGATATGCCGGTACCTGAAGTTACACCGGCAAACACAACCACAAACGCAAACACGAACACGGAGGATTAAGACATGAACGTATTTTTTTGGATGCTGATAGCCATAGCGGTTATTTCAAGTTTTTGTATAGGGTTCTTTTTGATGAGGGCTATCAGTGAGTTTAAGATTGCGCGGTTATATCGCATGTGGAGTGTATTAGAAGCGAATTACAAGGCAAGGATAGAAAGAGATACATGCGAGATAACAGATTTAATCCTGGCTAATTCTGAGAGATTGGACGCACGTATAGATTGGTTTGAGCCGTGGTGAAAGATTTATTTTTGTGGATTAGAGATTTTATAAGGTTGCTCATTGATCTGTATAAGACGGACAAGGAAAAGAATAAGCCCCCTGTATATCTCAAAGAATACAGGCCAAATGTGCTAGGTACCAAATTGAAGAGGTAAGACATGACAACAAATGAATTCAAAGAACTGATGAAAGAGAAGTTAACAGATTTGGCAAACGCCTTGCCGGAGTTAGACGGATTTAACGGTGAACTTGCATTGAGTTCGTACATTGTTTTTAACGCTGAATCCGATGAAACACGCGAAAAAAGGCCCGAAATTTACATTTCAGGTGATGTTTACGATGCGAGATTGATTGAAGAATACGAAAAACAGGACCAACCTGTACCCCGAATTGTTAACTACTTAAGGCTTCACTAAGGGAAAGAGATAAGAAAGATGAGCGGATTTTTATATATCAGAGAAGAGATTATGAGAGCGGATATACAGCCGAGCGACAAACTTATATTAGCCGTGATTGATACGATGGGCCGAAATAACGGATGCTATGCGACTAATAAACAGATAGCGGATTTAACAGGTGTTAAGGTTCGCACGGTGTATAACATTATTGAAAGATTGGCAGCTGATGGATATATACAGATCTGCGAAAACGGAAATTCACGTGTAATTTTCTACGTTGCAAATTTTGCAAAATCCGAAAATACCACCGAAAACGACGTTGCAAATTTTGCAAAAGACAATGCAAATTTTGCAAAACAGAATGCAAATTTTGCAAAGGATTTTGCAAATTTTGCAAACCCTTTATATAAGCAAGACAATATAAGACAAGATAATACAGGGAATAAGACTAACGCGCACGCGCACGAAAATTTTACACGCGATAATTTTTCTACTCATCAGGATAATCAGAAAACAGAAGGGAGTGATGCCAACATGCTCCCGGAAGAAAAGAAAGACAACCCTCACAAAACTAACAAACAAACTTTGAACACGAAAAACAGAAGTGTTCCTAAAACTTACACCTGCGACACTTTCGATTCTCCGGGAGTAAACGCCGAAAGCATGTTTTTAGAACTGCTTGCGGAATTACGCGAAAAGACTAACGAAAGCGAGAACAATTACAAAGATGACACAGGAGGATGCTTTACAGATATTGGCTATGACGGCAGCGGCATATCCGTATTACAAAGTCAATCGCGAAAAAGCACAGGCAACGGTTACTTTGTGGATGATGTCTTTTAGCCAATATCCCGCGATGGTTGTATGGAAAGCGGTACAGTTGCACATCGAAAAAAACAAATTCTTCCCAACGGTTGCGGAAGTGAACGAAAACATACAAAGGGCGCAGCTGATATTGCAGGAACCGATACAACCACCTACCAAACAGATCACGGCAAACAGAACATACAGCGATGACGAATTAACCGCTTTATTGGATGAGATGACCGGCAATAACAACAACGAAAACAACGACGGAGGATAAAACAACACACATGGCAGAATCAAAAACAAAAGTATTTGATACACTTTACGCCCTTAACCTGAACGGTGAAAAAGAGAAAAAGGGCAAGTTCGACTACTTACCTTGGGCCGATGCGTGGGCGGCGGCAAAGAAACTTTACCCGGATATCGAATTTGAAATAATGCACTTTGACGGGGGATTGCCTTATGTATACGACCCTAACACGGGTTACATGGTATTCACAAAGATAACCCTTGACGGAATAACGCACCCTATGTGGCTTCCCGTAATGGAATATTCAAACAACGCAAAACTCAAAGCAACCATGACGGACATTAACAAAACAATCATGCGATGCCTTGTAAAAAATCTTGCGATGTTCGGATTAGGGCTTTATCTGTACAAAGGGGAAGATTTGCCGGAAACAACAAATGCAAACAAACCACAGCAAACTACATCAACCGGCAAGAAAACAACAACAAACAGTAATCAGGCACCAATGAGCGCTCCCGCGTCAAATATAGCAGCAGAAATCAATCAAGATGCGGCAACAGATGAAAAAGAACAGATGAAAATCTATTCGGCCAAAATCAAAAGAGCGTGCCAAATTTACGATTTGGACGTGGGCAAAGTCTGTAAGTATATCGGCCTTTGCAAAACATCGACCGCAGATGATGTCAAATTCGCATGGGAGCGCTTGCAGGCAATGTGCGATGACATAGAGAAATTAACCACACTTAAAAACCTTTGACGGAGGATTAACACATGAACAGAGATTTATTTCAAATCAACGCAGATATCGCGTACATACTTGAAAACGGTGCCGATGAAAACGGTGAAATCACCGATGAAACAATTGAAGAACTGAGATCACTTCACATTGCCAAAACAGAACTTATCGGGCAAATCGGACTTGATATTAAGAATCGTGAAGCAAGGATAGCGACAAAGAAAGACTACATCGAACAATGGAAACGAGATGTTGAAGCCGATACGGATACGATTAAGCGGCTTAAAGAGATGTTGTTATCAGAGGTTAAATCCCTGGACGATGGGAAATACAAAGATGATGTACTCACTATGTATACAAGCAAGCATAAATCGGTTAAGTGCAAATCTGATACGCCTGATCTTGATAATCTCCCGGACGAATTCAAAAAGGTAACGGTTGAGCCACGTAAAACAGAAATAAAAAAGGCGCTTGAAAAAGGGGAAGCCGTCGGGGATTGGTACATATCGGAAGATGAAAGCCTAACAATCAGGATGCGGAAATAATGTGCAAATCGGAAAAGTCTTTAACAATCAACGGGCGATGCCTATATAACCAGTTACGCGCAAGGGGTATAACCGGCAAAGAAGCATCGGTTAATTTGGGATATTCAAGCGGATATATACACGAATGCTGCCGAATTTCCAAGATGCCACAAACCGCGATAGACGGATTACACAAGATGTACGGCATACTCCCCGATACATACGTTAAAGAACCACAAGATACAGCCGAAAGAGAATTTAACAAAGCTGTTGCGGATTTGATGCTTTACAAACTTGAAAGCGAATTATCCAAAGAGTTAGGGATAGGTGTATCAACGTTACATCGGATGTTAACGACAAAGGGCGCCTATTCCCCCGGCCGCAAACAGTTGCTTAAAGTTCTTAAGTGGCTAGACATAAATGAAAACGAGGTTTTGTAAAAAGAATGATATGCATAAAGATACCGTTAAACCCGGTAACAAAGAAAAACTCCCAAAGAATCCTTTACAGATGGCAAATCAACAAAGCGGGCAGAAGGGTTAGGGTTCCCTTTATAGCCCCGTCCGCTGCATATAAGCAATACGAACATGATGCATTGTTTTTCTTGCCCGGTATGCCTGATATCGATTATCCCGTTAACGTCAAGTGCGTGTTTTACATGCAAACCAAACACAAAGTAGATTTGAACAATCTGCTTGAAGGATGCACTGATCTGTTGGTTAAGGGCCACGTGTTACAGGACGATAACAGCAACATAGTAAAAGGCCACGATGGAAGCCGTGTAATGTTCGACAAAGCAAACCCTCGTACAGAAATCTACATAGAGAGGTGGCAAGAGTGAACAAGATAAAAGAACTGAGGATGGAAAAGGGGCTTAGTGTTCCCGCTATATCCAAAGAAACCAATATATCGCGGGCAACGCTTTACAAGATGGAAAATTGCCCCAATTTACAACAAAGCAAATTCAAATACAAGAATTTGGAGAGATTGGCAAATTTCTATCGCATAACCATCAAAGACCTGATGGGGCCGGCGTATTCGGAATGTAAATACCTAGACGATTTAGATGATACCAAAGGGGGCAAAACATGAACGGACGTGATCATAAGAAATACAAGATAGCAATTAGGAAAACCAAAGGTACCAGGTACAACCTGAAAAAAGCCCGCGTAAGTAAGGGCTTAACCCGCGAAGAAATATCCGATTTGTTGGGATGGAGTGTTAATTATATCGCTAACATCGAAAACAACAAAATGGGCGCGGTTAAATCTGATATTTGGAATGATTTTGAAGTTCTTTACGGAATCGACAAAGAAACACTTAAACAAATCGCTAACTAATCGGAGGAAAACAATGCCAAAGACGATGGATTTTAAAACAGCAATCATTAGCCAGTTCCGCGAATACTACTTAAAGGAATGCATTTGCGGAAGAATACCGGCAATAGATGCAGATACGGTAAGAGAAATTAACGACGATGTAACGGAAGAATACATAGAGGGCTTTATTATCACATGTCGATATTGTCAATTAGGCATGTGGGGCCGGACATTGAAGCAAGCTGCAACGGATTGGAATTCGTTTATAGATGCTAACAGAAACAGTATTCCCGACAAAGCCGATAGTCGCAAAATCAACAGGGAATTAAACAAAATCGAACAAAACGCACTTAACACGGAGATCAAACAATGAATTACATGGAATTTTTACAAAGCAAAATAGAGGTAGCGCCTGAATCAGGCTTTGAGATTGAAGATGCAGCAATCAATCCGGCGCTCAAGCCTCACCAACGCGACGCTGTAAGATGGGCATTGCGAGGCGGTCGCAGAGCATTATTTGAAAGTTTCGGATTAGGCAAAACCGTACAGGAAATAGAATTCTGCTATCAGTGCATTAAACATTACGGCGGTAAAGCTTTAATCGTATTGCCGTTAGGTGTTAAACAGGAATTCACGCATGATGCGGTTGAACTCTTAGGTTATGCCAAACCTAGATATTGCAGGACGATGCAAGAGGTAGATGAAGTTAAAGGCGATGAGATTGTTTTAACAAACTATGAGCGCGTAAGGGATGGAGATATTGATCCTAAATACTTTACGGCAACATCGCTTGATGAAGCATCTGTTTTACGTTCATACGGCTCAAAGACTTATCAAACCTTTTTGGATAAGTTCAAAGGCGTCAAATATAAACTTGTGGCAACGGCTACACCATCGCCTAACAAATACAAAGAGTTAATCCATTATGCCGGTTACTTGGAGATTATGGATACGGGGCAAGCATTGACACGGTTCTTTCAAAGGGATTCGACAAAGGCAAACAACCTAACTCTTTATCCCGCACAAGAAGCAGAGTTTTGGTTGTGGTTATCCTCATGGGCGTTATTTATAAGCAAGCCGTCCGATATTGACCCTGATTATTCCGATGATGGTTATGTGTTACCGCCTTTGGAGGTTAACTGGCATCTTATTCCTGAAGATTACGGAGCATATTACGACCGCGACGGGCAAATGATGATATATCAGAACTGTAAAGCGGGCTTGAAAGAAGCGGCAGAGATTAAGCGTAAAACCATAGATAAGCGCGTTGCATTTGCTAAAGAACTGATAGACGCAAGCCCCGATGACCATTTTGTTATTTGGCATGATCTCGAAAAAGAACGATATGCAATCAAAAAGGCTATCCCTGAAGCGGTAGACATTTACGGGTCTATGGACTACGACGAAAGAGAAAAGCGCGTTATGGATTTTTCGATGGGCAAAACAAGAATATTTGCGACAAAGAAATCTCTTTCAGGGTCCGGGTGTAACTTTCAGAGATATTGCCACAGAGAAATATTCGTTGGTATTGATTACGAATTTAACGATTTCATACAGGCAATACATCGCTGCTATCGCTTTTTGCAAACAGATAAGGTGGTTATAGACATTATCTATATGGAAAGTGAGCAGGAGATAAAAGAAACACTTGAAGAGAAGTGGCGCAACCACAATAAGATGGTTAAGAAAATGACCGATATCGTTAAACAATATGGCCTTAACGATATAAAGAAAATCGATGTAATGAAAAGAAAGATGGGAGTTGATACAGTGAAAGTAGAAGGTAAAAACTGGATAGCGGTTAATGATGATTGCGTTGACCAAACAAAGCGGATGGACGATAACAGCGTTGATTTGATATTTACATCAATTCCATTCGGCAATCATTACGAATATTCCGCCAATTATGCCGATTTCGGCCACAATGAAAACGACGATAAGTTTTTCGAACAGATGGAATACCTAACGCCTAATCTGTTAAGAATTCTCAAGCCGGGCCGTGTATGCGCTATACACGTTAAAGACCGTGTATTATTCGGTAATGCCACAGGTACGGGCATGCCAACAATAGAACCTTTCCATGCGGATTGCATTAAGCACTATATGGATCATGGGTTTATGTATTTTGGCATGATAACCGTTGTAACAGATGTTGTGAGGGAGAATAACCAAACCTATCGCCTGGGATGGACGGAACAATGCAAAGACGGTTCTAAAATGGGCGTCGGATGTCCCGAATATATTTTGCTTTTCCGCAAACTTCCATCAGATACAAGCACGGCTTATGCAGATGAACCTGTTACCAAAACCAAAGAAGAATATACCCGCGCACAGTGGCAGATTGACGCACATGCTTATTGGCGCAGCTCCGGCGATAGATTGTTAACATCGGACGAATTGGCCGCTATCCCTGTAAGCAAGTTACAAAAGATATACAGGAAAAACAGCCGTGAATCCGTGTATAACTATCACGAACATGTTGAACTTGCAAAGCAATTAGACAAAGCCGGACATTTGCCCGCTACATTTATGGTTGTTGACCCTGCATCTTGGAACCGCGCTGAGGTGTGGGATGATATAAACCGTATGCGCACATTAAACACAACGCAATCGCAGCGCAAAAAGCAATTGCATGTATGCCCCTTACAGTTAGATATCTGTGAACGAATCATTAACCGCTTTTCTAACGAGGGCGATTTGGTATTAGATCCATTCGGCGGGCTTATGAGTGTACCGCTTACGGCTATCAGGATGGGGCGCCGTGGTTACGGTATAGAGTTATCCCCTGATTACTTCAAAGACGGTATAGCCTATTTGCAGAATGAGGAAGCAGGCCACGAACAAATCTCATTGTTTGACGTGCTTGACCTTAACGATGAGGGAGGTAGCGCTGTATGAAAGTTTACATAAGCGGTCCTATTACCGGCAAGGACCCTAAACAAGCCGAAAAGGATTTCAAAGAAGCTGAAAAGTATTTGAAAGATTGCGGGCATGAAACATTTAACCCTTACGAACTGAGCAAACATTTACCTGAGTGGTTTTCGTACAGTGATTACATAGATATTGATTTAATCCTGTTACGCAAATGCGATGGGTTGTTTGTTATAGGTTCGAAATATAACAACAGCCCTGGCGCAAGTGCTGAAATAGCACTTGCCAAATGCCTTAATATGCCGATTTTAAGATATTTGTGAGGAGGATTAAATGCAAACAGAAGGTTTATACATGGAATGTAACAGATGTCATAAGTACCAAATCATTGAACCTGATTACGATAAACACTATCGAAACAGTGAACCAGGATGGGAAACCATAGAATGTTTAGTTGAAGATGCAGAAGAGAGTTTGTATTACGATTTATGCCCTTCTTGTTCTAAGAAATTCCATCAAGCCATAGAGAAATTTTTAAAAGAAAAAGATACAGAAAAAACAACAAAGGAGATTAAACAATGTACATAAATCCATTTTTTGCCGGAGTTTGCGTAACTATATTCATTGAAGCCGTACTGATAAATGTCATCGCGATTGTTAACTCAATAAGAAACAAGGAGCGCAAATAAATGAGATATCATTGTTTCTTTGAACAATCAGGCACATTCAAAAACGAATTTATCAAACTAGGCTATGAAGCCTACGATTACGATATCCGTAACGATTTTGGCCAAACGGATTATGTAATGGATCTCTTTGCCGAAATAAACAACGCTTATGACGGTAAAGAAAGCCTGTTTGATAAATTTTCGGGGGGGGGTAGATACCATACTCGCATTTTTCCCGTGCATGCGCTTCGAGGACCAAATTATATTATGGTTTCGAGGTGAAACGCCAGGACAGAATGGCCACACCGACGAGCAGAAACTTGAAACGGATATTAAGTTGCAACAGGAACTTACAGAATTGTATATCCTGGTAACACGCCTTGCGATTGTATGCAAGCAAAGAAATATCCCCCTTATAATCGAAAACCCGTACAGCCAACAACACTATCTCAGGCAAAGATGGTGTTTGCGCCCGGATATTATCGATTATGACCGCACTAAGAACGGCGATTATTACAAAAAGCCAACACAATACTGGTTTTTAAACTGCAAGCCTAAACAGAATGTTTTTTTTGAGCCGTTATATCAAATAGAAACGTCCTTGATAGTGGAAGTAACGAAAAATAGGCCGGTGGTTCGTTCTATGATACATCCACAATATGCAAGTAGATTTATACGAATGTACGTGATAGATGATGAGGTAGACATTAACGGCAAAGTGCATAGAAAGGAAAAATTAAAAGATGGACATTAAAGATAAGACAAATAATGCAAATTTGAAAAAACTGATATATGAAAATGGTTATAAACAAGGCTATAAAGCGGCGATATATGCCTTTGCCGGATTGCTTCAAGATAATCACGAAGCTACAGGTGAAAGCATATCTACCGCGTCGATAAACGCATTTATCGACAGTGGCACATTAATTGAGAGTATAGAAAATCGTTATAGAGAATTATTACAAAAAACCAAAGAAGAGGATAATGATAATGATACACAAAATAAAGATTGAGCAACAATGGGCAGATGCAATTTTAGCCGGGGTAAAGAAAGCGGAATTGCGATATAACGACCGAAATTATCAGAGAGGTGATCATATCCGTTTTTGCGTTATCAAAATCGAAAAAGACGGTACAAAAACGCCTATACTATCGCCCGAATATAATAACATGCTATATGAAATAACTTATGTGTATGCAGCACCTTGCAAGGGATTAGCGCCAGGATGGGTTATATTGTCTATTGAACGGACAGATTAAAATAACGCAGATAATCCGAAACAAATCCGAAACAAATCCGAAATAAATCCGAAAACAAGAAGCCGTCCTTATCTGGGGCGGCTTTTGTTATGTGCGCGTGTAGTCTAACATTCTGTAATTGTCAAGTGTTTATATTTTGTGTTTTGCGAAAAACGTTTTTTATATGCTTTATCCTTGTGATATGGGATTAGAGATAGAGTACAGGCCGTTAGGCGATATACAGATGTACGAGGATAACGCAAAACTGCATCCTCAATTTCAGATTGAGCAAATTAAGCAAAGTATCAAAGAGTTCGGAATGTTAGATCCGATAGCGATTTGGCACGGGGTAATAGTAGAGGGCCACGGCCGTTATATCGCGTGCAAGGAATTAGGTTTTGAAACGGTCCCGGTTATATCCCTGGATAATCTCACAGATGAGCAGCGCAAAGCATACGGCTTAATTCACAACAAACTCACAATGAACACGGATTTTGATTTAACATCCCTTAACAAAGAACTAGATAAAATCATTTCGCTTGATATGTCCGACTTTGGATTTGAGAAACTTAAACTGGATATAGACGATGAGCCGGACATAGACAATTACGACGATGGTTATTACGGCGATGAGCGTGAACGGACGGCAGATTATTACAATTTAAGAGAATTTGACGCAAAGCAAGCATCAGGATTTTATCAGATGCCAATAATTGAAGCCGTGGACCATACGCCCAAATCGCTTATAGGATTTAATTACGTAAAAAGCGCAAGCGACGCAATGAAACAAAGCGGTGTTCATTTCTTTATCGACGATTACCAATTTGAGAGGCTGTGGAATAATCCATACGATTACATAACAGCACTTGAAGAATTCGATTGCGTGTTAACGCCTGATTTTTCTTTGTATATGGATATGCCCCGCGCAATGAAGATTTGGAATGTATACAGATCACGGCTATTAGGGCAATTGTGGCAAAACTCCGGACTTATAGTAATTCCTACTTTGCAATGGGCGGAACGGGAAACATTTGAGTTTTGTTTTGACGGATTAGCAGGCGGTGGCACTTATGCTGTTAGCACGGTAGGAGTTATGCGTGATAAGAACGCGCAAAAGATATGGAGCGAGGGTATGCAATACGCAATCGACGTATTAAATCCAAAAAGAATTGTTTGTTACGGTACCAAACCCGAATTTGATTTTAAGGATATCGAAGTTATATACATCGATGCCAGGAAATGGGAAGGTAACAAATAATGGGAAGCAGAGGTTCAAGTTCAGGTGTTTCAGATACGGGGAAACCTTATGGTTCTGAATATCATACTGTTTTTCAAATGGGAAATATTAAATTTGTGCAGGCAAATGATACGAACCACGATAGACCTCCTGATGAAACTATGACAAAAGGTAGGGTATATGCATATCTCAATAAAGATGGTGTGCTAAAAAGTGTTGTCTATTTTGATGAAAACAACAAAAAATTTAAAACAGTTGAAATAGTAGGGCCAGAGCATATTGTTAGTGGACACAGAGAACAAACAAAACCATATCGAACATCACAACATACACATTTTGGTTATATACATGATGAGAAAGGGACAGATAGTCACTCTCCAAAAGAAAAGAAAATGATTGAAAGAGTTACAAGGGCGTTGAAATATCACAATGAAAAGCATTTGCAATAACGGCAATATGAAATTACAATATAAATTAGACCAGAAGCGGGTTAGTAGAGTAGGCAGCACGTCAACCGCTATTTGTCGTGTAACAGCGAAGCATTATGCTTTAGTAGGTGGAGATACACGTTCGAATCGTGTGCGGCTTCTGGTTCAGGGGCGTTCTTTGAGCGCCCTGTTTTTATGCGTGGGATAGGTGAATGATATGGGCGGGCGCGGTTCAACTTTTAGACATATCTCTATAAAAAACACGTGGGAATACGACAAATACGGTAATCCCGAATATACATTTAAGCCGGAACACGAATTGCTAAATAAATTTGCCGATGAACTCAAAAGGGCAATTCGCACAGATAACCATGGGAAAAAAAGAGTTAGTGAAGCATATATAGAATACAGCCCTACTTATAACAAAGTATTGCGGATGAGAGATGAGATGAATAAGGAATACAACAAGTACATCCAAGAAAACAAGCGGGGGCGCGGCGATGTAGTCGATTATATGACGGTTGTTAACATCGAAAAGATAAAAGCATTAAGCGATAGAGCGCATAGGTTAATTTCTGAATATCTGAAATTAAGTGGGCAAAACGGTAAATATAATATGGAATTCCACGATAACTGGCGCAAATAATAACAGATAGATGTAGTAAGGGAGATAACATAATGGGTAGTAGAGGTTCTTATTTTACAAATTCACAAGATAATAGAATATCAGAAGATGACATACTTGAAGAGGTTTCTATGATGAGTAACCGTAACCCGGAAAACCAAAAAGAAATAGACGAGGTGCTATCAGTAATGAGAAATATATATGATGAATACCAAATAGCGGCCGGGGATTTGGTGATAGCGACAATGAAGAAAAGTAAAGATAGTGTAGCAGGATATCATAAACCTAGTGATGGTACAATCGGAATAAATAAAACATATTTGGATTCTGAAAGTTGCACAAAAGCCTATGATGCAAGTATAAAAAAGGGATATCATCCTTCGCGAGGTAATAGAACGGGACTTGAAGCGATAGCGGCTCACGAGATAGGTCACAGAATTGCACGAGTGATAGCAGAAAACCAAAATATAAGACAATTATCGATTCTTCAGCAAGCAATTAAACAAACCAACTATCATTCTATTGAAGATATGGCGAAATCTATAAGTGGATATGCACGGAAAAACCATCATGAAACTATCGCGGAAGCATTTACAGATGTATACTGTAACGGTAATAATGCAAGCGCGGCAAGTATTGCAATTGTTAATACACTAAAAAAATTGAATCAATAAAGATAAAGGAGATTTAACGATGGCAAATTCGAAAAAAAGAAAAGAAATCTATTTTGAACCTGAAGATTATTTTCCTGAAGATATAAGACGGGAATTTAAGCTCGGAGAATATAGCACTAAGGCAAAAAGAGAAACAAACAAGAAAAAAAAGAAAGGAAAATAATGGAGGTATCTATTGCCACGTAGCGCTAAGCAGATAGAATCCGCAAAGCGCAATTTGGAAAAAGGGAAAGGCTTTCAAAGCACCGAAGAAGCACGGAAGAACGGGCAAAAAGGCGGTAAAGCGTCCGGCAAAGCCAAAAGAGAAAAAAAGACGCTTGAACAACAGATCAAGATAGCGCTTGAGATGGAAACGTCGCCGCAGTTGAAAGCACAGTTGCAAAAGACTTTAGGGATAGATGTTGTAACGAACAGTGAAGCGGTAGCTGCGTCAACCGTGTTAAATGCGATTAAGGGAAATAACAAGGCTATTGAACTTGTATCTAAAGCCGTTAGGCCCACCGACCTTTCCGAATTGTGCAAAGAAGAGGAATTGAAGAAACTCAAACTTGAAAATGAACAAAAAGAGTTTGAGTTAACTTCAATGCGCGTTAACTTCAAAGAACAACAGGCTAAGTTGATGCACAGCTGGAATATACCCATATCGGACGTTACAAGCGACTTTATTCAAATGTATAGGGACGTACACGCCGTATATGAGGGCCGTTTGAATATCCGCGAAATGATAGTTAAAGGCGGGCGCGGTAGCGTTAAATCTTCATTCTGGGCGGCTATCGCTGAGGAAACAATATACCAGGACCCCGAAGCACATGTTGTTTACACAAGGCGATATAAGACCGATTTGAGGGGCAGTGTATTTAATCAGTTCATGCGTACAGTTATCCGGCATGGACGTATTGACGATTGGGAATTTAAGACGCAGCCGATGATGGCAATTTACAAACCGACAAAGCAAAGCGTTATGTTTGTCGGTGCAGATAAACCTATAAGCCTTAAATCGTTTAGTGTTCAATTCGGTTACGTCAAGTTGCTTATCCATGAGGAATGCGACGAAATGGCGGGCCTTGAGCAGATGGATAACATAGAAGATACGTTTTTGCGGTCCGATACGCCCGCGCTGGATGTCAAAATCTTTAACCCGCCTAAGAGTATCAATAACTTTATGAACGCATACGTGGCCGATATATGCCCGAAAAAACCAACAACAAAGATATATCATTCGTACTATTACAACGTACCTGTTGAATGGTTAGGTGAACGGTTCTTTGAACGTGCGGAAGAGTTCAAAGCGCTAAAGCCTAATTATTATCGTAACAACTACTTAGGCGAGGTAACAGGTACCGGGGGCGCGATTTTTGAAAATGTGGAATTGAGGGAAATAACAGATGCAGAAATAAGCAATATGCCCTATTTCCGTTACGGTCTAGATTTTGGATATGAGCATCCGCAAGCATTTGAAGCGTGCTATTACGATGAGGAAAACAACATCCTTTATTGCATTGAAGAGATTGTAAAAAAACGGTGCAAGAATGCAACGTTTGCACGCGCTATAAAGCATCATATAAGCGATGAAATCATATGCGATAGTGCAAGGCCCGATAGTATTAAAGATATGTACGATTGGGGTTATAACGTCATTGGCGCTAAAAAGAGATGGGGCAACGGAAAAGGCCGCGATTATTGCTGGGAATGGTTGCAAACTTGTAACAAGATAGTTGTTGACCCTGCAAGATGCCCGCAATTAGCGCATGAGTTAACCACGCTCGAACATGAACAATTGAAAGACGGTACATTCACAGCTGCTTATCCGACAATAGGGGAAGATGCTGTAATGGCCCTTATATATGGACTAAACCGCGATATTATGCGCGGGCGGCCTAATGATATATACGATACAAGCGCAGATAACGCATATAACGAAAACATAATCGATATAGATGAAGATGAGGATTAACACATGGGCATTATTACACGTATAAAGGAGTTGTTTATGAAAACATTTAAATCTGAAGCACAAACCGTATTCAATACGGACATAATTTCAAGCCCCGAAATGGAGTTTGCACAGCAGCAGTGGCTTAACATTATACAGGGGCGCCCGGCATGGTTATCGCCTACGGTGCAAACTATCAACTTTGGGCGCTATATTTGCGGATATATGGCTAAAAAGACTTGCCTTGATCTGTATGTAAATATTGAAGGTCCTGAAAAGAGTACAAACACAAAGACAAAAGCGGCCACAGATAACAGGGCGGCATATATTAACACCGTTGTTAATCAGATGGTACAAAAGACCTTGCGCGACAAAGTAGAAGATGCTTGCGGCTTAGGTGGTATTATCATTAAGCCTAACGGGACATTTAACCCGAACAATGCGCTTGATTATATTTTGCCAAATAACTTTGCCGTAACGGAAAAGTCAAGCAACGGCGATATATTAGGCGCGGTGTTCATAGACCGTATAACGGTGGGAAATACATACTATACGCGCCTTGAATATCATCATTTTGATTACAGCAATGCAAATGAGAGCGGCGCTAAATACATTGTTGAAAACAAGGCTTATAAAAGCGGCTCAGAAGGTGCATTAGGCAACAAGATAGCAATGACGGATGTCAAAGAATGGTCCGGCATTGAAGAATATACAGAGTTTGAGGGTGTGGAAAAACCTCTGTTTGCATATCTTAGAATGCCGCATAATAATACGATAGATTTTTCTAGCCCTGAGGGCGTCGCCATCTTTGCGGATTGTATCAAAGAGTTAAAAGATTTAGATGTGGCGTGGAGCCGTAAGAGCGACGAAATAGAAGATAGCCAGCATATAACCTTTATCAACGAACAGGCGTTAAGGCACCCTGCCGATAAAGCACACCCTCGCGGTTATAAGATAGAATTGCCCCGATTTGTCAAAGGCTTGGCGCAGGGCATCGAAGCCGGAAACTCCGTGCAAGAACATATACCGACATTGTTAACTGAACAGCGCATTACAGAAATAAACAGTACATTGAGTATGATATCGACTAAATGCGGATGTTCACAGGGGCAATTTGTACTTGACCGCAAAAGCGGATATGTAACAGCAACGCAGATAGAATCCGATGATCAGGAAACGGTACAAACGATAACCGATATCAGACGCGCGTTAATGACCGCTATTAAAGACCTTGTTTATGCGATTAACAAGTATTGCGATGTGTACTTTGATTTTGAAGATAGTTATCTAAATATTTTGGATGATGATATCCCTGATGAAGATATTTTCTACTTCAAAGATTTGTTAAGCACATTTGAAGCAGATAGAACGCGAGCATATCAGTTAATGCTTCAGGGCATATATTCCAAAAAGAAATATCTGATGGAATATGAGGGCTTTTCTGAAGGTGAAGCAATAGCAATGATGCAAGAGGCAGCTGAAGAAAAACAAGAAGCCGTTAAACAGCAACAGATAGCGTTTGCTAACGGTGCTAATACTAATCAAAGCCTGTTTACCGATGATGATGAGGAAAACGACGCGAGGGAGGATGATGAAGAATGAAAAGCGATTTCTTTAAGCGTATGTTTGGCAAGCCGTATACATTCCATAACGACGCGATAGGGCTTGATATAGAGATAGACGCTATCAGGATAGGTAAAGCGCTGGATTATGCGCAAGATGCCTTAGATTCGCAAATGTGGGATTTAATGAAACTCTATATGCCTATTGACACGGGCAGCCTTATACAGCAAACGCAAGCGTTAAACGAATCCGTAAGCGGTGAAGTATATTGCTATGATCCGTCAATTCCGTACGGGCATTATCAATATGAGGGCAAGTTATATGAGGACCCTGTTTATCACGTGGGCGCGTTCTATTCCCCTTCATACGGCTTTTGGAGCCGTCCCGGAGTTAAAAAGGTGCGTACAGAATGGGGCCTTGAATATCACGGCAATCCAGATACGCAACCTCACTGGGGAGAGTTCGTTATTAACAACCACAGTGAAGAATTGCGCAAGGTTGTCGAAAATACAATTAGGGCAAATATTAAATGAATCCTGAAAAACTGTTAAAGATATCTGAACGTCTTGAAGCGCAACTATCAGGAATAAGTACGTATTTTATAAGGCGCATCGTTAAAGACATCTTAAAATTGTTTACAGATGATGAGGGTAATGTGCAAATTATGCCGTCTACCATCCATAGACTAAAGATGTTAGACCTTGCAAGCGGCTTGCACGGGGAAATGGCCGAATTTATAACAAAGGACCCTACCATAAGCGCGGCAAGTAATAACGCATGGGAAGATGCAGCACAAGATATTAACAAGCAGATATACAGCGATACGGAAAAGATAGTAGATGCGATTAACGATAAATTGCCTGATAGCGAAAAGATAGCAAAACCGACATTTACGGATAATGTTAAGAACGATTTGACCGAAAAAGAAATCCGTATGCTTGACGGCGCTGTGACACGTACTAACGGTGAGTTATACAATCTAACACAAACAACGGCAGATAGCGTGCAAACGGATTTTATAGATATATGCGATAAGGCATATTTCAATGCAACACATGGCACCGATGTTAATACCGCTATTATGGACGCGATAAAAGAAGCGTCAAAGCGTGGAATAAAGATGGTTAATTATACTAAGAACGGTCGCACTGTATCACATTCAGTAGAAGTAGCATTAGCGCGTGCTATCCGTACAGGAATAAATCAGGCAACCGCGGCGGTAACGCTAACACGATGCGCGGAAATGGGAATTGACTACGTTAAGACATCTCAACACCTGGGCGCTCGTGATATCGGCTCAAACGACTATAGAAGCCACGTATATTGGCAAGGTAACGTTTATAAACTAGATTGGAATAATCCCGCGCTTAGTCAATACAAGCCTAGTACATCAGAACAACAGAAAATAGACTTGAAACACCGATTTTTGCGCTTTGTACGGAAACATGCAAAAAAGTATAATTATCCTGATTTTGTAACAGAATGTGGTTACGGCGATGTCCAAGGGATATGCGGTGCGAATTGCCGGCATACTTTTACACAATTCTATCCGGGAGTTAATGTTGATAACGGATTTCGATATGACCGTGAAGAGAATTTAGAACGCTATGAAAAAGCACAAAAGGCGCGGGCAATGGAGCGACAAATCAGATCATTAAAAAAAGAAAAAGAGGGATTAAAGGCCGCGCTTGAAGAATTGCCGGATAATAGCGACCTTTCCGATAGGGTTAAGGGGGAGTTGAAAAAAGTAAACTCACAAATAAATAAAAAGTCCGAACAATACTCGGAATATTGCCAAAGTAATAATATTTCCCGCGCGAATTGGAGGTTGCAAATCACATCTGGAATACCAGTTAATTCATCAAAAAAAGCAACAGGTGCGCAATAGCACATATTTGGAAAAGATTGATAGATGTGACTATATAAGCGGCGCATAAAGCGCCGTTTTTTGCTGCTAATCTATCTTATTCGCTTTGTCAAGTGTTTTTGCACGATTTATATTTTGTGTTTTGCGAAAAACGGTTTTTATATGTGTTATGTTGAAAATGCCACTTGTGGATTAAACAAGACTTATTTTGCGCCGGGCTGCCCGGATTAAAAACTTTTAAGAAATGAGGTATAGATATGAACATTATCGAAAAACTGAAAGCATTGGGCGTTGATGTAACTGAAAATGTGCAACAGGCATTAGCTGGAGATTGGGTGAGCGTTCAGGAACTTGAAAAGGCAAAGGCCAAGGTTACCAAACTTGAAGCAGATCTTGCCGATAAGGAAGATAAGATTGCAAAACTCACAGAATCCGCTAACAGTGCAAGTACAAGCCGTAAAGACCTTGAAGCACAGATAAGCGAACTTAACAAGACTATCGAAAATGAACGCAATGCCAGAGCTGCACAAGACGAGGAAACACGTCTTACAAATCAGGTAAATGCGTTTTTAGCGGATAAGCACTTTGTAAATACAATTACCAAAGATGCAATCGCAAACAGACTTGTTGCGGAACTTAAGAAAGATACGGCCAAGGGCAGAAGTGTTTCCGAGATGTTCGAAGATATGACTACCGATAAAGATGGCAACGAGATACCCGGAATTATTGTTGACGATAAGACATTTGAAGCAAGTAAAAAACGCGCTTCAATCGTTTCAAGAAGCATTAACGGGGCTAATTCGTATTCGGGAGTTACCAAAGAACAGTTTTTGCGGATGAATTATTCGCAAAGAATGGAACTTAAAGCCAAATCGCCGGAGATTTACGAATCTTTGCGCAAAGGCTAAATAAAATTGAAATAAAGGAGATTAAGAAAGATGGCAAGAACAGGTGAATTTGGCGGCTTCACGTTTGACCCGGAAGTGTTCGCCGATTACATGAGGCAGATGCCCACATGGAACAATGCAATTATGGCAAGTGGTATTCTGCAGGAAGATGCAAGCCTTATGAACCTTATCGGTGAAAAGGGCAATGTTGCAAGTATCCCGATGTATTCCCCTTTGTCTATTGAGGATGACAACATCGGTGATGCTTTGAACAATGACGGGCAGACGGACAATACTCCCGTACAGCCTAAAGGTACGAAACAGACCGCAATGCTCATTCAGAGAATGAAAGCATTTAAAGCTCAGGATTTCACAAAGGAACTTACAGGCGCGGACCCTATCGGGGAGATTGGTAATTCTGTATCTGATTACTATGAGCAGGTATGGATTAAGGAACTTATGACAATCGCTAGCGCGGCTATGTCTATTGAGGATTTGTCCGGCCACGTTACAGATTTGTCCTCAAGCGGTACAGAGATTACCGATGACAACAAAATCGCAGCTGATACCCTTATCTATGCGGAGCAGGCCGCATTGGGCGATATGGCAAGCAATTTCGGTTTGATTGTTATGAATTCTTATATCTATGCAAGATATAAGGTGATGGGCCTTGTTGATTTCAACAAGTACACAATTACAAACGCGATTGAGCCTACTCTTGAGCTGCCTACTATTAACGGTCTTATCCCCATCGTACAGGATAGATTTACCATTGATACAACAGGTGATTTGCCCGTGTATAAGACATATCTTTTCGGGCAGGGTTCTATTCTTACTTGCGATAAGACTAACTACGAAGAGCCTTATTATGTGGACTATGATCCTGAATCACTTGCGGGCGTTCAGAAACTTTATACAAAGCAGGGCAAGGTTTTACATCCTAATGGTTTGAGCCTTAAGGTTGATAACATCGCTGCCGAATCTCCGACAAATGCGGAACTCGGTACAACGGCTAACTGGACCCTTGCAGCTGATTCTAAGAATGTACGTATTGGCCTGATTAAGAGTAACGGCTAAACATCGGAGGTGTTTTAATGATTACCTTCAAAATCAAAGGCGGCAAACCTTATATCAGCAGTAACAATAAGTATTGTGAATGTCGTATTGACAGGGAAACAGGGCATATCGATATAAACCGTGAATCCGATGTTAAATGCGACGGCAAGGCCTATACATTGCGCGAGATATACGCCAAATGTAAAAACCTTGACAGCATAAGCAAGCCGGAGAAATCCGATAAAAAGGACAATACGGCAAGCAAAGAGAAAGAGATTGTTGATGTAAAGGCTGATAATAAGGACGATGCCACAAAAGCGGTTGTTAAGAAACCGCGAAAAAAGAAGATAGCGACGGAATAAAGATAGATTAAGGCTTTCGGAGGAGGAAACATGTCGGATTATACTACTTACGATTACTATACGAACTCGTATTATGGTTCGCTTGTTTCCGAATCTGATTTCCCCAAATATCTGTTTAGGGCAACTCATAAACTTAATGAATTGACGTTTATGCAAATCGATGATGAAGCGATGGAAACTTACGCAACAGAGATTAGCAACGCGACATGTGCGCTTATAGATTGGCTGTATAACATCGACTATGCAACCGAAAACGCAACGAGCGCGGACGGGGGCAATATTAAATCGATGTCAAGCGGCGGTGAATCCATTACATTTGGAGATAACAACACAATTTATACATCTGTTTTATCCGATATCGACGCGCAGAATGTTCAGATCAGGAAGATTGTTAACAAGTATCTAATGGATACGGGGTTGCTTTACGCGGGGGTGTAAAAAGCTGTGGCGGTTCTTTTTCGCAATTCGGAAATAACCTTATTTAACCGGGTTTACGATGTCGATACCGATACGGAAACATGGGAAAAGACGCTGTTTAACGGCGTTAGGGTTATTAAGCAGATAGGCGGGAATAATACGGCCAAAAGCGGAAACGAGGATATATCGGCTTGCAAAGTGTATATACCTTTTTCCATATTGCAAAAGACATATATTGAGCCTTTGGCATATAAGGAATTAACCGATAAATCCGATGTTTTTACATTCGATAGTGAACATGATTTCTTTGTTGTCGGTGATTATTCGGATATTACTGTAAGCGCAACAAACTTCTATGAGGAAATGCGCAACAAGTATGACGGAGTATTTAAGATTACACAATATGCGGAATACAGAAATGTATTACCGCATTATGAGATAAGCGGGGTATAAAATGCCGGTACAGCAAGCGCAAGCGACTTTAAGTGCAACGGATATGGAAAGCGTATATGAAGCGGTTAAAACGCTTGTATTAGGTTTTTCCGATTTCCCGTCATGGTTTACCGCTAATAACGGTACCGTGAAATGGAATTTTGCAACATCCGGCACGTGTATCGGGCTTTATCCGTTGCAAGGAGCGCACTATCTGAAAAAGTATGTAAGCGGTTCTTATGTTGCGTTATTCCCCTTTTCAATACTCTTTAAGACGAATGCAAACACAACCAACACGGCAACAGAAGAAGTGTTCGAAACAATGGACGCGCTATCTAAATATATGGAGGCTTGCGCTGTGGATTTCACAGATCCGCACGTAAGGTTAGACAAAATAGAGCGGACGTCCCCTGTATACATGCAAGGGCAGACGGACAAAGAGTTAATAATCGCGGTTAGCATGCGATTAAAATACACATTTACGAAATAATCTAAGGAGGATTAGAAAAATGGCACTTGATAGAACAAACATGGTTTCATTGCTTGATGTCGGTAAGATGTTCGGCGGCGAAACATCCAATCTGATGGAAATGGGCGATGGCTTCAATGAACTCACTGAGGACTTTAACCCGGACGTACAGACAACACAGTATGTCAACATGAAAACAAAAGCATCTACTGTTTCCGGCTATGAGTTTTCCGTTGATGCTGAGAGAGAATACCTTTCGGATGAGATGCAGACCTACGTTGATAAGGCTTGTAAGAACCTTCCCACGGGTACAGATTGCGAATCGTACTATTACAGATTCTACAAGACAGATTTGACTACATCGGGCGATACGTCGACAGGTGATTGTATCAGAATTCCCGTTGTGGTTTGCCCCTCTTCTACGGGCGGCTCCGGCGGTGAAACTCTCGTATCTTCGCTTGAAATTCACGGTAACGGAGATGTTGAACAGGGTACAGTTACAATCGATGCTGAGGGCAAATACACCTGGGCGGCAGCTGAGTAACAAACAAAGAGATAAAGGCGGGCGGTTATCTTCCCGCCGATATCTCATTTAACCAACACTTAAACAACGAATCCAACACTTAAACAACGTTGGAAATGCGTTAAAAATGTGTTGAAACGCGATAAGTAATAACGATATAGAATAAGAGGTAGAAAATGGCATATCAGTTAACTTCAAACAGACTTGAGGAAATACAGGTAAATTCCTATGGCGATGTAATCCGATTTGACCCGTCCGACGCGCGTTTTGTTCAGCGCTTTGATGAGTTCCTTAAAACATACGAGGAAGCCGAAACAAAGGCAAGAAATGAACTTAACACGTTAGGCGTCGGCAACGATGATAATAACGACGATGATACCGAATTTACACGTGAAAAGGTTGTTGAAATAGCTGGCGTTCAGGTAAGGTTTATAGAAACTTTGTTGTCAAAGTTTGATGATTGTTTTGGCGTCGGTTCTAGCGATAAGATATTCAGGGAAGCCAAAGAGGTATATCCAGATTATCTGCCGGATATCGACAAACTCGGGGATATTATCAATGAGTTAGTGCCTATAATCGTTCAAACAAAGAATACCAGAAATGCAGCCGTTGCGGATAAGTATTCCGTCAAGAAAAAAGGCGGTGCCAAAAAGAAAACATCTGTTAAAGAGATTGTTTCAGATCCTCAAAAGTCAAATGAGGTTAGCGGTGAGTGAATCCGTTATTAGAACCTTTAGATGATTGGTTTGAAGGTTATCGCGTCAATACGGACTTTAGAATTGGCATACAGTTAAGTGAAGCGCTTGAAGATGTCGATTTATCCGAAGAAGAGCGCGTAATGGTAACAATTAACTTGTTGTACGGTGAAGAAGATTACACGGGGAAGTTAGTTTTAAGAGAATATCCCCGCGATATAGAAACCATACAACAAACGTGCGAGTGGCTATTGTCCGGGTGGAATACCGATAACTTAAGCGGTACAAAGAGCAAAGTACCTGTATTTGATTATGATGTGGACGGATGGCGCATATATGCCGATTTCAGGCGATATTACGGTGTTAACCTGAACACAATCGACACTCTGCACTTTTGGGAATTTTCGGCAATGCTATGGAATCTGCCCCAGGATTCCGCAACAAAAGAAGTGATAGAGATTAGGGGCAAAGAAACCAATTCAAAAATGAGCGCGGAACAGCGCAAAGCAATTAAAAAGGCTCAAAAGATATACGGACTTAAGCGCAAAGAGCGCAAAGAACTAACTAACGAACAAATCGACAAGATAGATGATTTCGACAAATTGCAAGCGGAGCGAAAAAAGCGCCGTGAGTTAAGGGATAAGGGCGATTAAGGCAATGAGCGATATACAATATAAAATCAATACTCGCATTGATGTTCAAGAAGCAGAGCGTTCTTTTAGTACGCTATGTAATACGGTAGTAAAGAACGCCGCAAAGACTACACAGAAAATAAAGCAAGGCGCAAAAGAGATAGGGGAATTTATGTCCCCTGCTTTTGTACCCGGTGGAATTAAAGAATACGACGATGCCGTCGATGAACTTGCAAAGAAAATCGAAAATGCAGATAGTGAAATACAAAGTAAAGCTGTTGAAACAAAAGAATGTTTTAAAAATTTGTTTAGCGAAATGGCACAAGGCGCAAAAACAACAAACGACGCTTTGGTAAGATTTGCGGCAAGTATGTTTGAACTCCAATCCGTAAAAGCATTCAATCCCGAAAGCGAAGATATTGAACAAATGACCGCAAGCACGGAAAAATTTAAAGATGAGTTTAAGAGTGCGTTTGTGGATTTAGTAAGTACATCTAAAGGGAATTTTGAATCCCTTGCTAATTCTATCGTGGAATTGCGTGATATGAAAATAGGTTCTTCCCCTTTGGAAGATATGATTTCGGTTCAATCAGATCTTGACGGAATTGAATCAATTAAAGCAAATATCGCCCAAATCGAAAAAGCAATCGCTAGCGGTGCAACGGAATATCAATTGGAGATACCGGCTCAATTTGATATTGATACAGCGGCAATAATTGAAGCACGTAATCAACTCGCTATGTCAAATATCGATATAGGTGAAGTGTTTGACGTATATTCGCTTGAACAAAATCTTGTTGAAGCCACACGTGAAATAGATGCTATACAAGCGAAAATGCGAGAAGTTAACAGTACCCGTCCAAATCAAGCCGTTGAAAAAGAATTAGCAGCCGAATACGATGCAATATCAGGTCGCATTAACGGTGTAAGCAAAGCGCTTGAAATGATAAATACAAGTGAGGGGATAATGCCGTTTGCTATTGGTATTAAGAGAGAATTGGAACAAATAGATGTTCAATTTGCAGATCTAGATGAAGAATTGAAATCGGCAAAACAAATACCTGGCATGGAAGGGAAAGAAGTTGTACAGATTTTACAAGGCCAAAAAACCGAACTGGCTCAGATGCAACAGGTGTTAGTTTCCTATTTGAATCAGGCAACTCAAATTATGCCACAAATACAGGGCATGACATCGCAAGAAATGAACACATGGTTTACACAAGCGGATTTTGAAATTATAAAAGATGCTTTGTTACCTGTGTTAGATGATGCCGAACAAAAAGCATTACAAGTGAAAGAAACTCTTTCTAATGTATATCCTCAATATGCCGGCAAGGATAGTGCTGAATTACAGGGCCTATCCGATAAACGTCAAGGTTCTAAAGGGATGCGGATGCAACTTAAGGAATCCATAAATGCGATGAAAGCGACAATAAGCAATTCGGATATATGGCAAGGCTTTATATCTAAAGCGAATGCTGCAAAAAACAAATTGGCCGTTATTGTTTTAGCGATGAAATCGCTGATAGAAAAAATCAAGAATCCACAACAAAACGGGCAGGCAAGCCCAAATCAAAGCAATAAAACGCAAGAAGAATCAAAGAAAGTTGCCGAAAAATCCAAAGGGCATTTTGGCAAAGCGGCGAATAGTGTTTTTTCGGCATATTCGAAAGCCTTTTCTAATTTGGGCAAACCTATACAATCTTTAGGGAACAAGATAAAGAACTCTATAACGAAAAACTTAAACCCTGCAAATTCTCTGTTGAGCAAATTCTCGCAGAAAATATGGACACTGGCAAAGAGCGCACTTATATTTTCCGTGATAACAAAAGCGTTGAACACGGTGCGCAGTGGCCTTGCAACATCGCTTAAAGATTTTGCTAAATACGATAGCAGCGTTAACAAGATGTTGTCTAATTTCAAAACATCGGTTGCCGGTTTGCAGAATGAGATAGTATCCGCATTTATGCCGGCGCTAAGAGCGATAGTGCCTATATTAACGACGCTTGTTAATTACTTCACGGCCGCGATAAATGTAATAGGTAAGTTTATCGCGGCGCTTTCGGGCAAAGATACATATACATCATTAACGACGGCCGCGCAAGATTACACGGACGCAACTAATGATGCTTCCAGCGCAACGGACGATTTAAGCAAATCACTAGCGGCATTTGATAAATTAAACAATGTAACTACTAACGATAGTGCGTCTAACGGTTCAGGTGGATCATCGGGAAGTACATCAAATGCCAACGGATTACAAACAGTAAATATCGATTCGTGGATTAAATCGCTTGCAGAACAGGCCAAAGACGGAGATTGGACGGCGGTAGGGGAAGCATTAAGCGAGAAGTTTACCGATGTAATGAATAACATACCGTGGGATAGCATAAGCGCCAAATCCGCTAAACTTGCAACGGGGATAGCGACATTCCTTAACGGTTTTATTTCCCCTGATTTGTTTTCGGCTGCTGCTTCAACACTTGCCAATGCGCTTAACACGGCATTTATATTCCTTGACACATACGGTAGTACGTTTAATTGGGCTAATTTCGGTGAGAGTATAGCAAGCGGTATAAACACATTCTTTAGTACGTTTGAATTCAGTACAATTACCGGCACAATAAGCACATGGGCAAACGGATTTGGTAATACTATAAGCAACGTTCTTAAAAATACCGATTGGGCGGCTATTGGTAAAAATTTAGGTAACGGTATAAACAAACTGTTTGATGATATTGACTTTAAACTTGCGGGCGAGAATGTATCCGGCATGATAACAAGTGCGATAACGCTTGCGGATAATTGGGTTGAAACGACAGATTTCTCACAGATTGGAGAAGATATAGCGGACTTTATAAACGGTTTAGATTGGTACGACATAGTAAAATCCACATGCGATTTTGCCAGTGATTTTATGAAAGGTATCGGTGATTTGCTTAAGGGCGCCGTTGGCAATATCAATTTTGCGGAGATAGCAAATGCTATAGCAGATGGAATAAGCGATGCAATGATGGACGCTACCTTGTTAGATAATACAGACATGCAAACATGGGCAGATGAACATCCTATACAATTTAAAATTTCATCTGTAATCTCTGCGGGCAGTGGTAATGGTTACTATGATAAGAACGGCCAATATGTAACAGATGCCGAAGCACAAGCCAAAACATCGATTGAAGGTTATTTTGCATACGTCAATCAATGTTGGGAAGATGCTTTAGATGGTTGGTCCTGGTTCGGCAATGAAGCAACACCTCTGAAAACTATATTTGATACGATAGCAGCTGAAGCAGATGAAGGTTCGGCAAATGCTTATCAGGTTCTTCATGATTGGTGGATTGACAAGATGGGCGATTTGTCAGATCAGATAGAAAACACCGTTAATGAGATTTTGGACAATGCCGAAAAACTATCTAATGGTACCGATAGCGCTGTCGATGTCGTTGTTAATATGCTTGAAGTTTACGCTGAATCAGGCAACTCATTCGCGAAAAAAACATTGGAATCCTACAAATCCGGGATTGTATCAGGGGAAGATTTGGTAACTCAAGCGTTAAAGCAATTTGGCCTTGACGCCGGAGATGTATTTACCGATGGCGTAACAGTTAATAGTGCAGGTTCCGGCAAAATTCTTTTAGACGCGATTAACCTCGCACAAAACCCTGATTATGAAGCGACATTAGACGAAAACAAGGAAACGGCAGGGGAGATAGCAGATGAAACTATAGATGAATATAACGACACAATAAGCAGCAAAAAGAAAAAAACACAAAAAACAATCGGCGGTACATTAGAAGCAGGGCGAAAAACAGCGGAGAAAGAACCGGCGAAATATAAAAAGATAGGCCAATCTACCATCGATATATATAACGAAGGTATATCTTCTAAAACTACTACTACAAAGAAAACCTTACAAGAAACAGGCAAATATATATCCAAATACTTTGCTAACAGCCTTACGGGGTTTGATACGGCCGGTAAAGATAGCATGCTTAAATATTCTAAAGGTGTTAGCAACAATAAAACAACGGTACAATCGAACTTATCGTTGGTAGGTTCATTAGCGTCAACATGGTTTACATCGCGTCTTACGGGCTTTGATACGGCCGGTAAAGACAATATCAATAAATATGTATCAGCTCTGAACGGAAACAAAACTACGATGCAAAACACATTAACATCCATTGGCGCTAATGCGTCATCATGGTTTAATTCCAGGTTAACCGGCTTTGATACATCCGGCAAGAATAGCATTGCCAAATATACGTCAGGTGTTAACTCAAAGAAAACGGAGATGCAAAATAACTTAGTATCGATAGGTGCTACATCGTCTAAATATTTCGCATCTAAAAATGTGGGATTTGATATTGCCGGTAAAAACAATATCTTAAGTTATAGATCAGGAGTAAATGGACAAAAGGCTTCAATGCAAAGCACATTGGTATCGGTAGGTTCGTTGGCGTCAACTTGGTTTAAATCGCGCCTTACAGGATTTGATACAGCCGGAAAAAACAACATAAACAGTTACAAATCAGGTGTAAACGCACAGAAGGCATCTATGCAAAGCACTTTGGCATCGGTAGGTTCTAATGCCCCGACATGGTTTAAATCTAAAATCGGAAATTTCGCTAACATCGCGAAAAGCAACTTGTCTAACTATGGTTCCGGCGTTAGTAACTCAAGCAATCAGAATTCATCAAAAAACGCATTGCGCAACTTTGCGGGGAGTTTTGAGGGCTGGATTAAAGGGAAGGCTGATTTTGGAGATATCGCAAAAAAAATGCTTATAGGTTTCAAAACGGGATTTTCAAACACGACAACACAAAATCAGGTTAAATCCGTAATGACATCGTGGGCTGATAGCATTATAAAATCCATGAAAAAGAAGTTAGGCATTCATTCTCCGTCAAAGGTGTTTGCGGAGTTTGGTATGTATTCACTTATGGGCTTTGAAAAGGGATTTGATAGTGAGGAAGATAATACTCTATCTCAAGCACAATCGTGGGCAGATCAGATAAGTCAAATACAGCCAACACTGTATATATCGGTTAACGACGATGAATTACAGAAGTTAAATGTCGGGAATTCCACAATGAATATATCCGCTGCTAATATTCCCATGTTATCAAAGGGCGGTGTAACAACCGGGGCAACCTTGGCAATGATAGGGGAAGCCGGCCGTGAAGCCGTGTTACCGCTTGAAAACAATACAAGTTGGATGGATACGTTGGCTGGCAAACTTAACCCTGCCGAAGAATTATCGCTGTTAAGGCAACAGAATTCTCTGTTGCGAGAGATTGCAGATAAGAAATTGAGCATATCGACAAAAGAGATATTTGGGGCGGTAAAGACGGAAAACCGCGCAGAATTCCTAAAGAACGGCAAAAATTCACTTGTTTATTGAGAATAAAGGGAGGTTGAAAACAAGATATGGCATTTCCTGAATACTTTATCAAGGTGGGGGATTATGTTATCCCATGGCGATACATACAAGCGGAAACATACAAGGTAACGCCGGACCAACGGCAAGATATGAACAGTTACCGTAATGCCAAAGGGAAACTTATCCGTACCGTGTTACCGAATAAGCCAACAAGCATATCGTTTACTACACCTGATAACATGAGTTACGCGGATAAATGCACGCTAATGAATAACATTCAGGCTAATTGGACAGTTGCAGCTGAACGCAAATGCACAGTTACGTATTATGACGATATGAGCGATAGCATGTTAACCGCTGATATGTATATGCCGGATATTTCTTTTGAATACAAAACGGTAGATGTTGCCAAATCAAATATAGTCTATAAGGCTTTCACTTTGGAATTTATAGGTTATTAAGCGGGGGTAAAGGGCATGATAAATAACGAAACATATCTTGATTTTTTTGAAAATAAGAACAATTACGATTACGACATGTATTTTACGTTTTCGGGCGGGGATGTATTGACGGCCGATGATATGCTTGAAAACAGCTTTTCGCTTTATGAATCATTATGTTCTGAATCCTATTTGCGATTTGGCGCCTGTGAAGCATCTAAGTTAACGACGGCCTTTGCCTATTCAGGAACACTATACACAGATCAAACCGTTGTCGTTACAATCGCATTTACTGATTCCGAAGGTACGGAAACTACTTTCGCGGTAGGAACTTATAAGGTTTATTCCGATGTTTTATCCACTGATAAAGCATCTCATACACTTGAAGCATATGATGCTCTATATACGATTAACAACGCAGATGTAACAGAATGGTATTTTGGCATATCCGAGAAAATGACATTGGCCGAATTCAGGGCGGCGTTTTTCGAATATTTGGGGATAACTCAGGAAGATGCAACTCTCTGCAACGATGAGTTAACTGTATATCCTGCATGTATAACATCGGAACAGATATCGGGAAGTAAAATTATTCAGGCAATATGCGAGATTAACGGTGTTTTCGGACATATAAACCGCGCCGGTAACTTTGAATACATATCACTTGCCGATAACACAGATGAAACCACAACGGATTTTACTTATGATGACTATGTGCAAGGCACATTTGAATATAACGACTATCAAAGCCAAAGCATAACCAAACTCACTGTATACGATACGCAGAATTTTAGCGTTAGTTTAGGCGATGAGGGCAACGAATACATAATTGCCTCAAACTTTATCTTGTGCAATACGAATACAAGCCAATATTCCGAATTGGCAACGGCGGCAAGCAACTTGTTTGAGGTAATTCAAAACAAGGCATACACGCCCCTTAAATTGCAATCTACGGGTAATTTGTGCATTGAAGCGGGTGATATTGTTAATATTCCCGGATTATCCGATACAGATGTTGTTACGTATATTCTTGAACGCACTTATACGGGCGTTTTCGGGTCCTTAGATAGCATAGAAAGCAAAGGTGAACAATATTACACGTTAAGCAATTCAGATGCTGTATATCAGGCTACACTAACAGCGGCGGTCGAAAAAGCAAACGAAACTTCCCAGCATTTCGTATGGGTAAATGGCGATGGCGCCTATGTAACAACAGAAGAAGTATCAGGAGGGGAAGCACCTACAACAAATTACAACAAGTTAACAAGTGAAGGGATGGAGATTGTAACAGACGCTAAAAGCGTCGCGTTCTTTGGAATTGATGCAGAAACATCAACATCAATATCCAGGTTAGGTAATGAAGAAGAAGGTTCATACACTAAAGTATCAGAAAACTCATTCGACATATATGTTAACAACGATTTAACGTTTCACGTAGGATACAATTCCGATTCAAACGCAAACTATACAACCTGTGGGTCGCGGGGGAAAGGAGATATTGGGAAAGGGTCTTTTTCGGCTGGATATAATAATGTCGTATCTGGCGCTGGGGCGTTTTCAGGTGGCGGATGTAACAACACCGTAAGTGGAATCTACGCATTTAATGGTGGGGGGTATGAGAATATTGTAAGTGAGATATCTGCGTTTAATGGTGGAGGGACTAGTAATAATGTAAGTGCGGAATACGCGTTTAATGGCGGAGGGACTAGTAATAATGTAAGTGCGGAATACGCGTTTAATGGTGGAGGGTCTAATAATATTGTAAGAGGGAAACACGCGTTTAATGGCGGAGGGTATGGTAATAGTAATTACGGTGTTTATACATTTAATGGAGGTGGATCTTTCAACGGTGTTGCCGGAGAAAATGCATTTTCTGGTGGTGGTACACATAATACCGTAGATGCAAATTTAGCTTTTAACGGTGGCGGTGATTATAACACAATTAGCGGTTTGAGATGTGTTAATCTCGGAGGTTATACTAATACTCTTACAAGTGATGCTGATACATCTACAATAGCGGGAGGCTCGTATAACAAGATAACAAGTGCCGGGGGATTTGTAGGCGGTGGTAGTTCCAATACGATAAATGCAGATGGTTCTTTTATTATAGGCGGCAGATTATCTACTGTTAGTGCGCAGTTTGCCGGCATCATAGGTGGCGAAAATCTGAAAGCAACAGCGGAACATCAGGTAGTCATGGGAGTTTACAACGAAACTACATCTAATGTTTTCGTTATAGGCAGCGGTACGAGCGACACTAGCCGAACTAATGCGTTTCAGGTATCGCCTGAAGGTAGAACATATATCGGTAACTCAAGTTTTGAGGGTTGGATGTCGTATAAGTGCCAAAACAATCTCCGTTATGGGGGATTAGAAGTTTCTGCGGCAGGCTATATTCAGATATTCGACAACACAAACGGCAATGCAATGATACAATCCGATTTATCGGGTAATGTAAATATCCCGCATCTGCTTACTGTATCATCGCTTAAGATAGGTAGTTCTACTATCGGAGGTACGGCAAAGCCTGTATATGTATCAAGCGGTACAATAACGGCATGTAATGCAACAGTAGGTAGTGCGACAAAGCCTATCTATATGAATTCAGGAACACTAACGGCTAGCGGCTCAACGGTAGGTAGTGCGACAAAGCCTATCTATATGAATT
>Ga0065711_1027806_pt1 | contig 45829 bp, 17 predicted proteins | sample Hoacrofraction12_FD_59098 | JGI IMG/M metagenome (GOLD analysis project Ga0065711, IMG submission 59098) | Hoatzin crop microbial communities from Cojedes, Venezuela - Epithelial fraction 12 v2 (version 2) | ecosystem: Host-associated > Birds > Digestive system > Esophagus > Crop | place... | reverse complement strand
TCTCCAGAGAAGGAGACTCCACAACCTCCCTGGGCAGCCTGTTCCAGGGCTCCGTCACCCTCAGAGGGAAGAAGTTCTTCCTCATGTTCAGACGGAACTTTCTATGCTTCAATTTGTGCCTGTTGCCCCTTGTCCTGTCCCTGGGTGCCAGTGAAAAGAGTTTGGCCTCATCCTCCTGACACCCAGCCTTAAGATATTTATAAGCATCTGTAAGGTCCCCTATGCTCCTTATGAGGCAACTCAGTGATACCCACCCAACCCATGCTGGATATTGCAAGGTAGGTAGTCGCCAAAGTATCAGCAGTTCCTTTTGGAAAATTAGTTTTATTAGCAAATCTCACACAGTCTGGGGACCAGCAAATATGGAGCCATTCAGGACTACTACAGACAAACACGTTTGCTTGCAAACAACTGGAGAAGCAGCTATTATACTCCTGATCTTAAGCTAGATACATCCTCCTGAGCAGTGCTAGAAAACAACTCTAGTTCCCATATGAAATGTTCTATCCCCATTGAATATAAACAATGAGTTACAAGTTTAATAATCCTTATAATTAATATCATATAAATATTCTAATGAGCAAACCCCAAAAGGCTGCAATCACATTCATAATCCCTTTGGCTTTGAGGACGCTAGATTAGAAACAAACATCTGATAGTACTTCTTGGGATCAGAGTTTTTCCTCTGACTAGCCTCTCGTACACTTATCTCCAGCTGTCCATGGACACGCATTTGTTAATGGTATCCGCTGGCTGCAAACGTTATACAATATTTACACCTTTTAAAAATTACAGTCACGTTGCTTCTCCATTACAATACTTCACACACAACTTCTTCAAATATTAACTTGGCAAGAATCTCAGGAAAATACAGCCTGGCTTCATTAATGTTTATAGGGTCATTCGAAGTGAGAATATCCTTCACAAACTATTCAAATACACATAAGTGGTCACCGAGATGCATGATTTATTGTTATTTTAATCCTCTCACATGTGAAAGGACACAAATTCCTGTTAAATACATTAACCCACGCTTCTACATACATAGTCCAAACACCATTACAGAAACCAACAATTTATCCAGGAGCCCCCAAGCCCTAATGCTGCTTCTATACCTTTCTAGACATTACTGCTACAAATTGTGAATATAATTAACAAGCAAAAACCCTTTCCCCTGGACACAGATACCTGTGGCTTCCAGGACGAGTAGCACAAACCACAGCCTTCCTCTTCATGATTTTTAATTGGAATTTTAACAAAGGCTCTACCACATTGGAGCAAACTGCCGTTAGCACAGCTTTGATTCTTTTAATCAAATTCCTTGGTGATTGTTCTTGGGACTGAGTGGAATACAGAAAGTTACTTTAACAATATTTATATGTCCTCTGATTTATAATTAAAATTTTTACTCAATAAAAAGACCAAAAAATGGTAACATCCTTGTGTCTACTATTTCAGACGATTCAGACAAGTTTTTATAATATTTCCATTCCAGCAGCACCCAGAAATGCTAATCACTGGATTTCCCAGATAAATGCCAAACAGGCTCACTGTGCACCATCCTTCAACACACATTTTGCTCTTAACACGGAGCTGCAAATTCCTACAGAATTTCAGTGCATTAATATATTTAGATAAAAATTTGTCCCTTACCTCAAATGATTGTAGTAACAACAGGTTACAATAAATTCAAATAGCTAAATGTCACTCTTATTTGAAAGCCTCCTCATCTGTTAACAAATTTCACTTCATTTTTGAAAGCACATGTAGCAGCCACTACATCTTTATTTTAAAGTGCACATTTTGTGTTTCCTGTCTGAAGGTGAATCCAAGAGGCAGAGAAAAAAAGAAAATCTTAATTGCTCTAACTTTTAGAATATGCATGTAGATTTCTTATATCATGCAAATCAAGCTACAGACATCAAATGATTTCACTGAAGTTTCTTTTCCTGAAAAGATTCTTTAAAATCGCATTATATATATAGATAGATAGATATATATGTTTGTCATTGGTTTGCATTCAATAAGCACTTGGCTCAAACATAATTTCACATCTATGCAAACTAAAACCTCCCAGTAAACGGATGGCTAATATGCTTCAATAGCAAGAGATGGAATTTATTAGATCCCTTTCTTCAATGGCATGGTGAACCAGGTAATTGATGCAGTAATGCAAAGCATTATTAATGCTATTGCCGCTGCTAATTCTAAGTCTACCATGCAGTCTTAAATCCACTGTGTCAATTTCTGTTAGTCCCCCCTGCTCTTATTGCTGTGCTTCATATTTCTGCATCAGAAACTTCCTTAAAAATGTTTCTGACAGTTATTTCAATAAAGACAAACACGTAAATTCTGAAATACACCAGTCAAAATTTTTTTCAAAAATAAGAAGGAAGCTAGAAGCTTAACTCCAAGTAATCCATCCACGATCCACTGGTTACTTAAGATTATGACCTAGTCAAAGTTATTATTTTTGTGTCTAACATTTTTGTCATATAATTAAGATACATATCTAACAAGTCCTTTTGAAAGGACAGTTCCTCAATTTTTTTTAAAGGTAAGCATTTTAAAGGCTTTGCATCAGGCCAACATTACTTCACCAGTGTGACTTTGCTCACAAAATTTTTTTACCCAGTTGTTCTTCAAAAAGAAAAAAAAAAAAAAGACTAGTTTAAACATATTTTCTACTTCATTTTCTATTTCTGATTATCTGAATCCATTCTTCAAGAATGCCATTAAACCCACACAATTCACCAGCGTGTGATGTTTTGCAGCAGGAGGGTAGGTATGCTGATGGAACACAGGTAAGCAGTGCCCCTTTGCATCAGCAGCGGCCAGCTGGGCTCTTACTGATTCTGCAGTAATTTTCCTTTCCTGTTTTGTAAGGAGAGATGAACCAGGAGACATGATACGCAGTTTAAATGAGGTGTTGAGCAACTCGTAGGAGGGAAGCAAGTTCAAAAGATCTTGCCTGTTTGGTTTTCAGGATGGCGATTGTAAAATGGGTCTCAGCAGTAACGAAGGGCTGAGGCGCTTATGCCTTGCATCCCACAGAGTACTCAGACACGTCTCAGTTTCATCACTTGGACATTATTGCAGCAAGGGAGGTTAAAAATAGCACACCAAAACAACACGCACAAGAAGACTTGATTTATAAAAACTATGTTCAGAACTGATGAGAAAGAACTTCAGGACATTGTGACTTGGATACTTACTTGAACTGTCTCAAGCTGCAGAATGATAAGTTAACTAAAACTGCCTTCAGTTTCCCTCTGTTTTCTCTTTGTGCAAGACAAATGGCCACCCAAATCAACAACGTGTCTGGCAGATTGTGCCAAATTTGGGATCTCAGTAGTACACTTTTAAGATTACCCAGCTCAGGTTTGACAATTCTTAATTCTTTTATCTGATCTCCAGTCCCCTCTCAGAGGTTCACCTCTATCCCCCCTGCGAAGCGGAAATATTACAAATAAGAAGATAGTGAGTGACTTGCCCAGCATGTCTTTGGTAGATGCTCAAACACAAATGATTCAGTTCTTCACTACTACTCTGAAAATTAATAATCTTCCCTAAGAATCAACGGGCACATTGAGAGCAATATAAAAAAGAAAACTAGAAACAAAAATTCTCAGAACCAACATCTGATCAACTGTTTTAAATAATACTTTATCCGCAGTTTGAATCTTTGAATACTTCTTGCTCTTAACAATTCACAAAGTTGTCCTTCTATTTTTGAAATCCATTATTTATGGATAAAAGGACAAGTTCAAATCACATTGCTTCAATCAAGCTTTGCTCTGGAGTAAATGCCTTTTTTAAGCAAAGACTGCTTGACATTACAATATTAATATTTTAACATCAACTTGGTACATCTGAGCAGTTGTTGATTATCACATATACTAAGTCCTATATATGAAAATTCTGTAAGTGAGAACTGGTGTTCAAAATGAAGAACAAGCAAAGGAAATAGTTTTCATGATCATTAAAGATGCATGCATTATTATTATGGGAAATGTTTTAATTAAATGCCGTTAAATAACTTCATTTTACTTATGTTTAGTTTGCTACACTGTATCACAGCTTTCACACCTTGTTTAAGCTGCCCATCTAACCTAAGGAACAGAAGCTAAAACAAAGTAGTATGTCTATAATACTCCATCATAAACAGCTAGAAATGACCATTTACTTTCATATCTTTAATGATGTTAAAAAATAAAATAAAAAAAAGTAAAACACCAAGTGCAACAAGGAAGTCTCAAAGCTAATGCTGTGGGACTACTGCCTCTAATCAACTCTTTGAACTAATTCAAGGCACATTTCTGATCATTGGTAACAACAGATCGGTAGATTTAAAGATATGTTAACGAAGATCACTAATGCCTGCATTACACAGAAGACTCATGCCTTTAACACATTAGCAGGCATGGTTTCAAATAGAACCACAATTTCCATTGCAGAGAAATTCCTGGTAAGCGGTGATGGGAAAACAAAACAAAATATACCCCAAGCTATTGTACCACATTCTGTTTCAGCTGTGTCCGTGAAATTCTACCAAATCATTTGGAAGCTGTTCAAATATGATCTGGAATAACAAAAAAGCGCAGCTTCATTTGAAAGCCAATATCGACCATTATTTTCCACAGGTCAGCACATTTAATGCTCTAAAAGCTGGAAAAAGCTTGAGCAGAATGTAATTTCTTTCCATGTTTTTTTGCACACAATCGAGGAATATCCATCCCCACAATACTCCCACCTCTATTTACTTTCTCACAGGGGATTCTGGATCAGTCTATGAAGCCAGAAAGGGAGAAAATGCTCTTTGTGGAGAAAAAACCAGAAGGCAGGAAGGATGGGGACTGCAGAGCAAGGTCCTCTGCTGGCAAAAATTCTCTGTCTTCCGGATGGTGGGAGAAGGGAGCTGATTGCATTCCTGTGGGAAAAACTGCATAGCCCAATGTTTGCCAGGTGCTTCAAGTCTCTTGCTCTGTGCAATTGTTCTGCCCTCTTCTAATCCCTGTTGTTTAGTACAGAAGCTCCATTTTCAGGACAAATCCAGTGTTTAAGAGATTGGAAGAAAACATTCCCACTGAGGCCAAGACTGGAAGACATTACCAGGACTATAATTTCAACACACTTAGGTTAATAGGCCTAGGACTCAGAAATCAAAATAAACAATCTGAGGGAAAGTTGAGGTTATCACACCTTCTGGATAACGTCCAAGAGTGCTAAAACACAGAAAGAGAACTCAAGGCAGCACTGAAGACCCCAGTTTTTATAGCTGGACATTAAGCTTGCATCAAGTTCTCTGTTTTCCCTTAAAAGGCTGAACTGCAGGTAGATGGAAAATGACTACTCATTAAATGTTTACTCCATTAGGGGTATAAAGAACTACTCCATGACTCCTACACTAGCACCACTTGAAAATTGCTAAGTACATTAACAAAGCTGCAGTGTGAAACTTCAAAGTCATCTCTTTAATTACATGCCACTCAAGATCATGCAAAATCATAATAAACATCAGACTGACCATTTTAGAGTGGCCACCACTACTCTGAAGCATGTCATTTACTGCAGAGACACAGGAAAAACAAACCACTTAGCAGAGCATTTCTAGAGTATCAAGGAAACCTGCAAGAATAGCCAAATCCAATCTTTTCCTGCCAAAAAAGGAACCACCACCACCAAGTTCCGGTAGGTAAGCTTGCGTAAGCAGGTATGAAGCTTCCATAACACCCTTGAGAATGTAACAACTGTTTCCTAATGATATGTGTGAAAACTTCAACTTCTTTATTCCATATGCCTGAGAGAAATAGAATGTTTGTGCTATCATATGATCCCAGCATTTTTTAATGTATAAAGGCAAATTAAAAAAAACACTAAAAATGCAGAGTAGTAAATTTTCAAACACTCAGAGTACAAGAACTTATGCGGGACCCATCCCTCCACTGACATTGAAAATCTGAGGCCTGAGATGAGGAAAGAGCGACTCAGTTTTCAACACTGACCACAGAGACTGAACTTGCACTTTCTACTGATTTGCCTAGATGTGCCTCATCAGCTGCATTTCTTGTCATTTCATTAAAAAAAAAAATGCAGTACGCTCATTTCCATTGATACACATTTGATAGGCTTTTTATGCTGGTAGCTACATGAGTAAATACTTCTAGCAGATATTAAACTAGAAATGTAAGGTAAGTAAAAAAACATTTTTACCCAGACACTAACGTGTTTCTTAGACATACCAATGTGCTCTCAGCTATATAATACAAAAAGAAAAAGCTTTCTCTTAATCTGTATTGACATTTCAGAAATCACTTTTGCAGTACAGCAATTCTAGAAATGATGAGAAATGAAGACTAGCAGTGACAACGGAGTTTAGAGCGAGGTTCCTCTGGGGAAAGCACAGCTACCAGAATGAAAATATTCTTCTGTTGAGAGAATCCAGCTTTCTTGAAATAGGTTGTGCTCCTCCAGTTTACAGTATTTTCACTTCAAGAGCAGAAGGAAACCTAGATACACGTCAGAATGGACAAAACAGATAAGAAGTTCCTACAAAAAAGATAAAAGAGAAACCTGGAATGGAAAGAAGTCGCTTATCCAGGGTACATTATTGTCCTGGCAAGAAAGTTAAGACCACAGTACATGCAAATGAAATATCCAAAGTACATGCAGAAGTACACTATGAAAATCACAGAATGGTTTATGAAAAGCTCAGGATAGTATAGCAGCTTAGGAGATATCTCCTCAACAAAATCCTGAGTGTGATTGTAACTATTATACTGTCTATATGTCCTGACTGTCATTGCAGGTGTACAAACTGTGACCATTAATAGCACCGTTTCACAGTTTAAAGCAGGGCATCAACAAGCTGAGTGGCAGATGCTATTAACCCCCACCCTCCCACCAGAGGAAGGGAAATGGAGGAAAAGGGAGAGAGACTTAAAAATTGAATATAAAAAGTTTTACTAATAACATTAATAACACTAATAAGAGAAATAATGCAAAATATATAAAACCAATACTGAGTTTCCCAGAGTTGGGTGCGTAGCACCAGGCAATCCCAGACTGGCCTCAGCAGTAGGCTGGACTCAGGAATGCAGGTATCACAGCCTGGATCAGGATTGCAGGCAGAACAACAAGCAGCGTCCTCTTCAGAAGCCGGCCATGGACGAAGAGAGCGAGACCCTCGTGATCCCCCAGCTTTAAGCTGAGTATGACATGCATGGCATGGAATACCTCGTTGGTCAATATCAGGTCACCTGTCCTCTCCACCCCTCCCTGCAAGTACGACCCTTTCCGATTCCTCACTTGCTGGACCTAAGAGATCTGTCGGTGACCTCAGCTGCTATGGTAAGAATTACAAACAGGGGCCTTTTTCTTCATTCCTTTCCTACCGTTAGCTCAGTAAGACTATAAACATTAGGTGTCATCAGCTGTGGAGCAGACAGTGTCTGTAAAATATGCGGTCAGCTTCAGAAAAATGCAATTACTTAGAAGAACTTAGCTGTAAGGAAGATTCACTAGAAGAGAATTGGTTCTGTTTTACCCAAAACCAGGACACGCTGCAATCTGAACATAAGTTGATCTTAGAGACTCTCAGACTGAGCAGACTCTTCGCAAAGAGAAGTGAAAAGAGGGAGGAAAAAAAAAAAAAAAGGAAAAAATCGGTCTTGCAGAGATGAGGAAAAAAAAAATTACCTTATTTCTCCTTTCAAATACTTGAGGGCAATTTCATTCTTTCTCCCTCTCTTTGCACATAAAGAAATACATGAAATAGGCCTAAACCTGTCCCCTTTCCTCAGCAAATTATCCCTGTAACTCTAATGGGAAATCTGCCAGTAGAAGCAAACAATGTGAAGGATAGATGAACCCTACTGGAAGTCCAGAAATTATCACTAAAGAATTGGACTGTCTTTATTTAAAGATTCACAACATACCAAAGACTGAAAATTCAGCATCACTGTGATTATCTGAGCAATTCCAGGCAAGAATCTGCATCTGAAACTCAAGTGTAGTTTGATTGCCACATGGATAGAGTTCAGATAAACTTGGATCTACAGAAGATTTTACACTACCAATTCGGCTAACTGTCTGTAATAGCTCTTCCATGAGTATAACTTTATGCAATATTTTCTGAATACCTTTTTCTCTAGATGTTGCTAAAAATATGCAGGGACGGGACGCATCTAAGGTTTTAAACTTATTCTACAATTCTATAGGTCAAGTCATGCTCCTGTTACATCACCACAGTTCAGCAATTACCTTGAAGAAATCAGTGCAATTAATTATAAGGCTTCACTTCAATGAGAGAAAAGGGGAATCTAGACAATTATCTCTAACACCCTTAAGTATTTTTATTCTACTCCCCTCCCCTTCTCTACGAGACACATATTACCTATTAATACCTTTTAACTAAAGCGTGAAACTCAAATCCTTATTTCCCCACTAGTAACATCCCTACCTCAGTACACTTCTTGAAAAAAATTATTTGGAGATTAACTGTATAAGGTATCCGCTTTCAAATCCTCCTGATAACAGGCACCCTTTGCATCCAGGCAGAATTCTTGAACAAAAGAAACATTCTTCAATTTGTATGCCCTCCAAAGTGTTTATTGGATGTGTCTAGTAATGTATTTGAAGCTCTTGATTGCTTGTGCCAGATGGACTAATTTTTGCAAGCACTAAATGAAAACATATTATGTTCACATTCAAATCAGAGGTATATTCCCAGACCGGAACACTGTGATAGCAGATCTAAGGAAATGCCACAGCAGCAAATGTGATTTTATTTGTCTTTGATTTCATGGGTTGTGCCAGTCTTTGCTTCATCTGCAATAGCAATCCCATTTTCATGTGTTTAATTTGATGTAAAGGTGTGAAAGTTATGTTAGTCAGCTTCCCCAACTAAAACTGTTATATTTCAGACTGCAGTTCGTGGGGAGGTTGGGGGAGGACACCAAGTGATCTAACCTGTCAGTCAGACATTTTGAGATGCTTGATACTAATTAAGCATATCAGCGCTGATGCCAGACTTCTGTAAGACAAAGGGTTCCATCAAATTGATAAGACTCTGCTAAGCAGGGTTTAAAATTAATTCATAATTTCTTTTATGTTTGTCATGTTTTGTGAAAATGAACTGCCATTCAATTTTTCATAAACTCTGCACAAGCAGAAGAAGCTTAATTTCAGGCAGTGTGCTGACAGGCCTGGGTAGTTTTATGAACAAATTATGATTACACACAGTGATCAAGCTCCAGATAATTGAAGCAGCACACCAAACTATCCAGCATGCAAATATTAATGGATGTCCCCAAAGTCTCTTTGAATCTGCATAATCTAAGAAGTTTTAGCTTCTTTTTGCATTTGGAATATTTTCAGCATAAATAATTTAAAAAAAATTATCTAAAGGATCTTCCATTGAAGATCATTCCTTCTTTGATTTCCTACTATTTGGAAATAAAACAGAGGGAGCCTAAGGCTGCAGCATTCAGAGCACACAGCTGGGAAGGGCTGTTTCTGCACCCCATTTCTGATGGCAAAAATGAACATTCTCCAAACTCAAAACTTTACTCATCTATTTTTACACGTGCTGAATTCACTGTTCTCTAATAAATCAGCAAGCTTTCAGAACACAGCACCTCCAAAAACAACAGAGCCAGCACGTCTGAAGCTTTAATGGCAGAAACATAGCATGATAAACTAGAAGAAGTGTAGGCTAATGGTGTTAACTCTGCCTAAATGCCTAAAATCTGACATATCTTGGAGTTCTAGAGTTAACAGCTATGTCTCAGTGCAAAACATTGATGTTACCAAGAATAATCCAAAGGCTGTGAAGATTTGGTTAGCTTCTATGTCTAGTCTACTGGTGAATAGCAAGCCTGTGAATCAACTAATCACAGTGAAAACCAGTAAAAAACTGTCTTTAAATTAAAAATCTAAAGCCACAATTCGTTTCAAGCTGGCAAAGAAAATGGCGAGACTTGTTGCTTCAGGCCTTGGGGGAAAAAAAATAGCATTAATATTGTCAAGGCCACAATGGATATATTTTACTGTTATTAGGTGGAAAAATTGAAGGTGCAGAAATCCTTCACTTGCTTTGTAATAGCTTGTTTAATAAAGGGCGACCAGAATAATCATTTTTCAACTTTAATATTATTATAGAAAAGAGAAAAACGGTGTCTGCGATCTAGTGCCGAAAACCATTTTCCTGCTGGCTGTGAACAGCTACATCTGTTTTGACAAATCTATTGCTGCAGTAAACAAAAGAAAAACCTTCCACTGTCACCTCATTAAGAGAGTCGTGAGTGATTTTCATTGATTAGCTCCTATTATAGCAATAATCTTCAATATGCTGCATGCTACATGTGAACACTGTTGTGTGTAAACAACTACCAGTGATTAGTGATCAATGAATAATTTTAGCCAGAGACATAAATGTAGTTGGATGAGAACAAATTAAGAGCTACTTCTTTTCATTCTCCTGACACTCAAGAAAAGAGATGTAGAGAGTTATCTCACCTTCTTAATTAGTACTTTCTTATGAACACAAACATTAGTTTTATATTAGACCTTACATCTGAGATGTATCCCCTCAAAATTTTATACAATCAAAATTAAGTCCTGCATTGCTGGTTTTCACCTAGATTTTAAAAAGTTTTCTAGTTAGTGTTGTATATATTTCTATTTTACCGATGTACTGAACCATTTTACAAAGAATGGCTGCAAGAGGTACACACTTAATAGCTGCGACAGCTACAGGTTTTCACACTGATGAACTGCAACATTAGAAACGGAAAGGAGCTGCAAATGCAGCATATTCTGGTCAAGTTGTTTCTTCAGAGCCCTGGAGCCCTCCCACACGGCAGCAGCAGACGGCCAGTTCTTCGTGTGGACTGACTGCAAGTAAACCTCATTTTTTGATTCAGGGGTTTGATAGCTTTAACAGGTGCGTTCCAGAAGTCTGACATGAAGTAACATTTCTAAAATCAGTGGGAGGCATGTGGCCTTTTTTCCTTCACTTCTGGTTTTCAAACAAAACACAATGTTTTGCACTTTTGTAAAAAGCCACAGAGCATTAAGTTCAGTCTTCTTTTAGCCAAATGAGTGTCCAATCCCTTGTAATGGCTGGTCTAATTTCTAAAATTGTGTTCTTAATCTCTTAGGGAAATACAAGCATAATATTAGTGTCAATATGACACCCTCTCCCTGACTTCTGGCTATTGTTATAGATATTTATCCACATTCTTCCACTGTCATTCTCCCCTGGTTTTAAAGGTGACTCCTCCTTTGTTCAGTTTTCCTTTCACTTGAATGCAAACCACAATGCTATTGGCGCCCACACATTCACACATAGTGTGTTCTCTAACTAAATAACATCTACATTTCAGATTCAAGTAAACATACCGATAATGTCACCAGCAGTCTAACTGTCCTGAAATTAACTTTAGCTGTAAGTAAGACCGTCCTTTGATGTTTCTGACTGCTTTTGACAGTTCAGTGTGTGATGAATCCAGAGATGTACTTTATTCTTAGTCTTTCTTTTCCTTCAGGCTCCAAGATTACATAAATTATTGAAAACATTTTCACTGTGAAATAACTGAATAGTATCCTTTCAGAAAAGCAGGTCCTGAAATTGTATGATATACAGCTCCTGGGCTATGAAACTTGATGTAAACTCACTGAAGCATTTCATAAATTTTAATTTAAACTCAGATTCTAGCAAGTTAGCTACGGGGATGGTAACGGATGTGACTAGTACAACAGGGATCTCCAAGAGGCAGTCAGTAAGATTACTTAGCTGGAGATGTAACACCTCCTACAGCACAACTGAGAGTGCAGCAGCAGTGAGTGGGCACAGCTATTACAAAGACAATTATACTTAACCATTCTTATAAATAGGGCTGTGTAACTGATGTGGGAAAACAGCAAGGGTAAGGAAAAGGCTGACCTACCCACATGTAGCTTTCACCCTGCAGACTATGAGATGGACACCCTGCAAGTACCGGCAGAGCAATTCTCCTTATTTTACGCACTGTGGGACAAGACATTTTTAGCATCCCTCTTCACAAAGCCCAGCAACAGTCTGTGTCTTCAAAAGTGTCATCTCATCCTCTTGTGCTGTCCTTAACATACCAAGGATGTGCTGTCATGAGCTGAACTAACATGCCAGAATGGTCTGGATCAGCACATTCAGATTTATTTCAGCTGGTCATTTATGACAAACATTGATACAACATTTCCAGTTTCTCTTGCAATAAGCCAGAGCTTGTAGCAGTCTGTCACTTCCTTCCCCCACTAAATTACTCCCGATTTTAACAGTGCTTTCCCAGGTGAGGCATAAGTAATGACTTCTGGCAACAGTCATTTCAGTATTCCTTGCCAACATCACACCTCTTAAGGAACAACTGACAATCACAAGGCCTGCTGATATCATCCTAGGGCTTGTGTACCTTAATTAACTTAAAAGATCAGTCTAGATGAACTAAGATTTTTCATTTGTGAATGCTAAATCTTCTCAAATTGAAAATTAGAAGCCTAAATCAGACACTTTGAAGTTCTCATTGTAAATCCTTATTTTCTATTACTGTACACATTGTAAATTGCTGCAGATAAAAGCCTTGTCTTTCATTTACAATTGCTTAGAAAAGTAAATTCCTTTTTATTAACTACAGCATGTAAAGTTTTGCAAGTGCATTATTAAAGCATCTAATTGTTCTTTGAACCAGTAAGTACGTATTTCTCTTTCCAATTGAGAGTTAAGTTCCCAGAGTACAAAAATATCCTACTGCATACAGCAGTTTTATATAATGTTTTAATTATCTGTGCAAAGCCTCAGACTAAGTTCTCGAGCCTTTAGCTTTCTTCCTTAATATAAATAAAAGATAATTCACAGGGTAACAATTAGGGTAGCTAAGAACTTCAGTAAAAAAAAATCGTAAAAATAAGGTCAGTAAAACTATAGCTAGTTCAAAAAGGTACATTTTGTTATTCTATCACCTACATAACACATGATGGTAATAATAATGCTGAAACAAGAATACCAATTTCAGTGATAACTGCACTGAAGAGAGAAGTGTCTCTCTCAATGCTGTAACGTTATTACAGGCACGGCACTACAGAACGAGGCACATAACTTAAGGCCTGCAGGAATGATAGATGCAACACACTAATTCCTGATGGCTAAAGGATGTTATTACACCGTAAAGGTCATTTGTTCAATCGTGTGACACATCTTCAGCTAAGAAAGGCCATCTGGAAACTTTCTCTAGAAAACTACAATCAACAAGTGAGCTACAATGGCAGCTCTGCAGTTAAACAGATCAACGACCGAAAGACGACTTCAAAAATCAGTAATACTCTCTTTTTGAGAGACAGGAAAAAGATGATGGCTGCTACTTGAATTAAGTTATTCTAATAATTTCAACATCTGTGATTCTTTATTTTGAAGTGATAGCATCAAATTTCCAAAGGACACAGTGATTTTGAGCACAGACTAATAGTTAAGGATTCAAGATATTGCATCAGCAATTCTAGGTATGTCTCAGTCTGTGTATCATCATGGGTTCCCCCTTGCCCCTCTTTATTTTTTTTTTTTTTGAGGGAGACATACGCACAGAGAGAGGATATGGCATATTGTGCATAACTTTTGAAGTTACAGAAGCTTGTTTTGCAAAGGTTTGAGGTGTGTATTTCGCAATGTTAGTTTTCACAGAATACTGAGATATTAAAATAGAAGAAAAAGCTTAGAGAAAGTTAACAAAAAATAAAGGTCATTTCCGATATGTAGATACTGTTCTGGAATAGGAAGCATAACACATCAATGCAAAAAGTTGCTGTATGACACTTCAGAGCTGGCTGCCGTCACATCTCAAGAAAGATATTTTGATAATCCCTACCAGGAGCTACTCCTCCACTGCCTCAGGTCTTCCTCCTACCCCTTCTGTACTTCTTGCAAGAGCTACTGCAGACATGAGACCTCTGCCTGGGCAGCAGCAACCGCAATAGCAAAAACAGCAGAAGCTGCCATCAGGGATTTGTTGTATCTGTACCCAGTTTGCAGACCTCACACCCTCCCCTTGCTATGGCTCAGGCAGCAAAACGGTGAGTGAGCTTTAAATAGAAAAAGAACTAGATTCTCTTCATGGTGACATTACATGTGTCTTTTGAATTCGGTGGAGACTCTCTCAACTCACACGATGTCTGAAAGAAGTCAAAGCCCACCACCATGATAAGATGTTTGCAATTGCACTCTCATTACCAATATTATGGTATTACCACTTGATAGTACAAATATCAAGTTATCGATATTGATGTTACTTGATATTACCAATATCATGTTGGGGGGGGTGGGGAAGGTTCTCTTTTTTTTAAAAAAAAAAAAAAACAAACGCCTTCATACTCCTCCTTCTATGGCAATTATTTTTAATATAACAGAATAAATTCAGTAACAGATGCTTTACTGAAATATTGTCCATAACGAATCTTTTACAAAAGTCTTCTTTCTTCCTTTTTTTTTTTTTTAAACTAAGAATAAAATCACTGTCCCTTACAGCATTTAATTAGATGTACTTAAAGTTTTTAGCCAAGGCAGCTTCTTATATAATTAAGGAGTTATATGGTATGCAAATACATATTATTTACTTATAATTTGTGTCAAAAAAAGTCAGTAATGTTTTAATATATACTAAATCCCATATGTTATTAGTTTAACTATATGGAAGCCAAGCATTTTCTTTACTATTTCCAGCTATAGCTCGATATGATATGTGCATCACTTATCTGAACACAGACTAAACAAGCCATGAAGGCATGAGGAAAGGATTTAATGCAACACATTACAGTGATGCTAACTCTACGGGATGTTAGGGAAGACGCTGACTCCACCTGTTCTCTCACCAGACAGCTTGTCATTTGAGTCAAGCAGGGTAAAATTACTCAGTTTAACCAAGACACCACACATTTGTCCAAAAATACTGTCTTCAAGATTCAGCTCCCTCACGCTGTCCTTTCACAAGTGGGACGAGAATATCATTAAGGTTGATTTGGCAGCAGAAGACCATCTCAGTCCAAATCAGTCCCGGCTTTTCCAAGTTTCCATGCCTTGGTTTACTTGAGGAGCTGCTCAAACACCTATTCTGGCTGCAATTCAGGAGACACAGCTATGGAAAAGCTCAACGTCACATTGTGTTAAAAAGACTCCCCTCTGTCTTTTTTCAGGTTATTGCACTCACAATGGAAGAGGAGATTTCTGAGCCTGGACACCTTCTGGAGCACAGAACACAGCAGGAAAAGCATAGGAGGCACCAATATCCCAAGGCACTGGGAATCCCAAGACAAGCAGGGAGCAGAACTACTGTCAGCTCTCGGGGGACAGAGAGGAGTATATTTACCTTGGAACCTAACTTTTGCACAGGTTCTCCAACCCCTGGAGCCACTGAAAACCGCCGGACTTGAGAAAGCAAAAGTGGAAGGACAGATGTCCTCATTCAAGGGCTCACTGGGCAGGAAAGAAATCTGCTTTTCTAATCTTTTACTTGAACCTGTCTCATCCTGCAGATCAGATTTCTCCCTATTTCAGAAGCTACCCCATTCTCATAAAACCAAGCTCCACAGATTAGAAGGCCAGTAGTATTTGTCAGAATACTTATTTTAAGGAAACAGTGCTGGCAGTCACATTTCAAATCTATGGCTAACTCAGGATCCTGTCAAAACTTTCAGAAATGCCCTCGTGTTAAATACACAGATACCCTGAGATACAGAAAATGCATTATAGCTACAGGAACTAATGACCACTTTCAACACACTGAGTCACAAAATATTGGAGCACATTTGCTACAGTCTCCCTGTATAGTTGATGGAAAGACAACAGCAGCACCCCCAGGTGGCTTGGGCTTATTTCCTTTCCACCCAACACATGACTGAATTGGGGCCACCAAGCTCCTAATCTGGACACCTCAGTAGATCACCTCAAAGTAGGTGGGATGAGCGCCAACTGTCACTAACTTTGAGGGAGCCATGTAGGAGCAATTCAACTCATATGAACATTTCCCTCCCTTATTTCATACTGGCCAGTCACCGGCTTACTCCCAGAATGAAGCACCCTCAGTATGCATTGCCCTTGTGCTGGAAAGCAATGGTGTGAAAAGACATGATTACTGTCATGTGAAGAAAATGAAGAGTCATAATCACTTTCATCTGCAGTGGAGCCTATTTTATTCATCCTCTTCTTGACTTGCTATTTCTAGAGGTCTTAATAAAAATTTAAAAAGAGCAACTTTGCTGGTTTGTTTTTTTTTTTCCTGTGTGGACTACCTTGCATTTTCTGAATGCTGAGCTACACAATACTTCACATGTTTTTCTTGGTGTAAACAAGTAAAAATCCTGACATCATAATTCCATGAAAGCATGTAACTGAATACACATGTTCAGGGAGGCAGAAATTCAACTGTTTTTGCATCAAAAGCTAATGTGGCTTCCCTAGCTGTGGGGCAAGGCATTTCAGTTCCATTAACCCTATAGTGCTTTTATTTATCTTTTAAGCTCAAAAAGCAATTCATAAACCCTATCCTAACTTACCCTATCTCTTTCATATCCTGTTTTCGAACATGTCTGAAAGAGCTTCTTGACTACTTTTATCCCATTACCTTAAGTACTTAAATTTCATTTTCAGTAAGGCACATTTTAATGAATATTTATGACTAGATCCTGCGGCGTTCACTGAAACTGTAGACTTCCCTTCACAGCAGGCTACAGATTTACATTTTGCTTTTTATTACTAAAAAGTTAGCCACACAAATTGATGTCACTTAGAAAATAAGATGACAGTTCTTCCTGCAACTCTAGCACCTTCATCCCAGAAAATTCATGTGCCATACTATTCTTTGACTTTGGAGAAATATAATTTATATTTTATATGCAATATTTAATTTAAAAAATATGTAATTATAAAAATTCCAGCAGCCACAATTTACACAAGGCAGCCTCAAGCTGGCAAACCACTGTGAGTAGTCTCCCTGAAGTCACTGAGATCACTGGTGTGAATAAAATTACCCAGCTGCATAAGCGATCACAAGACAAGATCTTCATTACAATCACACACAACCTGATAAACAGCAGTGTTAACTCTGACATTTCTTCTTCTGTAGGCACTGATTAGAGGCTGTTGATCCCGACAACAGCTATGCATGGGAGCAGCACTGCAAGGCCATCTTGTCAATTGTTTTGTCAGTTCCAGAAATGCCAAATCTTTCTCCCATGTGGCAATGGTCACTTAAAGAAGTTACTCCATTGCAACAAGCACAGAAAACTAAAAACATCCGTATTCTTCTCGTCATTAACTTCAACTTTGCACTTGCAAAAGCAGAGGTAAGCACATCTAGTTTTATTTAAAAGTATACACACAACTACCCATGTTCAGAGACTATAGAGTTCATTTATTCTAAAATAGACAAGTGACCCAAACATTTCACACACATCTATGTAGCTAACCAGTGAATAGGCAACAAGCTCTTCTCTGTAACCAGCTACAGTCCAAGATTAACTTCAACAAGATGAATTCAAGTAAAGCAGCTCAGCAAATGAGGAGGAAAAACAAAACAAACTCAGACTCTATGGTATTCCCTAATTTCCTTAATTTTACTGTTAAATTGAGCTTCTTTGTCTTTTTTTTTTTTTTTTAGGGTAGCAAGAGATGTGAAAAACATATCCAAACTTCCATGGTGCCAAACAGAGCTTCAGACATACCCACCTGGTAGTCTTTGGTTCGGAATGTTTGTTTCCTCTGAGTAAAACCTTCCCTATAGGCTATGAACAGGTTGCAGCTGCCTGTAATACAGGATTTCTATGGAAGATGTTAAAAATATGTTCTTTTGTATTTATATAAACAAGCTTAGCTGTCTTAAGCCATATATATATATATATATATAAACACCTTTTCTGAAGAACAAGACAGACATTACACTCTTGGCATTTCAGAACGAAAGAGGCAGCACTTCCACTGTACAGCCTGCTGGGTAGAAAGTTCATAGAAATAAGAGTAAAGAATTCTTACATGAAATAAAAAACCTAGGAATTGTCTTCTGTCATTTCTAGAAATTTTTCTGATACAAATGATATAATACAATCTGACTTTGACTGCAATTTGAAAGCACGCTATTCAGAATAGCTTAACTCTTGCTACTTCAGTATTTTCTATCATATGGGGAAGGTTTTCTGTTTTTTTTAACGCTAAGACTAAAGAGAAATCTGTTATCCAGGTTCAACAGTTGGAGACTAAATTCCACATCATTCCCTTGACAGTGTCTATCAGAATACGGCTTTGCAGTACCTGCACACTGTAGTTATTTATGGAAGAATTATAAATTTTAGTATTACATTTGTAATTGTACAGTTAAAGCAGACTACCCCTAATTATTCTTGGAATTTCCATTACAATGCATTCTTCCTTCCTAATGCAAGACACACTGTTTTGTACATGAACATTGCTTTGTCCCTTGGATGATGACTTAAACATCAAACACTTAGAAGTGAGTTTCAGCATGTCACTTGAGCCAGAGAGTAACTGACTGCGTGCCCATTCTTAGCCTGTGGCTAATCCAAAGTAGAATGAACATGCACGAGAATCAGGAGATGAAAGTCCCAAGCTATCAAAACATTAGCCAACCCATGACCTCTGATAACCTCAACACCTGTGTAACGGACAATAGAATTGCCGGTCATTGATACCACTAAAACTAGGACTATGCTTTGACATTAAGGTCTACTTTAAAAAAAAAAACAAAAAAAACCCACACCAAAAACACCAAACAATCTGTATTTCCCTTTAAATCATCTTTATGGCTTCACATCTGAATAGATACTGTTGTCGCATGATAACTGCTTCCCCTGTACTCTCCTGTTACCGAGTTACCTCTCACAAAATTAGGTCTTGATACTGTGAACAAAGCATGGTATCAATGTCATTGCTACCCATATAACTGTACACATAAAGCCACGTGTTGGTTTTTAAAGTACAAGCTCTTTGAGATGCCGCCTAGTTTCCAAGTTACCAAGGTTGGAGTTTCTCCAGAATAAAACATGCTTCCTGTACGTAAAAATGAGAGCTAAGCAGCAAACATGTCTTCCTCACTTATGCTCCAACTTATGAAAGTGCTAGGAGACATCTAGTTCCTGAACTCAGTGGTACTACTCTCATGCTTAAAGTCAGGTACGGGTACAATATCTTATTGATCAAGACTACAGGATGCCAAAGAAAGGACCCTAAAGAATAATGCTGTAAAATTACTCACAGGTATAACTAGATCCTATGACAGACTTCCTTTATATAATCAGAAAGATAGAAAGAGTAAGAATGCCAAACAAAACACACCAGAGGTTTATATTATTACACAATTTTACAGCATTGATCTTCTCCCATCAACAGATGGAGAGATTAAAACAGCATTGTTACACCTCAGGTTTGAAAGCAGCACAGCATGAGATACTAGAGGATTTTCCAGGGAACATTGTAACAGAAGAGTCTCAAAGGGAATTCTGCAGATAAACACACAGGGAAAAACTGAACATAAACCACGGTACGCATACTGCTTCTTCTTGCTGAAATTCAAACAGCCAAATTGCCTACATAGAACAAAATCAGATTTTCAAACAAAATCAAGCTCACCTGGAGATACACAGCTGTCATCCACACTTGCATTTTAACAGCCTGCCTGGGAGAGCCTGGCAAAATGTTTGAACAATTACTACATTCCCATTTCACTTTGTCCTTCTACCAAATTTGCACTTTTTTCATTTATGAGCGTTCTGCAAGAATAATTAATTTCTTGCTAAATTGCTTACTTCCATACCTAGGTTCATGAAAATCAGGTACCCTAGCAAAGTTTAAAAACTTGCAAAAAAATTCCCTAGATTTTTTGAACTGGATAAGAAGAAACAGTGCATTCCTGAGACTCACTCTTTCTACCTAACCAATCAAACTTCGGTGGCAACTCACTTTTTCTGCATCATATTAGACTGGGATAAAAAGTAAACCAAAAATACATCCAGCAATAGTTTCTATAAAAGGTACGTACCACCAGCATAAAGAAGTTTCACATAACACCTGTCTTTACAAATATCTATTTTGAGGTAACTGAAATAGAAATCGGAATTGCCTATAGAGCACAACAGTCTGGAAATGACCATGCTGTTGCACTTGCTTGGAAGCTGAAAACTTTGGGTAAACTGTTCCAGGTTAGCTTTTGTGTGTCCTGCTAGGAAAGGCAATATCGTCATTTCTGGGTTTTGTATATTTCATATAGAGAAGCAAAAACAGGTTTGATGAAACAACATGGTCATATAAAACTCTCCTTAAACACAAACCAAACCAAATTCAGGTCAGAGAATTGGATTAGAACAAACGGGATTTTGCTCTAAATCCAAACAGGCAGCTGTTGATTGCTACTGTCATTTCTAAGTACAAAGTTTGTATATGGTACTGTAGGTGCAGATGTCAAAAACCATGACAGACTGGGAACAAACAGTTTTCAAACTGCAATGATATCCCCCAAGTTGCCAGGAATAACAATCACTTTTTTTTTTCCCTTCCAGATCAACGATGTAAGGACCAGATTTAGCCTCCTTATTCACATTCAGCTACATACTAACTCAAAGCAAATCCCACCACAGTAAACGGATGAAAGTAATAAGGGTATCAGAAGCCCTCTGACAGAGATAAATTCAAGTTATTATGTCGGTTAACAGAATTGTTTTGGTCCTATAAATAAATAATTTCCCCAACACACGAAATACGAAGGAAAAAAGTAGCCAAAGATAATGATACCATTTTCATTCCTTAATCAGGATCTCTTTAGCATGTTAAACATAACCAGAGCGAGGGGGAAAACGAGAGAAGCCAATTTTAAGCACTTACTGTCAGCAAGCCTGTATTAAGCATCTTGCTGTGATAAGGGAAAAAAAAAAATATCCTTTTTCGGAACACCACTGTAGACAGTTGATTTAATAAGTGCTGTTACTAAAGAGCTATCTTCCAGCCTGCTAGTTTCCTCTCACACTACAAACACACGATATTTGCATTGCACAGAGGTGTATTTCCTCTTGTGACAACTCCCCATGAAATATCTTGAAGTCCTCTTGTGCATTGCACTGTACCTTTTACACCAAAACACGTCCGAAGAACTTGAATACAGCTCTAACAACTCTGTTGGGGTTCCTGGTTCCTTGTTAAAACTGGAACTGAATCGTGTTTCTCCCTCAGGCACTGCCTTAAAAAAATCTTTAGGCCATACGTTCTTGAATTATTTATCAGAAGCTATTATGCAAACAAGGATTAAATAATTCTCTTTGAGCTGCTCGTGGTAAGCATAGCAGCTAGAGGCATATTGCCTGTGTGATATCTACATTTTACCCAGCCTTCCTGGCAAACAAATAGCATTTTGCTAGAGAGATGCAAGACCCGATTTTCCTCTTTACTGACACTGGTGTAAATGAGAGCAACCTCCTCAGAATTTGGTGGAATTACATCAGCATAATACTGGGTGAGTGAATCAAGGCCACTGTTTGTTTCCAAATGCATTTGATTAATGAGTATTGGACAAAAATAGCACAGGCTTAGATTTTATTCTGCCCTCTTGCTCAATTCATCTGGTGTTGCATTAAAAAACAGCTAATCTGTTAACGAATAAAGGAAATAAACAATATCCACAGAATCATTTCAACATTTTAAAAAAGCTAACTGTGTCAACCACCATATGCAGTAGATGAAGTTCTCATTATTTTCCAGAATAGGCATCACTTTCTAAATACACTTAGAAAAAATATTTGTCATTTCTATATACTTAAGCAACTGCTGTTGCTTCTGTATGACCTCAGTTCAATAAAGTTACCAGCCTGCTTAAAAATATTGATTTGTACAGTTATGCAATAAAAATAATTAAAAAAGCATAAAAACTACAAGCTGTATTTGAGAGTGTTATGTGGCAGAAAATAATCTAGACAAAGAGATAAAATTATTATTGCTGCTGCCTCGGACAAGTATTACCTTATTTTTGCTATTTCGTTCAATACGCAAACTTAAAGAGTATGTGTGAAATGTTCATTCCTTTTAGTAAACTCCCAAAGAGGACAGGTTGCTTTGTTCTTTTCTCAAAATTGAATTATTTGCACACGCACACGAGTATACACAAACACGCACACAAGAGGTTTTCGTTTTCTTAGCATGGCAAGGCAGAAGTTCCATCTGCTACTATTAAAGGAAGGGATACTGGAAAAAATAAACAACAGATATCGATGAAAAGCAATGTGCCCATGCTGCTAGACTTTGAAGGCTGTACCTTTCTAAATATTTAGGCAAGGTGCATGGTCCAAGATGCAATATACTTTGATTTGAAGTCAGAGCCAAGAAAGACTTAGCTGAACTTTTATCACCTAACACCAAAAACTGGATGAAGAAAAAACACTGACCACTTTGCTCTGGAGGCAGTAACTTCAGTTGTCCCGTGCAAAACTGTTCCACCTCAACAAGCAAGCCACAAGCTCTGGTCTTTGTTGCCAAGATTATTTTTTTATTTTGTCCAATGGCTTTTTAACCCACAATAACAACAGTAAACTCAGACTGAAATTGAGCCTGGTCTTTCCCAGGTAAAGGCCTTAACTATTACACCAGGGTCTTCATCCTTACCTTCTGCCGCACTCACATAAGGTATTCCCTACCTGTACACAGCCCCCGAGTCTCTCACTCCAGCCACAACAGCTCAGCAGACCATGCAGACCACTACAATGTCAGATGGCAACTGAGAGAGGGCAAAAAGCTGGGGTACATTCAGCAAATACATCTTGTGCAGCCTTCAAACTGAACCCCTCAGCCTGTAGAGGCTGAGAAACCACAGTCCTAAACCTCCTAGGCAGCCTCTCCAGCCACCACTTGCCCCTTGAAAGATGCTTCGTGGTAGATCAGGCTTCAGATGCTGCACAGGTAGAGTCCTCCTGGAAGCACTGAATCAAGCAGCTGCGTCTCAAAGGCAGGTGGAAGCTCAGACTCACCTTCTTGGCTTAAGATATTTCAGTGGCTAATTCTGTAACTCTCCCCTGGGTGAGCCTAGCCCCAGGCAAATGCAGTGACTGATAGCTAAAGCCAACGGAATTTCTTAATTAATGTCAATGGGTACAGAATGTAGTCCTTAAAGAAGTTAATTAAAATGGAGGGTTTTGGTGCAATATAAAGATGAATAATGTGCTTCATGTATTAATACAGAATTAAAAAGAAACCCTGAAACAGCAGCTCCAACATTGTTCAAGAGCATTACAAAACTCCAAAGGGGGAAGAATGAAAAACTGGAACGCTCTTCACCGCATCTTCACCATAAATATTCAAAAGAAAATAATATCGCTAAAATGAAAGTTTTAGGCCTACAGGATTTCACTTTTTGTGTAGAAACAGAGGAGACATAGTGGAAGACCTTTTAGAGTTCAGATCAGAATCATACAATGGTTTGGGTTGGAAGGGACCTTAAAGATCATCTGGTTCCAGCCACCCTGCCATGAGCAGGGGCATCTTCCACCAGACCAGGTTGCTCAGAGCTCCATCCAACCTGGCCTTGAACACTGCCAGGGAGGGGGCAGCCACAGCTTCTCTGGGAAACCTGTGCCAGTGTTTCACCACCCTCACGGTGAAGAATTTCTTCCCAATATCTAATCTCAATCTGCTCTCTTTTAGTATACAGCCATTCCCCCTTGTCCTATCACTACACCCCCTTGTGAAAAGCCCCTCTTCATCCTTCCTGTTGGCCTCTTCAGGTACTGGCAGCTGCTCTAAGGTCACCCCGGAGCCTTCTCTTCTCCAAGCTGAACAGCCCCAACTCCCTCAGCCTGTCCTTGTAGGAGAGGTACTCCAGCCCTCTGATAATTTTCATGGCCCTCCTCTGGACCTGCTCCAACACACCCATGTCCTTCCTATGCTGGGGAAGAATCAGAAGCAGCTGTATGCTGATTTTGGTTTCCAACAGCAGCAAACCAAACTCAAGCAGGACACCTGGTATCAGGCCCCTGCACCCACCTGCAGATGCCCGCCTGCCCCACCGCCCCCGCTCGCTGCTGGAACTTTAAAATTAATGTCAGCAGTGACATTTCTTTTTGATTTTGTCCTTGAAAATGAACACTCTCTGAGGGACTGTGACACAGGGGCTGGCCGAGCCAGGCAGGCAGTACTCTCCTCCACCCCGCGCCAACAACCTCTCAGAACCGAGGCAGGAATCAAAGTGCAGCACGCAATCAGACACTGTTCTAGCAGATTGTTTTCTTTTCCCATATTTAGGCTGTTGATAGACAGATGCAAAAGCTGGCGTCTCCTCACACCTCATTAATTTTTATATTTGGCAGTTTAAACTTAAGAAGTCCCCAGAAGATTGACACTGTTGTTACTTTTTCTGTCTTTGAAAGGAAAAAAGTGTCACGTGTTTTGGAGTTTTTCAGTCTGGGATGAGTAAGGATTTATTTTTAACAAAGCTGTGGTCTAAGCACCAAATATTTACAGTTTACGGGTTCCGCTCGGCGCAGCCCACACTTACTTGCCAAGCTGCACGGCACATGACAGCGGCGTGAACAGCCCAGTGAGCCCAGCGCCCCAGAGCAGCGGCGGGGCTCCCTTCGGGGCCGGGGAGAGGGACCGGGCTGCCGGGGAGAACCTCTGGGCACCGGCACCAGCCCGGCCGTCCCCAGCACCGCGGGGGGATGAGCCAGGGTGTGCCAGGCTGCTCACCGCGTATGCGGGCTTCTGCGTGCTCCGAGGAGGCGTGGGGGTGGGCCTGCCTTGGGGGACACATTGCGGGAGAGGTTAACGGGGGCTGGGTTTAGGTCCAGGCAGTTCCGTGCCAGCTGATAACGGGGATAAACTGCTAGGTGTAAAGCTGGCCGGGGGTGGGAGAGAGTACTGGCGATCGCAGTGACCCAAACCATTATTTCTTGTTGACTAATGCCTTTCTGCTGTGCCATTTAAGGGAACTTTCATAAAAGTCTCAGCATTTGCTCCGAATTTGGGCTTCTGCTTTTGGAAGTGAAGACTTTTTTGTGTCTTCGAAGCTTTTTTTAGGTAAACAACTGTACATTTAATCCAGAGAAAGCATGAGATAATCTGGCCAGTGCAGTTGCAAGCTTCTCAGCAGACTACTGTTTCCAGTACAAAAGAAACCAATCTAATTATTCCACCCACATTGTTGCTTGCATGGTAACTCACACTCACTTCACTCAATCCTGCAGCGCACCGGGTAATTTATGCACCCACTAACTCATTAGACCTTCGGAGCATTCGCTGTAGGCTGCCTCCAAGACCTGGAGGGCACTGGGGAATTGTTACAGCTTTCAGGGAGGCAGTGGTAAAATCTGTCAGGCCAGACACACAATTCTGTGATAAAAACCCAAGTTCTACTTATCAGCTAAGTTATACAAGCTCTGAAGAAGATAGTGGGTTCTCTGAACCCAGTGGTTTAATCTTCTCTAAAGTATATGGTTCATCAGTTTTAAGTCCAAATCCAGTACATAATGGTGGGAGCAATTTGCAAAGATAGGGAAGCTTCTCGGTGTGCATGCTTTTCCCCTCATATATAAATAGGCATGTGGTCATTGGATTGGTGAGCTGAAGGCATGCGAATGCAGTATTAGCCATAAAAGCAAGAGAATTGTTTTTTCCCCTCACCTGGGATTAAACTTGCCACTACTGCTGCTGCATCCAGGAGCACATACAGGTAGATGTGGTCTCTCTTCACACCAGACAATTTTAAAAAGAGATCTTAATTAGTACTTAAGAGACTTGTTTGGAAATCCTAAGGCTTAGAGTACTTCCTCAGGCGAGACTGTCCCTTTTAGGAAGTACACATTTTAGACAAAAAGTGTCCTATCAGGTGACCTGTACACTACTAAATTTCTTAGTACCCACCATAGGATACCAAAGATAAAATACTAAGAGTTAGTTGTTAAATAGCTACACGGCTTTTAGGACTTATATTTCAAATATGTACTGTGCTTACCACAGATAGAAAAGGTACAGGGTTTTTTTAAAGTAGAGTTGAAACCTAGTAAGTGAAGACACGTTTCATCCAATACATCGTATATTTTAACCAGAAGTAAAGAGTGCTGATTTACATGAATCTATCTGGACTCTCATGACTTGTGTAGTTAGTCCATGTTTCTATTATGAAGCCCTATGCCAAACCTTCCAAAATATTCAGATCTGGATGGCGTGTGGTGTTGTGGAATAATTCTGCTTTTATTCAACCCTTGTCTTTAAAATTACATAAAATCCATGTTCACTTCTACATAAGCTAGCTGCAACACCGTTCTGAGACAATTCAAATTATTTGCCAGACTAATTGCACTCACATTCTTTAGAAAAGTTCCTCTGATGTTAAAGAAGTTGTTTTGATCCTGGCTCCACAATTAAGATTTAGGAATGCATATGGTCATGACTGCATGTGATCTGAGCCACCCTCTTAATAACTTTTTCTTCTCAGCTATCCTCTTGTCTCCCAGCAGATCCCGTTCTTTCTCTTTGCTATCTCTGCCACATCATCTCTCACTGAAGTCTCCCCTTTTCCATCCTGCTTACCATTCCTCACTTATCTTCTCTCTCTGTAGTAAAAATTGAGAGTATCAAAACCCATCACTTTGATTGCAACAAACATGATCTTAAATCGCTTTCGTCTTTCATGTTTTGTCTTTTAAGAAAAAACACAGCCTCTTTGACAAGAAACTGTTCAGTACTGTGTCCATACAACAGAGGCCCCATAACATAAAAAGAATATGAAATCTTTATAGCAATTAATGTCTGTAATGAAGATTTCTCTATGGTGATGTCACTGTCCTGTAATAACTTGAAGTAATCAGAACTTTATCATAAAGTTGTCTGATACCACTTTGCTTTCATTTAGTGGACTGCCTAGTACATAACTTGGCAGAAGAGCAAAACCAAAATGTTATTCACGTTATATATTGGCTGTGTATGCACTGGGAAGACAGCATTGATGATGATTTCAAATGAAGTTTAGTGGACAAGAGTCATTCGTCTCAGAGCTGGTGTCATAAAATACATCTCAGCTAATATGAGCAAAGCAAGCTAGTTAGAGGAGAAAAAAAAGAAAGCTCAAACTGAAAACTACTGCTGGAATCTCCAGCACACTGGACACCACTGTCCATTGTTACATATGTACACTGTTGGTACAAGAGATGTACGTCCTACTAAGCTACTGAATGGATATCCATAGCGTGAACGTCTATGGGACATACATCTGTACATTATTTGTAAGTTGCATAGAAGCTGAAACCTGGTGTTATTCCGGCTGAGCTGCATCTGTCAAAGCTGGGTTAATGTTTTCAGAGGGGATCTAGCCTTTCAGAGCAGATGCAGAGCATCTTCTTGGCTGCGAAGGCCAGCGACACATAACAGAATGTCTGCGGACAACAGATGTAAAGATCATTTTGAATCCTGGGAGAGCAAGACGCAAGATTTTTTTTCACACCATTTCCTTTTTGTGCCAGGAACTGCATTGCTTTCAGCTCCACTCAGTGGGTTATATTGTTTAACTTCATATAAGTGCCAAACTGTCCTATAAATCTTCTAGCCAACATCCCAGTGCTTTATAGTCATCAGTCTCGCCCTCGTCGGATGTGCCTATTCCACAAATGCAATCCAGTACAGTACAACAAAAGAGCAAAAGGGGGATGGAAAAAAAGAAAAAGAACAAGTCTCATCCACTCAACTTCATTTTATCTTTGCCAGGGCTGATAACTACAGGGTCTAGTTGCCCCAGAAAGAAATCCCAGATCTCAGTGTGACATGGTAGTATAATTTGTGGGCGAGACTGGTGTGGTTGTAGACACTTTTGAAGCACCTCTGCCAGACATCATTAAGATCTCTAGGTAAATTAGTAGCTTCCCAGCAGGGGTGAAAAATGAGCAACAAAGCAATGCATAGCCCTGGAAAAATCAGCTTTGCTTGTGCCAAACGAGGATTGAGGTGAACAGGGTAAAGGTTTCTGTGCAGGTGCAGGAATCCCTTTGCAAAAGCAGCTTCCCCTGGACCCCCTGCAGCAGCAAGCTCAGCTCCCTAGCCTTTCCCATGAGAGCAGATGATGTGGGGCTTCTCACCCTCAGACACGCAAAAATAGCTCCACCTGCTCTGCTGAAACAGTGAGTTAATTCACCCAGAGATTAGAGCTCAAATCCTATTCTGCTTTACTGCAAGCAGATAAACCCCTTAGCTCACATTTCTGTCTGGAACTGGATATTCCAAGGAGTGAGACTACAGTTGTGGACTACTGTGAACATTTAATGGCATAAACGAGAATTCTGCAACCAGTTCTCAAAGAGTATTTGCTCTCTGAGCAATATATTTAGTGGGAATATGACTCCACACCTTCCTCTATGTGAGAGATTCTAGCCCTTGGCTCCCTGGTGATAGAGACAGATATGCAAATCCACTATTGGCTCTTGCACTGCTCAGTGCCTTGAGGCTCTCAAGCTTCCATTTCATATACTTGGAATAAGAGCTCTTGCTGAAAATATCACTTGTAGCTGGCTGAAACGCAAGGGATCACTCAATTTCAGAGAGCTCTGCAGTCCTTGGTATTTTACATTAGCTTCAGACATTATACCCCAGAACAAGAACTTTTATGAATGTAAATCTGATTGCCTGGAATAACTCAATGCAATACATGCAAGTCTGCCACACCACTCTGCTTATATTGATTACAAGCTTGGGTGGTGTGTGCACCACAAAACAAATCTATTACCGCACTTGTAGAATGAAATCCCTGAAGCTTATATAGGTCAGTAAACACAAGTTCCCTGCTGTAAAATATTTATTGCATATCCTGCCTTCTCCATCCGTACTAGTGCTGAGATATACCTTTTACTTTTACTAGTGTATTACAGTGTGATAACATATTTACTCTATTAAGCAATGTTGTATGATTCCTTTCCTAAGCAGAGGAAAGATAAATCACATAAACACCAGTGAGAACAATAGAGATCTATGGAGTGAAAACCTCAAGGCAACAGAGGAAAATTTCTGGATAGCCAGAAGATATGTAAGCAGAAAACAGGTGCTAAAGCTAAAAACATACCATGAAAAAAATTTATCTAATTGACAGCTAGTATGATTGTCCCAGGAAAAGTCTGTCTATATGTTATTTTTCTTCCTTCAGTCTTTCTTACTCCAAGGTTAGTGCAAGTGTTTCATGTCTACGTGCTGCCATTGCAAACTGATACAGCAAGTTCCCACAGTAGCCCTGGACATTATATATGCTCAAAGACAGTAAGTTTCCTCCACAATTACAATTTTTCCTATAGAATACTTCCAATGATGAATCTCATGTTGAGAGATATTTTCTCTTACCCCCCAAATACTGCGAGTCAGAGGAACATTGTTGGGGGGGAAAAAAGGCACATCCATAGCTTATTATGTTTAGTGGAAATCCTTTAGCTAGTGGCACTGTCATAACACTTACCAGGTGTAATTCTATGCCAAGACTTTGGTAGGCTTAAGAAGTAATTTTAACCAGTGAGGCACCAGGACAGCATTTCTATGTGTCTATTACTGTTTTGATGTCATTGTTATTATCGTTGTTATGCCAATATTTCCATTATAACTCCATCACACACATGCTTTATAGTTGAAAAGTCATTTTAAGTGTAGACATTAATGAAAGTCAGCCTTTGAACGCTTTTTAAAGACAGCAATGCTTTTTTAAAAAGCAACATTCTTCCTTTCTTCAAGTCAGTGCTGCCAATTTCAGGACAGGAAAGGGCAAAATAATTGAACAGTGTTTGTTTCAAGTACCATAACAGCCCCATTTTTTTAACACTGCTAAAATACAGATGTGAAAAACAGTATCTAGTGCCACAAAGCACATAAAGTATCCAAACAAAGAGATAAAACATTGTAAAGTCCATTTTAAATTTCTACATTTTATGACACGCAGAACAGCAAACCTCCAATTATAATGGGCTTGGCAGAAATTAAGAAAGTAGAAGACCAGCTCTTAAGTCTATCACCAACCAAGAAAAAAAATTCTGCTAGTACATAACCAGCAGTGGTAGAACCATGAATCTCTGTAACCATTCCCAGTCCACAACCTGACATCAAAGCACCTGGGATTTAACTAATCAGGAATGGTGAGGATGAGGATTTCCCCTTGTGCTGACCCCAGCTGGTTTAGGCCACTTCAGAACAGCTAGGGACTGTAAACTGTCTTCAGCATAAGCATTTGTATCAGTATCTTATATTGGTAAACTGTTTTGCCTACATGCAGTTCAGTGGGGTTTTTTTTTTTTCTATTTTCAGAAGTTATCATCATCCCACAAATCATGTGACCTTTCCAGATTTACCCACCACTTACACCTATAAGGTATTTTGTTACAATCCAAACTATAAAACACACAAGCAGAAAGGATCTACCATTCTATGTTACAGGGTAAGGGCAAACAATGCTACTAATTTGCAGCTAAAGAATAAATTACTACAGGTCCCAACTTAAGCATAATTAAAAAAAGCCAAACAAACCTTTAACTGTTTAACAGCATGTAAACCAGGCTTACAGAGAAACATCAAATGAGCCTTGTCCCACACAACATTCCCACACCCGATTTACCTTTTCTCAGGAAGATGCATCTAACAGAAATTTTTGAGATAGCTTCTAGCCACAGCAAGAACCTTTCTAAGAACAAAGCAACACATACTCTTTTTAACTGATCTTGGCCCTCCCCTTCTCCCTCCTAACCATGTATCTGCTACAGCTGTAGTGCCCCCTCACCCCTTTTCCAGGATCCAGGACACTTTTTTGTCTCTAACACTGCAATTTGATTCTATGATGAAGAACTATACAGAGTTCACTTAAACCTTTCTGATGTCCTCACAACTGTAGTTTGTACACCTGTATTTTTAAACACTTAGCTTTGACCCGTGGTGTTTCACTGTAAGCCTATGCACATTATATCAATAACTTCCACAGGGATGTTATGGAGCTCAGTTAATATTGAATTCAGTTAAGTTCTTAGCTGCTTAGATGAACTATGGTGAATAAAAAAGTACCATTTTGTCATGTCACAAGCAACTGACCTACCGAAATGGGTGTTATACTGAGAAAATAAAAACATATTTTCCCACTCTAATGTTTTCTTTCAGTAATCCTCATCCCATTACTACAATTTCTTTCTGCCTTTGCTATTTGTGTTGCTGGTTTGCCCTGGAAGTCCTCAGCTCTCTCTAATGAAGGAGAAAGCGAATAAATCTCCCTCCAGATTGTCTATTGAAGTAGAAATGTGTGTTGTTGCATGTATTATATATGCACGGTGTGAGGTCAGAAAGGAAACACGGCTGTTGAGATAGGGTGACACATCTTGCCATATTGCACTTAGCCACAGATCCACGTGCTGATGCACTGGCCTGTAAATTATGCAGCCTTATTACTGCCACGCTCTCTAATCTCTCCAGTACCATCTATTGGAAAGTCACTATTTTATAGAGAAGTTCTTTAATGCTTTTTCTTGATCTGTTGTTGCTATGCATCTGTTATTCAGCTATATAAAGTAATTAAGGAATGCTCTCATGGAAAGAAGAGCAGAGTTATCTCTTAGGAATGTGTGTGTGCATATAAAAAATCACTACCAAAAAGTACTTCAAGAAAAAAAAATATTTTCCTGCTACCACATTATGTCAATTCTCCAGTTAATTGCAAATGCAGATTGTAAGAGGAGAACTACTGTGCACAGTAGCCTTGTCTATATAGCAGAATAAGTAGGCCTTAGTTGTGAGAAGATAGCAAGAATTTTAATTTCGGAATAAAATTGATTTTTCAGAGAAAGTTTTTACTTTCACAGCTTATTTTGCTACTGCCTCTGGCACATAATAAATACCCACCTCATCTGCAGAGTTCTGTCATGCAGTCCAGGGCAGAATTTCAACAATGAGCTCTAAATAAAAATTATATTTTTTTTCAAGTATGGTTTTTAAAAACAAGGCATGTATATTAGACAAGCGTGCACACAGCCAGTGCTGGTACATGCATGTGTGTGCATGTTGTGTGTGCAACTCCATGGGGTCTCCCCAGACAGACTCTCTTCATCTACTAAAATCTTCATCTTTCAGCTAACAATTCTCCAATTTAATCATCTGTAACAAAGTAACTGTATTTCTGTTTAGCTTTTTCTCCTCTCATGCTTTACTTCTCATTTATTAAAAGATCCTTTGAAGCAAACACTTGCTTCCGTGAAGTCTGTTATTAAACAAGCTAAAATTGCTGCTTTCATTATGACACATAATTGGGATGTTGTGCGTCAGGACCCATTAGAGCTCTCCTGCTGGCGCGGTTGGTAATGCCATGTTATGCCATACGGAAGGCTCAAGCTTGGAAGCGATTTTTGGGACGTTTGATCTTCGTGCCAAGGAAGGCTAAAATAAAAATGAAGGTAAGGCCCAGCACAGGCTAAACTACTCTTCGATGTCCCCTGGTGGCTGACAAATATGTGTGGGATTTAACAAACTGTCACCTTTTAGTCACAGAGTTAACTGCGTAATGGGGAGATGCAACCAGTTAATTAATGTCCCTTTTTCCTAGAGCACTAACTTCTATTAATGTGTTAGGCCCAGAAACTCTCCTGTATCAGAAAGTGGTAGGAAAACTGGAGGGGGGCTTGCAAAAGTTGGTGGGAAGGAAGATTTAAATATAACACTTCCTAATTGCATGATGCAACAATGATGGGAGTAGTTGTATGACTGCTATAAATATTAGGAGGATATTAAAAAGCTAGCTATGTATGATTTATGTCTGGTTTTACTACTAAAAATATTCAGTATAGTCTTGTGAAACAAGTAACGCAATCCTGTTGGTTTTTGAAGAGGGTCCTGAATTTATGGGGGTTTTGACACTGGAAAATTTTAAACACTTTTTACCACTAATTAAAATTAATTCTGTTTCAAGAAAACATACCAGGATATAAGGATCATTGATTGGAAGCTCATTCTATCTTTCTGTTGTGGGTTTGCATGGCAAGGTTTTGGTAGTGGGGGGGCTATAGGGGTGGCTTCTGTGTGAAGCTGCGAGAAGCTTCCCCCATGTCTGATAAAGCCAGTGCCAGCCAGCTCTAAGACAGACCCATCACTGGCCAAGGCCAAGCCAGTCAGCGATGGTAGTAGCGCCTCTGGGATAACATATTTAAGAAGGGGAAGACAAAACTGTGGTGAAACAGCAGTCAAGAGAGAGGAGTGAGACAGTGTGAGAGAAACAACTCAGCAGACACCAAGGTCGGTGAAGAAGGAGCGGGAGGAGGTGCTCGAGACAGCAGAGCAGAGAGCCTTCCCTTGCAACTCGTGATGAAGATCATGGTGAGGCAGGTTGTCCCCCTGCAGCCCATGGAGGTCCACGGTGCAGCAGAGATCCACCTGCAGCCCATGGAAAGGACCCCCCCAGAGCAGGTGGATGCCTGAAGGAGGCTGTGACCCTGTGGGGAGCCCCATGCCGGAGTAGGCTTCTCCCAGGACCTGCAGACCCATGGAGAGAGGAGCCCACACCAGAGTAGGTTTGCTGACAGGGCTTGTGACCGCATGGGGGACCCACACTGGAGCAGGCTGTTCCTGAAAGACTGCACCCCATGGGAGGGACCCATGCTGGGGCAGTTCGTGAAGAGCTGCAGCCCATGGGAAGGACCCACGTTGGAGAATTTTGTGGAGAACTGTCTCCTGTGAGAGGGACCTCACGCTGGAGCAGGGCAAGAGTGTGTAGAGTCTTCCCCCTGAGGAGGAAGGAGCGGCAGAGACAACGTGTGATGAACTGACCGTAATCCCCATTCCCCATCCCCCTGCACTGCTTGGGGGGAGAAGGGAGAGAAATGGGAGTGAAGTTGAGCCTGGCAAGAAGGGAGGGGTGGGGGAAAGGTGTTTTAAGGTCTAGTTTTAGTTCTCATTATCCTACTCTGATTTGATTGGTGATAAATTAAGTTTCCTTTTCTCCCCAAGTTCAGTCTGTTTTGTCCATGACAGTAACTGGTGAGTGATCTCCTCCTGTCCTTATCTCAGCCCTCGAGCCTTCCATCATATCTCCTCTCCCCTGTCCACCTGAGGAGGAGGAGTGATAGAGAAGTTTTGTGGGCACCTGGCATTTATCCAGGCCAAACCAAAACATTTTCAAATTAAATTTCATTAACTGGAAATAAATAGAGTATTCATAATTTATGTTGCTACATTTATTTCCTGTAGAAAGCATCTTAAATTTCCCCACCTAATTTATCTCTGACTTAATATACTGCTTCAAAAATAAACTAGTTTTGTTAGGTGTCATAGTCTGGACATCACTATCGGGTTACTTCTGCCTCTAAGAATAATAGTTGTAGGCTGGACTGCATTTTTAGTACACCTCTTCAATGAATCCCTCCATCTCTGTCTCTGATTCCAGCAACAGATTTTTACAAGTGAATCTACATTACATTCATAAAGCATTATTGTGACCTTCCAGTCAATAGATTTTAGCAAGAGCTTGCTAGAACTCACAGCAGAGCAACTAGTAATAATTTTACCTTCAATATTGTTGCACTATTTGTAAACCCCCTTCTGCAGTGAGAAACAGCAATTACCAGAATGTTGAGTACTTCTTCCTCTTTCTGCATGAAGATTTACCAATTTTAAAAAGTGATTGCTATGAAATAGCAAGCAGAAAGACTGCTTTTGATATACTTGGCATGTAACGAGGTTCAGAAACTTACTGCAAAATACAGTTTCAGACCAGTAAGGAGACCAGGGGCTTATGAAATATCCAGTTTGGGGCTGCGTCTAAGTGCTCTATTATATTAAACCTATATAGCAACTTGTTTTCAAAATTAAAACCAGCTCAAATTTTTGCAGTGTATTCATATTTCTGTAAAATGGCTAGAAACAGCACCTAGGGTAAATATTGCCTCTGCTCAAGGAAAATTCTTGGGATTCAGCTCTGGTAGATGCAATTCAGAGTATATTTATAGTATCACAATTGTAGAGATTTGTAGGCACACAATAACAAAGTATAGCACAACAGGTATGCAAGAATGACAATGCTGAGGCTTTTTAGAGACCCCAGCAAAACATAAAGCCAGGCTAGAACTGAAACTTCAGTGCTGGTAACATTATTGTGTTTACAATATAAGATGAGCAATTCATAGCATGGTCAGTTTAGGGTGACATATTGCAAGGTCACAGTTGGCAGTGGAGAAAGCCCCTATATTGCTCCACCTTTAAAATCATGCTATTTTTTTGAAACTGAACTCTGAAATCAGACAGTTTTGACTGGGGTTATTTTTAATTGGCAATTCTGTAAACCACCCCACAGGAAAAAGGAGGCATCACATTAGAGTCTCTGAAACGTCCCAGTTGCAAGGTCAGTGCACAAGTCATCGAAGGCCCAACAGGAAACAACAGAAGAATCAGCAGTTATGGGAGGTATTCGAAAAGTAAAAAACTGAAAACCTAAAGGATGGGCACAAGGCTTTAGCCTGAGCACCAGTAAATACAGGGAAAACATAACAAAAGAAAATTCTTTCTGCAAGGTAGGTATCTTTGCTGGTGGCATCTTGGAAAAACTAAAGACAAGGAATCCTCTGCTGGAATTTTACTCTAGGTTCCTGTCCACTACATGAAGCCAAAATACATGAATAGCAAGCAGAAAAGGCAGTCGTCTTAACCAAAGGCATGTGTTTATTTGTTTATTTACCAGACAATCTTTTGAAGGAATTAAGGGCTTCTGCAGTTCTCAAGTTGAGTGGCATACGTCCTAGAATTTTTCTGACACCATTAGCTCCTTCAGTCAGGGAAAGCAGAAAGTATATTTGTGCAAATGAACTGTCAGCTTCCCAGGTGCAGTCACTGGAGTGGGAGGAGGGGAAACAACTCTGCTTTTCTGGGAGAGCCATAAAGCTACTGCCATTTCTTTTAATTGATTTGCCCTTTGAATCTTGTATTTGTTGCCAAGAGCTCAAAAAGCAAAGTATGAGGGGAGAGTCAATGGAGAAAAAAAAGTATAGAGTTGAGTATATAATAGGAAGAGAGAATGGAAGAATAAAAGTAAAAGAGGAAAAGGGAAAGAAAGAAAGGAATCTGGACTGCTAATAGCAAAAGCAGTTCCAGACATCCAGGAAATACAGATGTCACAAGAGAACACCAGAGACTTTAAACAGGCTTATGGATAAAATGGAGGTTAAAAGAAAGATGTATAAGGAAATGTGTAAGGCTCTACTTCCCTGACTGTAACAGATTGTTTGCTGTTTTTTATATTTATATGTGTGTGTGTGTGTGTGTAAATACCTTTAAGAATAGTGGCTTTAGTCATTTGTAATTCAAACTCTAGCGTCTTCCTAAGGGAAGTGCATCCCTGCACAATCCCCAAGGAATGCACTGAACAGATCTTGCTGCACGAAGTAATCATTGAACATTTTCCTCTCTTTAACACTCTCAAAGTATTATCTTGTGCATTCATCATTAGATATGTCTCTCCATGTCTGCAGAATTGTTCCAGTGTGATTTTTTTTTATTTAATCTTCCAAATGTACCTTCAAGAATCAATTCTGCAGCAGCGCTGCTTAGTAATAGCTACTATGTCCTTACCAAACCACCCCCAGAATCATTTTCAAAGTTACATCTGTGCTGCTTAAGTTGGTGGAAACAGAAGCAGACGAGCTTGCTGTAGTTTGTGCAAGCTTGGTGGCAGCAAGGTATGAAGTAAGCAGACAGTATTTTGGGGTTCAGAAGACTTGTTTTCATTATAATATCTTGATCATAAAAAACCCTACAAGCTCTGGCATTGCAGGAATAAGAGTGGCAGGAGTGCAACAGACACAACTGCTGTCGTCATCTGCTCCGGTGAAACCAAGATCAATTAATTTAGTGAATTAGGTCTTAAAGGCCCTCCAGACTGAATTTTGTTAAAGAAAGTAAGTTTCCTCTGTTTATTGACATCAATTCAGAAGTTTTCTAAAAACTTGCTAAGCTATTAAGAATTTGGAATATTCAGCTTCCCATAGTGAACATCCTACTTAATTAAGCAATCAAGAAAAATAAATCCCTTTGCTTATGTGGGCTTCAGAGAGTGAAAATTGAAAGCATCTGATTTTCAGCTGCTTTAACATTAAACGCACACATGCAGAGAACCAACACAAATCCTTCCCATGATCATACACCTGAACCTGGGATCTGAAGAGAAGCTGTAATAAAAACCATTTCTCCCTCAAAATGACCACCCTGTTCACTGGAACATCTCTAATATTGAGGGTAAAGCACAAAGGCTTCAGCACTTTCCCAAGTATACAAAAAAAGGATTGTATAGGAGGCAATATAGGAAAACAAAAAACTGAGAAACATTTTGAATAGCTCTCCTAGCCACAGATTATCTAGATCTATGTAGATATCTATGCCCTCCTGCTGCATGAGCAGTTGTTCTGGAATATGGAGGAGAAAATATCCAGGTAAAAATAAAGCCATCATTCTGCTGAGATGTATGCATACAGCTGTCAAAAAAATTTCACAAACTGCAAGTGAGCAAAAATGAAAGTATGCTTAAAAGCATAGGACAAAGATATGTGCTTTTTGGATTCAGAAAATGAATTGAAGCTCCTATTCATCCATTTCTGGAGTAAGAAAAATGTAGATTAGAAGTCTGTAAAAGCCTGTCATTGCATTATACGTACCTTCACATATATACATACATAATAGACATCGGCTAAAAGTGGAGCCATTGGGTCTGGGTTCATCACTTTGTATTTTATTCTGTACAATGCTATGTGGATGTTTTAGCTGGGAAAGAAATGTGGTTTCATCTGTGAATGGGTCACTGACCTTAGAATTGAAAGATTTATCAGAGTATGTTTGCATGACAAAATACAGCACTACACAGAAATATACTGGCTCCAAATGCGACATTTCCAAAATGGAGAAGGATTTAACTGAATTAGTACAGTCCTCTGATCAGTCTCCTATGCCCTGCTGTTCAGTAAAGCTACTTAACCCAGACAGAGCTATACTAACACAGTTATACTTGTCCTGGTTTCTGTGGTAGCCCAGCATGATTCTTCACTGAATTTAACTCAAAAGGGATTTACATGATGCTTTCCAAAAAGGACCCCCAAACCTCTCAACACCTCCTAATTTAACTTAAATAAGACCCATAGCAGTAAAAGTAAAAAAAAAAAAAACAAAAACCCAGCAAAAAACAGCAAAGTAAAAATATTTTACATATTACTATGGGTCCTGAGAAGAAGTTGGGTCCAATACACCTTTCACATCCTCACTGTGAAAGAGGTGGAAGTGTATAGGCCACATGCACAGTATCAGCACATCCTAAAAACATCTGGACTCCCAGATAGCAGTGACACAGCAGCTGGTGGGACCTGCAAGGACAGGTACTCAGTGGAAAGCTAGTGGACGCACTGGAGCAAGAAACTTCTCTAAAAAAATAACAAATGGGAAAAAACCAAACCAAAATCAAACCAAAAACCAGAGCAAAAGGAGCATGAACTTAGGTCTAAGTGAGATCTTGAGAACAGACTATATTCAGGACTTCGTAGAATGTGGAAAGAAGACATCCCTGCAAGGTGCCTGAGAAACAGAGAAACACCCTTGGAATCGCATCCTTATGAACACAAATGTAACCTGGCTGACACCACTGACACTTAATGGGAAGAGCATCGTTGGAAAAAGTAATGTTAAAATAACCCTTTAGAGGGACTGAGAGACAATGAGGAGGGATAATAATATTCTGTGGCAATAAGTAATGCTGTGAGGATAATAACTAATGAAGCCTGGTCTCTTAGTGATCTTCCTCTTGTGAATGACCGATATCATCTAAGATGACATCAGCTATAGCTCAAACTTTTTCACAGCTCACCATTTCTAAATGGCTCTCCCACAAGGATTCTTTGTCATCTAATATGCCTTTCCCATAGACTAGGCACTCCTAGTCTCCTTTTTCTACCTGGGAAACTGTTTTCCTAGCTATTATGAGCCCAAATTGTACAAAATCAGTTGTTTTTGAGACTGCTATTTATATGCCAAATGTATTTGAAAAGAGCCCAGAGAGGAAGGAGACAGTCAGAAGCACGCATAACACTGTGTGATTACATTGCCTTTTTCCATGAGAAAACTGTTAAAAAAAAAAAAAGGTTCTATTTGAGTAATGGACCCTAAATGATGGAAACAAAAGATCTGGAATGCTCGTGGATACAGACTATAGCTGACCAGAAGATGGGGTCCCTGCTGACATGTGCTAGGCAGCATCAAGCACCCCAGGGGACACGATGAAGGGACATATCAACACCTAATTGTGATACGTACAAAAGCAATCACAAAATCAGGAGAGAGTTTCTGAGAGGTCAAATTTTGAAAATCCCCCACTGCTGGAAATAAAATGGAACTCTGGAAATTATAGGAGAAGTTCTCTTACCTCAAAAATATGTATCTACCGCGAGGGGATTCTGTTAGGCTGTGGTTACAGGTTTCTGTTCTGAGGAAAGCACATCTGATAGGAAAGGTTACCACCTCTTTCCTGCATTTGCTTTCTCTTTCTCAACCTAAGCTACATTTAAACCTTTCTAGAAAAGATTACTGCTTCTGAGTTAGGGCAATTCATCTGTTCCTGTGATTTAGATATCCGACTTGGGTACGTGATATAATCTAGCTTGCAAACAGAGAATGATAAAAAAAAAAAAAGCCAGATCATTTCCACAGATGCCTATAACGATGGTCTTCACAAATAAAGGAAAGCAAAAAATTCATGGTAACTTTGTTGCCAGTGACTATAACCTAATATACTTCATTATAAGCAAATAGAATAAAATTCAGAGTTTTTCTTTAAAATGGCAAATTTCATAAAGATGAAAATAATTATGAACCAAATTGCTTGGGAGAAAGAGCTAAGCAGGAAAAAAAAATAATTGAGACTAGCTTAGTAGATGCTCAATTTAAATGGAAAATCATGAATTATAATTGGGAACTGCTTAAGAGCATTTTTCTGGCTGCTCAAAATCAGAAACCAATAATTGCAAAACACAACTCTCTAAAAACTGACAACCAAGAAAAACAACGTGTTTCAAAGCAAAACTGAATGCAGCTATTTAGACAATGTAAAAAGACATAATTACAGAAAATGGGGGAAAAAGGGTATAAATAAGAATAAATACTAACCTATAGGTAGGGTCTCAAGGAAACTAGCAATAGAAGCCAATGAATATAAAATCAAGGGCTGGCAGGTTTGATTAGGATGGCAGAACATTTTGATGTAAGGGATTAAGGGAATCCTAAAACTGACACAAAGCTTTAGAACAGTTACCATAATAATGACGAAAACACAGAGTAACCCGGCAAGTACTTTGTCTCTGGGTTTTGAGCAAACTCGATGTTGCCATATAGGAGTATGATGAAAAAAATCCTTTCCAGCATAAAAAAAGCAGAAAGTTAGTGGGGCAGCTTTGATACAGGAGGTCTAAAACCATTGTCTGGGAATGTCACTGGGCCATATATGTTAAATATATTATCAAAATATATTAAATACACTTTGAATACTGAGCAAACTCAAGTAGTAAAAAGCTGAAATTGCACTAACGCTAATTCAGAGAAGGATACAGAAAAGCATTTGTGTTCAATTTCTCTTGACAACTTTTAGCCAAATTAAGTTTGGGTTCTAAAGTATTGACATATTATACAGATAGAGTATCACATGAGATTTTTTTTAATAAAGTGGAATGATTCAGAACTCAGCATGAAATACATTAAATTAGTTGCAAGCCAGTTGCCTTCTTGAAATTGTAATTAAAAAGGAAACCATCAAGCATCATTAACACTCCAATTGCACTCCATTATGTAAAACCATTGACATCAGGTATAAAAATGCTGACATGCCAACGGCCAGGTTCCGCACCTCGTGCTACCGAGATGGCGATGTTTGCACACAGTCCTTAGTCATGAAGTGGAAGGTCTTAAAAGCCCAGTCAGTCCTTCAGGTTTGCTTGTTTTTCCATCCAAACCATAATGTGCTGACAGGAGAGTAAATAATTTTTCATTAAACTACTAGGTACTTTATTAGTAGTATGATTTCCTACAAGCTGTTTGTTGTAATCAATTTAATCAAGAAAATACAAAAAATCTCTGTGAAAAAGCAGGGTGAACTGCAACCAGAGAGCAGAATTTACTTTGCTGGTATGCTGTATAGTACCATAACATAATAAAGCTTGCAAAGGAAGCCCAGGTGTCATAAAGCAGTTCCACTGACTTGGACAGAATATTATACATACTGATTTTTCTATTTGCTCCATGCTTAGACCATGCCTATATTTATGAGGGGGGGGGAAATGATGAAATATTAAACCAGTAAGCAGCTTGAAGTCCTTCTATTAGATTGCTAAAATTTAGCACATGCTGCAGTAAAAGACTGAAGTCATAGCAGCAAGCTGCAGGGCTTTTGGGGGGACAAGGGGCCGCCCTGGGACATGCCCCGCAGCCACAACAGCTCACCCCAAGCATCTGGGAGTACTGCACCGAGGGTCACTGCTGCTGGGCCTCAAGAAAAGGAAGGGTGCTAGATACATTTTAGAGAAAGACAAAAATAGGATGTACTGCTCTTTTTGTCCTTAGGAATGGAACTGAGCTGGAATAAAGAAGGAAGCTATCAAAGCAACATTCCTGACTTATTCGTAACATGATGTAAAGATTAATAGTAGTGTTTCCGCTCTGAAGAGTGGCTCTCAACTTACTGTGAGCAGAGCTAGGAATGGCCCACAGCTTTTTATTTCAGACCTACAGGATGCATTTTTTCAGGTTCAATCATGTTGTCAACTCAACCATATTGTCAATTGACTTCAGTTTTTTAAACTGGCATCCAGGCCTATCTTTGGAAAAAAAACAGAGGTCAGAACTTCTAAAAAGTTTCAAAACTCTTGCTTTAGGGAAAGGCCATCATAGGAGAATATTTTTATGATAAGCAATTTACAGAAGACAGAAATGGACCACATTGCTCCAGTCTTCCATAGCTACTCTGTGGCCTCAGTCACTGTCTAACCGTGGGTATACAGAGTGTACACATGAACCTGTCCTTCAAAATATGAATGTCTCAGAATGAGAACCAGGGATTTGAAAACTGAAACACTGTTAACCATTCAAAAGTTGCTAGATGTTTTCCATCAAATCTTCCAGGCTGCAAACTGAGAGAAATAATCAGTTTCAAACATGATCGATCAATTAATCTGGGTATAATATTATTCTAAATTAAATTCATGAACTACAAGTTATCTAAGTGTTACTGGGTGGGAAGCTTCAGCAGGGAAACTGTTCCTATTCAACAGAAACAGTACATACAGCATTTGAGGCTGTATTCTCAAATCGCCTCTGTAATCCATCATTGCAAAGAGATTGCTTTGATGGGGGAGATACTGATTTACATTGAAAGGTGCAAATGCGTATATAAACACTGGAAATTTCAAGTAGTGATTTACAAAGTTTTGTAGAAACAAAACCTGCCACAAAAGAGATAAGACTGGATTTAAAAGCTTATTCTGGACCTCTGTCTGTTAAGTGACCCCAAGAAGATACCGGGGTCTTCCTCTGCAAATAAATTTGGGATTTACATAGCATTAATAAAAACAGAAAGATCATGTTAGGATACTGGCAAAGTAATACAAATCTCTTGGTTTGAACAAGGTGAACACTACCCTTACCCAGTGCTGCAACATGTGGGCACTTCCCTCACTAGTTTAACTAAAAGATGAGCTATTTAAAGGAAATAGCACATATCCAAGCAAAGGGAGAGCAAATCTATCAGTAAATATTAGAAAAATAACCCACCTAATAAAGGACACAGAGAAAGAAAAACAAATCTAGCAATTAATTTATCTTCTTTTTATGGCTTTTCTTTCGTGAATTTTTATTTATACTTTTACAGACATACATATAGAGATAAGATGATGCATGGAAGAAGTAATGAATTTAAAATAGAACTTTGTGTGACGAATATTAATATCAAGACATCGTTAGCGGCATAAAAGGTTAGAAAATGGAAAATTAAAACAAAAAAGAGTAAGAAAGAATAAATTCTCAATCTTAATTAAAATGCATGTATTAATTCTGAAAAGTGTGAAAAAACCCCTTTGTTTCATAAAACAATCTGATAAAAAAATGTGAAGTACAACAAATTTTTGTTCTGATTGATTGTTAGAGGAGATGGAGACAACCACTTAGGACATAATGGAGCAGTGACATTTGTAAGAAGAAAGATCGTATTTGCTATTTCAAATGGCCACATGATTCATAGTTGCATTTGGGGCCCTAATAGAGCCCTGGTGATTTTTAACTTCTTTGAAAGGTATGGTGCCAAATACCCAAGAATAATAAGCACTTATAGTAAACTATCATAAATGTGAAGCCTTTCTCTAGGGAATGTTCTTTACGCCGACAATGTCAGCTTGTTGAAATGAAGTCCCAGCCCCCCCTACGCCCTATGTTCAAACCTTCCTAGAGCAGTCAGTGGCTTGATACAGAAACAAAGGTGTATATTCCCATGTACACAGTGACAACACTAAGCAGAAAAGGGGGAGTAAAATAATTAAAACATTAACTAGATTGAAAATTAGATGGCATGGATCATTGGGTAGCTCTGTGTTGGCTTATTGACTGTTGATAGGTTACTTCAATAATTTGCAATTTCTACTGCAGTAACATTAAGGGCCCCGTTGTGCTACGTACTGTGTATACACGCCTGCTCTTAATGACCAAATCTAAAAGGACAACACATGGGAAGCGACACAGAGTCATAACAAGGTTAATGGACTTAACCAAGGTTACAAGACAAGATAATAGGAGGGATGAGAATGAAATAAAACAAGCACAAGCCATAGCTCCTATCCCTTTGTCATGCTTAAAGTAAGCCCTTGATTTAGATAAACGAGCTTCACAAGCAACTCATTTTAACATTTTTAATACAACGCATCTCCAAGTCACGTGATGACTTTCTGGTGGCGTCAGTGGAAAGATACATCTGTTGAAAGGCTACAGGTCTAGCACAGAGGTCAGGAGATGCAACTTTGCTTGCATCCTCTGCCAAAGTTTTGTGTAATCAGGGACAAGCTGCCTAAAGCTTTTGTAGACTTGGCAGACTGCCCTGCCTCTCAGAGTGTTATGATGACACGTTAATGTGACGGCAACAAGGTCAAGGAAAAATATTTAGACTCAGAGTGTTCTTTGATTCTGAAAATCTTCTGTGTGAAAGCAGACCTCAATCGCAGCAGACTAAAATTCAGTATTTAAACTGTCCTCCCCATTTTGGATTTCTCAGTTTCTTCTGTCTTAAGTCCTAACTGTATGAATAGCTGATTTCTGATGCTGATTCAGTTACAATGGTTACATGCCTTCACAATGCTGGCGTAATTAAACTAGACAAAATTATGAAAATATAATACTACTTATCAAAATAAGGCTTTGGTTTGTTTAAACATGCTGACAAAGCTCAGCTCGTTTTGTTAGAAGAGGCCAATACATCAGTCTACATCCACTTCTTATTGTTTCCCCTTGGCTATTAACGAGTTGAGTTGCTACAGAATTTGACAATGTGAATATATTGCTGTTTTAAAAAATAACTTTTACAGTAAGGTTCATCTGACACATCAATACATTGCATTAAGTGTTCTATAGTTGAAATTCATCATTATGTGTATTAAAAGCTGAAAAGTCTGTTGGTAAAAAATATAGATGTAAGAATGTGACAAATGAGATCAGAGCACAGAAAAAATCATGTCTTTTGTTCACTTTGTCTGATTCTGCAATATACCCCTAACTGCTAGAGACAAATTCTCTGGGACAGCCAATGTAGCCACTGGGGGAGGAGGGGCTGCTTTTTGGTTTTGCCAAGGGAAGCTTAGATATTTCCATACTTTTCAGTTTTACAATGATTTTTCTGAGCTGTATAATGTTGAATTAGGTATTGTTTTGCCAAGCTATTTACCATCTGCAGGATTTTGTTGTTAAAGAAGAGGCAGATATTCAACATCAAATAAAACCTTCCTGTGATGCTACTTTTACTAGCTGCTACGCAAAGGTGGTTCACCTAAAAGCAGGGAAAAATCAGGCCACCGAAGGAGAATTTCAGAAATGACTGCCCTTTTCAACAGGAAAAAATTTTCTTTTGCTTTCCACTACCTTTGAGCACAGCTCAGCTCCCAGTTTCATATCATAAAAGAAGATACATACGGGAGGAAAATGAGAGAATTTGTGGCATTGTTTTTTCTTTTCCACTGGAGCACCAGATTACATTTCTTCAAATGATTTTATCTTCTCTAATTTACTGATTTCACTACAGCACATTCCTTGGAGCCTATGTAAAGTAGAATCCAAGTCAAACATAAAGTAAGAATCTTTCTTATTTGTTTTCTAAATGCTTTCTTGTGAAGAAAAAGAATACTTCTTTCTGTAACTTACAGCATCTTATAAACTGTTGAAAGTAAGACACGTGCTGGCACGTACTATTTTAAAGCTAATGATAGTCATCCGAACTAATGTGAGGAAAAACTGACTGTTCATCTTGTGGGAGCAAGTTGTTTATGGTCAAACACTGATAAAATGAGTTCTGTTTACTTCCCAATGGGCATCAGCTATTCCAGCAGGTCCAGGTAAGGTGTTCTGCCTTTGTATCATGCTGTGCATGTAAGCAGAAGGTGCTCTGTGTTCTTCCAAATAAAACACCTGCCTACTCTTATAGCTGCATTTCTAAGTGCTTGCAGCTGTCTCTTAGATACTTAGCTTTTAGCTAGGACAATTTTTTTTTTTTTTTTTTTTTTTTAATTTTTAACT
>Ga0065711_1027805_pt1 | contig 45829 bp, 19 predicted proteins | sample Hoacrofraction12_FD_59098 | JGI IMG/M metagenome (GOLD analysis project Ga0065711, IMG submission 59098) | Hoatzin crop microbial communities from Cojedes, Venezuela - Epithelial fraction 12 v2 (version 2) | ecosystem: Host-associated > Birds > Digestive system > Esophagus > Crop | place... | reverse complement strand
AGAAGAGAAGAGAAGAGAAGAGAAGAGAAGAGAAGAGAAGAGAAGAGAAGAGAAGAGAAGAGAAGAGAAGAGAAGAGAAGAGAAGAGAAGAGAAGAGAAGGAGAGAAATAAAAGCATGGTTTCCTGTTATGCAATGAATCTGACATGATTGTTCTTATGGATGGAGCAGAATGGCTCAGCCAGGAGGAGGTTTGACAGAAGTCAGAAAACAGCTAGAAACCTGTACAATCAATAATAAACAGGACTTTTCTAGGTGACTGTGCTGAAATTCCAGAATTCTGTGTTCACAGAGGCTTCATTCAGCTTTAGGGCAACAGAATTCAAACCATCCATGACTAAATAGATTGTACTGGTAGGAAGTCACAAGTATGAGAGAGTAGGGCTTGTGATTAGAGACATAAGGGAGGAAAAGCACACAGATCAGCATGCTTCTGAGCATATGGTGGAAACTTTAACTTTCTGTTTTCTATAAAACATTGATTTATTTCATGGCACAATAGAAAAGGGAGCAGAAGTCAAACAGAAAAAAACCACTACTTTTCCAAAACTGGCAAAATCAAGCTCTCATCAAGAAATGGTGTGTGGGATCTGGTTGGGGATGATTTTCCTGAAGCAGTACATATTATCCAATAAATTTCCATGAGTTAGTATAATACCAAATACAAAGCCACATGGGATTTAATGTTACTAGCTCTTACAGAGTCTTCCATTAGCACACTGCCTAGAAACAGCAAATGTAGTCACCATAAGCCCATGATCTCTGGAGTTCACAGCAGATCTAGAAGCTATGACAAATCCTGCAACATTAAAAGCTCAGTTGTCTTTTCTTCTCATGACTCTTCACAAAACTATGTCCCTTATTCTAATAGAAGCATTAAAAGGAAGCTAAAGAATACAACACAGGTGAACATCTTGAATACCTTGCCACTGGCTCACACATACAATTGCTCCCTCCTCCCTTTTCTCAAAAGCCATAGGTTTTCATATGAAAGGAAATTTTACCTTTCGCTCAGCTCTGTTCTTGAAGTCCATTGGTTAATGCCTTATTTGCTACAGCTTAGTGGAAGTTTATAAATCTACTGGCTGTATCAATGATATTAAATGGTATGGCACAACAGGAACAAAAATGCTCAGCCAAGTACAATTGGTGCTGAGCACCTGAAATCCACATCATATTCATTTCAGAGGGGATTTTGGAATAGCTGTAGTCCGGTCCTATATGATGAACACCAATTAGCAATTCAAGTGTATTGGGTGTACTCCTAGGGATCATCTTCCACTTCAGTTTTACCGAAAAGAAGCCACGTTTATGTGCTCTGGGCTGCTTGCAGTGTGAAACAAAGCAAGTTAAGTTGAACAACAAGGAGTTTCACTTCAGCAGCGCTCTCCTAATCTGGAGTATTAATGTAGATGTAGCTGCTGGTTACTTGCCAAGCCCTCAGAAGAGGGATTTGTTACTGTTTAAAGTCTAATAGAATGTATAGAGAAAAAGTTGTCAACTACATTAATGTACCTGTTTCAGAGGGAGAGTAAAGAAATTTGTATAGGTGTGTAATCTATGATCTTCTAGCAAAGTCTCAGCTGAGGAGGTCTAGCACATCTATGATTTAAGGCAGAATAGAGAGTAAACATTTTTTGCTGCTATTACCAAGATCAATTCCATTTTAGTCAAGCTGAAAGTTACATACATGTGTTCAGCAGAGACTTAGCAGAACTTCATAGCTTATGTTCTCAAGGACTTTCCCTCAGTATAGTCTGGCATGAATGACAATGTAGACCTGTAATGCAGAAATAGATTGTGAAAAGTCTGCTAGGAAACATGCAGAAAATAGGGTTGAAAGTTAGTGGCAATGGAAGAGTGAGAAAGAAATGAAAGGAGGAGTTAAGGAAAGAATAATGAGATTCTCTGAACAAATAAGCTGTGACTAGAAGCCATGAGAAACCACTGGAAGTATAAAAGACAAGGCTGGAAAAGGGACACAGTAGTAGGAATGAGGCAGACTGTAACACTCTTTGCCCTTCTCTTTTCCACCAGAGCATACAATCCAGCTTTCCAAAGTTCAGGTGTAGTGTTTCAGTGACACACAGCTATAGTTTTTTGGATGATAAATGATTCCATGCACCCATGTCTCCTAAAAGCACCAGAGATTCAGGGAGAAACTCAGAAAGACCATTATTTTACATAGAATCTTTGTGTATGGCTTGCAGTTTTCTGCAATTTTTTTAAAAACTTCTCAGGAGATTGAAGATAAAGAATAAGGTATTATCTATCCTACTTGCATAGTTCTTTTGTCAAAAAAAATCAATATTTTTTCTTTGAAATTACTGGTAGTTTTGGGTAGCCTAAACTGTTTTAGCTTTCTTTGGGAGAATGGCATGTGCATAGTACTTGCTTTATATTGGATAGCGTGGTACCCTTTTTTCATTTAAATGAAACTTTGCTAATAGTAACAAGAACTATTTAGAAGTCCTTTCTAAGTGCAAAAATAATGTTCATTAGTAGATACGTTTGTTCACAAAATGAACACAGGTAGAATTGATTCTATTAATATTGAAAACATTATTTCATCCTAGTCCTTATCAGTCATTGAATGACTTTAGTTTACGTCCTGATAGATCATAACAACAGACGTTCCTCTTTTACTACCATCATATTCTAAGATATCATTATTATTATTGTTGTTGTTGTTGTTATTATTGTTATTTTCCTAACTGAAAAAGGAGGACCATTGCCAACTACCACAGCATTTTGGCTCTTCAGCAGATCCTGAGGAGTACTGAAGTGTAACAGAAACCATGACTTTTCTGCACTGCATATTATAATTTTCACTTCAGTCCTAAAACTTCAGCTGCTTTCTGACTTCAAATGTCTATGCCAACAATTGCTTTTCCATCAAATTCTCATAAAAATAGAAAAAAAATATGGTATAAGAGCTATAAGAGTGTTCAGGTCATCCATGAATTCTCTAATGGTAGGGAAACCTCAAAAAACTAGCTGTTGTTGGAGTGGAACAAATAAGACTTAAAGGGCTGGTGAATCTTATTTTATATTTTCTGCACTTTGCCTTCAGCAAATACTACTCAACAAATCCTTTTTCCCCCCAAAGGGATGGCTAGAGCTGGTTTTGGTTTGAATCTATGTCAATATTTTTACTTCAGACAAATAAAAGTGATTAAGCTATGGTCTGAATAAGTTTTTCAAATCGGTCTTAAATAACAAATCAAATTCTGAGTTATTCAAGCAAACACATGAAAATAGAGATAGCAATAACTTCTCGCTTTCCTAACACTGCAAGTATCTTTTTAGTTTTCCAAAAATATAAGGAAAATGAGCTTTGCTGCAGAAGCTTCAGCATGGACTACATATGTATTTATGTCTACATTTTAACTCTTTAGAAAGGGTTAACAGTGAACATTACAAGCAGTGATGTTTAAAAAAGTGGCATAAGTTAACCTTTATGACTGTCAACACAGAGGCATTCCTTGTTCTGTGGTCACACTTTAGTTACAATGAAACATGCTTATGAAAAATAGTCAAAACTTGTTGTCAATTATTTAGTATTCCCATAAACCATTAGATGGTCAAAAATATCTTTAATTGATTCCATTTCTACCTACACTACTTATTATTTATTAGTATAACAAACTTCTCCATGGGAACAGCTAATTGTACCTCCCTAGTGGCCACTTCAAGTGGAATAAGCATTGCACAGTGCTGCCTAAGATACTACTGAAAGGCCTTCAGCATTTGGGATTTGATTAAAACTGTATTACATGTACACATCAGCAACCATTGCTAAAACAAAACACTAATTTAAAAAATCCTTCTGCTATAATACTTGATACAATTGAATAGCCTTGCACGCATGGAAAGAGGAGGGTGGGACAGCCTGCTATCTCTTTTTTTTTCCCCTCAGACAATTATTTTGTAATAGAAATAATATAACATTATACTGTACAATGAGAAGGGAAAGTGTGAACCCTACCAGCTGCACTGTGGGAGAGACCTTTTCCTCTGACATACATGTAGCACAGCTAGCTACTGCTGTCTAAGTTGCATGGTTTTGTTTCCCGTTTTTTTTTAAGACTTAATTGTTAATCTGTTCTATAGTAGAAAAGACAGATGTTATGGAAATGATAAGCCACACTGTGTTTAGATTGTTCTCTGACAAGACATTCCATAGGCAATATTCCACAAAGAAAAATTTGGACAATAAAGCATCCATTTTGAGACATGTAGGTGAGTTTTAAATACTAGTGAACAATATCAACTTAATAGCATTACAAGCATATTGTAACATTTAATTAAAATATTCAAAACACTATGTAAAAAGTAGAAAACAATTTCTACAGTGACCAATAAAAACAAAGATTTTACAAATATATATTAGGCTGTTTATTGGGTTAAAATTCAACAAAAAATAAGCAGGTATTCTTTTCACTTAAAATAATCTGTGTTCTTTCATCACACTCAGAGACCCTTTGTTGAAATGAACAACCTCTGAAAATCTCGAAAGATGCAATTCAAAATATAGCTTGCTAATTCAGATTACTCTTATCCAGCTCTTTTTTTTTGCCTTAAACCAAATGGCATATCTGGAAGTGATCTCCAGGCAATTCCTAAGTGACACTTTTCAATAACTGGATTCTAACTCTGCAGAAAGAAGACTCTCATTCCTTTCTGATGCCCAGACTACATATCTGAAAGTGGATTTACGTTGTCAAAGGGCAGCACTGGTTTTAGGTGACAGGAAGAGCAAAACAAGGAAATCATTTTATCCAGAATAGCACTGTGAATTTGTTCAGAATGGTCATGGAAATCACAGTTCTAATGACCTCAAAGGCATAAGTAGAGAGTCAGTACTCTTAAAGGTAAAAATAAACTCTGGCAAAAATGTTAATGAACCTGCAAGCAAAAACACCACCATTGATTGCAATTGGTGGTGCCATGCCCCAAGTCAGATGTTGAACACTGACCAGGGTACTTTGCTGTCTGTATAGTCCTTTAATTCAAAGTGTCTTTCATATGAAATTTCCTGCTTAACAAATAAGAATAACTTTATGCTTTTCTTTCCCTATCTTTTCTTTTTCCAGTGTTTAGGAGGAAAGAATAAAAAACTGATATATTTTATTAATCTCCAAAAATAAAAACATTAATGAAAAAGCAAATTTTTGATAAACATTTTTATCGTAAAACTAAGAATTTTGTACAAATTTTTTCTATTTTCCTTAAGTAGTAAACTAGAATTAAAACTGCCAAGATCCAGCAGACATTGAGTAGTGTGGAGCAAAGAAGAGATGAAAAATGAACAAAAATTCCAGTTAGAGACACTAACAGACAAAGCAGTTGAATTACTAGATGTGGTGGACAGACATTACTGAAGCAGAAGTAAAAGCAGAACATTAAGCTTTAGACAGAGAGAAGAGGGAAACAAAAGCTATTGAGCAGTCATCAGCGTGAAGTGACAGGAATAATGAAGTACTGGTTTTGAGAAAGAAATATCTTACTTTCTTCACATGCACTTCAATGCGGTGTTTTGATGCAAACATTTGTTCCATATGTGAGGTGAATGGCCTCACATTCAAATATATAGTCAAGACTTGCATCAAAATAAATCTGAAATAACTTTCTGATGTCTTGGTATTCACCAAGAATTAAAGCACTAAGATAAGCTTAGAATCATCCCTGTTTCTTAATTCTTACTCTTTGGGGTTTTATATACAGTAAACAACCCTGCTATTAGCTTCCAAAAATGTGTGAGATGTGTAAAAGACTTTGAAGAGAAATGTTTTTGAAGGACAGTCAGTGGTCTTCAACATTTTTAGTAATCACTTTTTCTCACTGTTTTATTTCAAAATCTGTTAAAATCTGCTGGTTTATTTCAATCATTTTTCTCTCAAGAGAAGGAGGAGCTAAAACACTGGTTTGTAATTGATCCCACTATTACCACTAGGAAGGTTTTGACAACAGCAGACTGACTCCACCAGTACTCACTGGATGATCTTTGCCATGTCTTTTAGTTGCCGTATGACTGAGGCAATAAAAGGAGGATATTAATATATGCCTCCACCATAGATGTTTTATGAGGTATCATTTTATTGGCTTGCTGTAAAAGTAGAACTAATCAAAAAGATCAGAATGTTCATCCTAGAAAGCTCCAGCATCTTAACATATATTTTAACCCTGTCATTATAACAATACAGTACAAATACACAAACATTATATGAAAATAGACAATTTGTCCAATTCAAGATGCTCATAAACCAATGTGACTTCCAGTGAGAATGGAACAAAAGAATTGCTGAAAATTCGTCTCTGAAAAGGATGAGCTTTAGAACTAGGGACAAAATGTTCTCTTCATCTTGTCAGGAAATCTAAAAATATAAATTCCGCTAGAATATTACTTCACCAAATAAACTTGTTTTCTTGACCTATCACTTAATTAGAAACTTTCCCATATAGCCTGAAAAGTGCAACTTTGTGTGTTCTAAATACCTAATAATAGGGGAAAGCCTCTGTAAAGCCCAGACAAACCACTTGATTTTGTACAGATTAACATATCTGGCTCAATCATAATGGCAGAAATATGGAAACCCAGAGGGAATTGTTCTGCTGTTATTAGGACTCGCTATAAATAAAATATGAAGCATACATTCCAAGAACAAATCTCCATTATGATTACAAAGAGGTATCTAAATGAAGAGAGAATTCACTTGCTTGCGGAGTATACTGAATCAGAAAATAATTGTAAACAAAACTGTTTACCAACATAACTTTTTCCAAAAATGTTAATGAATTTTACAACAGAATATTGTTTTCAGTCTTGAAAGACCCACCCCCAATCAATGCCCCAGAGAGTCTCTATATTAATTTACCCCAATATGTGTTTTAATAAAGATCATAATACACAAAGAATAAAAGAATAACTGCCTAAAAAGACAAAGCGGAAAAAAGCATCAAGAAACACCCAACCCAGAAGCTAGCAAGATTAACTGGCAGAAAAGCAGGGAAATGTAGATTTTCGAAATACACAAAAAGTCTGCTTAAAAGCAGTAGCTGAAAGTCTTTCTTAGGTTTAAGGCTGGTTACCCACACAACATACTGAAAGAACTACAAGAGGAAAGCAGTATGTTCACTAGTAAAAAACTAGCTAAAGACAGAGTAAATGTTACAAATTTTAATATATACTCTCAAATACATGAATCAATGACAACCTTTTTTTTTAGTAAAGAATCTAGATTTTTAAAAACTAGACTGATTTTCTTATACACAGGAATACTTCTATCTCTATTTATTATAATGTACAATTAGTAATGTTAAACAAATTGAAAACTATCTTTTTGAAATAACTTCTTAGCTATTCCTCAATGATAATACCAAAATCAAAAGCTCATTAGTAAAACTGTCTAGAAAAGACACCAGATTTCGCAAATCATGGCACTATTGAAGACACTTCTCAGGTTTCTCTGTCCAGTGGCCTGTTACGTCTCAGTAACAAAATATTGTGCCTTATCAAGACACCTCTTTATGACCAAGACAAATCGGATACCTCAGTATGGAAAGCCCCTTGAAACAAGAGAAGTTGCTTCTGCCATTCCTGCCTGTCAGTGGTACCGAAGGCTCCAAGAACCTCCAACTCCCTACCAACATCCTTTCCCTTCTCTGGGCAACTTCAGAGCAGCAAAGACATTCTTCTCCATATTCTGAGAAGCACAAGAAAGTGCTGAGTTTCCATTTATTCCTAAACCAAAATTTCTTGTTTAAATAATTTTGTGCTTCCCAGCCTAGTCTGGAGTCAGATTATGCATCCATTTATTCCCTCAACCACTTTTCATCTGCTAGTCATTGGTTTGTCACTTTTCCTTCATCACACCAGTGCCTCTCCACAGCTCCTTTTATCACCTGGAAATTGGATATGGCAGGTCTTAAAATCTTCTCATTCATATGACAGGAGAAATAAACAGATTTTTTTTCACATAAGTGCCCTTTCTTTAACAACACCTCAAAATCCCCTACAAAAAGAGGAAACAGAGACGAGGTGACCTTAGACGAAGAATCCCACTAGTGAGACAGCAGCTGTCTATCTTTTCCATTCTGCACCTGGCACAGAGCAGAGGCACATTCATCCTAATGGGTATGTTGAACACTATCACTCTGAATACAGGAGAACAATAATAATTACCGATAGTAATTAAAGCAAGCAAGATACAGCGTGGGCTAGGTTGAAAAGTTCTCATCATTAAAATCAGAAAAAAATTAGTGCTAGCATATTTCTTGTATATATGTTAAATACACAATACAAAGATGTAATGATGACTTTCGTACTAAGCTAGGGTTTTTTTAATAACTTCAGAGTTCTGTTATCATGTTCAAATGCTTAATGGAGAGTTTACTGCTACTCAGTTTTTAATCACTTTAAAATATTACTATCTTTTCCTTTGGGGGAAAAAAAAGTATGTGACATAACTATCCTTTTAATTGTAGAAGTTCCCTAAATATCTTGCATTTAGGCTTTGATATTATTCTTTAAATGGAAAATCAGTCAGTGAAGTTTTGCTTTTGTTTGTGTTTCGGTTGTTTTGGGAAGAAGTTCTTCCTGGATGGTAAGCTGATATTGTAACTTCCATAACAGTTTTTGATATGACGAAGTTACAAAACACTGGCCAACAGAAAACACTTCCCGTTTATTAGCCTTTAATTCTAGAAGATAACATCTAAAAGGATTTCACAGATATGTCTCGTGTTTACCCTGAGGCATTAGTTCACATTTCAGAAATTATCTACTTCAGAGAATTCAATTATCCCATTATTGTGATGCAGCACATAAAAAGGAATTCCTAGAATTTTCCCTCATTTGGGGAAATTTTACTCTTTTGAAACAATTATCATAAAAGAACATTAAAAATGTATTAATATAAAAATGTTTACATTTGTGTATGTACACATTTTGTTGTATATACACATACACACATACGTATTCCTCTCAAAGACTAAAGTTTACAGTCCATGTCTTCTTCTTAATTGTGATTTACATGAAAATATTTTCATTCTGGAGATCATAAAATTATAGAACGATTTGCATTGGAGGTGACCTTAAAAATCATCTAACCATGGGCAGGGACACCTTCCACTAAACCAGGTTGCTCAAAGCCCCATCCGCAGAATCGTAGAATCACAGAATCACAGAATCACAGAATCACAGAATGGTAGGGGCTAGAAGGGACCTCTGTGGATCATCTAGTCCAACCGCTCTGCTGAAGCAGGGTCACCTACAGCAGGCTGCACAGGATCTCATCCTGGCCTTGAAAATTTCCAGGGAGAGGGCATCCACAGCTTCTCTAGGCAACCCGTTCCAGTGTCTCACCACCCTTGTAGTAAAGGATTTTTCTAATACCTAGTCTAAATCGAAATCTTATACCTAATCTAAGTCTACCTTCTTTTAGTTTGACGCCATTACCCCTTGTCAAAAGCCCCTCTCCAGCTTTCTTGTAGGCCTCCTTCAGGTACTGGAAGGCTTCTATAAGCTCTTCCCATAGCCTTCTCTTCTCCAGGCTGAAAAGCCCCAAATCTCTCAGCCTTTCTTCATAGGAAAGGTATTCTATCCCTCTGAAAATTTTTTTGGCCCTCCTCTGGTCCTGCTTTAACAGATCTATGTCCTTCCTGTGTTGACCATGACTGTCTCATTTCATTAATTTTCAGGCACCTCATTTGGCTCAATTGCTGCAGAGAAGCAAAAAGGAGTGTGGATGTTTCAGCGCCCATTATTTCTTTGCAATTCGGCTGTGGGGAGTAACAAGAACAAATTTGCTCCAGCTAAAAAGAAGCCACGTATCTGTAGGTAAATTTTCTAACTGATGGCTTCTAGAGGATATGAAAAAATACAATAAACAAGACTGAATCAAACTACAGAGAGCACTAGGGAAACTGGGTACAGATCTACCCTGTCGCTGTAACAAGTGTTTTCTCACATCCATCCATCCACCCATCCATCCATGCCCACGGATGATATAGCTCACATATAGCTCAGATGATATAGCTCACATATACTATAGCTGATTCAGTAGCTTTTTGGTAGATAGTATCATCATCAGTCAGGCTTAGAGGAGTAAGGACAATATGTCTTCTTCATTTGAAGGAATGCTACGCAAGCAAAGTTGGGTAATGATGTTAACCAAATAATACACAGTAATAACAAGAGGTCAAAAACTACCCTTTCATCTACTTCTGGACATATACTACTCTTGTTCCTTAGCTGCCCAAAATGTATCCAGGAATATGCCTGTGAAGACTTCCACACTAACCATGAAAGAGGTAACTCTGTTATAAAATAATACTGGTAGCATTCTGTCTGTTTTATACATGTGTCGACCTCTATGCCTGCCACTAGAAGGAGGAAGAATAAAACAAAAACTTAGAGCAGAAAAAGCAGAAAGGTACAACAGATTACTACCAAGAACTTCCTAGCCCCTTCCTTCAGAACACTTGTTGACTGTTACAACCTACCTGTACTGGAAGAGGGAAGGGTTATTATTCTTTTATACATAAAATGACTGTGTTTTCTTTTAGAGGGTCTGAGATCATTGGTTAGACACCTAAGTATGTTTATGAACTAGTCTGCTGAGGTGATTTTCTGTTTTTCCAAGCAGCAGTGGGATCCAAGTAAAGAAAGGCTGATGGAGTCAATCTTCGACTACCTTACCAACAGTATTCATCAGTTACAGTTACTTTTAAGCAGACACTCTGCTTATAATTTCTTCTGTTATATTTGACTGCATTTTCTAAAAACTGTGTTTTGATTTCAGGTTCTTCATTTGTTACCCATCTATCACCTTGATCACAATGGCAGGGGCAGATCCAGCCATACTGTGAAAGGGAGCAGTGACACAGAAATGCGGTTGCAATCGAGTCAGGTGACACTGTACATGAACTGTATTGGTGGTGCTAATAGGAGGGGCTGTGACTGGCTTATCCACCCTAAGTAAATCTACCCCTAGGTAATGCTTTATTCTGTGTCTGGCAGACAGGATACGGTGCATACATATGATTTTGCAGAATCCTGAGAGTGTGAGATAGGTTTAAGTTAGGTATTTTGTTGGTTTTATTACCATTGAACACATGCTCTCCTGACCACAGCAGCTTCACGAAGGACTTTTGATTAAGTAAGGTTCTACCCAATGTGAGTAAAGAAAACAGAATCTGATCCAAAGGGATTTAAGCAAATTTGTGGTTTTTCTTATTGTTCAAGTCATGTTTTTACTGCTTTCCCTTTTAACACTAGGTGTAAATTCAAGTGTCATTTCCAAAGAAATAGCTATGATAATCTGTGGTGAGCCGATTAATAGCACTTACGCAAATTTCAATGACCACAAAGTTGTGAATGTGTCTATGTGAGTGATCTGCTTCTTATAAAGTAAAGGAGTCTTCTTTCACGTATTTAATAATACTCAGAATTCTCTTCTCCTCCTCCTCTCTGTGTTCACTCTGAAGTTCTCTCCTTCTCTCATTTGTTGTTGTTGTGGCAAAGTTATTTTTTTCTTCACTATTTCCACTCACCCACAGTTAATCATTTACGGCCTTTTCCACTGCAAACATGTAGAAAACACGTAAAAAGGAAGCCTGTTATCAACACAATCAGCAACTCCGATTATAGCTTGATCAGAACTGACATCACTGGGGTTTCATTAGTGATATTAGATAAGCACAATCTATTTTCAATCTCTTTTTTTTTCTTTTGCAATGTCAAAAAAGACACTCACCCTGCCCCAACTAGTTCTATTTGACAGTGACAGGACTGCATAAAGGATTCCTTTCACTTATCATCTCAAGACCATTTTACATGCCAAACAAATCAAATCTACACATCTCTCACCATCTTTATCAACCTGCCCAGACAAAGGGTCGGAAGCATTACAACCTTTGACTTGCTAACTTCTTTTTTTCTCTTTACAGCCTAAAGCAACTCTTAAAATGTAAAGGATGAATGTGCAAACAAGTAAGTTTTGCAATATAAGTACCGGGGCAGAGAAATTCTCCCACTGACAAGATCTGCCAATGCAGATAATGTTCTCCCCCTTGTCTTTCATGCTACACGTGCTGTCCTAGGTTTGGCAGATATCATACCTCAAACAATCTTTGCAGAAAAAATAAAATAAGCACTTATCCCAGAAGATTTTTATTTTATTCTTAATATTTTTATTTTGTTATCTCTACGGTTCCGATAAGTGAATGAGTCAACGTGCTCTCAAGTGGGGAATCTGGGATCCCTTAGGAAAATACCTTTTTATCTAGTAAAAATAGCATTACTAATTTTAAGATATCTATTTCTCATTATACAGTGCTTTTGCAACACCGTTAAAAAGAAATGGACCAGATCCTGGACACAAATAGGATTCTTTGAATTTGCCATTTTGTTTGTAAGAATTGTTTTCTTCTGTTGACATTTGTGAAAAATAATGCTGTCCTGAGTTTCAGTAGAAGTCTGTTTTTTCCTCAGATTGTTCCAGCTAGACTAAATCAGGAACATACTTTCACAGAATCACAAGAAGCAAGGCATTCTTCTTGAGAGGAACCTGAGAAAATCTAGAGCTCCCGGCAATGCCAAGGGAGATGAAACTTCATGATCTTCACAGGGTAGGACCTGGGGGAAGTTTTTTAAGACTCCATGGATGCTTAAGAGTGCACCTACAGGAAAGTTTGGATAGCGAATGTAACAATTCAATATTTGATGGTTAAACTGAGCTATTCTTTGTTGTGAGTTGGGAAGATAGATCAGGAGAATAAACATTCAGTACCTTGACTGGTTTGTCATGCCTATTCCTGGATACTTTATACCAGTCCCTGTCAGAGACAGCATACGACTTCAGGTGGAGCAGGTATAAGCTAGGGCGGTAGCTTTTCTGGGCTTAGTCCACTTGGACTCCAAATTTCCGCATCAAGAGGAAGAATATTTGTAGCTCCTGCAAGATTGTACCCTGAATTTATATCTTAGAGACACAGAAATAAAAAGAGTAATTGATGTTCTTGTACCAAACTGGCTGGGAAGTGAGTGAGGTCCGATTTAAATATGCAAGTGGTCATGCACTAGGCAGTCAGCCTCATCTATGCTACTTATATCAATAATAATTATACAGTTAAGTGAATAGACTTTGGAAAAGAAGAGAGACTAGATGTATGGTAACATTAAGTTTTCGTATGTATTATTTGGTGTGATATTCACAGTGAATTGTACATGTTAAATCTTTCACAGAAGCTATATTCATTCTGCAAAGAAGAATGGGAGGGCAAGTTCCTTCTTTCCATAAAAGGAAGGAAAGGATAGAGAAGATGAAACACTGATTCTGGATGAATATAGAATTCCGTCACATATGCAAATGATTTAGAGATAGAGGAATATTCAGTCTGGGTAGGTAGCAACATGAAGAAAAGCACCCCTCCTCCACAACAGCTCTAAAGCAGAACAACAAACACTGTTCAGCTCGTCCTGCCTTGACAAGGAGAAAGGCTATCTGAAGATTTACCACGAGTACATCTTTTTCTTCAAATCGAGGGCCTTGAAATACCAGAAAAGATGAAGAAATGAAGTACAGAATCCAAGAGGTAGAGTGAAAGCTAGTAACAGCAACCACTGCAGCCCCAAATAAGCACTAATCAAACAAGACAGTAACATTAAATCCCCTGCATGGAGGCAAACTGAGAACCCTTCTGTAGTCCCATTAACTTTAAAATCTCAGCTGGATATGCCACCTGTGCAGACATTGAATCTCTACCTTGCTAATATCTATATCTTTCCATAATCACCTCCTTTCATTTACCTATAACCTCTATTCTTATACAGACACACCTGTGCTTTGATCTTCATTCAGGTCTTTCCCACACACACATACACTTCTCATTAACACACACAAGATGGATCTGAGTGGAAGAAGGTTTTCTGTCTGAAATGGGAGTTCAGCTATGCGAAGAAAGAGGCTGGGTCTTCGGGAGAGGAGGAGATTAGCATTTTTTTAACAATACAGTATCATTGGGAAACAGATACATGTCTGAGTGGGGGAGGAGGTGGGAACAGTTAAGTGGGGAGAGCTACAAAGATATTTTCATACAGGTGAAGATAAACACAGTAAATCCATTACAGTCTAATTTTGGAAAAACTTCTTAGAAAACATTCCCGGCTAATTATTCTCCAGTAACAAATGAATAGAATAGTAAATGTTATTAGAATAATTTACTATTCATCAAGAATAATAAATGAATAAAATAAGTCATTATTCCCACATCCTTGTTCTTTGCAAGCTCTGGCAAGCTAACTGGTGCACCAGGAGGAGTGTCTCAGGAAGAACAGGGAAACAATGCACATAAAACTTGGAAAAGAGACTTTAATTTTGGGTGAGAAGTTCACATATCGAACACCATTTTGTAACTGTGCTACTGACATGAATTACCATCTGAGCCATGAGCATCTTACCATATTCTGCAAAACCTATTCGGCTTGTTATTGCCCAGAGGTCCAAAATTATGGAATAGGACTGTGATCTTTTCATACAGGTAGGTTTTTTTTCAAAACGATTTCTGTATTTCCTGGTCATCTTTTTGTCAGCAAAAACAGGTTAAGCAAACTGATATGGCATTGGCACAAGTCATAGAAATCAAAATTAGTATAGTCTTTATCAGATTCTCTTGTTCTGTTTTGTGGCTCCCCCTATTTTATACAGATATATAATGTATATATTTTGTGTTTTCATATATATAATACACCAAAAGACTTTCTTCCACTAAACAATGTACAAATCCTTCCTTGTCTCACATGCTCCTCAGAGAGCTTTCTCTGCTTCACAGGCACAGTTATCTCCAGAGAATCACCGTGTGCTCTCTCCCACACCTCCTTTTGCTTCATTCTCCATTTGCTACTCTCCACCAGCAGTCAAACATCTCAGTATAATCATATCAACTGAACTAGTCTAGAACATCTATGGATGTAATGGGCATTCACAACAGTAAGTATGAGTTTCTAGATCTTTCTATTCAGACATAGTTTACTGGTAAGAGCCATGAAAGCGCTGTTATTAAGGCCTATATTCTACTTTTTGTGATTCTAGGACTTTTGTATCAGCAGATGCTTCTTCTATCAGACTTAGTTTATGAGACGAGATCTAGGCTTCTAGGGTTTCTCAAGGGGTCATACTAAACCCGTTAAAAAAAAATAGCCCCGAAACATTCATTGAAAGAATATTTTTCCAGATGTGGGAAAAAGTCTTCTTTCATACTAGGTTAATAATGTATATTACAGAAGGGTAAAACAATAAACTGAGGGTTGATCAGGTTAAGGTAGGGCACTAAGCATCCTTATAACCTTGGGCAAGTTATTTAATCTTTCTATGACTCAGCTTCTGAGATGTAAAATAGAAAATGTCTTCCTTTATCTTACTGGCCATCTTCCTCTTTTGCCCTTGGTTTAAACTTCAAGTTCATTGAGTTCAAGACTATCTCTTAGCATGCATCTCGTAAATGGACAGTCTTGCAGGGGTTCCGCAATGAGCATAGCTCACCTCTGTCCCAGCATTTGTCTGTGTTTTGCAATCTGTTTTACGTAGCAGGTAAGCATCAGCTTTGCTCCATTCTCAGACCTCACTATGGGAAGAGATAATAAGCAAGCCTAAGATAATCCATATGCATGTACAGCTTTAAAAGAAGATGATTAACTCATGTTTACAATATACATTGATTACTCAAAAAAAAAAATGTCGGGACTCAGACCAAGCTTCCATCATAATTCTGCTGTATACATTGGGTGATATTGCAGTGTTCTAAGGTCCTGTCTTACTTTTTGCGGTGCATAAGTTTTTGAAACTCTAAACTCGGGGAAAATCTTATGGCCTTTCCGAAAATTTGATATAGAGCAATGATTCAAAGAAAATCTTTGAGATGCTGTGGCATAAGCCAGTATTTTTGGACTGTCCTGGACAAGCCAGGCATCTGGTTATTGCAACTGAAAAAGGTGAGGCAGTAGAAACGTGTAAAGAGGAGGCTGACATTATCAAAGATAGTTTCTAAAGCAATACTTGAAATGCATGTGAGAGGGAACAATGTTTTTCCAGTGATCATGAGATGACAACATATTCAAGTGCTTTAGGTACATATAGCTAAGAAGGGCAGTTTCTTATAAAAATTACACATGAACTCTGAAATCTAGAAAGATGTTAACAAAACATAACATATGAGCTCAGTTTGTCCCAGCTATAAGAAATGGAGTCTTTTTAGAGTGGGGTGTATATTTTTTACTGGGTTTTGCAAAGAAACTGGCACACATAACTTACAGATTTATTCCAATTTTGAGAAATGTTCCTATCTTAAATCAGGACAAAAAAGGTTGGTTTGTTAACATTTTCATAATCTGAGACACAAATAACATTTCATATTAGTCAAAATATTTTGCTTAGCCTTCTCCTTTAAAAAAAAATTACATAGAAGTGAACATTTTTACTCTAAAATGTCATTTTATCTCAATTTCCTCAATAACCTTTTGTTTTTCAAATGTAAATTTGGTATGTTTCAGTATTATATTCTTTAAAAATTTTGAATCAGGAAAGTGTCTAAGCAGACTGGTTTTTAGCTTGTTTTTGTGAGTCGTCACATTTTGGTAAAAACAAAGTTGGTTAAAAAATTTCCTATGAATTGAACTGTTTATCTAACTTCCCTTATCTTTTCTGCACTATTTGACCTATATTTCTGTTCTGTGCTTCACAAAACTTTCTGCTTAAGGGTAGACTGATAATCTACTTGATGCTATCCCTACTTTTCTCACTACAGGGATCTAACATTATATGACACTTCCTCTTACTTTAATGGTGGTTAAATACCTTCTGAAATAAAGGGAGGGATCAGAGAGGCTAAGGAGAAGCTGCTTGTAGTATCACTCTCAGTCTTGGCGTATTCTAGAACTTCCATAAAAGTTTTAATTACCGTCCTAAATAATTGAAAATAGTAGGGAATATAAAATAAGGGCAAAAACTAAGGAACATTTCATGTATTTAAGTTGACCTCATCTAGACCAAGATTTGCTCAGCCAAAAAAAGAACTGCTGATATGAACGTAATACATCACCAACACCAGAAAGCCTGAGAAAATGAAAGTCTCTCACACTGTCCCTGAAAGGAGAAAAACTTGGAGGTGACAGGCAAAAAGAGGCAAGGTATGAAGTGTGCCATAGATGTGGAATGCTTGCAGGTGTACTTCATATAGCTGTTACGCCTGGGAAGGCAATTCTCATAATTTTCTTCTTGGAATGAGTCTGAACAAATTCGTGACTAAACTGTGTGGGAGAGAGCAGGAAATTCCAACTTTGGCAGCTGATGGTCAGTTGCTACAAACTCAGTATGTTGCACAGGAGTATTTTTCCTTATTGAGTATCTGAAGTCTAACTCCAAAGTTTGAGGTTTAGGGCTGCCTCCTGTATTTGTTAACTCAAGTTCCAGTAGTAAAAATGACACCAATTACTGTTTTATGAGTTTGGTTCTGAACATGCAGGGATGAAGTGCACTTATTTTGGTTGTCCTTTAAGTAAAAGATGCCATTTCAACTTTTCTTACTTCTCTTCTTCTCATTTTAATAGACCTATATTTTGCAGTCCTCAAGTCTGTGAGCAGTAAAAAAATATGCACTTCACTAACTTGTTTATCACAGTTATCAGTGCACTTGTTTGTGTGAGATTTCCTGTGTTAACAGAAAGGAAGCATACTAATAATAGATGGCAAATACATGTTTTTGAATTTGTGCAACTGGGCTTACTATTTATATTTGTACAAATTAAGTTACTGTGCACTTGGAAAGAAAACATTGAGAAATCCATATCTAAAGTGAAACAATGTGCCTGTCAATAAAGCCAGCTTCTCACCAGGAACTAAATTTTATTAAAGACAAAGAGAACACATTTAGACACCTGCAACTACAAGATAAAAATCCATTAGCTTTGAGTAAAGGTCAAAGATGTGTTTAATAACTTCAGAGGAAAATGTCTTAAAATAAACTTGTAATTTAACAGCAACAACAAAATCAGGTAAACTAACACTAGGAATTATTTTGAGCTGCTTTCTTCCCTAATATCTCTGTACATTCACCAACAAAACCAGCTTATTTCCTAAACATGTACAACATTCTATTAACTCTACTAAATGGTCATAAGAAAGATTTATTTGTTATGTGTCATAGGTTTATTAATTTTTAAATTATTATAAACATTTTTCAAGTAAATGTATTGTAAAAATGCTCAAGTCTAATAATTTATATGAGGTCACCTTTTGACATTTAATCTTAAATTTGGCCACATGAAAGGTTTATCATCACACCTATATTGTTTCAGTACATAGCAGAAGGACACTTTCCACTTGAAAGTCACCTTGATCCGAACATTAGCAGCCTTCCGCTCCACACCTCAGATATTATTTAACAATGTCTCCACAGCCCTTTGCCACTTAGCTTTTTGCTTCCATTATCAAATTCCCTTATGATTACTTCTTTTCCGTTTAGGCTTAGCTGGACATGTTTGATCTTCGACACATAGAACAGGCTATCCTAATACAGGCTGAAAAAGTATTGTGATTCACCTGCAGCTGGCCATCCAAGGATTTTATTCCCTTCAAGGAAGAATTTGGGAGTAAAGTATCCTTCTTAACTGGTATCTTCCAACCAAATACTTCCTGAGCAAAATCAATGACAGCTAAGTCAAAAGTCATTGTAAGACTCTGTGCTAATTATCTGAAAAATAAATATATAAATAAAATTTTCTCAGACTGCAGAAGTACCTTAAGCTAGATTTTCTATTTCAGACATGAATGCCTCATACATTCTTGCAAATATAGGATATATGCATGCAAATCAGGTCTTTACATCTGCCTACTTCAGGGTGTAGATATTTGTCTATATACGTGCAAATAAGCAAGTATCCATGACTAACACTGATAAACGAGTAAATTAAAAAGACATACATGTCCTTAAATCTGAAATGAATTATTTTATACATGTTATCTCCTGTATTTTGGGCAATGTTCAAAGCTGATTTGCTGATTCTAACATGGAACTGAGGATGGATTGTGGGAAATATCTAAGTCTGGCTTTGTTGTTGAGACTCTAGACCATGTGAGCAAGGTGAATCTTAACTGCCTTGTGCAAGAGAGAATTCAAATCTAAGGGACAAGACTAAAAAACAAATGCATTAACAAGCAAATAAATAAAAGCAGACTCCCTCTGTGTGAATTGTATCGGATTCTTTTCTGGCTAGAATGATTACCTGAAAACCCTCAGGAAATATATGTTGCCATCATAAAAACAGTCAGTACAACCACTCAGAAAATAGAGTTAAATTTTTCATAAATATTTAAGTTTTCAGAATTTTTTGAGAGAAGACAAGTCTTCTCACAAAATCTTCATAAAAATTCCAAGAAAAACTACACCCTAAAACAGGAACAGAAAAAGCATTCATACACGACAGGAGAGTGGACAGACCTGCACACAAGGCTATGTAATCAGTCTTTCATTTTCCCGAATAGTTGTTTATACTAAGAATACCACCTGCTAATACCATGTAAATTGCTACCCAGCAAAAATCTCTTTGTAGGGTATTTTCAAGGGATTGTTTCTGCTTTTTTAGGGTTTTCCCAGCCAGTCAAAAATCACCAAAGGGGACTAAGTTCTCCCATTAAATTTCTGAGGAAAAAGAAGAAGACACTCCCTTTAATAGTGGAGCCTGGACAGTGGAAATAGCAAAGATTATTTCTGGAGAACTCAGTAGCCTTTCATGAAAAGATAGTCTTGTCCTATTGCTGTCTGCTTCTGCCCGCCTCTCAGAAGTCCCTTAGCCCAAAAGAAATGACAGTGAAAAGGTAATAGAAATTAAAATCAATTCTCAAAAAACATTTGAATAGTAAAAATGGCATTTGAACAGCAATACAGATAGAAAGAATGCTTCTGAGATCTATCTAATTGTGGTAAAGGCTTTTTAATGAGCAATAGTATTTCTCCGTGCTGCTTCATAATTCACTGTGCCAGTCTAGATGCCTCTATAGCTTAAGTACAATAAAATTTTAGTAGGATTATGAACACTCCCTAAGTTAACAGGTAAGTCAATTTAATGCCATAAAAAGAGATGAAACTCTAGAGATTTTAAATAATTTAATCAGGTGTAACCATTTCTTCTAAAGTTCTGTAATATTTTCTATCATGTTAAAAAGCACTACAGTATATCCAAACATGTGGCTACAGGCGGCAGCAATGACTGATCTCATTTCATGTGCCTGTTGCTGAGCAATAAAGTCGTTCTGCACAAGCCAACATAGGCTTGAGAAAATCTACAGAAACCTCTACACTGACGAAAAACTGCTTAGATTTGGCTTTTGTGAATCTACTGTAGCAAAACCACATAATTTTAATGGGAAAGGAAATGGACTTTCTTTTTTATGTAAGTTTTTAGACTAGTTTTAGGCTAAAATAGTAATTTTTTCATACTCTTATACCTACAACTGAAAGTTTGCCATTGATTCGAACTAGAGATCACATATTTTTCACAGTCTTTTATGGGTACCTAGGGACGAACTTCAATGTCCAGAATAAAATATACCTACTAATCTTTTGATTTGGAGGGAAAATTCTTGATCAGATTGACCCTGCCCCCCTTTGATGGAACTACCATAAGCTCCTTTAGCAGTTGCCTGCCTTTGGTGATGGACAATAAATAAATAAGACTCTCAGACTTTTTTTCCATTTGTCCTGCAATATGTTTTGCAGTAGGCAAGTTATCACTGGTGCTGCTGTAGTGTCCTTAGGCCATACTCATTGTTCAAGGCTCGCTAAATACTGATCAGTTTAGGGCTTTTCTTTTCCTTTAATTAAATGAGTTTGTGCTTATTTTGTACTCTGTTGTGCACCCTCCTACATGCCCACCCACTATTTACTCCATAGGGTAACAAGGCAGAAAAACAAGGTTTGCTGTTGTCCTGGGAGTTTATTTTATGTTATTGCTAGTTTGCATTTTATTAACTGGGGCCTGAGGGAGACATGACATTGCCAATATTTGTGATTTTGTCATAAGTTTCACAATATTTAGCCCTCATATTTTGTGAAGGGAAAAAAAAAAGGAAAAAAAAAGACCTTGGGAATGATAAAATCTCAGCTACTGGAAGGTTAGTCTAAAACAATACACATGCATACTTGTACACAAACAGATGTATTGCTTTTAAAAACCATGCCATTTTTCAGCTGGTCTCATTATTTAAAAGCCTGATTTGTGATTTTGAACACTTGTGGTTGGCAATATGAGGTAGTTTAGCAGAAATTGCCTGGGTTTTATTTCTTTCCAGTGGGGATAAAATAGAGTAGAAGGATACGTCATTTGCACCAAATGGGAACATGCCATAAAGTTAATCTGAATCCTTTTAGAAACGTAAGGTTTTTTTCCTTATTTTCCGTATTATTCATTGTTTACTTCTGTACTAATAGGTTCTTGCCTTTCATTTGCAGCCTAAATGAAGGCAGGATATTAAAGTAATCTTTCCAGAAACCAAATCCATGAAAAAAATTTTACTGCTTGCTTTCAGTTGCTCAAACTTTGCTATTCCTATTCAAGCTCAGAAAACACCAAAGTCTTCTAGGTTTCCTGGGCACTAAAAACTCTTTATCTATGCTGAACTAAAGTTAACCTTGTCTTTTAAATGGTTACTATACATTGAACAGAATGGTGGATAGCCATATTTTATTCATACTGTTTCCCCTTCAGTTTCGTATTTAAGGTTTTTAGCCTTTACCTCAACATATTACCTTAATTAATTTTGATGAAGAAAATTTCCAGCTGCAGTTGTTTTTCTTCTTTAAAGAAAGCGGTTCTGATTGGCATTTGTAAAGGAAGGTAGATTTCAAACAATATTTAAAGAGAGAAAATATCTGTTATGTAACTAAAAAATCTAAAAATGGAAACAGTTTTTAGTTATTAATATGGAATTTTTAGAGCATGAAACAAATGGATCCTATCATGCATGAATCAGCATGAACTACCGAACATACCTTTTTATTCATTGCTGCATAAATATTCTCTGACTGATTATGATTTGTAGTGTATTAAAGAAAAATTCAAATGGCTATAGGAATAGAAAAAGATACCTGGACCTACTGGTGAGTCTTATGTATATTCTCGTGACATGCCTTGATAGAAAGCAGATGGGAGGAAGGGCCACTGATACTGGTGAAAACCCAAATTTGACAGAACACCTAGAAAGTACAATTTGTACCTTCTAAAAGACTTTCCCGTGTCTGTTCTTTTGGATGCTGTTTACTCACACATCCACTTGTAAGTTTTGTCCTGATCACTGAAGTAATGAGAAAGTAAGTCTGTATGAGCCCAATGCACTCAATACCATCTGCACAGAGCATAAGTGTAACACATTCACCGAGCTTATTTATGAGACCTGTCTACACTGTTCTGTTAGCTTTCTCTTGAGGGCCTTGATCACCCTTCTACATCAGCAAAGTGAAGGTGCCGTAAGGTGAAGGTACCCTGTCTGATTTTTGTGCTGTTTGAGTTAGGCACGAGTTGCTTCAGACATGCTGATTATTCCACAAGCCTTTCTAGCACCCCTGAGAAATCTCAGGTAGCCCTTGAGTTGTGCCCCACTTGTGATCCCGCGGGCTGTTTGCCGTAAGGAATTCTGTCTGCCTCTCACCATTATCTACCAGTTCTTCTGATATCAGGAAAATGTGGGAAGGAGGGAGAGAACATGAATCCAGACCCCTAGGCTAGTAGCCTTCTCCAGTTTCCAAAGAGCTGTCTATACCTGTATCTGGCAGCATACAATAAAACAGCATAACAAGTACCTGCCTCACAGGCTTAGCCTGACTGAATCCCTGACGGAGCACGATGGCCTTTCCCACTGGAGATGGGACAATCAACATATCCCACAGTCACCCTCCATCACTCTCTACTTGAACATTCTCTTAAGGAAGCTTTGCAGCTTGACTTGAAAATAGCAGAGGCCACCAGAGTCATCAGCAGGGCTGAGATAGATGGAAAACGCTCAAGGAGCTTTTCAGTGGAGGGAGAAAAGTGTGAATTTGGAAGCAAGGTACCTGTCAGAGCACCAATTCAGGACATCAGCTGTGGATTGTGGGAAATTGTACCAGCATGGTAACTCAGAGCTGTACAAGAGGGGGGAATAGGGAAGTGGGTTAGATTATAAGGGACAAGGTGACGGGCAGGGACCATGTGGCACTGTACCCCAGGTATAAATAAATGCTCTTCTCTCTCAGAACATACCTGTTTTTTGGATGCAGGCTGCAGGAAGGCTTCCAATAAATTCAGAATTGATGCACTTAAGCAAGCGTCAGCTGGGTTTTGAGAAAAGTTGGGTGCTAGGCCCAGGCTGACAGCCCACACCAGAGACCTGTGGTCAGCCACCACCAAGAGACAAAATGGCCGCTGGCCCAGGGAGGGGCATGGCGCTGCTGAGTGGAGATCTGCCATCGGCTAGTGGCAGGCCACGCGCCAGGGAAGGTGTTACGAGGCAGAACAGGGTCATCTGGCAGTGAGGGACAGGGGGGCAGGTGAGGGTGAGGAGGCTGAGCAGAGCCCACCACCCCTCAAGGCTGAAGGAAAGGGGAATGAAGCAGCCACTGCCTTGTGGGTTTGTCTGCACAGAGGTCCCCTCCTGGCTCTGAAGGTGGTCAGTCACACTCGAACATTGTCCTCGTGGACTCTCAGGAGAGATTCCCGGCAGTGTGGGTGGAGGCCATCCTGCCCAGCACACACAGACATTGTACGTACATAAAGAGAAAACGTCTTCTCTTTCCACGACTTGTCAAAAGCAAAGTAGCAGGTATATAGAACAGTCTACGAAGTTTCCTTATTCCTTTGCCCACTGAAAACTTTACATATGTAACATAGTATGGTGTATATGCTTGCAAAACATATATTTACATTGTTAGTCATTCACAGAATAATGAATTATTAAAATCAGAATATTTCTGATTTCAAGATGAAGCAGTCCTGTTTGTGTTTTTTGTTTAAAGGGAAATGCATAGGTCAGACATTATATCTGGGATTAACATTAGTCTCTTAGATTCACACATAGATTAAAATCTTAATACTTTGTGGCTAAATATAGCTACCTCAAAAAAAAACAAAAAGGGGATAGAAATCCCCTTTATCCAGTCTCATTTGTCCTTCGTTGCTTTTGATGAATATCCTACAGTCATCTGCAGAGCACCTAGACCTAGCACCACTGACAAAATTAAGACCTGGGACTTTTTATTGTTATACCTCTGTTAAAAATATGAAAGCAGAAGTGGAAGAGAAGATGCTGAAGAGCAGCAAAGACGAGCTTTCCACTGGTGGTTCCATGAAACCCTTCTTTGAAAAGTTATGCCAGGCTCAAAAATAGGTGTCAACACTTTTCTACCATTATGAGTAAAAGGAAGCATCCATCATCTATACCTACAGTAAGCAAAGTGTGGTACATGGACAACTCCACTCTGCTCCATGCAAAAACTCTCCTACCGTCAACCACTCCAGCTGTGAAACAATGCCACCATTTTTTTCAAACCTTCTGTCGAGAAAGATAGTTTTCTCTAGTGTAACATATTAACATGGATACTGTAGCCATCAATTCTTCTGTACAGGCTGAACTCTTGCAAATGAGCAACTCATGAAAAATAAAACACTGGCAAACAAAAAAATCTCGCAGTATACTAAGTAAAATGTAGTGTAGCTTTTCTGCAAATCAAAGAAATGCAATTATTAATAAAACTGTAAAAGGAAGGCTTATCCAGCAGTAGACACGGCAAGCTTAGAGAAGGAAAAAGATAGGTAGGAAATGAGCAGAAGGGTTGGTTTCTCTCAACTTATGATCAGGGTATTGAAAGAAGTGTTTTCTTTCCTGGAAGTGAAGAGGAAGAAAAAAGTTGGAGAAAAACTATAGCCAGTTCAAGTAAGGATTTTACAGCTCTTTTGCTCTGAAAGCCTATGAGACATTAGGATGTTGCCGTCTTGAAACGGCTAGAAGAACCCAACACTTTTTTCCCTCTACCAAGCGGTTATCTCAGCTGGATATTCTAGAATAAAATATCTTCTTTTTTCTAGCATTTTTCTGTGAGGTAACGAATTTATTATTGCCACATCTTTTTTTGGTAACAACAACAAACCCAAATATTTTATGTGTGAATGGTATGAGTCTTCATATCTGTGTCTAGGTGAATTTAAGGCATTAGTAGTAAGCTAAGTAGTAGGTTAGGAAAAATCAGCTGAATATTCCTTCCAAAATGTATGCTTAATCACCTGTTTCTGAAACAAACTTTATTTTATTAGCTGATTTAAACAAAATCAAGGTTTTAAAATCTCATCAGAAACTAAGTGTTAAAGACTTTCCAAAATTGGATTGCTTTAAGTGTGCATATGTGGACTTAGTTGGAAAACTTCAGGAGAGATATATTATGCTACATCTTGTTAGAAGTCCATTCTCTAATAAAGAACATATATTCTTATCGGCCATGAAAGGTGATGCTACCTTATATCATGCTTTCCTTTGGTTTCCTTGGTTTTATCTTCTTCAAATTCTAACCTCTATTCATTGATACTCTTAAGGAAAAACACAAGAATTTATTTATTTCACTGGATCAGCTTTTTCCCATTCCGAAGTATAAGCATTGCATTTGTCATCCTTTCATCTTATTACCTCTAGCTTGGTAACATTTACTAAGGATCTTTGTTATCACATCTACAATTGTATGTACCTTTTTTTCAGAGTCAAGGGGTAGACGTTACTTGCTTCTCTTGACTGGAGTTCAGTAATCTCCTGAAGTTCCCAGTTCTGATTTCCCTATCTTTATTCTAACTACTAATGTTGCCCTTAGTCCTGATGGTTAACATCATTATCCTAATTTAAAACAAAGCACTCCTTGCATTACTGGAGCCAGATCTAGATGATGCGCTGTCTTTAACCCCAATTCCCGACCTTGCAGTCCACCTTTCTTTTCCCTGCTCACATCTGCTTTGTATAAACTGAAGAACATCTTTTGCCTGAAGATTCTGCCTTTGAGGCAGATAAAGATCCAAACCACCACAGAAAGCTTTGTAATGAATGACAACACCTTGAACTACACTCAGGAACTAATTAGCAGTTGATGTAGTAACAAATCAAGAAGCTGTTAATTCACACTAAAAAAAAGTTAAGTCTACCTGAGTAATTCATTGTCAACACATTCATTCAGACAGATGTTTACAACTGGCGCACACATGTATAGTACGTATGTACACACACATCTGTCATGGACTGTATATATACACACACTTAAGTTTACAGGTGATACTATCTCACTAAAATACAACAAAGTATAATTTCTTCAGTAGAACCTTCCCTGGTTTAAGAAAACAGCACTTTTTTTACTGGGAAAGATGTACAGATAATGGACCCCTTCCTTGTTGGGATCCTGTAGGGATGACTGATTGTATGTTGCTGAGGAGCACATTAACTTTTGTAGGTCACAGAGCCAGTTCACATCTTTAATTCCAGCAACAAAAAGTAGGCAGGCTTCCCTCACGCCTCTTTGAGACGAGATCCTCTCCATGAGCAATGCATGCCAAATGATATGGAGATAATATATAACAGGATTTGCTGCATTAGTATAAAAAATTGAGAATGGTCACGTCTTCTCATGGCACTCCCAATAGGTTATGTGGGTTCACTATGCCGTAGTGTTTCACTTACAGCAATATTACTGTTTATAATTTCAGCTAGAGCATAGCAATGCTTCCTAATAGGTCCTGTGCACTGTACTTTGGCACTGCAAGGTGCCCTGCCCTGCTGCCCTGCTCCCTGCTGTTCCATAGACCCTGGGAGTTTCCGCATACTCTGAATTCCTATCAGAAAGTAATGTGTGGCTTAGGATCAAGACAGATATTTCCAATGATTCTTTTTTCTTCATCTATGTTAGCACCTTTTTCAAAGAGCTGCTAAGTAGCATGGAGAACACACCAGTGAATGTCACAGTCTCCCTGAATGAATATCAACAAATTGCCATCAGCAAATCTGTAGTCAAATTACGGCCTGTACCTCAGGGCTCTGAGGGTTTACAAGATCACTGAAAAAACATCATTTCTCCTCCTACATATTTTCTTCAAGTAAATATACTGCATAGTCTGTTGCTTTCAGACTTAGCCAGCAAAATCTGACTAGTGCTGCAGGTAATCAGTTTCAGATCTTCATGATGTCAAAAGCCAACTTCCTAGAACTGTGCTGAGCTCCTCTTGAGTGGTAGCAACAGAAATCTGCATATGAGTTCCCCTCAGCATGAAGAATCACATGGAAATCTCTCAAAAAATATTTTGTTACTTAGCAGTAACTAGTCTGGTGCTTAGTTTGGTGCAGACAGATAAATCATCAGTTTTTTTAGTGACAATGAGCACAGTTCTAGTAAGATACCATCCTCTTACATCATAAAATGCAGCAGAGGCAGACGTAGGTCCACACATAGGTAGTTATAAAAGTGTTTGTATAGTTAGGATTATATAATTAACTTCCTTATATAATTTTAAATTCCTTCCCTTGTAATTCAAAGATAAATAAAGGTGATGATCCACAATACTGCAAGCCTTGATTAATCAGTACTAGGTTACTATTCATGTGGAGGTTCTAGAAAGGTTCTAGACAGAGGATCTCTAGAAGATCAAATTTTTATTATTATTATTTGAGAAATGGAATTTCTGTTGTGATGCAGAAGTCGTCTAAGCACTAAGGCATTGTTCTTTCCACTAGTCATCCTGAAGATTCAAATTATCTTCTGTAATCTTGGTTCATTAAGTCTTTGCTGGACACTTGCACAGTGAGGAACATAACAACATCTGTGTGGTGCCAAACACCCTGTTTCTGACAAGTCTGGGTGCACATATTCCACAGAGAGTATAAGAACAAGACAAACCTGCAGCACTACTTCCTTTCACAGCTCAGGGATGTATTCATACCAGAAAAATCTCGTCAGAATCTTATTTCAAGCATTTGTCCAGTTACCTTTTGAATTCATGTAATATTTTAACATCCACAATGTTCTGTGCCAAGGAGTTTCACAATTTAAATATACACCGTGTGAAAAAGTATCTCCTCTGTATTTGATTTCAGTCTGTTATCTGCATGGGAATAAAAAAGGTCTTTACACCCCAAGTGGCTGTGGAATAAAAACAGTCTATTTGAAAGATTTAGGATAAAAGGAAGATACTGAAGCTAGAAGTGGACAAGTAGTATTTTTCTGTTGTGCTATAAATTTGCTTTTCTTTTCATTGTTGTGATAGGACCAAAGGAGACATGGGGCTTTTTTCAGAGGTTGGAGCAATAAACAAGCATCTGCTAAGCATTTCCCCTACGTGTTTTGCTTGGTGTACTGTAGACCAGCCAGAATTATTTTGCCTTCCGGGCAATGACCTGATAGGATTTAGGTATGGCACCGCGATAAAATTTCAGGCATGACCATTGTACCAACAAGCATAGTACAGCTGGATGAACACCCTGTGCTGGAATCATATAAGGAGCTCCTGGCTCAGCTCTAGCATTTAAACAAGGTGACTTGTCTGATGAGTTAGAACATTCTCAGAGAGGTACAGGGCACTCAGGTAAGCAAAGAGCTGACCCCAGTACCCAACAAGGTGATGTGGAATAACCTAGGAGGACTTAGACATCTACTAGTTGTTCTATGATGAGCGTATGTTCCTTCGTACTTTGTAGCAAATCAGTCTAGCCTAGTCTCAGTAAACTTATTTGCAAACAAGTTTTAGTAGCTTGCATTAAAATGTCATAAGGTTTGCAACAGATAAGAATTCAATGTGAAGAGAAAGGCTTTAACGTGAGAGGACTTAAGCTAACTTGCCACAAATATGAAGTGTACAGTGAACCTTCCAAATCAGGACTTAATTATCCTGTTTTGTTCCCATTGAGAACCTGACAGCGATTTTTTTGTGAAAACAAGTAGGAAGGTCTCTGGCTTTCATTCTTGCTACAGAGTGATTCCCTGTTTCACTGTAAAAATTAAAAAATAATAAGTAGAGTGTGTAGAAGAGTGTATTTATCTGTATGGCTACCTGTACACTGGGTCAATGCAATATTCCCTTTGTACATGTTAGCACCATTTGTTTCCTCTGTTGATACAATGATTTTATTATTGTTGTTGTCAGTAGCAAGGGTGATAATGGATTTGTTATTCATGGAATTATCTATGACTGGGAAGCAGACCTGACTGTAGCACTCGTATTTCTATAATATATCTGTAATTATGCATTCGGGAAATTTGACAGCAAAATGTCAAAACAAAAGCAGATTTGCTCTGTTGAAGGTACTTGAAGACAAACAGCATTGCATCAGAAGCTTGTGTCTGGTTCAGACAGGCTATTTAATGCAAAAAAATAATAGCCTTTTGAATTACTTTCAGCCTTCTATATCCCGTGTTAAAAGGCTACTGTTGTGCCCTGTCACTTACTTGTCAGCAGAGTAAGGGGCAAAGATGAACAGGAGTCCAAAAGAGTTAAAGGAAATGATCACTTCAACAGACTGATTTCCTGTAGCTTTGAAAACTAAGGGTTTCATTAAGTAGCATTTAATAATTACAGCTGAGTACATCTCCTGCTTTACAAGCATTGCTAACACCCATGTGAGGCATCATTGAGTTTCACACAAGAGAATGTCTGCTTGCTTGTTGGAGCTACACAGTGGTGCTCAAGGGAGGCTGTACCAAGCTCCAAAAAGAAGCAGTGATGAATTCCTTCATCCTGTGTAAGGGACAATGTATTCCTCTCCCTTACCCCCCAATACCTACAGTCTGACAGTTTCATAGATCGATGTTTATGAATCACCGAACAGGCAGTGGGAGTTGATTCTACGAAAAAATTAGAAGGTGATACATTTCAGATTATGGTTGAAATGGAGTTCATTTGTTTACCTAAGAGGAAGTTAACACGAAAGGGTTTTGACCACCAAAAGACCTTAGTTTTAATGCATTTTTTTTTAAAAAGATACCATTTCAATACTGTTATTTGCAACGAGTATAACAAAATTGCAGTTAGCACTATCATCAGGCTGGATCTTTTGCTAGAATCTTTTACATAGGTGGTAAGAAAAGACTGCCAGGGAAATTAGGGTTTCCTACTACAGACACGAGTGTGACTTCTGTACCTGCATCGAAGGTTTGCAGCAGACCCTTGTGTAAAGGGACATCTGAGCATTCAGTCTGGAAAATCTATGGTGGCTGTCACACAGCACTCTCTCTCTTCACCTTCTTAATTCTTATTTTGCTTTTGACAGTTGGCAAGTAATTTTTTAATGGCTCACCACAGTTTTAATGCACAACTTCAGACCAAATTGTTTGAAACCGGGACTTAATTCACAGAATCTATTAAAAAATGTGTTGACAGCCTTCATTCCAGGAAGAAAATGTTAATTACTTGTATCACAGTAGCACTCAAGATTCAGGCCATATTGCCCTAGATTATAGATATGCATAGTTCTTGTATTTGACTGTTTTTTTCTCAAAATGGAACTGACTAAAGTACTGCCACACTTATTTTGCACAATACAGAGCTAGCTGTTATTGTTGTATAGGTGAAGAATGGTGTCAAAGGCATGTTAAATGAACTGTCTAAGGTCACAGAGAGGTCTGTGGCAGAGCAAATAATTGTTTATGGTCTTGTCTGCCAAGTATCTCTCCGGCACAATAAGAGAGAATTACCTTTACTGAGGACATAATGTCCGTATAATAGTACAGAAAATATAAGATGGAGAGACTTGACTTTTAAAAACTGGCTGTCCCTACCTGATGTTCTGTATTCTGAAGCTAAATTTTGAGATATCCTTGGGTTTAGGTCTCAGAAAAAAATACTCTAAGTTCATCAAACCCAAAATACTTCCAAATGGGTATTTTAAATCTGGGGTGCCCAGTTCAGTGGCTGTTTGTGAACATTTTCTCTTACAACTGTGATTTGACCTATATAGGAGAGTAATTCAGAAAATGTCTGGAGTCTTATTTTTTTCAACAGATCTGTAACTGATATGGGCTAATGAAATAGCATTCACCATAGTTGTAGCCAGATTCACAACAACTTCTTGGTCCATCTGTTCACTGAAGACACAGCATTTTACATATCTTTTGTACCCAGATTTGTAAAGCCTGTATTTAACTTCCTCTACTATATTTATGGTCCTTTCTCAGTCAGAAATACAGAAATAAGTGGATTCAAGAAATAGAAAATAATATAGATTGGGTACAATAAGAACATAAACCTCTCTCAAAAAAAAACCAACCGAAAAAACAACATGCTTGAATCTTTACTGAATAATCTTTTGCTATTCAAAAATACATATTTATGTGAATTCACTTCAGAGTTATTGCTCTTCTACCAATAACAAAACACAAATAGCTAAAGTGAACATCACATGAATAACGAATAGGCTAAATATTAATCATTCAAAATACTCACTAAGTACTTAGAATTTTTAACTACTTTAAAAGAACGACAACTTTGTCTCCTAATTGTGTCTTCAGCAAAAAGGAAATGAAATGAAAAAGTAAGGATTTTATTTTATGCAGCTTGTGTGGACGTTTATTACCAAGATTTTACATATATATTTTTCTTACAGATATGGGTTACTTGTTGGAATAACAATAATCTTTTTTAAATACACTGCTCATTTATTCATTAGAATTTCTGATGAATAAGTTGTGTTTCTCTGTTTATGAGATATAGATAATGACAAGGTATTTTTAAATTACTTTTTTCCAACAATACCATTTAGCATATATGTAAATGAAGCTATGGCATTTAAGAAAATGTGCCAAGTCATTAAAAACATTAAAGTTGTTTATTGGTTGAAAGGATCTGCATGAAAGAGTTAAGTTTGTCTTCAGCACTGTGGCTGTTTTCTTTTATAGTCTTAACTGCCAAGAAGTGAAGCCTGATTATAAAAAGACTGATGGAAAAAATAAGTTAAAGGAGCCCATGTTTCATTTATGAATTTTTAAATAGATATATGCACAGGTACTCTCTTTTTTATATCTAGCCAGTCTTTATAGAAAGTGTGTGAATATATTTACTTGAAATAAAAAAAATCTGAATTGTCAACGTTGTAGTGTCCCACTGATTTACTTTTCTTTCTTTTTTGAATAATAAGCTGTTGGTGAAAAGGGGTTAAATACTGTTTCTAAATGAAAAAGTGTTTTATTGTGTCAAGTGTCAGGAAGTGAGTAGAGGTGCAAAGGAAAGAGAGTAAGATCGTTAGAGCTGATACCATGAAGTGCAACACAAATTCAGACACGACAGAGCAGGTGAGGTCTTTGAAATGCAGCCATCACAATAATGTCACCTACAGCTGAGAATCCACAGAAGAAGAAAAAGAAAGAAGAGGGGGAAAAAAAGGAAAAAAAAAAAAAAGAACGAAAAGGATGAGAAAAAAAAATAAGGGCAAAAAAGAAAACAAAGAGAAAGAAAAAGCGTAATCACAATCCAAAAGTGATCTAAATACAGAACACCTGATTTTTCAAAAACTCCTTTCTAGTAAGCGTTGAGTAAAATAGTGAGGATGTCATGCAGATCTTCTATAGGAAGTATGTAATTTCTCTTTAGTAATTAACTTTCTTGCAGTGCCAGATTCTGTCTTATAGAATCAAACTAGAAACATAAATTGCATGAACATTTGGCCCTACGCATATTGTTAATTTGACTGTTCCTTTTATCTTATCATATACCACAAACTTTGACAAGTTTATTTGTGCTCACTGTGATAAATCCTCTAGTAGTGCACATAAGTGTACATATTTGCCCCAATAGAGGATGTTATCTTCTACCAGACACGCTTTCGTTTTCATGTAAAGCTTCTTCATAGCTATCCAAGGAAATGATCGCAGGAAATTTTCCTTCTATTCTTTTCTCCTAGTGCCACAGTATTTCACCTCATTGGCAACACCTTACTCTTCTTCTTAACTGTCTCAGCTACATGCATCCCACTGGCTTAGTTGCCCGAGGGCAAAATCCTGCAGTCAGGATTACTCAGACAAAGCTCACATTAAAATGAAAAAGCATGTTACTGACATAAGGCTAAAAGCCTCTTGTCTGCTTATGCAAAGAACTGATATACCAGGTGGGCCAATTTTTCACTTGATATAAATCCGTGTAGTTCCACTGCAACAGAACAGAATTAGTTTGCTTCAGCCAGGGTAGTGGTGCTACATGTGCTACACTTTCACACTATAAAGGAGGTAATTGTTACATCAGGAAACAGGGTTGATGTTACGGTGGCCTTGTCAATTAAAGAAAAAAAAACAACAAATGTAAAAAAGCTCCTCTGCAATGTTTGGACTCCTGAGGTCCATATGTTGCATCTGCTTATGACGAGAGAACATATAACAAACCATATTTCATCAAAGAGCAAACTTTGCAGGGCTCGTACAAGATTCATTCCTGTTTATATTACATGTCAAATTCCTAGCAATTTCTTTTGCTGTTAACTTACTGAGAGCTGTGCACTGTGGTGCATCTTATGAAATCTATTTTAGTTTCAGAGTTGGGAAGAGGAGGACTACAAACTTTTCAGGGAAAAGGATTAGAAAGAAAGTCTTTAGAAGTCAGTGTGAAAAATGAGCAGTATCTAGAACAATAGAGAGCATGTCAGACTGGTAAAAAAACAAAACAAAACAAAAAAGTAAAAAAAGCCTTTTCAAATTTGAACATTTATGTACCACCAAGCATTATGAAACTAAAACAGTTTTAAAAGTTTGCCAAAATAGGAAGCTACTTGTCAAGTTTTGGTAATTTTTATGCCATTTGCTTAGATGAGAAAGTCAACACAGGACAATGCTCTAATTATTAACATTTCACTTGTCATGCATAAGCAATTACTTCACTATCACATTTTTATATGTCACAAGCATAAGTCTTAGGCTTACCTATAATGGAAAACAAAGACAAAGGGCTAAAGAAAAGTTTACAAAATGTAAGTATTTTCTAGAGTGGAGAATTTCTACTGAACTCGCTGCTTTTTAAACAGACATGATGAAAACACAAGTCTGTTTAATTAATCTGTAATACTAAATTGAAGCTGACTACTGCAGAAGACATTGTTGTAAGGCTTCAGGAAGAGCAGTGCAATAAGTTCTAGTTTGTTTCCATTCATGGCTACTACTGACAATGTACACTACTTTGGGAAAGATATTTTGGGGAATGAGTTCCTTTGTCCCGAAATCTATGCACCCCAATGAACCTGTTTGTTAGCCATGCAACAGTGTTTTAAAAGAGATTTTAAAGTAGATATCCCAACTGAGGATATTTTAGACCTTCTCTCTACACACTACTCACCCAATATTTATGATATGGTTCTTATGACAGCTATTAACTAATAAATTTGACTGCGTTGAGCAGGAAAGGCTGGACTAAATGATCTGTAGGAGTCTCTTCCAACCTCAACCATTCTGTAATTCTGTGATCTTTTCAAAGGAATAGCTTGGCTCTTTTTAGTATGCTCTGTTTCGGGAAAGGTTCAGTTCAGATTTAAATGGTCTAAGCTCCATCTTTGCTCTTACGTACACTGTTTTTCAATAGTGAGATGTCTTTGACAGCATGGAGTTACCTTGTGAAGTTATTATTTCTGTAGTACTTGCACTACTGCATTGGCCTTGGCAGGTGAAAACCCAGGAATAACTGGGGGCAATTCTTCATCTTGAAATCCATGCCCTGATCCTTTTATTTCTGTTGTTCTAAACCGTATTTCTATTGTATTCTATTTCTACCTGTATTCTTACTTGTATCCTGCTATTTTTCAGTCTGTGTGACTTCTATAGTAAACAATATTGCTTCCGTGTGTATTTCCTTCTCCTTGGCCAAGAATATGTTCAATGAATTTGCAAGCAACTTCTCAAATTCTGGTAGAACAAACAGCAAAAAAAGATTTCCAGTCTTCCTTAATTACCAGGTTAAATATGTGCCTAGCATATCATCAGGTTGCATCTTTTCCACTGCTCTTACCTTTGACAGCTTTTTCTAATATACAGCTTTCAGATCTGATGTATGGCAGGAGTGGCCATGTTGGTTTTCTAGTGGTAAAGGACTGTTTAGTCATCATAGAGTGCATTAGATAAGCACACAGAGAAAGCAAAGGCTTGATCCCAGATTAAAAGGACAAAAAGACAGTTTAGTTTAAGAAATTTTATTTCATACACAGAGTGTTTAACGTTATGCAGGATATAAAGCATTATCTCACAGCAACAAGGGACTACCCAACATAACAGATTTGCCCTCAGTACCCAGGTCTCTGAGTACAACTACCTTCTGTGGACTTTGTGTAAAAAGAAGCTCAGCAGGAAGACAATACAGCTCTTGCTGTTTCATGATTTCTCACTAGAATTGGAGCAATGACGCTTACTTCCCAGTGTCCACTGAGCTCATCAGCTGCCTGTCCCTCTCCATGACTTCATTTGTAGGTAATCTCAGCTAAATCAGAAAGCATTCTTATGCAGCCCAGGGAGCATCATGGAGCAGGTTGTTATATGGGCAACAGCCATTCCTGGCTATCTGCAAGCACATCTTCTTCTGTACAAAGGAGCTGGATGCTGCAGTGCTGGGTACCACTGACAGGCTTCAGCTTGAATCACACAGATTAAAGTAAGGGATATTCACAAAATCAGTTAAATATTTTCAGTCCTGACAGAAGCTGATAAAATAGAGAACGAGAAGGAAATAGATATAGTCCTCTAGTGTGTTTCATAACTTGACTAAAGGTATCATGGATAGCAGGGACTTTACAGGCTGTCAGCATTAACATTAGCAGTTTTTAACCATGACCTGAGCTCTGACAAGCTGTTTCCACACTGTCAGTCTCTCTGCTTGAGCTGGCAAGTCATATATGGTAAAACTGTCCAGACTTTATCTGTGCAGTTACTTAAAAAGCCTATCTGGTGCATTTGCCTGTCCCACCAGTATGAAGAAAGCCTGGAAAAGTCTGAGTGACCTGTTAATCTGAGCAATCTTATTGGACAGTTAAAAACAAAACATCAACATGCATCGCCAGGTTGGCTTGAGAATCCTCGCTGCCTTTCTATTTCAGCAGATTTTTTAGAAAATACCTCACCACTGCTTAGTGCAGGCATGGATTAAAATACCATTTTTTAAAGATTTAAATAAAATTAATTTTGCCACCTAACTGCTACAATGTCCATTCAAAAAACTTTGTTCAGTAGAAAGTACTAATGATTTAGGCATATGTATGCTCTTGCTTTTCAATCTCATCTGGCCTTTATGTTATGCCTGTGAATTCAGTAGCACTTTTCAAATCCTAGCTGTTGGCATGCTACTGTGCACATGGAATTGTGCAGGAAGGAGATATAAGTGTGTAGGATCGCAAGTAGGTTGCAGTATGGCAATCGTGCCAGGTCCCCAACCTTGACAGCAGACTAGACAACAGGGAACTCAGCTGCCCCTCAATCTAGATACAGCAAATAATGCTTAAATACTTTTACAAATCCTGAATTCACTCTATTGTGCCAAGTTATAGCTGAGTAAATTCCTTCTTCTTTAACCAGAAGTGGTACTGCATTTCCTAAAATATCCCAGACTTTCATTAAGAATGAAATTATATTTACAAATTCTAGCAGCACAAACCTCTGTCTGAACAGTATGAAGAAAGTTTATAACTTCAACTGGAAAATCTGGAAGGGTCAGACTATAAGGTGGAGATTCTAGGTTACCCATAAAACAAAATGCCTGCTTAAAATTATCAACACTAAATATTTATATTTCCTCTCAATGGCTGGACATTAGAAGACTCGAGCTAGAAACCTGACTTTACAAGTACATCTGATACCATTATTCTCAAGCAAAGGTCTTACTAATGTGTATACAAATATTTCCCTATGCATAAGAATACCCATCCCTTTACCCAGGCAGTCCTTAACCCTTCGGCTTGCAGCCCCTTTCACCACCTGAAGAAATGATGCATTAAGCCAGCCACAAAGTCATTACCCACTCTAACCGGTTAGTGGCAAAGAAGAACCACAAGATACAGGGACAGGGATGGTTTTCTCGCCTTGCCCATATAAAGAAACAAATGCAATACATGTGATGAAGTAGATAGACTGTGCCTACCTGTAAAGCACTGAAGGCAATCCCAAAGCCCTTAACTCTGTAGGCAATAGTAATGAGAGGCTGACCTTCTTGAAATCTGCAAACTAAATAAATGTGTGAGTGTAAACCTGATGTTAAGAACCATGTATATGAACTTTTATATAATGATTACTACATACATATGTTGATTGGTAGAGACAAAGCTCTGGAGCACAGAATTTTAAAAGCAGACATAGTAACTGTTATGAAAGTGACAATGATCTTTTTAATTAAATGCTTTAAGCAGAACTTCCTTTCTAGGAGACTTTCCAAGTAGAAAAACTCTTCCTTTCTCATGCAGTGGCTTTGCATCAAGTCTCCACTCCAGAAAAATACAATGAGAAATCAGAGGCAGAAGCTTAGAGAAGGGAAAAGTTGTGCACATATGTGTTTGGGGAGGGGGGGGTGTCTGTAAGATTCTATTGTTTGCAATACCAGTTTAGCACTGCTGCAGACCTTCATCTGCCCAAATAACCTTATAAGAAGGAGCTATCAGATAACCCTCAGCGGTGGTAAAATTTTGAATATTAGGCTCCTTCCTCTGTGATGTTGCTGTGGGAATGTGAAGTCACAGCTGCTGTGGTAGTGTACACTTCCCTGGGTTTTGTAGGAGCAATACATATTTTGTTCTGTATATCTCCCCAGTACAAGTCCTGTTCCATTTCACAATGGAAGAGTTGGAAGCTTTCTTTTCTTTGAGCCTTGATGAAACAAAATAATCTCGGAAGTGATGTTTCCTAAACTCTAAGGTTCTTTTGCTACAACCCCAAATCAGTCCAAAGAAATCTAAAATAAAAACCAAATAAGTTGCTGGTGACATTTCAACTGCAGTTATAAAAAGGCAGGATCTTATCCTCCATCTATAAAAACCTGAATGGTCCCTATTGAATTTATTTGAAGTGATGGATTCAATGCAATTTTTTAAATTAAGAAAGGTTTCTCTCCTTGTTTCAATAATGTTTTTGAGTTGCAAATCTGAAAGTGATCTCTTTTGTCTCATATCTAGTGGATTCATGGCATTGTTTGGTAAGTTATCTGTTTTGTTTTGTCCAAATAATCAATGGGCACTATCAGATCCTAAGTCCAGAACTTCTAATGGACCTCGTATGCTGAGACACATGTTGTCAACTGTTCTCACATTTGAATTTCCTGTGTAAAACAGGTAAACTCTGACTATTGTATTTGGACAACATTGTCTGAAACGTAATGCTTTGAAAGACATTTTGAATGTATAGACGGAAAGTATTATAGAATTGCCAAATTACAAACCACTAATGATTATCTAATAGTAAAGTGACACAACAATGTCACTGGATCTAATAGCACTAGCCCAAAACACTGGATTGTGATTTTCAGTTCCTAAATCTAAAGAGAAGTTAGCTGTTAGGAACTATCTTTATCTGTCTGTAGACTGGAAGGCAAATCAAGTCATTCATGCAACAAAACCTCCTGAAACGCAATTCCATCTGTAATCTTCAGGGTTCCCTCTCAATTTGAAAATCTAATGTTGAACTCTGTATGTATGTAGAGTCGAATGCAACAGAAGAAATGACAAATGAACCTTTTAAAGAAATCACGCAGAAACTGGCTAGAGCAGGTATTCAGACTTGTCTTGAATTAGATTCTTAGGTATGTGTGCTGTTACCTCTGAAATGTAAGCTACTAATTATCTTAAAGGTCTTTGTGTCCTCTATCACACAAACAGCAGAGCAAGCAATTGATAAATCAGCTAAGCCCATATCTCTTCACATGGAGAATTATTAGCAAGGGAACATAAGACATGCAAAGTCTGCATCATTTTTTTCTTTTTTATGTTTTGTATAGTCTATGTGTAAATCTAGTCAGGTTCAAGGAATAATTTTTTGTTAGTTTTACTCTGCGTTTCATTATTTTTTTTTTTCCCACGATTACTCAAGTATTTGTAAATTTTTACTGTGCACCCTCAAGGAAAAGAAAAGCCAGTGATCTTGAAAGGAAAGCACTGCAGGGGAAAGGTTTTTGGATCCTAGGGTTCCTACTCAGTGTCATTCCAGACTTAGTACAAAGGTCAATTTTTGGAGCCAGTTGGTCAGCCACCAGACTGCTGTGAGACAGTGAAGCCAAAAGATCATAGGCAAAACAACAGCAGATACTGGAACTGGCCACAGCAAACCTTGCGTAGGGGAGGTCATTGTTCTGAAGAGTGTCAACTGGCAAACACTTTGAAATCTGTATTTGCTGCTTTGCAAGAAATTTCTTCTCTCCTTTGCCAGAGATTAGGAAAAGGGGAAGAACAAAATTCTTATTACAGGCCAACTTCATCAACTTGTAAACAGAATGGCAGCAAGACTCCAGCAAAGTTCTGTACTCTGAATACTGCTTTCCAAGTGAAGGACAGTAACTAGCTGAAAAATGGAAGGTTGCTGAGCTGTTCCGTAACATTTCTGAATTTATTTATAGTGAGGAAGAGTGTGTTCTAAATCTCAGTAGTGGCTTATATTAATGAGGGTTCCTCTAATCTTTTCCATGCTGGAAATAAGGTGTTCAGAGTTCCAAAATGAAATAGTACCTAAAACACAACTCTGTCATTTTCTTCATAGTTCAAAGTTATTTGCATAAGTTATATCACTCTTTGCAAATATTTACTTTGCTATAGCCAAAGACACTGCAGATTATATGTGATGGGTTTGAACTCCTGTCTTTCACACTTGTCTTTGACTCTGTGTCTTTCACTCTTGCTGGGTTTCAGAAAGATGCAGAGAAAAACAATTTCTTTCTCAAATAAGATCCAACGTGCACTTCAAAGTGAAAGACCTGAATTCTACCTATAAAATTTGATTACAGCCTGATTAAAAAGAAGAGGGGAAAAAAGGAGCTGTATTCATGGGCTCATTACATGCACAAAAAGGGGATGCTCATACAGACCATAGAGAATTTAAGAGATTTATTTATGATGTATTACTGTAATTTTTAATTTAGACATGCAAATTTTTTAATTTGCACTGACTGCTTTGCCTTAATGGTTTTGATTAATACTTGGAGGTAGTGTTTGTGAAAGAGATTTATACTGTGATTCATCTGCAAAATAATCAAATCATTACCAGCTAATGACAAAGCTGTGAAAAATGATATAGATATTGTGTAACTCCCAGCTATTGCAGTGCACATGAAGGTACCCAGTACTTCCAGCAAATGTGGACTTTTGTTAATAACTGATCAGAAGTTTGCTCTAGATCCCTTCTAATTTGGCAAGAAAATATATTGATCTTCACAAAGCTGTCTAATACAGGTAGCAGTGATTATTATCCATTCTAGTGGACATGCCCAGGCTGGAGACACACCCTCTCTTGACCCAGAAAGGAAACCCCATAGAAATTTCTACCTGTCTCTGCATCTGGCTTCAGTACTCACAAACCATAAGGCCTGTAGCTTTCTAAGCATTTTGCAATTATATCTTTCTTGCTTCCTATCACGGAATTTTCCTTTCATTTTCTTTTCTGGGAAATACTTTACTGTAAGAGTGATGAAAGAATCACTTGGCTGCTAATCTACAATATTTCTTGCAACACAAGTGCATATGCACAGATGTACATGTATAAACTCTCATGCATGCAAAGTCCAGAGTCTTAGAACTGCCTTTGGCTGGAGACAATTTCAAAATAAGCCCATACAATTAGCTAGCAAGAACCTTTTGCTTGACTTCAGGCTGCCCTTTATGGAACTATTGCAGATTTTCCTTTTTTTTTTTTTTTCAAAAATTCTTTCCTAAAGAGTAGATGAATTAGAACTTTCTGCTGCAAAACAGGAAGAAAACAGGAAGAGAAACTAGTTGCTTACCAGCTTGTGAATTTACACCTCTAAACCAATCTAGATCAACAGATGTAAATTAGAGTAGCTCTGTTAAAAACAATAAAGCTATACGGCTTGAAACCAGCCGCTAATCTGGTCCCATTGGTTCCATGGATCTAAGGATGTAGTTTCACCTCAGATATCAAATTCAATTTAACAGCATATTGCTGCTTCTCTCCTTCACCTTGCCAAAGCATACTTATATTCAGTTGAGTTCACTGATCTGACATAATATTAAGACATTAAAAAAAAATACAGTTAGTTTACTGATGTGACTCACTCTCCAGCTGTGCAATTGCTATAGTTGAGGCAATGGAAGCAAGGGGAACACGTGGGTTGGGAGGGCAGCAGACTGCACTCTGGGCAGCAAGCTTGCTGTTAAACCAGATCAAGCAATAAAGTCCCCTTTATTACTCCGTGGCGTATAGTGGCATCTCAAGCCAAATGCAAGTCCCATAGAACACATCCACATTCTCTAAGCTCTCATTTTCTAAGCAGAGCCACTGTCAGACCTCTTTTTGATCATAAATCTGTCCTCTGATTTTTCTTACTGCGTGATTCATGCTTTCTATCTGCCTTTCCACAACAGCCTCTAAAACTTCAACAGCCGGCTTGTGGATTAACAGCAACATCTTCTTCTGTACCAGACCCTCCTATGAAAATCCTTGGTTGTCTGATACAGTGAATCACCTATTATCACCTGAATACCAAAACCTAGCCAACTCCCTGCCTTGGAGGAATGCCAGTCTGTGGTGTATACACTTTTTTTTTGGATCCCAAGAATCTGTACAACCTATGTACCCTTTTCTGAGCACAAGCTTCAAGTGTCTGAGTTCACATATCAACTTAGACAACTGATGAATGAGCAAACTCAAGCCTGACCTACTGCCAGTCAAATAAATCCTTACTTCATGGGCAGGGTTCAAACCAAAGCCAGGCCTACACCACAGCTGACTTTCCCCATCTGGAGAAGCAGTCTAGAGGGTGAGTCAAATTCTAACTACGAGTAGCCAGGAAAGTTGAGCTTAAATGTAAACTTCAATCTAAATTAACATGGTAGAATGGAAATATCTACTGTGTCCCTAAATTACTTCTGTCGAACTAGAGCTATGTCATACCCAAGAGGACTTCTTTCTAAAGCATGCTTTCATTTGTGAACAGCAGGTCTGGCCGCTTTAGCATGGAGATTAAGACTCCACAGCTCTGCTTTCCTCAACGCCCCTTGCAGTCCCCCAGCTGTTTATTCATTCTGCCTCAGCTTTGCAATACTGTGGTTGCTCCTACTCTGACACTGTTCTGGGTAAGAATAATTCTACAGAAACAGAGACTTGAGGGTAAAGTGGGGTACATGAAAGCAAGAGGCAACAAGAGGTTTAAAAAACATCTACACAAACATGTGAAGGAAAAATATGTTTGTTCTACATAAACACACAGTGACACAATGTGAGTTGCCTTTGGAACTGCCTAGATGGTGCTGTGTGGTGGCTTGCTGGCTATGTGTTGCTGTATCTGCTCTGCTCTTATTGTGATCATGTCTTAGAGTGGAAAGCTATAAATAAAATAGTGTCATCTCTCATTCTGCACTATTTACCTGTGCTACCAAACAATTAGTTAAGCCTAAATATCCATCACATTGCTGATTAACACTTTCATTGAGGTCAGTGTAATGTCCTGTAAGTACTAAAAAAGCATTCATTTTCTCTCTTGGAAAAAGGGCTGGCCGAAAATTACTGATCTGTGACTTCATGAAATCCACTGGTTTCAATATCTAACAGTTCTTCAGTCCAGAGGATGGTATACACTGATTATTTAACACCACCGACCTGCAAGAAAAAGGAATATTGTCAGGCAAATTCATACAGAGCTGGGGCTAGATCTGCAAAGTGATTTGACAAGTGTTAAATATTCCAGATATTCCAATACCTAACTTTTAGATGCTGTGTTACAAAGTTATGCAGCCTGGCTTGTCTTGGTTGCATAGAAGGAATTCGGCTCCTGTGAAAAGGATTCACAGAAGCCAACAAGCTAAGCACAGAGCTGCTGAAACAAATGATGACAGAAAGAAGGATTTGGGCTACAACACTCAAACCCCAGGTAATTCTATCTGGTCTGGTTTCCTGACCCTTCTGGAAATAAAAATCCAAGCAATGTGCATTTGCACACTTGCTCATGACACAAAACTCAGGTGCAGTCATAAATTCAGTAGTTCAAATTTATGTGCCTAGTAAATCCAGGCACTTTTCGGGTTGGGAAGCACCTGAGCTTGAACTTTTAAGGATCTCAGTCTGCATCCTTTTTGCAGTTCTTCTCAATTGCTTCCACAAACAAGCTCCTGCAGTCTGCCCTAATTCATGACGCAGAGAATAGAGTGGAGTTCTTTAAATCCAAATGCTATTTCATTATTCAAGCAAAAGTAGTACTTAAAATGTCTAATATAAGATATACATTTTAATAATTAATAATGTGCATTTGTGGTTTCTTTAGCCAAACTTTTTACAGAATTTGGGCATGTAACCATTTCTTGGAAGATTTTTCTACTGGTAAATATTTAATATACCAGGAAATCTGAAAATTAATTCAATTTTTGTCTTTACCACAGTGGTCTCTACCTTGTATCCACCGCTAAAAATAAAGAGAATTCATCCCAGTAATATATTATTAGGGTCTAGCCTCAGGTTAACATACTTGTAAAATTTTGAAGAGGGTATAGGATTATTGATCTCAGGTGGTCAAATGTAGTGACTCTTAGAATGTTTTTCTGGAAAAAAACACTTTTTACCTCCAAACACAGCTACATTCATTAGCCTTTTCTGCATGACAATTTGACTTGTCACTACTGATTTCTTACTTACAAGATTTATATTGTGTTTCCTTATCTCTAGTCATGCCCACAGATGGATACACAGACACATATACATGTAAAACACAGTGCTATTATCCTTGATGTAGGTTAATTTGACATATTAAATGGGGTTTCTAGGGTTTTAAAAGTATTTTATATACATCTAGTGTGCTTTATATACTAAAAAAAAAAAAAAAATTGAGAAACACCTCCTTCAGTATTTAGAACCAGTAAAATATTCAAATTCTGCAAGACTTGAAGACAGCTATACTGGAGTATTTAAGAGACCCCTACTGAAGCCACTAAGAGTTGCAAGTATCCAATGGTCTTCATTAGGCAAGGCACTTGCAAGACATGGATATAGCATTTATGAGGCAGGGTGACGGTGGCAAGAGACCAGAAGTGAATTGTGTCTTCTTCAACATAATCATGTAGGTATGAAAAATTCATCCCACATTGTTGCAAATGGATGGAGGTTCAGTCCATCTAAACTCTCCATATGTGTTAATATTGTGTCATTTAACAATTTGAATAAGAGATTTCAAACGTTTCTGCTAAATATGACCAGGCAGATCCCAATTAGTTTATACCACTGGTACGCAAAATCCACTGGTTTCAGCCTACGTGCGGATGAGTGAATCTATGTCGTAGATTTGTTTCTCATCATTCACCGATCTCCTTTTGAGTCTGTGAGAAGCCAAAATTCAATTTGAAACTTAGGTTTTTCTCAGATCCATTGTAAAACCACTAATTTACACATGATTCACTATGAGAATGGCCAGTTCTGAGTTGTGAAAGTCTAACTGTCTTCGGGTTAAAATTTTGCTGTAAATCAGAGACAGGAAAAAAAATACCATGAAAAATTTACATATATCTTTAGTGGTTTTTCCAACATGTGTGAAACCCCAATCAGTTTAGTTTTGGTTTTCACTACCAAACTCAAAAAAAAAAAAAAAGAGATAAAGACTTCGTACAATTTCACTTTAAAACTAAAGGCAAAAGTTTACAATAAATTAATAAACACTTTGTAAAGTCTCTTTTTCGTTTCTTTCCAGACGTACATGTCCTATGTTAATGTATCCTTTTTTTCAATCTGTCCAGAGAAGCAAATACATATTGTTGATATGTTGATATAAATGTTCTGAAGAAAATTTCAATGGAGCAGGTCACTACTGACACCAGTCCAACTGCAGCATCACAGTGCTAAGATGTTTGCAGGCACCTGAAACCTGAAGTATCACTGGTTTGTGGAAGGCCAGTACTGTCAGACACAACCACACAGACAAGGCTTTGTTAGGAAGATTTCATGTAACCTCTGCGCCACGTGACCAGACTCCCTGAGCCACCAAAAGCTTCCTTGCATCCTCTAACAAACTCGTAAGCAAGCACCAGCAAGTTTGCTGATGACACCAAACTGGGAGGAGTGGTAGATACACCGGAAGGCTGTGCTGCCATTCAGCCTGACCTGAACAGGCTGGAGAACTGGGCAGAGAGGAACCTGATGAGGTTCAACAAAGGCAAATGCAGGGTCCTGCACCTGGGGAGGAACAACCCCATGCATCAGTACAGGCTTGGGGTGGACCTCCTGGAGAGCAGCTCTGTGGAGAGGGACCTGGGTGTCCTGGTGGACGACAGGTTAACCATGAGCCAGCAGTGTGCCCTGGCTGCCAAGAAAGCTAATGGGATCCTGGGGTGCATTAGGAGGAGTGTAGCCAGCAGGTCGAGGGAGGTTCTCCTTCCCCTCTACACTGCCCTGGTGAAGCCTCATCTGGAGTACTGTGTCCAGTTCTGGGCTCCCCAGTTCAAGAAGGATGAAGAGCTACTGGAGAGAGTGCAGCGGAGGGCTATAAGGATGGTGATGGGACTGGAACATCTCTCCTATGAGGAGAAGCTGATGGAGCTGGGCTTGTTCAGCCTGAAGAAGAGAAGGCTGAGAGGGGACCTAATATATACTTACAAATATCTGCAGGGTGGGTGTCAGGAGGATGGGGCCAAGCTCTTTTCA
>Ga0065711_1001256_pt1 | contig 45834 bp, 18 predicted proteins | sample Hoacrofraction12_FD_59098 | JGI IMG/M metagenome (GOLD analysis project Ga0065711, IMG submission 59098) | Hoatzin crop microbial communities from Cojedes, Venezuela - Epithelial fraction 12 v2 (version 2) | ecosystem: Host-associated > Birds > Digestive system > Esophagus > Crop | place... | reverse complement strand
ACAGGCTGCCCAGGGAGGTTGTGGAGTCTCCTTCTCTGGAGATATTCAAGACCCGCCTGGACAAGATCCTGTGCAGCCTACTATAGGTGAACCTGCTTCGGCAGGGGGGTTGGACTAGATGACCCACGGAGGTCCCTTCCAACCCCTACTATTCTGTGTTTCTGTGATTCTGTGAGGGTTGCAATAAGACAAGGGGTAATTGTTTGAAACAAGAAGACGGCAGATTTAGACTGTATATAAGTAAGAAATTTTTTACAATGAGGGTGGCGAATCACTGGCCCAGGTTGCCCAGAGAAGTGATAGATGCCTCATCCCTGGAAACATTCATGGCCAGGTTGGACGTGGCTCTGAGCAACCTGGTGTAGTTGAATAAGTCCCTGCTCATTGTTGGGCAGTTGGACTAGATGGCCTTTAAAGGTCCCTTCCAACCCAAACTAGTCTATGAATCTATGATTCTCTGATTTGTGTGACCAATTGCACGTGTGTACGGGACCGTGCGCCCATGCACATGTGTGTACACATGCACACACATCTGCCTATTGGGAATACAGGCTCAGCCTCACTGTTGACTGGACCTAGGAACAGAAAACTGTAGCAGCATCACATCTATCAGGCTGGGACGGGGGGAATACACATGTAACCTGAAGCCCACTGGATTAGGCTACCTCTAACAGCAAGATTTCCTATTTAATGTTTATACATATAAGTTCCATTCTCAAGTGTCTTTTACTTGAAAAGAGTGTCCTGCTTTGTCCATAGCCTTGCACTATATACGTGTGTTATGAAAAGGATAAGGCGGAATATGCAGAGGGAGACAGAGGTATGTGGAAGTTCCACCTACTAAGAAAATACATTTTTCTTAGGTTTTGAAGAATATGTGTGCATAGATCTTGTGCCTGCATATTTAATTGCCCAAAGGTATCTTCCATTCATCTGCTTTCTCCCTTTTTGCTGATGCTACCTCTTGGCAGAAAGGTTTTATATTAAATGCTAATAACCCCTCACGTTACAATAAGAGAAAAAAATAAAGGCAGGTAGTACCACTGTTTAAATGAACAATACTACTTTCAGAGTAAAATGTTACAGTAGTAAATATGGAATTAAATGCACCTTTAGCAGTTGCAAGTGGAAGCATGCAGTGTATTTGTCTGACAAATGTGCATATTGGTAACTACCATTTCTACACAAAGAACTTTATCACTGCTCAAATTAGTTCCCCTTTTTTCCTTGTATTTGCTATCTTTGCACAGTCATACCCACATTAATATCAGTAGTTTCTCTTCCCAGAACATGCATTATTCTTTCATTCCACATAGGTAGTCCAAATTTAAACCCATACCTGCAATCAGCATTCTGCACTTGAGAACATTAATGAACTGAATCTGTAGTTTCTAAACGTGAGCAGTGCTCCATAGTAATTCTATGATAAAACTCCGAGTCAGCTTCTGCATTGTATTGGCTGCATGGATTTGAGAGCTATGCTCATCTCATCAAAAACATTATGTGCAAAATACTGAAGGAACAGAACACTGTCTTTACAGAGTCAACATCACGAGCACCAGCTGGGTCCCCTGATTATCAGTAGTTATAGAAACTTATCGTATTTATCATAAACCCCCTTCTTTCGCAAAGTCATATATCTGCTTCTGAATTGACACCACAATTAATGTACAAAGATGGATAGTTAAACGTAAGGTACTTGGTGTGAAAAAAATCCAACTCAACTCTCTTCACTCCTGAGATTGTCCTAGCCCTTTAGGTAGATTTTATGTGTGTACATATATATGTGTATATATACACACACCCCCCAGCCCCCCAAGATACCAATGGCTGTCACTTTGTATTTTGCAGCCACACACTTGGCAGTTTATCAGATCCATTTTGGTTTCACCTTTTGTATCACAGTTTGCACCAATCCCCACAATATCTGCTCCTTCGAATGTAAACAAGATATTCAGAAAACACAGAAACCTTTAGCAGAACGCAATGTATGTGTAATAAATGCTTAACACTGTACAGTTCAAGTAAATATGCTTTGTTCTTGAGTGCTTTACTTTAGCCTTTGTAGAAACTGAGCCAGCACATGCACAAGTATAATCCAGTCTTTGGGTTTGTTCCCAGAGTTCATTGTTCTTGCCATGAAATTGTGATGAACCACTGAAGCATCTTACATTGATATTAGAATTTTCATACCCAACAAGCTGTCAGGCATTACTCAGCTTTTTAAAACTGGTTCACTTTTTTCATTTCAGTTCTACAGTCTGGTTGGCTGTAGGTAACCTGATATAACAATGATTGAAGGTTTTCAGTTGTTACCTTCACTCAGTCTACTGTAAAATAAGACTCAGAGAGTAGGAAGAAGATCAAAATGTCTCCTTCTAAGAGTAACACTAGGTCATAACTGGAGACACTTAGTTTGAAAATCAGTTCAAGATTAAAACACCTATATTTAGGCATCTCTGTATCAGCTGTGTGCCTAAGCTAGGCTTGGAGCTAGGCTTGATTTAACTGCCTAAACAAGCATCTTTTTGAGATTCCTTAGAGTATTCTCCATGGTCTCTACCCACCATTCCAGAAAGGTACAAGTTAGTGGTAAGACCTGTGTCATATTCCCAAGTTTGTGTAGCTATATTGAATACCTTGGGCCATCTTGGATGGAATAGAAATCATGTTTAGATGATTGAATCAACCTGGTAGTCAATACACTCAAGAGACATCTTACTCTGGTGCAGAAACATGAGATGGGATTTGTTTGCATAAATACAGCCTCTTTCTACCATTTAAGGCAGACAAGTCTCAAGTTTAACAGCTGGTCAGCTGAATAGCTCCTTAGATTCTACTTATCTTCTTTACTACATCTCCATTGGTTTTGTATCTATGTCCAGTTGACAGAGAGTTTGTCATTAAAGATAGTTCCCTGAGGGTAATATTCCTTATTTGCTATTTTTCTTTTTTCAGGTAAATGTAGTATTTTTAAAAATAAGTCAATAACTGCATAGTTAATTAAAAAGGAATGCATTACAGAACATAGCACGTGTAACATTGAACCATCTTAAAAATGTATTTTATTTGCCACTTTGCCATAAAATCTACTTCGATTTGTAGGGCAAAACTGATTTTACAATATTGGTCTACGACTGGTGCCATGTGTTTCATAGTTCATAAGTGTTAATTATCAACAAAACAAGCTACTGTAATTTGCAGTTTAATTTTTATAAGGAATGTATATTTCAAGTGAAAACCAGTTATGAATATGTTCATACTGCTTAATTCCATTTTTACCATATAGTAGATTTACTAGGAGGTAGAAAAACTGTATTGCAAAAGTCACAAAATAACTGCAGAGTATTAATCTGTGTCTCTCATGGACAAAGAAAATGCATATTGGAAATTAAAAACTGAATAGCTACTGGGCAACACATTTTGCCACATGATTATTTTTGGAGTGAAGAAAACACAACACATAGTTGGTTTAAAAAAAACAGACTTTGTGCTGGAAATTCATGTTAAATTCAGTATTTTACAACTTCAAATGTGAACTGAGATGGAAATTTTAAGACAACAGTAGAAACTTACATCAAAAATTAATTATTTTATAAGCAATTGGTAGACAAACCACTTTTCACAGAGCTCTGTAGTTTTAAATATTTAAAATAACTAAGGAACGTAATATCATGAAAAGTGATAAGCAATTTCTTTGGAAAACTAAGGTGAAGATAGCTCTATGGACAGTTCTCAAAGCAACATCCATGAAATGTAAAGTATTCTGGGTCGCAGTCACAACTATTGTCCCTCTGGACAAGGAGAACTACCTATTTTCTTGTGAGGCAAACTGACAATTCAGAAACTTAGGTTTGATACCACCTGCTAGGAGGTGCCCTTGCAATCAGTCTTTCTCTCTTTACCCTAGGTTTCTTATTCTCATCAAGATGGTAAGGAGAGCCAGTAGCTGTGGCGGAGAATTCTCAGAGAAAGAAGGACCACCAGGGGATTAGGCCCAGCCAGTGCTGGTTCATGAAAGGCAGGTCCTGCTTGACCAACCTGATCTCCTTCTAGTGGGGACCAGGTGACCCACTTAGTGGATGAGGGAAAGGCTGTGGATGTTATCTACCTGGACTTTAGTAAGGCCTTTGACACTGTTCCCCATAGCATTCTCCTCCAGAAACTGGCTGCCCATAGTTTGATTGCTGGATAAAGAACTGGATAAATGGCTGAGTGCAGAGAGTGGTGGTGAATGGAATTAAATCCAGCTGGATGAGTGGTGTACCCCAGCGCTCAAATTTTGGGTCTGGTCTTGTTTAACATCTTTATCACTGATCTGGATGAGGGGATTGAGTGCTCCCTCAGCAAGTTTGCAGATGACACTAAGTTGGTGGGAGTGTCGATCTGCTTGAGGGTAGGAATAGTCTGCAGAGGGACCTGGACAGGCTGGATCGATGGGCCAAGGCCACCTGTATGGGCTTCAACAAGACCAAGTGCCAGGTCCTGCACTTGGATCACAACAACCCCATGCAATGAGGCTGGTGAAACTTTTAGAGAACAAGTCCTATGAGGAATGGCTGAGGGAACTGGGATTGTTTATTCTAGAGAAGAGGAAGCTGAAGGGAAACCTTATCACTCTACAACTACAGGGGAGACCTTATTGCTCTCTACAGCAACCTGAAAGACGGTTGTAGTGAGGCAGGTGTTGGTCTCTTCTCCCAAGTAACTAGCAATAGGATGAGAGGAAATGGCCGTAAGATGAGTCAGGGGAGGTTTAGATTGGATATTAGGAAAAATTTCTTTACTGAAAGACTGGTCAGGCGTTGGAATAGGCTGCCCAGGGAAGTGGTGGAGTCATGATCTCTGGAGCTGTTTAAAAAACATATAGATATGGCACTTGTTAAGACTTTAATCAAAATGGAATAATTCCAAAAAAGAGTTTACAGTCACCCACTTCAAAGTGAGGTCTAAAACTAAGAAATCTTTCTTTCTTTTTTATATATTTTCCTTTTTTTATTTCCTGTAAATTAATTTCTGGCAGTGTCAAGGAAAGCAAACTATGTCTAAGTTTACTGTGTTCTGAAAAATCTCATTGAAATTGCTGCTTTCCTTTCTAATGCCACCGTCATCAACTCAGTGTAGGAAATTCACTCCGTGGTACCCGGTCATCACATGGCCACCCGAGTCCTCACAAAGTCCTCCCAGTCTTCTCTTCCAGAAGCTCCCAGCATCCCTGTCTCTGGAACACAACATGATAGGGCATCAGGCAGGATGATTCAGAATTTCAATAGATTACCAGACCTGGAAGAGTGAAATATATTTGGGTTAATGAGCAGTTTTAACAAGCATTGTCCCATTACACAACTTTCATACACTGTTTAAAGACATCTTAAGTTTTGGCATTATGTTAGGGGTTTGCGTGTCAAGGTTTTGGTAGCGGGGGGGCAATAGTAATGGCCTCTGTGAGAAGTTGCAAGAAGCACCCCCCATGTCTGATAGACTCAATGCCAGTCGGCTCTAAGATGGACTCGCCGCTGCCCAAGGCCAAGCCAAGTAGCAACTGTGGTAGCGCCTCTGTGATAACATATTAAAGAAGGGGAAGAAAACTGCAAGAAAAAAAACGTCAGTCAAGAGAGAGGAGAGAGACGATGTGAGAGAAATGACTCTGCAGATACCAAGGTCAGTGAAGAAAGAGGGGGAGGAGGTGCTCAAGACACTGGAGCAGACTGTTTTCCCTTGCAGCTCGTGATAAAGACCATGGTGAGGCAGGCTGTCCCCCTGCAGTCCATGGAGGTCCATGGTGGAGCAGAGATCTACCTGTAGCCCATGGAAGGGACACCACACAGGAGCAGGTGGATGGGCAGAGGAGCTTGTGACCCGGTGAGGAGCCCTGTGCTGAAGCAGACTTCTGCCAGGACCTGCGGATCAATGGAGAGAGGAGCTCACATTGGCGCAGGTTTGCTGGCAGGACTTGTGACCCCGTGGGGGAACAAAGCTGGAGCAGCCTATTCCTGAAGGACTGCACCCCATGGGAAGGGACCCACACTGGGACAGCTTGTGAAGAGCTGCAGCCCATAGGAAGGACCCATACTGAAGAAGTTTGTGGAGAACTGTCTTCCATGAGCGGGACCTCACACTGGAGCAAGAGCAGAATGTGAGGAGTCCTCCTCTGAGGAGGAAGAAGTGACAGAGACAACGTGTGATGAACTGATCGCAGCCCCCATTCCCCATCCCCCTGTGCCGCTCATGGGGGAGGAGGTAGAGAATCAGGAGTGATGTTGAGCCCAGGAATAACGGAGGAGGTGGGGGGGGATGTTTTAAGATCTAGTTTTACTTCTCATTATCTTACTCTGATTTGATTGGTGATAAATTAAACTTTCATTTTCTCTCCAAGTTCAGTCTGTTTTGTCTGTGATGGTAATTGATGAGTGATCTCTCCCTGTCCTTATCTCCACCCCCGAGCCTTTCATCATATTTACTCTCCTCTGTCCAGCTGCGGAGAAGGAGTGATAGAGCAGTTTTGGTGAGCACTTGACTTCTATCTGTGTTAAACAAAACCACATTATTACATAGTTCATAGCATGATTAATTTCCATTTACATGTGTTGGTAGCACTGTGCAACGTAACAGTGTCCGTATTCAACTTAAGTGTAACTCCCAGACTATGATCACACATGCTGCACCCAGACTGCTGAAACACCAGCAGTTTTATTCTGTTTGTCAGTCTGGTGGAAGGAACCTATCTGGGAAGAAGTCATTCTTAGATTTGTAGTGGCATTTCATCTGCCCTGTTTGTGCTGCATCCTCCTCCTTCCTTCTTAGGGGAGCTGAAGTGTTCTGCAAAGGATAAGATTTGGTCCCTATGTGTCCTTAATGGAGGAGAGCCACCTAATGATGCCACCGCCCATGGACAAGATGGATGGATTTTCAGATCTAGACAGCTGTCAGTAGATATTCACCTCCTAGCTCATCAAAAAAGATCTTCATAATTACATTTAAACAATTTATGCTTTAATCCAGCCCTGAACAGCAGATTAATTTTTTTTTTCCCTCTTAATTTAGCTAAGTCATTCTATTCTTGAACAAGGCTGCTTAGGATTTTCAGGCATTTTCCTTGTTTTAAATAGACTGTATTCATAGGATATATTGGAAGAAGTTTTCAGTTGTTAAAGTGGTTTACGCCTCCCCTGTATGCTGGCTTTTTTGGCAGCTGGAAGAAGAAAGCTCATTCCCTTATCACATTTCACCACACCCTTAGATTTCACATACTCAGTGCTTTGAACATAAAGTATCTCAATACAGTTGGACTATCATGGATTTTCTCTCCCCGACTCTGTCTGTTAAAGAACACTAGAGCATTTCTTTCAAGTGAAAAGAAAATCGAAAGAGCTAAATTCACCAAATCCAATAAAAACTGCTGTACATTGTATTTCATATGGCAAAACCAAACCCCTGGACCTCTGCAGGGAGATTCACATCACTGGAGCAGAGGCAGTGCTACTGCCAACTGCGTTCCCTTTGGGTTTCTGCCAAGAAGGAATAGCTTGTTGTTGATGCAGGTCTCGTGTTCTGTTCAGGGTTTTCTTTCCAGACAGAGCAGCTCTTTTAGTGGCAATGTTGGCTCCAGTCCTCTGACAGGGAGAAGATTGAGAATGCTTTCCAAAAGGCTTTCTGCTGCTGAGGACTAAGACCAGACTTACCATAAAAGGTACCATAATCTGGTACTGCATGAATCTGGCAAAAAAATTTAGAAGATTTAAACCCCTACGCACAAGGAAGAAAACTATAAATTTTAAAACTTGGTGTTGTTTCCTGTCCATCTAATTTCACTGTGACTTGGTAGAGAAAGGTATTTTAGGAACTCAGCATATCATCCATAACTTTTATTCAGTTGATTACATACCACCCATGTACTTATGCCATTAAATTCTACTATGTCACATAAATCTCCACAGCTATGAATACTCGGTAATAACTGCATGCCCTGTTGAACTTTAATGCCTAATTGGCAGTTGTTATGGGTTTGCATGGCAAGGTTTTGGTAGCAGAGGAGGCTATAGTGATGGCCTCTGTGACAAGCTACCAGAAGCTTCCTCCATGTCTGAGAGACCCAATGCCAGCTGGCTCTAAGATGGACTCGCCGCTGGCCGAGGCCAAGCCAACCAGCGACGGTGGTAACGCCTCTGTGATAACATATTTAAGAAGGGGAAGAAAAAACTGCAGTGAAATGGCAGTGAGGAGAGAGAAGTGAGATGATGTGAGAGAAACAACTCTGCAGATACCAAGGTCAGTGAGGAAGGAGAGGGGAGGAAGTGGTCGAGACACTGGAGCAGATTGTTTTCCCTTCCAGCTCATGATAAAAGACCATGGTGAGGCAGGCTGTCCTTCTCCAGCCTATGGAGGTCCACTGTGGAGCAGATAGCTACCTGTAGTCCATGGAAGGGACACCACGCAGGAACAGGCGGATGGGCAAAGGAGCCTGTGACCCGGTGAGGAGCCCTGTGCTGAAGCAGGCTCCTGCCAGGACCTGTGGACCAGCGGAGAGAGGAGCCCTTGCCAGAGCAGATTTTCTGGCAGGACTTGTGACCCCATGGGGGACCCACGCTGGAGCAGCCTGTTCCTGAAGGACTGCAGCCCCATGGGAAGGGACCCACACTGGGGCCGTTTGTGAAGAGTTGCAGCCCATGGGAAGGACTCACGCTGAAGAAGTTTGTGGAGAACTGTCTCCTGTGAGCGGGACCTCACACTGGAGCAGGGGAAGAGTATGAGGAGTCCTGTCCCTGAGGAGAAAGGAGCAGCAGAGACAAAGTGTGATGAGCTGATCACAGCTCCCATTCCCCATCCCCCTGTGCTGCTCACGGGGGAGGAGGCAGAGAATCGGGAGTGAAGTTGAGCCCAGGAAGAAGAGAGGAGTAGGGGGGAAGGTGTTTTAAGATCTAGTTTCATTTCTCACTATCTTACTCTGATTTGATTAGTAATGAATTAAACTCCCTTTTCTCCCCAAGTTCAGTCTGTTTTCACCATGATGGTAACTGATGAGTCATCTCTCCCTGTCCTGTTCTCGACCCGTGAGCCTTTCATCCTATTTACTCTCCCCAGTCCAGCAGATGAGGGGGAGTGATAGAGCAGTTTTGGTGTGCACCTGGCATTTATCCATGCCAAACCAAAACAGTAGTTGATAAGGAAATATCTATGTTGGTTCTGAGATTAGCATCCTGTTTCCTCAGCAGCAAGAAATATTTTCTTGACATGCTCAAAGTTGTTAATATTGGTATGACTGCTTACACAAACTGTGAGGGTAAAATAATCCTGTTCAGATGGGTAGCAAAAAAAAAACCCATCAAAAAGTCTTTTGCAAGATGAGTGTTTTCTGTGAGTTTAGAGGACACCGTGAAACCTGGTTCAGCATTCATTCGCAGCAGTATAATGCAGGCACATCTCTGATGATTCACAAAGTTAAAAGTCAGCACAGAATCTGGACCACCAGGTAAGTTGTTACCACAGAAACTTCCATTAAGCTCCACGCAGAAGCCACATATAAGACATATCTGATTAAATGTCTCTGCCTGCTTGGTTGGAAACTGGGTATTCAATACTACCGTTTTTGATAAATAAACTGAAGGAAGCATCTTGAATGTCTAAGACCTCATGCAACCAGCTAATCAGTGGGACTGATGTCCCCTAAACTAGCTGGCGAAAGCACTTTTAGATGATTTGTGATTTTTACCAATTTTGCCAATTTAATCATGGTTCTCCAAGCAACAAACTGAAATCCTTCATCCTTCATAATCCTGCAGCTCTTGGGGAAGCTTTTGGGCCACATGCAGCTGCCACACTTCATCCTCTATTCACATCCCAGAGAAGTATATAGACTTCAGTAGGATGACAAAAAAATCTCAGCAATATTTCACATCACGCAAAGATACACCTACAAGAATTTCCAGCTACAAGACACCAAAGGCTTTTGATCTGAAAATACATAAGAACATTAACTACTACTGAACTTAGCTGCCTTTTGCTAAGCAAAATATTTTGCCACGAAAAGAAGCATCAGTCTCCCATGCACGGAAGATTTTATTATGGTGCAGCACTTCCTGGAGTAGGGTTCAAACCAATACTTACAGTTATCTGCATTTCACAGAATTTTTCAGGGAGTGCAATGTTCTCTTTTCTAGCTTCCCTATAAATCTTTCCTTGCCCCTCAGCCCCAGTACTCCCAGTCTAGGTCTCATTTCTGACATCATACCAGTACTGGCCCCTGTCAGAAACTAACTCTTTGCCAGTCACAAAAGACCACCTTTATTACTTAGGAATGACTGGCTAGATGTAGAGGTTATGCACCTCACACATCTGCAGGTAATTGCTTCTTATCTAATCAGAGGCTAAATGCTGAATCCTGAGGTGCAGCCGAGAGGTTCCTGGACCAGACACAGCAACAGTTACGCAGAGTAAAGCATTTGGGTGGTATAAAGTTAAGCTGGGCAGAGATATGTCCTAAGACTAAGCCTTCGAAAGATATCTTCCATGGTGTCTAGAGAAACACATCCCTTCCTCAATGTAATGTGGAAAATACAATTTTAAAAATAAATGAAACAGGGCTCAGTAACAGTTGGAAATTACAGATACATGAAAGGAAAGGCACATAATAAAGCCTGAAGGGACAGATGAATGTCCCCAAATCTTAACAGATTTCCAGCCACTATTTGAAGCCTAAAGGAGTGCTGGTCTACATCTCCTGTGCACTGCACATCTAGAGCACTGAACAAAAAGAATAAATCACAGTCTTTTGTTTTTCTTGTGCTTTATATATGTGTTTGTTTCCAACAGCTACTGCAACAATTTCACTGACTGCATGAGTGTGCGAGCTCAGTATGGACATAGATACACCTGATTCTGCTGATTTTACCTAACATAAAGAGATCAGGCATAGGAACGGTGGCAGTTTCTTCTCCGTTCTACCAGGACAACATATCTCCAGAGCAGTCATCCATGAAAAATGATGAGAAATGGTCCTAATGGATAATGCCTGTGTGAAAATTCAAAGAAAAAAGTTATGCAGATATCAGGATTGACTTCCACTTCCTCCTGTCTCTTATTTAATCTCTCCATTTTCTCCTCAGCAGCTTTGAAGGTGTCTAATTATTTTTTCTTTTCTTTTCTGCTCCTCTGCTCTGGACCACTCTTTTTTCTGCATCTATAATAAGATGAGGTTCCCTTTTAAATATTCCCTGTTATCTTATTCCACTCCAGGAAAGGATTTCCTTGAGAGAAAATGGCTGCCAGTGTGCCCCAATCCCTTACATATCCTCTCTCCCAGAATATCCAAGAACCTGCGGCTAAGTGACCATTTCCATCAGCATCAGACACATTAATCACCAGCTCATGTGTTTCCATAGCATGAGCCTGTGCAGAAGTTTGCATCTCTGCTGAGAGCAAAGCAGCCAGCCACCCTAAGTCCTAATACATCATCTACCACCCATGAATCAAGGTAGTTCATGCATGTGAAGAGTGAAAAGGTGAATGTGCCCTCAGATTATGATGTGCAGTAACTGTCAGTCAACTGCAGGATATCAGGCAAGTGAGTGGGACTCCAAGGATTGCCTCCCAAACCACCCTCTGGTCGTCCAGGGTAAGGGTCTCTCCTGTTTCTGTGTACTTTCTCCCTGCTTTGCCTCACTTCTCAGAAACTTTACAGCTGTCTATAGATGAAAGGCATTATTTGGTTCTGTTTTCCAGCCCTGTCTATTCCTTCATTTTAATATAATTTTTTAAAATTTTGCCTTTCTTATTCTGAAAACATTTGTAAAAGAATGTCTGGTCTACTTACCCTACAAGCAGTTCGTTGTCTCATTGTCCTCTGGATCTACTGGACCACTCTCTGTAGATTCCTGCTGCAAGGGAACTCCTCCTCTTTTGGGGACATAAGAGGAATTTGGAACTGAGGTGGTAGATGCAGTCCCATTTTCAGAGTCTGCAAGAGACAGAAGAGTCGTGGCACCTGTGGAAACACGGGCATTAAGACCTGTTTCTGCATCCTTTGGGTTGCTATGTAGGTGCAAATTATCAATTGACACAGGATTTCCTTTAGCTTAAACTGAACTTGAGACCGAACTTCATATCATGTACACCCTGCATTGATTCCAGGAACCTGAAGCATATGTTAGCAAAGCTGAAGTTGATATCAAATAGCCATACACCACACCATGGATTTGAAGTCATACGACAGACATTGTGCTCTCTGAAATTTAATATTAGTGTCGGGGACATCAATTATCTCCAGTACCCCAGGAATCCCAGCTCTTAAGTTGTCCTAACTTATCGTGTATCATTTGCATTGGTAATGGCTCCTGGATATTTACTTCTTTATCCATTATAACCTCACCTAGCTTTCCCTCTCCAGGGCTAAGCAAGCCAACAAATCTTTTTGACCCGAGTTCAAAAATGTAATGTAATTAAACCTAAATTTATCTAATGTAAAAAGACTACCTGGTAATAGTTTATAGCGCTCATGTATTTTCTTCTAATTTTTTTTTCACTGTGCAAGTATAAATCCATCTTATATCAACTGCTGATTTTGAAAACCTTTGGTCTGGAAGTTCCTGTAGCTCTGCCAAAACTTTGAAGCTTTTTAAATCACAGATACATACACAGACTTCCTCATTTAAAAATTATATTGTGTCACATCTTGTATGGGTAGACTGTAGAGAAGGACGCAAATCACTAGATGGTTCCTGAACAACAAAAGTGGGAGTGAGGACCACAAACTCTTAAGTAAGAGTATCTTGCTGGGAGAAGCACAATTGTTCCTCAAGCATAGGTGGACACACACACATTAACTGTACTGTAAGCACATATCTGCACAACAGAACGCACCATGTGTTCAGTAAGCCAACAAGGGCACCAACAGGAGCACAGGACCATGTCCCCTCCTACTTCTACCACTTCTCTTTCTGTTGTCTTCTATGCATTTCCCTTAGGGTACATTATCTCCCTCTGCAGGTTGGTGTTCCCACAGCTGATTTGTTTTCACTATCTTCAGTATCTTCACTCTGTGCAGGCGCTGTGCTACGCACATGCACGCCTCTTCTTCGTATCATCTTGTGATCTCACAGCTGGACTTTTTATGGACCACTGGGCACACTGCAGTGTGCCATCTGATTTATATGTGACCCCTCTTTGGTAAGGAATTTTCATATCCAATAATAGCACACTTAGCTTTAGGTGCAATGCATTTTACCATCCAGATAAACAAACTCGCCTGAGATAAGGAAAAGCCTGAAAGACCCAGTTGAATCCTGCAAGGAACATGCCAGTTGCTTCTCATGAAAGTTCTCTTTTTTTTTGAAGTTCACTGTCACAAAAATACTATTTCTTTATTCTCGTAGATTAAGTTCACAAAGCCACTAGCACCATTTCCACTAACACAAGAATCATTATAGTTTCCGAATATGGGAAGATTCATTTTGAGACAGTTTGCTTTGTCCACGTCACTTTATTTTAATCTTGTTCATTTGTCACTGACAACATCACCTGCTGAGCTAAAATGTTTTTTAGACTGAAACTGGAGGATAGGCAGCCAAGATTAATGGCCCACAAATCACATGTTCGCAAATTATTTTCTTTGACCAGCACTGAATCCTCATTTATGCTATTGTTGGATAGCACTAGGAAACTGTAGTTGAAAAACAGTGCACATTCTCCAGTTACAATGTTTCGTTTTCAGTCAACTGACCTCCCAAAGTTATCAGATTCACCACTTAAAGACACCATCTGCTGACCTGTCATGGAGGGTGGTCAGAGCTGTTACAGTGGAGCACTTTTTCTACCGGATTTGTATGTAAAAGCAGCAGTAGGAGAAAAGTGCTCATTTGAGATACAGACCTACACTTCTTTATTTTGTTTGGAGGATTCTCTAGATGCTTAACTTTTGCCAAGACAACAAAGTAATAGATGTAGAGTGAAGCTGAAACCTGTTTCTTGCATAGGAGAAGGCTCTTTTGTCAAATGTGAACTTTAACTGTTGTTTCTGTTCAGCTTGAGTAGATGATTTGCCAACTTTGCTAGAGATACAGATATCATCTATATTTCACTGAGATTTTAACTGGAACCACTGCATGCACTAGAGTGCAGGCAGATGATGAAGCCAAGGAATATCATCAGTGCAATTCTGACTCTTTTTTCATGCCATACTTTGAGAATTTCCGGTTTGCTGTCTGTCTTTATGTTGCAAGAAAACTGGCTTCAAAGCAGAGTAAAGCAGAGAAAAATATACTTAGTACGCACTTACACAGGTAAGTGTTTTTCAGTCATAGAAGCACAGACCCACAAGTTTTCTTACAAGTCTGTGTATGATTGAAGTTAGATATTCCAGAGATGTGTCCTCCAAATGTTACCCCTTCTGCCAAGTATTCCAGCAGCAAACATCCAGGCTCCCTATTAAACTAAGAGATGTTTTTCTGAAAAGCCATACATATTTTCTTAGATCACTAATTATTTTGCATTGTAACTACAAAATTTTTCTTTTGTCGTTCTTCTGCACTAAGGTTATGTCTGAAACCTGAAAATCTATGTTAAGGCTATAAGGACCACAGCTGCAACTATGGGAGCTACAACTTGATTTAACTATAAATGAATGGTAAACACAACTTAAGCAGAACTTTGGCAGTAGCCAATTAGCATTGTATCCTAGTCATGTATGCAGACATCCAATGGATGAATATCTTTGTTTCATGAAAGCTCTTCCCTCCACACCTACAAAACTACATTTATCCTGTTTTCAGCAAATGCTAAGCAGTCCTTAGGTAGGGCTGTCTTTCATCCCTTAGGACGTATTTCCTACGCCTGTGCTCAGAATCTATCACGTAATGAGAACTGGCAATTTCAGATTTATTTACTAGCTAGGTAAGAAGAGCGTCAGGGACCATGAGGCTCAGCTGCTTCATTCTGTGAGTCAGCAGAGGCTTTTTTCTTCATGACTGCCTATAGGAAAAAAACAACACCACCACCACCAAAACCTACCAAAAAACTCAAAGTGAAACACCTTTGTATCATTTTCTAGCAAACTGTAGGTTTTTCTGAATATTTTGAGACCTATGTGTATGAGAGTAGGACTCATAATAGTGTTTTCAAGTCCTTTCCAAGCGGAAATATTTCCTTGTTGTTCTACAAATGTGTCAGATGAACAATTCTAGGTTTCTAGAAAATTATAATGACTCCCAAAATTTTGCCCAAAGACCATTATGCAGAGAATTCCTCTGTGTCTGAATTATTCTTTGTTCATCAATGTACAGGAGCAAAGGACTCCTTTCCTCTGTCATGACTATTCATCTGGAGTTCTAAATAAAGAACATATGGAAATACAGTGGCTTTGTGTTTGGGTTTTGTTTTTTTGACTCTGTTCATCATCAAGTAGTAAAACTCTTTATGATCTGTAAGGTCAGACCACAGGAAGCAAGAGTACTTATATCAAACAAAGACTCATTAGACTAGTTGTAGTAAATACTGTATTGTCCTTCCAATGAAGCATTTACAAATGATTTCTACCCTTTGAGGCTGACCTTGAAACTATTTCCATCTTTACCTTGATCATCTCAGCAAGAAATAATAGAAGGGAGAGGAATGATTTTACATTGCCAAGTCTTCCTTCAGAAGTTTATAAATCATCGTTTAAGCATCTGTGCAAAAACAAGAGCATCATAATCTGATTATTTATCTGACCATCCCTTCTTTCCTTCAAAAACTTTACCTGTGTGACACTGCCCTAAACATCTGCTTAAGTGGGAAGGCTGAGCCATTGCTATAAGGGGCAACACAAAATAATGAGCTCTCCAGGAATGGGCAAAGAAAAGACTGGAAACTGCAACTGACATTTTCCTTGCTGTTCTCTTCTGCACTTAAAAGAGGTATTATGCACCATCACTTTGAGACAGTAACCACACAAGGAGTCATGAAGTCACAGTTTTATTGCCTTGCTAGGGGAGAGGGAGCACCAGGCCTTTGAAACCTCTGGCCCCACACACCCGCTGTGCATATCTTCTAGGTCAGCCACACCAGGGACCAAAGTGAGGACAACGGTTTAGACTCTTAGCACGCTCTTGCTCTTGCCATGCTCCCTTTAACTGATCGACTTCTGTCACCACACCCTACCTTTTTGTTGCCATGTTGGTGTCAAAGTTTCTTAAGTCTCTAAAATGACAGGCACATGTCAAACTCTCCGTTCCCACTAAACTGCTGAATTTTGTGGCATGGACACTTTCCAGAAATCATTCTCCTGGTTGCCATCATTTTTCTTAGACAAATTTTAAAAAAAATTTCAGTTTGGCTCAATTCCATATTTGCTTTTACTTTCTCTTTACTTTCTTTTTTTCTGATAGATAGATGAGCATCATAACTGTTGCTGTTTCATCACTAACAGATGGTAAACAAAAACTGTTTAAAGAAATCAAACAAATGTTCCCGCGTGATTCACTGCCCTCCTGGTGTTGACGTACATCATCTTTTCAATAATTACCTACAGATTTCTTTTCAACTTCAATAACACTAATTGTGTGAGTATGATTTATAGCTTAAATATCATATTTGTATTAAAATGTGAGGAAGAAAGTAGCACAATTTGCCCAACTAGGACAGTTTTTGTTTGTTTACTGGACAGGGCTGATTTTTGCAATAATTCACTATTTTGCATTTTTAAAGAGCTGCCTTTAAAAACATGTATATATTTGTTTGTTACATTTTATTTCCTCTGTAGTTTGTTTTTGAGTTATTTTTTCCTACTGGATTGCATCAGCTACTTATTGCAGCATATTTGCTTATCTGTTACCAGGAAGATATGTTTGGCTCTCCTGGACATCAAGTGGGACATATTATTCATGTTTCTGTACTTGAATAATGCAATGACAGCTCATAGTCCTCTTACATGTGAGGATTTTCAGCAATAATTCAATGCCATATGAGATGCTTTCTCTGGCTTTTGAAACTGTCCTTCACACGTACAAGTTACCTGAAAAGTTCTGTTATTCACAGATTTCTTAGTTTAATACGCACCTGATTCTTCTTAAACATAAGCCCATGTACCTGGGTAATTCAAAATGCAAAGCCTTCTCCAGAACAGTGAGTTATACGTAAACTACTTACTACCCACTATGTATTTTTACTCTTACTGTGAAAAGTGCGTTTGTGACCTTAGTGCCACCATAAAAGTCTGGAGAGACCTGTTGGGACTATTAATTTCTGGGTTTGAGTAGTGGCAGAATTCCAGTTTCTGGAATTTTTGAGACAGCTCTTTTCAGCTTGATTAAATCTATAATATATCCATCCCAATTATTTAATATCTAGCAGAGGCTTTCTTGCCACAGTTACAGCTGCACAAAAGCACCTGACAAATTATTTTAGAGAAGTGTTTTGTGACCCAGGCCTAAGATTGGGCTCCATGTTTAGACGTCTTTGTGGCTATCACATGTCACCAGACATACCACTCAGTGATGTACAGGAATGGAAGTTCCTGCTGCAGTACTTCAGCCTTGCAAGTACTTCTGTCTACACAAGAAATGTGCTGGTGCACAACTTACTTGGGAGGTGTTCAGAGCCAGTGATGAGAAAACATGAGGAAAAAATGAGTCTAATGTCTAGCTGATTTTAGAAACTGTCATAAATATCAAGATTAAACATGTAATGGCTTCCAAATGCATTCTTAATTACTGTTACACAGTGTAACGTGTTCAAAGAAGGTGTTCCCTAAGGGCATCTGGCTATTAATGAGTTCTATTATGGATCACTGAGCAAAGAGGAGAAACAAATATAGACGAGCACAAACTTTGGACTGGGGAGACACTATTAAATAATTAACAATAGAGTAAAAGTAGCAAAGATACTCACCTCTCCTACAACCGTGTGGAAAAGAAATCCAGTTGATTCATAGGTTGCCTAAAAGAAGGAAGGGACAAAAGAATTTAAATTTGCCCATGAGACATAGTTCAGCATCAGCTTAATGTGCTATGAAGGAACAATCAGTCAAAAGAGATACGACCCTGGTTTACAGTGAGATTCTTACAATCCAGGAAAACCACAACTGAGGATATTTTAGTTCCCACAGCTGTTATCAGCACTAATCTGCACTTCTGTAAATCAGTGTAAGAGAACTACTTGCTTGCAAATAAAGGAAATTAGTGTGTTGCTAAGATGCCTGAGTAATAAACTTGGTGTCACTGACATCTCCATTTCCCCACTGAACAGAAAAATCCTTTATGGAGCCCTGTCTGCTCCTCAGTGTCTCTTTTCAAAGATTTATGAGTGTCAAAAACCAAGGCAAGGTGTTCTGTTGAAATAGACTTTGGCAATGTGCATAGTGCAAGATTTTGTAATCTTCTTTATACCATCCAGTCATATTTCCATTCTTTTATACTTTTCTTTGGTGCTGGGGAAACCACCAGAATATGTCTGCCTAATGTAAAAAACTAGGCTCTTTAAAAAAACGCATACACTTTCAAGTCTCCTTCTTTCCACCTGCCCCAAAAAAGTGCATAATTAGAGGTTCCTTATTGTAATCTATCTTTTGATTATGTTAAGTATAACTCAGCTGGTCTTGACAGAATATCCGTTAATCAAGACAAAGCCTGCAACTGAATCAACAAACTAAATGTCCCATGCTTCGCACACACATCAAACAGTGCATATGGCTTTGTTGATTGTCTTAAATCTTCTACTACATCAACGAACTCTGCAGCACAGAGGTAACTTATGGGAGCAGTATCAACCAACTGGTAAGGCCAGATGTAAAATTGTAACTGCCAGGCATTTAATTCCGTATTTTCACTCTGTGTTGAAGAATTCTATGAATAAACTATTTTCTAGATATTGTGAATTCTTCTAGAACATGATAAAATAAATATTTTTACCTTCTTATAACTTTGGCTTCCCCCTCCCCGAGTTTTAATCACAGCTGCAACTATTCATGGAGCATACTGAAAATCTGAAGTCTACTGATGTGTGGATATCAGAATCAGCGTCTATATTTCATAGAGGTTGCAGACATGTCTAGTAGAAAAGACTATGTTCTTTTATTTTCTTTGAGATTTTCAGTGCATAATTCCGAAGATCTGCCTAACTCTTCTAAACCTAGTGATATGTTGAAATTTTATGATCAGCTGACTATTCCTACAAACTCACCTAAAATTTTTATGTCACTACGTTCTACTCTTGTAGTCCTTACCTGAAACATGACAAACACAGAAATCCCTTTTCTGGATTAGTTAGACAGCATGAATCTTTCTCACACATTTGGGCAGAATAGCAAGAGAGTATTGATAATCCAAGCTGTTGGCTCTCCCTTGTTTGTATCTGGCATTTATAGCATGCTAAGAAGAGAAAGAAATAAAATCTGAAAAATGTCATGAAACAGGCCACCTTTGCACAAAGTTTATTGACAAATCTCCTATAACACACATGAGAAAAAATATATTAATTTGTGTCTTCACAATATTTCTTAACATTTTGGACACAGAGAATTTTCAGATTTGATTGGCTGGTTTAAAGCTGAATTTTTTCCCTTGCTTTTAGGACTACTAACTCAGGCGTGCTCTTGTGCCATTACCTTGGTGTGTACCTGGCCCTGCCCTGTTTAGCAGTATAGACATAGCATAAGAGCCGTGGCTCCCTTGGAGAACCACTAGTCAGTACAACAGTTTTACAGGATGTTCTATTTATCCTTTGGATGAGAAGGTGACTGGCATTTCTTTCCACGTCATATTAATCTGGAAATGAGAATACTTTGTTTCTGTAGGGGAGCTTAATCTGGGGCTTTTGCGACTGTATGTGCAAAGCACTTAGAAAATTACGGAGACTGAGGAAACTAAAATTCAGCTTACACCTCTCCATGCATTTTGTTTTCAGGATACTAAGTTACCTATTATCAAGAGACCCTGAATTTAGAAATCAAAAGAAAATAGTAGACAACTGCATTACTGATGCACTATTTCTTTTTTGTGTTAAATAGTGAACGTGAAGTTACTAAATTTGTTAGATGCAATCAACTTCAGTAGTGCTCCAAAGTATCAACTGAGTGTTAGACAGTTTAACAATATTACTAAAATCTGTGCTTTGCAAAAGAATGACGTGCATACATTATACGAATCTGAACAGAAAACCTTTGGGACATGATCTAATGGTAGCAATTATACAATATGTAGCAAGATAAAAGTTCAACAGCATAAATATTGATGGCAATTAGCTAAGAATTAAATGCACAGTTAGAAAGGTAAGTGCCGTATGAGAATTGAATGCTTCAGCAGAAATCTTGTTTGGAAAATACAGTGGGAGATTATTTCACAAAGTTGTGTTGTATCATAAATGCACTATTACTAAGGGTTTTTGATTAAGTGGAAGAGATCAGATTTGTTTCTCTGAAACTTAAAAGCCTCCCATAAGCATGCAAAATGAGAACTGGCTTAGAATTAAACTGCAGCAAAGGAGACTTGGTTTTATTCCTACAGCAAAGATACCGTAAGTCACCCCAAAACTTCCTGTATCCCCTGTTGATAACTACTGTGTCTTGTCTCAGTAATTTGTCATATATCATGTCTAGAGGTTTGCATCTGTTAATATAGGGATTGAGAAGAAATATGTTTCAGCTAATAAAGTTGCTTCATATAGATACCTGCACCCTGATGCCACAGTTTCACAGTCTTTTCAGACAGGGATAAATAGGTACTGATGCTGAACCAGCCGTTCCACCCTCTCCCTCCAGCCCTGGCAGTACCACCCTATCCCTATGCCACTGCCTCTTCCTTTTTGGCACAATTTGCCGTAATTGCAGGCTCTTTCTTTGGATCGAATCCCTGATTCAGACCAGATTTGTGTCAGCACAGAGTGAGGGAAGTGTCAAGGCGAGGATGGGCAGACATCAGTGGGGGTGTGTCCATATGTTTCAGCAGCAATGCCAGCATATGCTGGTTTGCACTGATTGCGGAACAACACCATCAATATGGAGAGAAATGAAATGAGGTGAGACAAAGATTGAAGTGTCAAATTCAGGAGATGATGACTGGTCTAACAAAGCAACAGCTGGTTTTCTGAGAAAGAGCAGCAATGATCATTTTCTTTGGGGAATGGCAGATCTCGCTCCTGAAGTAGAAAGACATGCCGGGGGAGAAGTTAGCAGGAAGATTTACGGGGTATGTAAAACTGTTCTTGGTGAATCATCTACTGCTTCTCTGCATCTTCTGGTAGTGAGAAGGTTTCAGCAACACAGGAACAGGAAATGTCTTTGTAAATTTGGGCTCATTTATTTTCCCTTTAAAGCCATGGGAGGTAGACAGATACTAATCCACAGGTGACAAGGACAGGTGTGAAGGAATGGCTTATACTACAGAGGACCCTTTGCTATTCATATACCCAAGAAACCAAGAAGTTTTTGAGGGAGCAACAGAATTGTCCATGTACAGCTCAAGTTGATGCTTTCTTCATAGCACCAGCAGGTAGAAAAAGCCCACCAAATGTAACTAAAAGCTAAAACAGTTCCCGTTTGGTGTCTCCATTGGAGCTAGATATGTAAAGCCTAGACCTCAGAGATAAAATGTATGAAAACAGTCTCCCAGATCCTGTGCTGTGGCTACAGATCAGATCACAGCCAAAAAGCTTTGTATGGATTGTGGAGGTTGCCTGTTACCTTCACACGGGAGAAGATCACTCAAGAACCTGATGGATTAGGGACACAGGGATACCTGGATAGAAGGTAGGAGATTTCCTTTACCTATTTCCCCAGTGCTAGGTATGTCTAGATACTTCCCATGCCAAAAGTCTGTGCTATCCTTTACCAGACAGCTGTGGTTCAGCCTAGCTGGACGCCAGGTGCCCACAAATGTTGCTTGATCCCTCCCCCTCAGCTGGACAGGGGAGTAAAAATATGATGAAAGGGTCATACGTTGAGATCAAGACAGGGAGAGATCACTCACCAGTTACCATCATGGATAAAAACGACTCAGCTTGGGGAAATTAGTTTGATTTATTAACCATCAGATCAGAGTAGGATAATAAGAAATGAACCCAAATCTTAAAAATAACTTCCCCCCATCCCTCCTTTCTTCCCGGGCTTAACTTTAGTTGCGAATTCTGTGCCTGCTTCCCCAGAGTAGAGCAGGATGACAGGGAATGGGGGTTATAGTCAGTTCATCACACATTGTCTCTGCTGCTTCTTCCTCCTCAGTCTCTTCCCCTGATCCATCGTGCAGTCCTTCCCATGGGAGAGTTCTCCATGAACTGCTTCAACGTGAGTCCCTCCCACGGGCTGCAGTTCTTCATAAACTGCTTCAGTGTGAGTCCCTTCCAGGGGGTGCAGTCCTTCAGGAACAGGCTGCTCCAGCTCGGGTCCCCCACGGGGTCACAAGCCCTGCCAGCAAACCTGCTCTGACGTGGGGTCCCCAGGGGATCACCGCCTTCTTCAGGCATCCTCCTGCTCTAGCATGTGGTCCTGCACGAGCTGGAGGTGGAGATCTGCTTGGCTGTGCATGTCCATGGGCTAGAGGGGTACAGCCTGCCTTACCAGGGTCTTCACCACAGGCTGCAGGGTAATTTCTGCTCCAGTGCCTGGAGCACCTCCTCCCCCTCCTTCTTCACTGACTTGGGTGTCTGCAGAGTGGTTTCTCTTGCATCTTCTCACACCTCTCTTGTGTTGCAAATGCCATTACGTGGGGTTTTCTTCTTCTTAAATAGTTATCGCAGAAGTGCTACCACAGTCGTTGATTGGCGTGGCCTTGGCCAACGATGGGTCCATCTCAGAACAGGCTGGCACTGGCTCTATGGGAAACAGAGGAAGCTTCCAGCGGCTTCTCAGAGAAGGCACCCTGGTAGCCCCCCTGCTACTAAAACCTTGTCAGGCAAACCCATTACACAAACACATACTGTGGTCTGGATCCCTTGAAAAACTCTGGAAGAGGATAACTGAAAGGCTAAACTGTTCTTCTAGGGAGATCTTTAACCTAAGGAATGTAAAATAACGTAAACTTAGGTGGTGAGACAGAATCCTTAACAAATGGTGACCTTCTACACCTGGATAAAAATCTTTCTTTTTCAAATTCAGCACAAGTCATTTTTTAATTTTATTTCTTTACTCGCATCTTTTATAAACATTTGTTTGGCTTGTATGCTGAAAATAAGTACTTTTCTTTGCATTCATGTTAACATCTCTGAAGAGTGAATTTTATGAGGTACCAATTTCCACGACCTTTCTTAAGACAAGAAACAGCCTAATTGAAACTAGATAATACTCAACATCATCAGTTTCATAGTAGAGTCAGATAACATGCTTAGTAATCTACTCATGAATGATCATATTTATTCACATTATTCAAAATTATATCAACATAACTTTCAATGTGCATATTGCTGCAAGGCATATTGGAAGAGCCTCTCCCATCTCATCACTTTTATTCTCAACTTTAGCAAGTCTTCAGCTCTTACTCTGGGTTCATACGATGACACTGACCTGTTAACCATGTAACCTCTCTCACAGAGCAAGCATTTTGTGTTCTTTAGATGGACCTAAAAGTCCATAAGCCTTTATTATCAGCTCTTAGTGTCAGACTTATCAACTTACTATCTGAGTTTCATTTTTCCACTGCTTCGCACAGTACAGTCACTCACATCTGAGCAATGTGAGTGTTAGGTGACTGACGAAAACTTTTAATCAGGAAAAGTATTTGACAGTTATTTAGCACTTACATTCAACTAATATAAATAACAGAATATGTATGGCAGTAGAAAAGAAGAGTCTAAGGTGCCTTAACTGTTCTTTATCCACTACTTTTGTTGTTCCATAAGCAAACACAATTTTCATTTAAGAAACATATTCCCTTTGTTCATGTTGATGTTTTAAAAATCAAAGCCATGTGAAAAAATGATGGCATTGGAAGAAAAATACCCTTGTCATTGGATTATGCAAGTACCAAAATTATCTCTCTTCTCAAACACCTCAGATGAGAGAAAATGAAAACGAGGTAGTTGTGCAAATAAGGAGAAAAAGTATTCTTTTCCATGACAACTGTAATACTTCTTGTTATACTTAGCAATTCACAATGGAGGCTGGAAAGACAAAGTAGAATATGTGTATATATATACTTAAAAATATATAAGGATAGATATAAATAATAATAGAAGTGTATATATGTTTAACAGTCCCATGGAGATTCCTCTTTCAGAACAGCATGCGAGACTCATACCCTGGGTATCCCTGAGGACTGAAAGCTCTAATGTGAATACTGACTAGCCATGGTGCGCTAAAATGCAAAAAGAAAAATCTACTTCTTGTCCTCATCTGAAGATATAGTATAAAATAGGATAATAATTATTCAGATTAGATGATAAATGACGAGATGTAAAATCTCTGACTTATGTAATTCATAGTTTAGAAGAAACCTTTCTTCTAGCTAACAGTTTTAGAAGCTGTTACTGTTTGCTTAGTCCCCTACCTTGGCAACATCTTAAATAGTGGGACTACTCCACGTGTGAAAAACTAAGCACGTATGTGTCTAAAAGACTGAAGCTTGAGAAGCTAAACTTGGTTTGTGGGTGCTCTCAGGCAACCAGACTTCTTAATGGACAATATTATGGATGAACTCACTGAAGATAAAAATAACACCCACAGCTTTCAAGAGCTGTGTTAGAAATATGAGCCACCAAATAAATTACCATCTACAGATTTACATAAATGGAAATATGAAAATATCATTCTTCAGACTTTCTGAAGGCCACTAGAGCAAGCAATGATTTACTTGAAAGCTGAAATGGGCTGTTACCGGATTCAGAAAACCACTTTCTGTCTTAGCAGATCAATAGGAAATAACAGTCCAGAACACCAGCACTCTCCTGAAGTCTGCCCAAAAGATTTTGAATGAATAACGGTGATATTCAAATACCAGTTCAAATGTGTGTCTGCTAATAAATGCAGTAAATTTGTTGTGTTATGTGATGAAGGGGAAATGCAACATCAAAGTACTATTTAAAGTTTACTTAAAGACAGCAGCAAGATATCTAAGATAGCTAACAAGAGATACAGCAGTTAATTTACTTGGTCCCAGATTCACCTTGACATTGGCTAAATAATAATTTCTCTGAGGACAGTATCCGATAAACTAAGATATTGTAATATCTCCTTTCATGTAAGGCTAAGGGATAATAAAAGTTCCAGCTGAGATTATTATCCTTTTCACTGTTTATAGCTATTCTCTTCTAGTAAATGCTCAAATATTTAATTTTCCAACAACATATCTGTTGGGAATAAGGTCTGAGAGTGCAATAACCTCCTCATTAGTACTGCTGAGTGTCATATGGGTCTTCCAGATAGGAACATGATGTAGGAAAATTCTTTCAGCTTTTCCATTGTCTTTAGCTCTGTTTCCTACAAGTCTCAACACCGTAACAAACAGAACATTAGAATTAGTCAAAGGACTTAAGCCTGCCTGTGTTTCAGACAGCAAAAGCTGTGGAAGATGCATTTATGATGTGTGTGCATGACAAACTATTATCAGACTTACCAGTTTAAACAGTTGTGTGTTTAAAAATGAAGCAGGGAGGAAAATAAAAATAACATTAACTGACAAATTGAAGCGATCATTCAAGCCAGGAAGAAATTGAAACCCTGTGTTGGAGAAGCAGAGAGGAAAATAAAATTGTGTTAGATAAAACATAAATTAAGAGACTTCAAAGGCAATCTGAAGCGCAAATGCTGAAATCTCACAGAGGGAGCAGGAAAACAGTCTCACTGATGAAAAGGGAAAGATTTAGTCAGAAAAAAACAGACAACTACCTCCTAGTCACCATTTTTCCAGCTGATTCAAATTAATATGTAGTAGAAGCAAGCTTGTGGCTAGAAATTTGTAATGAATTCCGAGTTTCTGGTTTCCTTCCATACCATGTGGTTACTTCCTACAGATTACCATGCTTTCCTGAATACAGTCCACTCTGCCATACAAATTTAAGCTCCCAGACAGTTAGGTTGCTTGGAGAAACACATGACTGCTCAGACGCCAGATGTTGTTAAAGATCTCACAACCTAAGTTCTTCATATCTCAGGGATGGGCCAAGAAGGTGTAGATGAATTGTTACATAGCCTTCCAAGCCATCCACTGAGAGATGTCTCACTGCCTGCTCAGTTTGCTGCAGAAGGGCAAAAGACTTTGACTTTAGCAGACACATTGGAGTTAATTCTGCTTAGATTCACAAGCAGCAAAGCATAGCTGGCAGACCACTTAGTGCTGAGGACTGGTAATCACATTACATACGTTTCAGGGGGCTTTATGGACTAGAATAACTCTGCTCTGCTCCTGGGAACAGAATGCCTATTAGAAGTTGCAATGTATTAGATATCTAGATACCCAGCCCATATTTCCTAGTTTAGTTTCATCTGAAAGGAACCAATTTTTTTGTGCTTTGACACTGCTTTGTGAAGCAAGCCAAAAGACAGAAAATGGAGGCTATTGAGAAATTTATTTCAAAAATACACCCTTGATCTAGAGTAAAATGTTGATGCAGAGTCACTCACTGATGATTAACTTCAAGAGAAGTGTCTGGTCAGATTCAGATTGCTTTTCTGGGCAGCAAGGAAACTGGATTTTTGGTGTGTTGAAAGCAAGGGAGGAAAGATCTGAGCATGCGGAGTTATCTCTGAATTCTTTCTTGACAAGCTTTTAACTAAAAACCAATTTTAAACTAGATTGTCAGAGAGTAAGAAGACCAGTCTTTCCTCCTCAATACTGCAGAAAAAGCAAAAGAGTTCTTTCCATCATTCTTTACCACTTTTGGCAGATATACACCTGCCCTAAAGCTACTCTTTGCAAGTAATGAAGAGGAGGCACTGTCAAAGATCAAGATGAAAAAAAAGGGAATGCCAGAACAAAGTGATAATTTAAATCACAGTAACTTGCCAGAACTGAACTGTAGAATTGGAATGAATGAAAACACTGAATTGCTAACAAAACAAAAAGTCAGTCTTTATTGAACACCTGGAATGTCACCCAGCTTTGCCTATCTTTACAAGAGGTGATGTTGTGAACTGCTAACCACTGATGTTCACTCCATCAGAAGGTGAACTAACTGAAAAAAACCCCACAAGTTCTTACGTAGATGAGCATGTAAATAATGTTAAATCCTAACGGATTCTTTGCAAGACAATCATGCTGCTTCAGTGAGCTGAAGCTCTTCAAAACATTAAAAAATGGCAAATACAATTTTTGCGGTATAAATTTTTTATGTCACATGGTTTTCAATTTCTTTTTAAAAACAAAACCTTTTAATCTTTTACTGAGACTGTTAACCTTGGAGGTTGTTGAGTGTAGTTCCACAGTGAATTAGAAACCAAAGTAGGGTGGGAGAAAAGCAAAATCAAATCACTGTATCAAGGATAGAAGTTAAAAGTGAGTGCCTGGCTAGTATAATATGCCATATTCTTGCTTTAAGTTAAAACAGACAATCAAAAAACCAAACAAAACTCACCCAGACTGAACCCTTAAGGTTACTCTGAAGTATAGCTAAGAATTTTCTTTTACAAGCTCTACGCTTTTCCATCTGTCCCTACTTTTTACTTACTTCTCAGTAAGGACATTTGGGGGGACGGTAAAGCTACAGGAGAACATTTTCTGTCTGTAATGCTCTCCCACACAAAATGCTATAGGAAGCAATTCCTAAATTGGGGCAACCCCTGACTTTCACAGGCTTCATACTCACATTGTGAATTACAGCTTAATGATTAATCCAATTTTTAAATTAAGTCTAAGGAGAAATAAAGGTTTTTTCATCCACAGGTTAATCTTGTACTTTCTTTGAGGTGTTCATGAATTTCTCTTTTTTATAACAAGGGCTTGAACACTAGTCACCCTTTGCCCACTCATTGAGTATCTCCCTATGTCTGCAGCAAAGAGTGATTCTCCAGATAACAGTCAAGGCAGGTTCTCTCCAGGGTAGGTTTCATTGTAAGTCATGAGTAAGATAGAAGACCTGTGAAAAATGTGTCATTAAAATGTGTTGTACACCACTGAACATACATGTTTAAAATGTATGATAGGAAAGAGCAGAAAGTGCAAATTGTATCAGCAACTTGCTTCTGATATTTCTTAATTTCTAGCATTGGGCATACTTAATATTGTGCTAGTGTGATTTTTCTAAGTCCATCATTACTGCCAAAGTAGCTGTCATGAAATATGTTTGAAACAAAGATCTGTAGGGTTCAGAAAAGAATAGGAAATGGCGTTCAAACAATAGGAATCACAATTACCTTGCCAAGGATTAAAAAACATGCTTGGGTTGTCACTCTTCATGCTTCACAACACAAGGCCTCACAGCGATTGCCTGGGGTTCGGAAGAGATGTCCCTTTCATTACAGGGATCTCATATCCAGCCCTGAACTCTTTCATATGATGCTGTTCAGTATCACCACAAGAATATCATGTTAGATAGACCGTTAGTCTGATTTCACGTCGGCCTTTGTGTTCCCTGTCTCCGTGCCGTGTATCCAAGGCAGAAACTCTGCTTTATTACCTAGTGATATGGAAACTCTGAACTCTAATAGCTGTGTCTTAAAGGAAACTGGCCATGAAAGATCATGCTAGCTCTTGATTAATAACACAAGCATTTTCCCTTCCAGGCCTCTAAGCAGAGGATTTGGCAGCTATGTATAGTTGTTACGATATGCGAAACATACACTGTGTATTAGGAGACTACACAGGAATAAGATGTGAAAACTTAGGGAGAGCTGGAGCATTGACACAGAATCTATTGAAAGAAATAGTCTGTTGTCCTGGGTTCAGCTGGGATAGGGTTAATTTTCACAAGAAGCCAGGAGGGGACACAGCCCGCTGGCTGACTCAAACTGGTAGCTCGGGAGGGAGTGCGTTGGGCGTCAGGCAGTGAGAGAGAGTTGCTCTGTGTATTCTCTTGGTTTTGTATATTCTTCTTATCAGTATTGTTGTTGTTGCTCTTCACTTCCTTTGTTATTCTGTTAGACCATTCTTATCCGGATCCAAGGGTTTTGCATACTTCTCATTCTCCTCCCCACCCAAGCAGGGATGAGGGGCGATACAGCAACCGCGGGGTCCTTTGTTGCTGGCCGGGGCCAAGCCATGACATCTGTACAATCATAGAAGTTACAGTTAGGAGATAACAAGGCAAACCCAAATAAAGAGACCCACATCACAGTATAAAAAATAAGCAAACAAACAAAAGAAGAACTGAGAGTATTGAATAAACCATACAGAAAAAATCAGTAAAGATTTGCCAGAGTGAACGTTCCGAGAAGTAAGATCAGTTAGTATAAGAAACTACCTTATTGACTCAAATATCTAAAATATTTTACTCTATACTTTTGGCGTGAGTGGATAATGAAGACTTTATCTTGCAACATGACAACAACATTATAGAAATAAAACCATTGTCTTCTGTACTCAACAATGCCACTGACAAGTTTTAAAAATGCATTTGACTCACAAAGTAGGATTTAAGGGCCATGCATTGCACCTTATTTTGTCATGCTTGTGTTACCAGATATTGAGATATTAACATGGGTTTTCAAACTGTACATAGCTCTTTATGGGAGAGGTCAGGAAATACATCCCAAAACAGGGTTTCTGTGATACAAAACACAAACTTCTAATATGAGTGGAATTCCACCTTTTTACAATCATCTCTGCAGAAATCTTTGATAAATTTATGTATTTTTTTTTTAGTAGGATGTATCAGAGGTTATTTTTTCATACAGATGAGCACCTATGGTCTAAAAATCAGGAACTTTATAACACTTCCTGTTGGGCACCTAAAATCACTAGCAAGTCATAAAAAATTGTCTTCATTTCCAGCACGAAGTGAGTTGCAAAAAATGAAACTGTTGCTGTCGTATCTACCATCGTATGATGGTGGCTTTGTAAACTATTAAAAAAGAGTTTGATCATACTTTTGATTTTGAATTTGTCATAGGTTACTTAACCTTCTGTAACACATTGTGAATAAAGATTAAGGCCATTAGTCTAATAACTATAATTAGTCATAAATATCCTAATAGAGGATATTAGTTAATGAAATCTCATTTCAATGTCCTTAATAGATTTAATTAATGCAATATTTATGTCAGCTTGAAAAACAGAGGCCTTTTGCAATGCACCTAATTCTTAATGACTTACCAAGAAGTATTAGTTTAATGGAAGTTGCCAAAATGCAATCATATGCGACCTTTCAATGTGCCATAAATTTCCCTTGCACCAGTTACACTAACATGAGGGAATATGAAGACCTTTACACCTCTTCCCCTTAATTTTGCTGAAAAGAATTTTTAAATATCCCTGGTTGGCACTTTTCTAGTGGTTTATCTTCCTTCCTAACTTCCTACGTTTATTGCTGTTCTACAAATAATTCAAATGTTATTCAGTCATCAGTGTTCTTTCCTCACCTATGGTCCCTCCCTCTCTTTCTGGGAGATGGGCAATAAAGTCAGACAGGCTGAAAATCTCCAATATCAGAAATATACCACAGTGAGTAAAGGATCCCTATATCAATATTGCCTTTCAACTGCTCTGGGCTCAGTGACTTCATGTTTACATTTATGAAATAAGCACTTAAAATGAGCTAGCATAAGTTGATGTCTAATTGCTAATTGAATGTTCAAGTTGATTTTATCATTGAAAAACACAAAGTTTTAAAGAATACTTGTATTTACCAGTTACAAAGACCCTGTGGGGTCAGTTTTGCTGTTTAAATCTATTGTAGTCTTTGTTCTTCTACTCCACACAGAAAACAGCATACAGAAGTTTACCAATGCTGTTGTAACTCGGCGCCTAAAGCATTGTAAGGAAATCGGTTTTGGATTTACAGAAATATCTTTATGCGTGAACAGAGGCAGCTCTAACCTTGGGGAAAGCAAGTGCGGCTCATTCTCACCAGGGCTTTATAACCCTTGGTAAAACCTTTCCAAGTCTGATTCCCTGTCTGTGTTGACTGCCACAATGCCCAACCATACTAGCATCAAGCCTGGCACCACAGCACATTAGAACTGGAAGCATAGCTTGCCTGTGTATCTGCCCTCAAATGGGGGAGAAGCTGACATGCCTGAGAGTCCATGTATAAGCATACTCAACCAAAAGAAGACAAAAAGTGTTAAAAAAGTGATAGAATCTCCAGGAAAATAATTTATTTCAGAAGAAAAGAAAAGGAATTTTTCATTGTTCTGAGTGCCAGATTGAAGGTTCTTGCAAGCTTTGCTTTTTCCCTGAAGACAAAGAAAAATTGATAGGAGTCTTTCATCCTTTCAGCCTCACTGCCAAAGAGCCACGGATGCTTACTCTTCCTGTCCCCTCTGAAAGCAGCAAATGGTCCAGGAACTTGGACCATTTGTGTAAAAACTGAAACAGATAGCAGTCTTCTAGGCGAGCAACCAGGGACCCATCATTTTCACTATTTCCACCAGAAAAAAAGGTTTCTTAGGAAAAAAAAAAGATGTTTCCTACCAGAAATTTGTTCTAACATCAAATTTTCAACTACCTCTAAGCTTATAACACTTTTGGATGGAATTTGTACTAAATAAATTTAATCTACAAGTTAAATGTTAGCGTACCATTCAGCATAAAATTTTGATAACCACCTAGGTAGGTTGGAAGTCAAATTTTGTTTTCTGCAATGACTTAAGCATTTATGATTTAGATACTTGGAAAATTTAAAGTCCAGGGTTTTCAAACATTTGTTGCTACAAGCAGAATGTAAAAAGGACAGAAAAAAAAGGAAAAAGCACTGAACTGAGAGTTGAGGCTTTTAAACCTTCTATAAATATGGTTATTTCAAAAACAGTTCCATTATAAGAGTCTGACTTTTCCATGGCAGTGGAATGATACAGATTGATACTTTTGACATCTGTTGCTTTGCTTGTGATTGTTTTATGTCCTAAGCAGATTGCTAGAGGGAAGCTTGTGAGCTCAAGCCACACATTCCCACCCATTCCCTTATGCCAGCCCTTCAGCTCCAACGGTTGTGACATTTAGTAAAGCAGGGAGCTGATGTACTGGGAGCTGATCTTTGGTTGCTGCTTTTCTGTTTGATTAGTTCTAAGCTGTGTCAGCCCATTAAGGATATGGGAATGGATCTATGACAGGATAAGGAGTGAGGAACTGTCCTGGATGCCCTATTTTATGCATTGGAAAGAAGATGGGTAAGGGAAAGAAATGGAAAGCTACTCCTGTTCAGGCTAAAATTTCACAACTGGATTCTTTTTCCAATCTGTACCTCTGAAGAGTTCCCTGTACTAAAAATGGAAAGATTTGGACTGTCCAAAGAAGCAGAAGGTTTATCTTGATGTAAATCATGTTTATAAATCTTTCTTGTCCATGTTTGTTACATGGTATTTTTACTCCCTGTGGCTGATTAAAAACCAGGAATAATGTCTGTAAGCCAACTGAGCCCTGCAGAAGCCTTATCTTTCCCAAGAAATGCATACCTAAAATCAAAGGTAAAGTATAAGGTGATATAAGTAGATGAAAAGCATTCAATGCTGCCCACATTAACATACTGAAGAGCTATAATTTTAAATTTTTTTAATGTTTTTGTCTTTGCTTAACTCTGCAGCCGAAACCAGAACAGCTTTTCACAAGCGTTCCCCTGAAGAACGTTAAGCATAATAGTGTTATACACCTCATTCTTATGAAAAATCAAAAATTCCAATGGGTTTTTAGTTGAAAGGATTCTCTGCTATACAGTTTGACTTTTTTTTTAATTACTGTACAAGTAAACAAACTTACAGAGAATTCACTAAGGCATGCTCGAGCTTTCTTCACCTATCACAAACTTAGCAACAATATGCACTAAAGGGCTATTCTAGCTGCCTTCCAGAGATTCAGAAAAAACTATGTTTGTCTTGAATGCTTATTTCTTGAGGTTTCTTACTTATATCAGGCCTTCTGTTGAAATTAATCCTGTGGGGAAGGCGATCTCCAAGCTAGTGTGTGTGCAAACTGTCCCATCTCTGTTTTTGAGGATTTCAGGGGTACTTCAGGAGCATTTAGCTTTGGACTACGCTTTCTTCCTTGCCCAAAGAGAAGCTTTATAGTAATTATTGTCATCCTGGAATTTGAAAAACAATACACATGATAATGAAGAACGCTTTAAAATATTGCCCTACTCATTATTAATTCCTTTGGTATTTATGGTAATAATGGTAATTATGAGGAACTCATTTTGCCCTAATGTGAGTGCTTCTGGAACTCCGCATTAATTTGCAACACCATATTGAAGTGTTATTCAAGAAGCATGTTACACACTATATTTTTAAAAGTTTGAAAACACTTTAAAAACAAAGACCTCCTGAAAAAAAGCACATTGTTTTCAACTGAGGAGATTGTTTGTTTTTGATTAAACCCTCAGTTTCTGCTGAGATTTAACAGTGATGAAAGCTGACAATGTTGAAGGGAATAAGCTGAGGCTCATGTCACAGGGAATACATACAAAGGGAGAAGAAAAATCTTGTACTTTTCAAAGGCATTTGCTTAAATCCTTTTTGCTTTCATTTTACCCCTTGTGACAACTGCTAGATTAATGACACTGGAAATTAAAAATTAGAAGTTTATTCAGTATATAAAGAGTGCCGACTTCTGCTAGTGTTGACTGCATCTGTTTGAAAGACGGATTTATAATGAGGCTCGGGTGATTCAGTTCGCAGATCTGTTCGGTGTACCATCATCACTGTTGTATTTTTACTAATGGTCAGAGTGCTACAGATATATTAGTCCACTATGTTCACAGTATGTAATTTTTTCATAAATGAATAATGTAAACCCTAATCCTTCAAACTTCTGAATTTAGCTACCTGTGTGGTTTATTTTTCCACTTGAGCTGCCTGTTGCATCTGGGCCTGAACATCTTCCACATAGGTGAAAGGCCAAATCTAAAGCAGGTATGCTTTGCATGGTTTGCATATGGTTTGCTCTGCATTTTTCAAAGCATCTTTCAGAATCCTAGCAAGTGTCGAGATCTGCTTTTCACACCCCATCAGCACAGGACTTTTGTGCCATATTATTTCCCCTGGTAGCAAGACTGATGTAAGTGGCTCCAGTATCCTGCCACTCATTCTCCCTTCAGAACTGCCTGGTGAATTTATACTATTTAAAGCCCCTCCTTTATTTTTGCAGAATTATTATCAGTGCAGCTGATGGGAAGTCACAGGGGTGGAAATCATCAGCAAGCAGAGAAAAAGCTGCTTAAGCCAACTTTGCCACCCAGGAAAAATGGAATCACTGGTCTTAAGTTTACCCACTGGTTAAATTCACTGAGGACTTGAACTAAATGGGATTTAAGTAGTGCATAGGCTGCTGGGCACATGTGTTTGTGCCCTGCCAGGGAAAAGCTGGTGAGAATTCATTCAGATTCAAGAATAATGTCACTATTTTCACAACATTTTCATTTTCACTTTTTGCAAACACTGGAGTCTGTGAATTTTATTATGCTAAAATACACATGAAAATCAATGAACAAAATCAAATGAGCTTTGTTAAGCTCATACTCTCTTTTATTCTAGACAAAGCACAGCTGGAAATCCTTTGAGCTTTGCTGGCTATTCCTTTGGAATAAAGAATGTGTAACCCCCCCCATTCTTGTGGCTGTTGCTATGTGCTGCTGACTCTTGGATACTAGCTTCTCTCCTCTGAGCAACAGGCAAACAGGCAGATCTCAACACTGCCAGCATCACACTGCTGCAAAAGGTACCTTTAAGCTCCCTTTGTTTCCCAACTCTTTCTTCATACACCGCTTATTTAACCAGCTGCAGCTGAGGATACCTGTCAGGTTAATGGGAATGCGTGTCGAAGAGGAGACACGAGATGTAGGGGAAAAAAAATTATTGAGATGGAAGATTTCCTGTGAAAAGAAAGATTCCTTCAAATCTTGTGTGTGGTCAGTGATACTAGAAAGTTTCCTTGTAGAGGAAACCTTTGCATTGACCAGAAAGTATACACTTCAAGAAAGACAAAAGCTAAAGCAACAAAAAAACCTTTAACCTAAGTTAGACAGCTGCCCAGAAACAACCATACAAAGAGATCCTCACAGAGCAGAAAGTGAGCAAAAGAAGGTAGATATTTCTCAAAGGACGGCTCTCCTGGATTGCCCTCATTTACTACATATTTATGTCTCCAGCTCTACAGCAAAACTTCCAAGAAAACTTCCAAGGAAAACTTTCCACAAGACAATGGGCAGAAATGGTTTGTAACCTCCAATTCTGTTTATCATCAGATCTATGCTAATGGCAAAAGACTTTTTTTTCAGGAGGTTGAGTATTCTTGTGTTATACTGTGCATTAAATACCAAAATAAAAATAATTCTCATTTTACTCTAATGAATATTATAAAATTGAGTACTTTGTTTCTACGTTTTACAGAAATTAACCACTCTTCTCTTTATTCATTTTTTGTTACTGGGAAGAAATCAAAAGATTCCTGATCTTCTTATCCTCATCATATTTTCCAAATGGCCAGGTGTATTTCCCTAAATAACTGTATTGAACTAAAATGAGCTGAGAATGTTTTTAAACAGCTTTACAAGTTGTATATATGGTATGAGATTATATATGCATTTATATGTATAAATTTATTTTCTTTCATACAAATACGTGCAAAACCCATGGGAGAAAAATGGCAAAGGAGAGAACAAAACTGACCTTAAAACCACAAAAAGTGTATATAAATAAAAGAAGCTCAAAGACTCAATTAATAATGGTAGCAGGTTTTTTAGAACTTTCAAATTTGTGATTTTTTCTACGAATACGTGATCTTTTTATAACTCTCAGTAACAGAAAAATATTTTTAGATTAAATTATAACCCAAAGAAATGTTGAATATAGAGTGAGAAAAGAAGTCAGCAGTTAAAAAAAGATGTAAACCACTAATATCTAATATTCTGGTATATTGTGATTTTTCTCTGTCTTATAACATAGCCTGCCAAAGTGAATGTGATTATTACTGAGTGTTTCAAAAGGTGTTTTCTGTGTCCCAGAATGCTAGTGAGAGTTTGATTCCTATATTCTTTTCCCACTTCTTATCACTGCTTTAGGTTGATACTATCTCTATGTTAACTCTCTTTCCCAACAGGTCTTTATTCCTAGTGTAGTTTGATAAGCTCTACATTTCAGCATCTTTTGCATTTGTATTGTAATCTTTCTGTTTGTAAACAAAATGGATTTTACAGTACCTTGCATTTTGATTTAAAATACTATGAGAACCTATCAACCTTTTGAAATTTGCTTTGAAAGTATGTTGAAATTAGCATTTGTATTTACCACTTCACTGTGCTGGTAATAATCAGTGGAACGAAATGGTAAACCACAGAAATTCATCTTCTATGGCTGGATAATTCCATCAAGAGGGAACAAAAATAGGCCGTTCTCTTCTTTAATAGGCTTTGAGATGCATCTGTCTTACAATAGACACCAAACCTCACCAGTCACATAAAAATTGTTTATACTGTCATTATTTAGTTATTTGAAATATGACTTTTAAAGACCAAAAAGTTACTTATTGTTTTTGCTGCAGTAAATTTGTAGTCTTTTACTTAATGTACTGCACAGGAACACAATTTAACTATTGGAAATGCAAAGAGGAATTTATAATCATTAGTTTCATTGAACCAAATAAATGCTATCACCATAAGATTAGAAGAGAAGTAGGAGAGATAATCCTATAAAAAAATAATGAAGTAGTGCAAAGTAGTTTAAAGTAATTTACATTTTCCTAAACCAGAGCACAAGGGAAGGAGTGTTTCAGGCCTTATTACACCTTATGATAACCGACACATTATCTCAATGCATGGACTTTCTAAAGCAGCACGTTATCTGTCACTAAGACTGTCTTTCTTGTCTTGATGTGAAGCATATTCAGCCCATAAGTACAATCTTTCAATGGTTTATATAAACCCAGTATTATGCACTAGCATCTTTAGAGCAATCATATGGCTAATTATCAATTACTGCTCTAGATCCCAGCTTTGAAATAAGTGCCTTGATAGATAGCTATCAGTGAAGTCAGAGATCAGAAGTGCATCTTCTCTGGTATTTTTTCATTTGAAAAATTAGAGTATGAAAAGAAAAACGAGGATGGCAGGGATGGAGGACAGAAACAAGACTGTTGCTTCCACAGAAAATACGCAGGGGGTGAAACTTGCATGCAGAGGTATTGAATAGCCTCACTCAGCTATTCACTCGCTCTGTGTGACCACACCAGAGTGAGTCAAAGATGGGATGAAATTCTTCAAGATGATCTGCCCAATGCACCTGTTAATTCAAGACCACTACGAGTGATTTTTCACATCCAGTTTTAAAATCTGTAAGTGACTGGTGATCCTAAGAGTGTATGCTGGTGTAAAGAGTTATATAGGAACACGGCATAAGATTTGGCATTGAAGTTCGTAGCCTCCTAAGCCCTAAATCTTGGCTTTGAGGAGGCAATTTTTAGCTAAGAAGGGGGAAAAGGGACTGCTTTCTCAGAAAGGCCATAGCCTAAGCCTGGTCATTACCCACTCACAGCTGCAGGAGCTCTGCCAGCTGTTCAAGGACTGGCAGTGTATTTCCCCTGCTGATCCAGGCCAAGTGGGGATCTGCTGAGGATTTGGCCATGTCACAGGTGCAACAGAGATCACACTAGTGGCAGCACAGGGCTGTGCTGTAGTAAATCTGCTTCCATTTTTCTGCCCTTTTTTTCTTCCTCATTTCCCCTCTCCCCACACAGTTTATAGCACGTGCCAGTAGAGCTTGTTTACTGAACCTGTAAGTTCAGTCTGGTCTGATCATTTCTTTGCAAACCTATTCCAGGCACTTGGCTGATGACAGTCATGAAGTGTTGACTGTGGAATGGTTTAATCTCTAACCGTAGCCCCTTCAGTACTGTTGTTTTTGGAAATTGCTTTTAGTATAACAGATGACTAGGGTAGATAAAAGTCCTGTTATGCAAAGGTCTCCTTTATTAGACACTTCTTAAATATTTATTCTCAAATCTCACATCGGATGCCAAGTCCTCTGTGACACTTTGTTGCTGGTGTTCAAGAGAAGTACTTCTCTAGCTGAAATCAAATGGAAGCGGACATGATATCTTTACTTAAAAAAAGAAATAAACCCCATTTGTCTCCCAAATGAACTGATTTGTTTCCAGCTTGAGCGAGACGATTTCAGATTTTCTGATTTTTCGTCTCTGAAAGGCAAGGAAACACAGTATACAAAAGCCAATAGGAGATTCCTTAGAGACTCCACTATCTTTCATGTAAAAAAGACTGAATACTTTCTAAATGGACTTTTCATCACTTTAGAAGGACCAGTCAACAATACAGAGTGGAGACTATACCTGCAAGAAGCCATTTTAGGGTAAATGTGCAGAAAAATTGTCAAAGCCTGAGTCCAAGAGCAGGTAATGAATGTTCTGGAGAAGAACCTAATATAAAGTTTTGAGATATAAGTGGCCAGCAAAGAACTCAGCTACAGTGTGGGGCCCATTTCTAGTACTGAACTCATGACTCCAAAGATATATGCTCTTATAGCTTCTGGATTTGTTAAAACATTAACTATGAAGGAGGGGTAGTCTTTTCTTTTTTTCTTTTTAACACTGGAACAACTGTATACACCATATGAGATGCCAAGAGACTTATACCTGACGTATGAGCTTGTTTAATCCCACTGAGCTGTATGCACGATCAGCTAAATTATTTTTTTAAAGTGCTAGTAATTTCTTGATACCTTGCCTGAGATCCTTAGGAAAGATTAATTCCTTTAGTGGGAACTATCAATTTCCTTCTTCACAGAAAATTAGACCCTTATTGAAGAACCTAATTAAGAAGCAGCCCATTGTTTTTCAAACCAATATGTTTATACTCTCTCTTATGTACTTTATAAATCTAATGATACTTGGGTGTAAGAATATCATTTAATACAAAAAGATATATTTACCATAATAAAAAACCTGAGATCACAACTGCTGCCTTAGCACAGAAGCAAACCAAAGATAATGACTTCTACTGAAAGCCATAATTTCCACCAGTGTCAGCCATCTTCCTAACTAATACAATACTGACATATTGAAAGGTTTTAATGCTTTGGTTTTTTTAAAAAAAAGTTATTTTTTCTTTATTCTAGGATTTTTTTTCTGTAGCTTACTGCACTTTACAGTTGCTATCAAGGGAACATAGTGAACTGCCTATCTACCAGGAGAAATTTACACACCTTGTGAGCGTTTTCATTCATGAGTTTTCTACTGGATCAGAAATTAAATATGACCGCTGGATTTCTGTTTCCGAAACTTCTTTGACTTTTGAGACCAAAGTAGATATAACTGATAAATAAATTAATGGGGAATGTATTTGTTACAGAAATCACTGCAATGTGGTTTTGATTCATAATCAGAAATGTTAACAGTTCCAATAAAAAAATAAGTGGAAAACACTTGTTGTATTTAATTTAGCATTTTGGAGTGTGTTGCAACTGCTGATACTGGTTTAAATTGACTTTCAGCTAATGACATTAGAAAACTACTTAATTCTGATTACAAAATGAGAGACTTTACAGTCTAATGAATTTTTAATAAAGCTTCTGTTTATCCTTGTATGGGCTTGCTCCTTAACGCATGAGATGGAGATAACATTCTTCATATTCCATTTGTTTCCTTATTTCACGTAAATGATAATAAATCATCTCAATATATGCATTTCCACCTTACTTACCTAAGAATAAGCTCTCTTGAACATATAGGATTCAATTCTTTTCTTAGTTAGACTTCTGTATTTGAAAAAGTGATGTGTAACGATATAATTTGCTCTTCAGAAAAACATTTTCATTTCCTAAATCACACATGCAAAATGCCACAGAGTACTAAATGCACAGAGCGGACTTAGATATCTCAACATTACTTTCCTTAAAGACAGATATGTGGTTTGGTTTAGTTGACTCAAATCTTTGTATAATCAATAAAAAGAGATAAAATATTGCAAAGGGCAATTCATTTGTTGAATATCTATTTTCTGTGTATCTGCTATATACCACTTCTGACTCACTAGTTATATTTTGAACTGCACTAAAAGAAGCAGGGTATCTATTTCTAGATATTGGAAGTAACAGGGATGAGATGCTGTGATCTACGAAAAAAGGAAATCAGTAAAGCTTCATATCTTCTCCCTACTTGAGCACCCATGGTGAAACCGGGCACAATATGACATTTTGTTTGGGACTTTTTAGAAAAATAGAGGGATAGGTTATTTGATATTTGACTTCATTATTTCTCTCATGTCTGTTTCAGAAGGTAAAACACCAGGAGTGCTCTTGCTAAGAATGTTGACAGTCACAAGTGTGGAAGCTGTACCTCTATGACATTGTTCTGTGGGAAATGTCTATTACCTGATCCTGTTGTTGTTTGTGTTGTAACCACAAGAAAACCATAACATCTGTTTAATATTTACTGAAAGAGGGCAAAGTCATAAGAAGGGGTGACTTTTACCCTTTCTTGATGATTTCTGGACCCTTTCATTAATATTCCAAATCCATTTTAGATGTGAATATACTCAATGTTCAGCAAAAAAAAGTAGTTAAAAGGAACATCAGTATAGCTGGTGTTTCTTCCCTTCTTCTCCTATCTTGCCCTGCTGAATTTATGCCTTGTCTGTGTTTCAAGATGCTGACTGAATGGTTCTGAACTCTGTTGTTTGATAACTTAAAGAATTCTGTTTGATGTTATGGAGTTATTTTTATGAAACTTTTTTTTTCATGTTAACGTCAATCTAATAAAAAAGTCTTAGGTGTAATAGAATGATGCAAGATCTCATTTTCTGTTGCTGAGGGAATATTATAGGAGAAAGTAGTAGCTAAAGGCTGTTTTTTCCCTTATGCCTGCAGTAATGGAGATTAGAATAATGTAAAATTACTGAAGTCAGATATTAGAAAGGAGGCATCAGAGAAGGGTCAGAAAGGCACAGAGGAAGGTTTGGGAAGAAAACAAGAAAAATACAGAGACACTTTCCTAGCAAAGGAGATGAGGATCATCCAAGACCAGAAAAAATAAATTAAGATTTATTGAAAATATGTACAATAGAAAAAGCAGGATATGATTCTTGCATAATTGAAAATAACCCAGGACTCACCCCTGAAACCAGAATTAAGAGAAAGCTGCAACACTTTGTTGCAGTTGCAAAACTTCTTATACTACCACATAAATAATGAAGATTTAATATTTGCTGATTATGCTTGTATTGTACACTGTTTCTCTCAAATACCCCTTAACACCTATTGTTAGGCCTGGATCCAGAAATCTGTCAAAATATGTACCAGGATCAGTTAGTGGTCAGCATTAATTCTGGCTGCTAGGGGTTGTATCTCCATTGAAGAAGTGACAGACAGAGCATCCATGCCTAGGAAGTGTATTGGAGAAGACGAGAAGTGAATCCCTTCCAAAGCCTGCTGCTCACAGTGTTGGAAACAGGGGTCTCAGCCGTGAAGCATCCGTATGGACTGGTTTTACCACCCACAAGGTAAAGACGCTCTATGCCCACAGCCTCCTCATGCAAAGTCAACAGGCCAGTCTTTATGTCAAACTCGTTTGACTGGAATAGAGAAATTCATGCAAAAGTGAACAAACAAGAAAAAGCAGTTCTCACCTGTTTTTATAGGTAGAGTAACAGTGCCGTTCAATGTTTTTTGAGACATTGGCACACAAATTTTAGGCAAGCATTCTGAGAAATTTCTTCTGTTATGACTTCCCCATGCCTCAGAAGACAAAGACGGAGAGGACAAGAGGTAGATCTTAAGTGAAGCAATACTCAAGCCAAGCTTTTTGAATAGAACTGTACTCAGGTCTGTTGACAGGAATCAGGTCCTTGGCACAGCAGGCTGGTTGTTTCTTGAAGCCCTGAAAGAGGCAGTATGCCCTCTTACTATCGAAACTGGAGTTCAGCCAGATATGTGACCAGCGACTAACGTTGCTCAATTTAAATGTGAAACTGCTTAGCCTGCTGCACTTTGTAGAAAAAAACTTGTAGGAAAAGAGAATATATTTTTTTCCAGTGCTGATATATTTGTGAAAAATCAGTTTTCGGTGCATATTAGTCCTTTAGATTTGGAATATAAATATCAACCTTCTAAATAGCAGTAAACCTTATAAATACGATTTGAGAACAAAAGCTCTGAAATTTACTTGATCATGTTAATCAGAGCTAATTTGATAATAGAATACTGGAGGACTGGTAGGAAGAAGTGATAAAATGGTTAGCTCTTGTGTAACCTGGAGAAATTTTCTCTCAATTGGGAAAAATTATAACGTGTTATAAAGCTGATATTTCCATTGAAGTCAACGACCTCAATGTACAGTGAGTTATGAATTTTAGTCCCCAGGCTTGTCTGTAGATCTCCCTTGAGACATTCTGGACTGAGAGGTCAAAGTTAAGGTATTGTTTGTGAAAAATTTTCTTTCAGCAGTGACTGGGTGTCTCTATTGTTTATTGATTACGTGGTTTTATTGTGGTACATCAAGTTTGATAGAGTTCATCCTTTTAGTTTCTAGAAAAGCTTTTAATATACTGGGTAAAATAGACTGCGTTTTGAAATGTGAATGTGTAGGATTCACGCACTTTCATCCTCCAGTTTCATCAAATTATTTGGTGGTCCTCGGCAAGGTTTTTTTCAGTTCATGATCTTAACAAGGCTGGGAGCTTTGCAAAGGCTGGGAAAGTACAGATTTTAACTTACCAAATGTTTTTCTGTGTAGGTTTCAGTACACAGTAGCAATAGGGTCATCATAATCTTGAATTTGAGTAGAAATTCGTGCTGCAGAAACACTCAAGCTAGCTACTGTATCTCTATAATTTGTTTTGAGATATATTTGCTATAAAGACTGCTATTAGATTATGACAGTGCACACTAACACAAAAAATCAGTTTAAAGGTTAAGAGAGATACTTTATTTACTGTTAAAAGCTTTGGAAATGTCATGAAAACAATATTTTGGTATCTGAGATGTGGTGATCCAAAGACATCAGATTTGACTTTTCTGTTTAAGAGCATGGTTGCAAGAGGTTTCTTTGTTTCTGTCATATAATGTCGCATCTCTGGAATACGAATTTTCTTACTTGCTTTCAGAAACTACACAAGAATTGCAATAAGTCACATTTATTTTTAAATTAATGCTCAGAATACTTCCTGGAGAGTCACCTATTGTTGCTTTTAATGTATTCCCAGAAGAAAAACTTACCTGCTGTTTATGGCGACTGTGTGCACCAAATGCAACATTTTAGTGGGTGCTGCTACAGTGCTAGGAATTTTTTTTTTTAACCGAATTTCGAATTCAAGCTAATGGCTAGCTGTGCACTTAGTGCATGGTTTTCACAAAGTGCTGACAAAATCTCCTTCCACTAAAGGAAATCGGAGTGTTTCTGCAGACTTCAGCAGCAGCACGCTAAGGCTAGGCAGAGGACTGCAGCAGTAGGTAAGATGCTATACTTGTTAACAGATGAGACACAGCCACATGACAACGCAAACTCATTCTCACTTGCAGAATTACTGTATAAATTATACTTGTGCTTAGGGCTTATAAAAACACCACTCTCAGGGGGATGATCTAGCACAGGTGAAGTCAAGCTGTTGATATAGGCAGGACCGAATTCTCACTGCATGAGAAGCCATGAATGTAGTCCATGTTTTTTACCCACCTGACAGCTGCTTCATGTCTTAGAACAACGACATCATTTTCTTCCTCAAGTAGTTGTAAGTAAAAATTTGAATACCAAGGAAAGCAAGCAATATTACTGTCGCCAGCGTGGTCGTGAAGCTTGTCAGAGAAGGGATGAGCTAGTAAAAATGCATGTAGGCTTCAAGATTTGTACCAGCAATCCACAATAAAGACTGAGAATGGCAGTGGCTGTGTAGAAATATGGACTTATGAGAGAGGCACTGGTTTAGTCAATAAACTCTATTTGCTGTTCTGTCTGCTATGAAAAAACTGAAAATAATTTAGTGAGTCTACATCTGCAGCTCTTATCCTTTTCTCTGGCTCTTCTAGAAATCTCTGTAGCTGCTTAGGCAGTACTAAACAGACAAAAACATGCTCATCTGTAAGAACTGCCTGGATCGGGAGCTATTCAGAAGTCTTTGGTCCATACTCTCTTTGGCGGCCAGTTGAACTTCTTGTCCTTTCTCCTAAAGAAATAAGATCTACTGATGCTACTTCTCCTTTTTCTCCGCTTTCACTCTTCCTTCATCCTGTGCCATGGTGTCAAACTCAGCTTCTGTTGGTAACTACTGTTCCTGCCCCACTTCAGAGTTGCCTTTTTTACCACAAGTGAGAAGAAAAAGACCTCTCTATTTCTCAGGGTCTGTGTTCCCTTTAGAATATGATCTCATATTAATAATACATGTAGGGCTTATTTAAAATAGCAACTCTTCTCCTGGAAAAAGAAAGCAGCAGCTCCAAACAGTTCCCCAGCTGAAACTGGGAATTAAACTACAGCAATAAACCGCATGAAAATAATTCTCACAGGTCAAAGGGGCTATTCACAAGGCAGAGGCTAATCAGGTCTCAGTATCATAACAGCGACACTAATTGCCTGATTTTCAGTGTCGCTGGGCACCTGCACCTCCTACTAAAGTGTACGTTACTGGCAGAGGAACAACATAACAAGAATGTATGGGGTAGCTTTCCCTTAGGATGTGGAATGAAAAGAAAAAATGTACAGAAGCAGGTAACACTAGCAGAAATAGTTTATTCCCAATACATTCTGAGTTTGCAATTTTGTTTCAATTCCTGTTTCTAAAAGTGTTTAAAATTCATAAAGTTTAATGATCAAGACTGGCTGTTTGTACAGTGGGCTCACTAAAACAATGCTGAAATTAAAGCTAAAACCAATGCAGTTTGAGTTAGAAGTCATATATGAGAAAATGCCAACCAACCCAGCTCAGATTTTGAGAATACCATGATAAGCTGCATAAAAATTTCCATGGAAACACAGACAGTTGGCCTTTTAGCAAGTAATCCGTATGTTGAAATATCAGCATGTCAATTTTTTTAAATGGACAAATGAATGAAAGTATGCTTGGTTTGTGTACAATAAAATAGAATTGGTCTTGATTCCACAATCAAGTAATTTGCTGAAAAAAAATTAATCTGTTTTTTCTTTTGTGCTATAAAAATCTAATCATTTTCCCAGTCATTTCAATGAAGCAATAGTTCAGAAATTTTTAATTTTCATGTCCTTTTGCAGGGCTAGATATTGAAATATTTAGCATTGGTTTATTTTAATTAAGAACGAACTTATAAAAAACTTTTTTTACTTATACAGCAAAATCTGGCTTAGTTTGTTGGATACCTTTAAAAACAAATAAGTTTCAAAGCAAAAGAAAAGCGATATTCACTCCAATTACAGTACTTAAACAATTTTACTGTTGGAAATACATTAATACTGAAACCAACAAGTTCTTAAACCATAAATCTGAGTTACACTGTATTAATCTACAGAGACCTGAATGATGCCAAAAGTAAGCTGCCCAAGAATACACAAGGAAAAACAAATCTAATTTCAAAACATGAAGAATATCAGCTCCTTTTTAAACCCTCCCATCTGCCTCCTGGTTTATGACAATGTATTTGTGTTTTATCTCGATGTCCCAAAATTCACTCAGTTTACATAAAAAATTTTATTTCCCTAATGCTAGTTCTAGGGAAGGGCAAATCACATTAAACCAGTATCTATTAATATTAAGTAGCTTTTGAAATTTTGGAAAAGGAAAGGAAAGGAAAGGAAAGGAAAGGAAAGGAAAGGAAAGGAAAGGAAAGGAAAGGAAAGGAAAGGAAAGGAAAGGAAAGGAAAGGAAAGGAAAGGAAAGGAAAGGGAAGGG
>Ga0065711_1027804_pt1 | contig 45840 bp, 17 predicted proteins | sample Hoacrofraction12_FD_59098 | JGI IMG/M metagenome (GOLD analysis project Ga0065711, IMG submission 59098) | Hoatzin crop microbial communities from Cojedes, Venezuela - Epithelial fraction 12 v2 (version 2) | ecosystem: Host-associated > Birds > Digestive system > Esophagus > Crop | place... | reverse complement strand
AAAAAAAAAAAAAAAAGAGCCTGTGGGTGTATGAGTATATGAAGTCCAATTGGAAGTAGAAACATTCAGGCCCTGGGCATGCGAGCAGGTGTGGGAGAGGTTTCACAGGGCAGCAGCCAGCTCCAGCTCTACTCACCCATGTCAGGAGGCAACAGGGAAGGAAACTGTGGGCTTGGGACATGGGCTCTGGCCAGCATTTAACCAAAAATCTCAGGAAGCTGTGTTTGGGGAAAGGATGGATAACGTTAGGCAGAGATCTTTCTGTGTGTGCAGGTGTTTGGGGCCATGGTGGCTGGATGTTTTTGCTTGTGTTGTGCGAACCCTGATATGTAAGGAGGGGAGTAAGCTTGGCTGATCCAACGTAAGTTAAATAGTATAGGTTATCCAGTGAGGAGGTTGATCCCAAAGGGCTTGGAGGAGAATGATCCCATCTGTATCTTTCCAAGGCCTCTGTTACTACCTGGGACTCTCCCAAATGACTGCTTTTCTGGGGTTTGTTTTGGTTTGGTTTTTTGTAACTCAGCCCAGGAAAGGGAGAGGAGCAGGAGAGCTGTTTGTCTGTTGCTTTGCCTGTTGCTGCCGGCTTTTGAGGCTGCATCTCTTCGTAAAATCTATGTTAATAATGCACCAGCTTGAAAAAAAAAAAATAAGATTGAAAGATCCAAAAGTTCTTGTCTCCTGCCTGGAGACTGGGTTCTTTCCTACTGTAAATTTGTCTTTTCTTGTATGATAAAACTGTTGAAACCTTGTCAAACTATTGAATTTGCACCGGGGCTAAGAGAGGAGTGGTAACTGGTGCAGGTACTCTTCTCATAGGTTGAAGCTCTGGGCTGGCCCTGCTAGCAGTGATTCCAGCTGGCTGTGAAAACAGTTGACACCTTCTTTTCTGTGCCTGTTTTGGTTTGACAAAGAGATGAATCGTGTGTGGGAGAAGGTGATAGGTTACCTTACCACTTGCTGTAAAGATCTTTGCAGAAAGCTATCATAGACCTCCCAAGGGATATTTTATTGAGAAGAATTAAATATAAAACAGCTCTAAGGAAATAAGTAATGTTTTTGTTGTTAAATTAGTTTTATTCATTTAATATTCAATATTCACAGCAATCATTAAAAATAGCTGAACTAACTTGGGACCCTGAAATCTGAGTCTTTTTAAATGTTCATCTGTCAGACTGGTGTGTTATCCTGAGACTTCTTTCCAAAGCAATGTGCTGTAATACTTTATTTGCAATGACTAGATGTGTGCTTTATATATAAATTCTAAAAGCACACCATTAGCCTAAACTTAGACACCGCACTGCACTTAACCTCCTTTGCCAGTGCAGCTTTAAGAACTGAACATTTTCTGTTGCATCCGTTCTTTATTGGAATGCAATCAGATATTGAGTCGCTTAGGTTTTAATGAGTGCTAGCAGCAGACACGTATGTAACTTCCTGACAGATTAAACATCATCTTTAATTTGAACTATCTCAAAGTTTGTGTGTAAATGAATATATAGGAGACAAATTATGTCATTTCATGTTAGTCACTTTTGTGGTTACCTAAGGACAAGAAACCTAAGCTATCAAAAGGCAAGCAAACTAGTTTTAGGGAAAAGAAAACCCTGGGGTGGTAATGAGATTAAAAACAATGATTGATCTGCTGTGCACTGCTGTGGCCTGCTGGGGTGGAAGATGCTGCTCTGCACAGTGGTTTCTCTGCACCTGGCAATAGTGGCACCGACGACTGCTCTGTCCCGGGTATTCAGTTTGCTTCAGTGCTTTTGTTTATTGTAACTCAAAATATTCTTACACAGATTCTTCTGCCATTGCACACTGTGGCAAGAATTTTGCTTCTGAAATTGTTGTGACGTGCTAATGAAGCAGAAGACAGTACAAGTAGATGGAAATACACATGTAATGCCTTAATGCAGAGGAGACAGTATGGATTTAATGCCATTTTAGAGCTTCTGCATAGTTGGGTATATTTCTAAAGGATTCTGTCATGCAGGCAAGATGATACACGTTGAAGTTGTTTTTAAATAAGTGTGTATTCTTTTCTAATGCTGCAATAAACACAGTAGGGAACAATACCATACTATTAGCCTCAGACCTTCCAAAGAAACGGCTTTATAGCACCCTACCTGGCAGCTTGGACAGTATTTCTAAAACAGAAGTAAAAACCTTTTGTATTGCACTCTGTGAATTCTAAGCCTTAATCCTGAGTTAAGGTGAAGCCAATTCTTGCAAATACCCAAATGTAGAGGAAATTATAAGGTTAAGTATCTATTCATGCTACTTTTATAAGGCTTTAATTTTGTTGACTTGCTTAATATTCGCTGGGGATGTATAGTGTCTCTGAGCCCAACAGCTGTTTCATACAAGTTGCATTGAGAAATTTTATATCCTAGCTCAGTTTTAACCCTGTGTGTTTCATGTATGTTAGTCCTTCAGTTTCCCCTGTGGTTTTGTTATACTACACAAGAAATCCTAGTTGTCTGACAGTTTCTCTCAGGGTGAAAAAGATAAGAAGAGATCTCAACACTTGTCTTTTTTAGTGGTAAATCTATATTTTTCTGTATTTGTCCAGTTTTTTTCTTGAGAAACTCATTGAGCTTTCATTTGCATGAGATGAATTAGAAGAGGGAATTGAAGTGCTGGAATAATAGAAACAAGTGGAAACGTGATGGTACAAAGTGTGCTGTCTGGAGACTGAGCAAGCATGAGTCCAAATGGACAGAATGTAAGGGAGAGTCACAGAAATTATCAAAAGTCTGGAAAAAGTAATTGACAAAGAAACACTGAGAGTTAGTGCTGTCCCCTCACTTTGCTCTTTGTAGCCTCATGAATTTTTATAAAATGCCAAAGTGATTACATGGTGGAGAGATATATTTCTGTCTCCCTTCTTTAGAGACAGGAGATAATGTAGGCTTAACTGTGGTGCACTGCGAAAGATTCCCTGAGATGAAGTGGAGACTTTGCCCGTCTGGAATTTTTTAAGACTGAGTTAGACAAGGATGTGTCAGGGATAGAGCAGACCTGGTGCCGCTGCACTAGACATTGCTTTCTGGGCAGCCTGCAAAACAGACGGATCAAAACTGTAAGGGGTGAGAAAGGGCTGTCGGGGGCAATGGGCATAGTGGTGGAAACTGGTGAGTGCATAGCTAGTGATGGCAGGCTGGGTACCACAGCGGGGTGGCACTGCGTTGTCCAGGGCATGCCTCCTGCCTGCATATATTCCTCTGGAAAGAAGGCACAGGTAGGAAAAATCCCCAAAGAGCCCTTGTTAGGCTGGCTGGAGCTTTGGGCTGCTGTGGAAATTGGAAAGACATACAAAGCCTTTAACAATATCTGAGGTTTCAATTGAAGATCACTACTTGGTCTCACTCTTCAAGTAGTATTGCAATACTTTCTTTTCTTTTTTCTTTTTTTTTTTTTAAATACTTACAGGAATTTTTCAGTTTTCAACTCAATCTTTTGTTTGTTTGGGTAATCTTGTTTCTTTAAAGTACTTTGACATGCGGGGCTGTGGAATCTGAATACAAACATCTCTGTGTTTGTAATGCTAAAATGTTTAAGTTTCTTCAATATGCCTTTAACTAGGGTCAACTTTTAAAGCCCCAGTCTATTTCTTCTGATTATGTAGGAAAGAGATTTGGGGCTAGAAAGCCTGATTAATTAAAATATGTGAGAATACTGTAACCTGTGAAAGAGCGTGACAGCAATAAAAGCTGATACTTACATCAGCAACAGTAGCACAGATGTATGTTATTGTATACTAGCTTCTAGTGTAGTCCATCTGTGTATGTGTTGTAAAATCATGTAAAAATTCATCAACTTGCTTTGTCAGCTTGATTTGTAACTTTTTGGCCTGAGCTCTGTGGTTGGAATTGTAGTGCTTGAATTACAGCCTCAAAGACTGCAGTCTCAATAATACTCATTTTCTGAAGTGCTTTAGAAACGTATTGCATATTGTTCGTACAGCTTAATTGTTTTAAACTTGCGTAATTCATAGCTATTGTTTATGTTTTCTGGTGAATGTCCAAAATGCAGTGTGGGTTTTTTTGTAGTGGTGTTGATTACCTTCAAACATGGAAACAAACCCAATGTTAATGCATTCTTTTTTAAGTGTTGTTTTGTGTGTGGTAAAAATGCTTTGCATAGTGGATGTTTAATTTAATATATATTACAATGAAGGATTTGAGGCAGCACTTGCCCAGTTCTTCCTATTCTTCTACCAAGAGAAAGATTACTTAAAATGAAATTAATATGTCCAAGAAAAAAAATCACTGGGGAAAAAAGCCAGAAATGTGCTTAATTGTTAAAGTCAGACTATCAAGTACAGTCTTAGCAGTGCCAGTGTGTTGGGATTTAAGGGGGGGGGAAGGGCACAAAATAAAGCAATCATTTTGTCCCAACAATTTTGCCCCAGAGTTATTTCAGATGGGTAGTAGCAGTAACTGATTACATGTGAACTTATGGAAGAATTAAAAGAAGCAAGCTTTCTGTAATAGGTAGCTTATGAGTATTGATTAATATGAAGATATTAAAATGTATTGAGTAGTTATTTTGTTTACTGTCTTTGTCAAGTGAATGTGATTTGCCTGTTCAATAATTCACTAAACCAATGGCACAAGTTGTTGGGAAATGTATGAGGTTCCATTACACAGTTTATCATCAGGAGAGAAAAGAATAAGCATTCAGTGAATAAATAGCAACAAATTCATGACAGCGCCTAGACAGCTGCTGTTGTGCTTCTGGTCTTCTCCATATGTGAGAGAGTACCGTAAGCAAGCATTCTTCTCATTCATAATTATTCATGTAAGTACAAATTAGTTACAATAACTATCTGCTGTAAAACCTGCTACAATTACTGCCAAAAATGGAACGAATGTTTCGAAAGCAAAGCTCTGAAATGGAACCAAAGCTAGCCTAAATTTTTGGTCAGATTTTTATCTTGCTTACATCAGTAAGAGCATCTCCAGTGAAGCTGATGAAGTTAATATGAGGCTGATTAATATCAAGAATTAGTTATGCAGATGTAACTGATAATTTCTTTTTTTATTCCTGATTTTAAGCCAATCATTGATCTGGAAACAGTTCAGCTTTGGTTGAGATCTTTTAGGCAAATGATTCTTAGGCAAAAAATTAGAACTCTCAATGAATTCTCTAAGAAAATGCCCAACTTCCCCAAGGTTTTGGTAACTGTAATTGAATATTTCCATTAACTGGAATCACTATTGGCAGCTGCCTGTATTTTTTTTATTTCTAAGTCTTGTGTACTCTGCTTTTCATAGCATTGTGTTGGGCTCCCCATCACAGAGCCATGCACACTGGTTGTCACAATGTTTCTTGCTGTGGGGCAGATATCAGAGTATCCTGAGTACCTCTTTCATAGACAAGTGAAGAGAGCACAAGTCAAATCAACCTCTTTGTATGTGAATGGTTTAATTAAAAACCAAAACCAACAAACAAACAAAAAAACCTCACAAAAACAAATGCTTCAGAATTTTCCTCTTTTAAATTTTGTTTCTTGAGTGTATTTTGTCCATTTGCATGCATACACACCCATACTTGCAAATCACCTGTCCTCTTCCAAAGACCACAAAAATCATTGGGAATATTCTCATACTGCAAATTTTCAGTGCTAATGGAAAGAACAAGTCAGTAAGTCTGATGTTTTTATGTTCAAGGTGAGAAGGGAGGATTACTTTAGATGGTACTGGCTAGACTGAGTAGTGATGGGTTTGATTCTTGAAGTTTGAATGTCAAAATATCTGAATGAAGGCCAAGAATGCACATAGCTGGAAAGCGAGGATGCAGTATATTGGTGTGGAAATAGAAAAGCTAATCTTATAAAAGACTTGGCTAAAACCCATTTCTGCGTGATATAGAGACCAGGTTGAAATGCACTGTGGGGCACTCTTCCGGTCTGCTAGCTCATTTTAATTTATCTCCAAGACTTTAGCTCTGTGAATTACTATTACAGATGTAAGGTTAGGTTCTAATTATGTTTGTTTGTTTTAAGCAGAGACCCATTCCAAAAATGAATGAGTAGAATTGATGCTTACTTTATATCTGAGTTTCCTGCATCAGATGTCTGCTTTGTCAGGTCTGAGTAGACTAATTTTAGCTTCTCTGGCAACGGGCAAATGAACAGGTAAATGAGGCTTAAGACAGAAATCTGAAGCAAATTACACCATGGCAGCCATGCTACCTGCAAGCTTGGGTTCAGCTGAGGGCTGAATAGTTTCTTGACATAATTTCCCTGTAATCATATAACACAAGGTTGGAAGAGGCCTGAAGTGGTTATCTTGCCTGAAGTCAGGGGCGATAACCTGGTGTCATCTTCAACAGGTTTTAATTACCTAGTGTCTTCTTAAAAACTTCTAGCTCTGAAACCTCCCAGCCCATCTATTCTGATGCTTCACTGTCCTTGCAGCTTCCTTATGCAGAACGTAAGTTGTCTTTGCACAGCTTTAATTTTCTTCTCCCACTAGTGGTCATAAAAAACAATTTTCTTCCCTTATTCTCTGCAACAATCCTTTATATATTTGAAGCATAATACTCATCTGTTCCCTTTGCTTCTCTGTGTGTTCTTTCGCTTCTTCCTTGTGTTCCATATTTTCAGCCTGCTCATCTTGGTGATGCCTTCTGGATTTTTTTTCTAGTTGCCTCCTGCCTTTTTAGCCTTCTTCCAGAAACTGAACTTTGAACTGGCTGGCTCCTCCTTTTGTTGAACATCACTTCTACATGTAGTTGGAACAACAGAGTGACTAACGGACAGAGATGTTTCCAACCCATTGAATTACTTGTGAACATTCTTACTGTGGATGCAAAGGGATTAATTCATTACTAATTTGAAATTCCTCAAGTTTTCATCACTTTGTTGTTTTGGTTTTTTTTTAATAATACAATTGTCTGTACATATGCATCGAATGAAAAATAGTGTGAAACCAAGAGGTAAAATTTGATGTGCTTGTGCCTAATAAGACAGAGCTTTTTAAAATTATTTATCTTTTAAACCACAGTGGGAGATTTATGAAAAAGCTTCCACTAAGAAACTCCACGATGTGAAAGTCCAATTATTTTGAAGTTGGAACTAAAATTGTTTATTTGACTGCATGGAATAGCGCTTTTGTTACAGTACCAAAAACCTAGTAGAGACACAAAACAAAACAGTGGAAAATCTTCTCAGATATTCACTCATAGGCCTTGTGAGCTCGGAAAGCCAAATTCTGTTTTCAGTGTAGGCTGCAGCTGAAATTTATGGGTGCATTATGCAGAACTTAGTGATAGAAATGCAGGAAATTACCTCTTTCTGTTAACAACATTGCATTTACTCAGTGCTGTTAAATCGGTACCTTTCCTCTTGAATAATGCTCAGATGAATTGTAGCTGCCTCTGCTGCTTGTTGGAGAGGTTCTGTGGGAAGAAACTAACCGTGGGTTAGTTGGATTACAAAGAGAAATATGTTGGCTGATGTCATTCATGTGTACCAATACTTTCTGGAAACCAAAGAGTGCACAAATGTTCCTTGAAATGGTATACAGCAAAGAGACAGTCTTTTGGCAGCAATACAATGAGGTATTAAAAGGAATTACTGTACCTAAGGTGTGGGAATTTATGGCATCTCTTTGTACAGGCAATCTAAATGTTAATTGGTAACTATAACAGTTTCCATTTTTAATATCTTCAGGCTTAGCATTAGCTATTTTTTTCTTTACTTGCTTTACAGTTTTAGTTACTTTAGTCTATGATGAAATATCTTGAATGTGAAGTTCCATGGTATCCTAGTCTCTTAAAGCACAAAAGCAATAAACTTGTCAAACTGTCCACTAAACCCAGTGCAAACACACAGCATAACATTATCTGTCATTTGTAATACCTGAAAATAGTCGTTTGTCCAAAGCTCCCAGATGTACTTGCTAATTTTAGGACCCAAATTAAATGCCACTAGTCTGGAGACTTTGGATGTTTTTCCTTCACACCTTTATCTCTTAATTGCTCTTAGTTTCTTTCAAATTGCCTCTGCAGGACATAGTTACAGCCCTGCAAGTATGATACAGCCTCTGAGTCTCTTGTGTTCAAGAGGCGGTGACTGGCCCCAGACCAGCAGTTAGAGCCAGTCTGCTTGCAGAGACAGCCCAAGAGGCCTTAGGGTGATGCAGCATTGTATTTCGGGGGAAGGCAGGAGAATAAATGGATGGTGATGAAGAACAGGTTAAGGATGTTAGGGACAGTAAGTCAGTTAGTGATAAAGAAATGTTCTAAGGGCCTATTTTTTTCAAATCCCACAGTAAAAATTAGGTCAGATTGTGTTTCTCAGGGAATAGGATGCTGCAGTATCTGAGACATGAAATAAGAGCATTGTAAGGATTTTGTTAGCAAAGGAAGAAGACAGAGACTCTCTTGGAGGTGTTGTAGAAGAAAAATTAGACTTAGTGGAGATGTGAGGGGTCTGGAAAGTTGCTTGTGTCAGAGGCTGGAATGTCAGACAGCTGATCATGATCTTGGGAAGCCAGAAAAGAAATTGGTGAATGAAAAAGTAGAGATACAGTAACGACATTCAGGCTTAGTAATAGCTTATGCTGAGTGAAGAAGATGATGGACTACTTAAATCTGGGATAAGGGTGTGAGGTTGGGGGAGGGACTGTAGGAGGAGGTGTAGAAGCCAGTTCTGGGAAGTTCCTTTATGAACGAATTAGAGAAAAGGTCAAAAAGTGACTAAAATCTAAATGAAGAGTTCAACTCCTTTATCCAAATTCTCATAGTGATAGGGGAATCTTTCATTAACTGCAGAGCTATTATCAACCCTTGAGTGTCATTCCAGAGCTGATAACCAGCAGCACAGCAGTGACCAGTGAACTGACAGACCTGCTCTGCCTTTGCTGGTTTTCTTTTTGGTTTTGAGATGTTGCTTGTTTTATTGGGAGCCTATTGATTTCTTATATGACAGTATTTGAACCTCTCACTATTAGAGAAAACTGAAACTGATTGTCACTTTGCACACCTCTCCAGCTCTGGTGAGTGTACTTGCCAGCTCTCTCAGGGATGTGTTCTCACACAAATGATGCTGTGCACGGGCAGCAGTTACTGTCCCCAGGACTGGGTCCAGGTGTGCGTTGTGCTGCGGCGTGGGTATCTCCATGCCTGGAAGTAATCTGATTTCACTGGCTGAGTTGTCAGCAGCTGGAGAGGATTCCAAAAGCTCTGGATCTCCAGGCTCAAGCTGTTGCTGCCTGGTGTTAAAACATAAGGAAGCGGCTTATTGCTCATCTAGCTCCTAGACAGGAGCAAAGTGCCAAACTACTTTTCATAGAGGCTTTCCTGTGTGGAACCTCTCTATCTTTTCTGCTTTCTGTAAGAGGAGGGAGCTAGTTCTGTCTATGTGCATGTCACTTCAGATTTTGCTTTTCCCCTGTCTTTCAGTGTCTTCTGTTAGCCCGTGAGCCTGACTCACAGACTCCCTGGCCTCCATAAGCTGCAGCAAAATGGCTTATGAAGGGCTAGAAATGGGAACAGGTAACCTGAAAAAAGGTGGAATCTTAAAATTAACTGAATTTATGTATTTCTTATTAAAATAGTATGTCTATGAAACAAATATTTAACAAAACAAATATGTCTTAGAATTGCTTTATGTTTGCAATGTGCCAGGAATGTAATGTTGATTGATTTGAATATTTTTGACCGAGGAGAAGTAGCAGCAGGAAAATGTTAGGATGTGTTTATGTTTTGCAGCCTGTTTTCCTTTTTATTTGAAGTTATCTATCCTGGCATTTCTTTTTGTCTGCAGAAAAGAGAAGAAGGCAGACCTGGGGACAATTTATTAACTCAACTCTGTCCTTTTAAAATGTAAGCCGTTGAGCTAAAGAAAAAACTGCATCCTTGGGGGAAGCCTCTATAACAACACAACAGGGTCTGTTTGGGTCTTCCAGCACCCATCACATTATTGCCTGGGTGCTGTCCCTGCTGAGAGGGGGAATGCAATGAGAGCTCAGCATCAGAGAGCCAATATGAGAAACTGACAGTGCCTTCTGCAGGAAAACTCAAGTTGCAGTTTTTTATTTGTACATATTGGAAAATTCCCTCTTGCATGGGAGTTGCTCAGGGTTTTTGAAGAGGATTGCTGTGCAGTGGATGCCATCTCTCAAGGAGAAGCCTGTTTTATAGATATAATAAAATTCAATCAATTTCAAGCAACAAAACCATAGGAAAACTGCATTAGTGTGCCAGCTTCCATGACTTCTGGTTTTGAACGTTGAACTGACGAGTTACAGGCATGTGTCCCCTAGTAATACTGAAATTTAAAGTTTCTTTTTTTTCTCTATCAAGTTTAAGCCCTGCGTGAGCAAGGTGTGTGGATGATCACAGTCTGAGGGTAACTGTGTTTTCTTAAGTGGTTATTTCAGTAAACACTGCTGTATATGGCATGACTAAATAGAGAAGGCAAGTGGTTTACTAGAATTAATTACTTTGGGACTCAGAATCTGTCGTGTTTAAATTCATGTCACTGAAACAAAAAGAAACATAAACCAGAGCCTGAAGTCCTGTTATTTGTGTTAAATTTCTTCCCGAATCCGAACTTGGAACACTGGCTGTTATAGCTGTCTCCCTGCTTCCAAAGAGGGGACACAAATCTTGTTTGGTTTATCAGTTACTAGGATCCTTGAAACTTGTCATTAGCAATGTTTTTTTTTTTTTTTCATAAGTATAATCCCTTTCCAGTTTATATTTTGTGAAAAAAGATTGAGAGATTCCAGAACTTACTTAGTGGAAGACTTTCCCTGATTTGGAGCAAAGAGATTGTAAATGTGTAGTCAGTACAGAGGTGAAGACTTTCTCTCAGGGACATGGATGGTTCGGTTTTGTTTGGTGGATGAGAGAGGTGGGTGAAGATAAGCAGGAAGAGGTGGGGAAGGGAGGAGAAGGTCGCTGACTTTTGAAAGTTTATCCTAGATCCAGGAAATCAATGCAGTCATAATTCCTGACAAGTCAGCATTTTCTGAAGCAAAAATCATTTCGGCAAATTCAGTATCAGTTCAGTGAGAAGTTATAGATGGCATGTTCAAGTTCAAGTTTAAATTATTGCTGTTACACCATAAATTCTGTGTCCTCTTTTTTTCTGCTATAATACTACTCAAATTTGCACAAAAATGGGATGATAATTTCTTTATATTTCAGTTAATCCTCAGCATAGTATTGATACTGTTTGTATCTGTTAAGTGGTTGCTGTGGAAATTAGTATATTGCATAAGGTTGTGACTTCAGAAGGTATATATGGACTCTATAAACACCTAAACAGGATCCTCTTTTTCATGTAAATATTTGTATTAATCAAAATTGAAGAAAGGAAAGAGGAGAATGAACACTTTATTTTTTTTTTCTCCTTTCTCTAAACAGAAGTGTTTCCATTGGGGTTTCTTCTGTTCTTTAAGCTGTGAACATGAGTGAATATAAACTATATTCTCATTATGTGCAGAGACATAAGTTTTAGTTTCCTTTCTACCTGCTTAAATAAAGTATTCTTCTTTCTCTTAATATGAAAATAGGAATGGGAAAAGCGTTTAGCATGCAATATGCACTGTGTGAGTATCTTGACTTCAGTCCTAGAGCACTCTTTATAGATATAACTTACAAAATTAGGAGTAGTATTACATCCTGGATTGTATCAGAGAGAGTCAAGTAATAATGCTTTAAATTGAATTAAGTTACTAATGTTTTGATATTAAGTAGTTTCTGTATGACTGGTAACTTTGTTCAGTGCCCTACCTCTTCTTTTTGCACGATATTTTTCATATGTAAAAGTATAGGGTTCTACTTATATAGCAGTTATACTACAAATACCAGTCTCCATGCAGTTTTTTCTCCCTACTTTATTCAGAAGCTATTAATTGAAAAGTTTCAAATCCCTAAGAAAGGCAAATCCTTCCAAGCATGGGATACTCTTATGAACTCTGAACTGTGTTGCTTGTTTTGAGGTCAGTAACACTCATGCTGGAAAGTTAGGGTTTTATTAAAAGGAAAAATAAATTTCTTTCAAAAGAAAATGACACTTTTTCTAAACCAACTTTCTGCAAACATTATTTTAATGGAACTTTTTCCAAAATAATTTTGAAATTGTTATTATAATACAAAAACCGAGATTATTTTACATTGTTTGCTTAAAACTACTTTTTAAAATATTTTGAAAAATGTCATAATTTCACAATGAACAAGAAAATGGGTCATCTTTCATTAAACACTCATGGACTCTTTGAGTAAGTGCTAACCAATACCTGTTCTTATCTTGTTCAGATTCACATTGAAAACCATGTTGAACTTTGTAAAGACACAAAAAAATCTAAGATTCAATAATTTATCTAAACTTCTTGTCTTTGGTTACTGCTTGATGTGAGTTACAGCTGTGTACTATAAAAAAGGAAATACTGGGATCTAAATGTCCCACATAAAGCAATAACATAAAGATAAGTTGTTTATAGATCTTTTCAGCTGTATGCCTGACAAATGGAAAATAATTGGTCTTGAGAACTGAGAGAGGAAAAAAAGTATATCAGAGACTGCTTGAAAGGCTAAAAAAACATCAGAACAGCAACCACTGTGCCTTTCACTTTTTAGACATGCGGTATTAATTCTGATTTTTAAAGGTAAATTTATTTAGTCTTCTGATGCATGGAAAAAGATAATGCAGCAGCTTGTATGTATTCTCTGCACTTGTCTGAGAGTGTACATCCCTCTGTGCAGACCTGAGACTATTTGAAGGAACTGCACAAAAGTGCAGGTTTAAAAACTGAAGTTTTCTGAGAGTTCAACTGACTGCAGGTAGCGCCATGCCAACCTGAAAAAGACCCTTATAAACAGTAACAGCCTTTTTGATTGGGTACTTGTTTTGGGTGTTTAATTCAGTTGTTACGCATGGCTATTGCAGCAGCCTTCCACACAGCACTTCACTTGCCCATAACTCTGCAGCTCGCACATTTGCTGTATTTGACCCCCAGATCCCAATCGCATTATAGTTTCTCCTTGGCCTCACGTAATGCACTATGCTACGATTTCTGTGTCCTTTTAAAATCCATCAAGAGTTTTCTAAAGGTTTGATTTTTTTTTTTCCTCTGCCTTTATTACAAGTTGTAATAAACCAAAGCATATAAGATTTGTTCTCAAACCGGCTAGAGGGTGAAGGAGGCGCCCCTTCTCCCCTCTTCCCTTGGTATTTGCTCTATTGTTAATGTGCAACCCTTGCATAACCGCTTCCTTAATCTTTGTCGAAGAAATAAAGTGGGGATTTCTAAAGATTCTTGCTCAACTTATTTTAACTGTTAAGTAACTTCTTGCTATGTTCTGGGTCAATATGACCAAATAAGGAAAGAAATTGATCCACGATGCGGCGGAAGACTACGACCTTCATCCTCACGACCACCAGAGGGACCAGAGCGACCCCCTGGCAACAGCATGTGCAGCCGCAGAAGGATACCAGGATGTGCTACGTGGAACCGGAACTACTAAACTATAAAAAGGGACTCTGGTGGAGGTGGGGCGCGTGCTGCTGGTAGAGTGAAAAGCTCCCCGGCCGCCCAGCGCTGTTTGCTCTTTTATCGCTTGCTAATAAATTCATGTTGATTAATGAAAAATTGGCTTCTCAATTTGACTTGAGCACAAGCGTCTATAACACAAGTTATATTTTTTTTACCATATAACTGTATTATTTTCAGTTTTTCCACCTGTTGGATTTAAATTTAATGTGAAGCCAAGTTTGCACAGCCATTTGTTTCCTTCATACTCCTAGAAATAAAGGAGCACTATTGCACTGATTAGACATGCTTCAGCTATAACTGCACTTCAGGAAGGGTAGTTACATAATAAAAACATGCATTTATATGGCCTGCCTATGCAAATATGGATGCTTTCTGCTTACTTTCAGCTTAGCCACAGCTGTCTTTAAAAATCCACATCTATTTTCTTCCAGTGTTAGAAGTTTTTAATCTGTAACTTAAATATGAGCATCATTTTATATCCATCTGTTCATGTGTTCCCAAAAGTTTAACAACAAATTGTTTAAAATGAATGCTTGGAGAAATTTAGAATTTTTAAGGGAAGCTTATGCAGAATAATCATAAATTCTTCACAATCCCTAAAAATTCAACAGTCCATGGCTGCACTTCTGCATCTATATTATCTGTGAAGAATTTTCCTGTGGTTGTATTGGTCCTTCCTTTGGGTATATCTGACATATTAGGAAAAATTTATGGTGTACTTTTGACAGTGTTCTCAGATGCTACTGGTATCTTTTTTGAAATATCAGCTGTACTCTCCTCCCTTGGACTTTAGGACTGGCTAAGGTTTTTTTTGTTTGTTTGTCTCCAATGCTAATGAAGCTTGTTTTTTGCAGGGCAGTTTTAAGAAACCACAGGAAGTGATACCACCCTGAGGGAAGGATTTTTGTCTGTTTGGGGTTTTTTTTTTGGTTGTTACTTAGATTTACTGCTTAGGACGTGGACCTTTTAGCAGTTAGAGGAACTCAGTCAAGGCCTCTTAGCTCCTAGTTATTTGTGAAACACTTGCCTGGAACACTGTGCAGGGACAAGGCTGTAGCTGTTTTAAAAGAAAAGGGGGATTGAGGGGAAATATCTAAAAATTCCTCTGGAGAAAGGTATGGAGAAGAAATACTTCAAAATAATTCCATAATGCAGAGCTTGGTTCATTTTTTTAATTTTTATTTTTATATTTTTAGTGGGAAATGTAAGAGAAGCCAATATGTTGTCAAGCTGCACAAAAATAGGCTTTCAAGAAAGTATATGGGACCTGAATCAGAAGTTGCATTTTTTGCGTAGGCCTGTAAATTGCAGAAGTAATCTTTGAACTGCCTTCAGTGGTTCTGAGTGGTGTGGGTCAGAGGGGCATACATGACATCTACAGGGATATTTTTGTTTACTATGGAGAGGGCAAAGCAGTGTCTGAAAGTACCTAGAAAACATTTCAGGCATAGATGTATTGACAAACTGGCACAGAACAAGTAATTTTGATTGGAAGCTTACTTTATTTAAAATGTGTGAGGAATGGCATTTTATATTTTGAGCTTTAGCCTTGTGCAATTTCAAATGGCAAAGTTATCAGCCGCTTGAGGAGTGCTGTTTATAATAGTAATACCAACAGACCTTAAACTATAGTGGCACTGCTGAGCTATGCAGTAATAACGTTACAACCTGTAGGGCTGTCAGACTTCATGCCACTAAACTGTATCTAGATAGTAAAGGCAATGATGGATGAATGTCCTGGTTGGCAATAACAGGTCTCCTCACTCCAGAAGACTGTGAGCCGCTAAAATAACTGCAGGCAGACTAATGAGGACATTCACTGAGCTGCACCACAGGACCTTGCTCTTCAGGGATCTAACAGCTTGTCAAAACTAAAAACAATTACAGAAGTACAGTACTGAAACATAAAACAGCTGGGATACCAAAAAGCTGCAGGATTCAGGGATGCAGTAGAGGGTTTTTTTTCAGCTTTGGGTTTCCTGGCCCTGTAGAAAGAACTTTGAGGAGGACACAAGGCATCTCTGTTCTGCTGACCAAAGCATCGAGACAGCTGCATCTTGCTTTCAGAAGTAACCGAGTGCTGAGGTTTGCTTCGCAGAGCAGAGATGTTTAAATCTCAGAGTTTAAATCTCATACCTATCTTGCTTTTCAGTTAACATAAGGATGTAACTTCAGTGCAAAACGAGCAGGGACCTCTGTGTATCAGGTGCAGGGAAGTTGCCACACATTTAGCTGATGGAGCTTGTGCAGTGTTTTAGCAGCATACAGTGAATTGGTTAACCATGAGAACAGCAGCGTCAGCTAGAAGTGATCGTTCCAGGCAAGAATGATGTGTTTCAAAAATTGCATCATAGAAAGTGGTAAATAACCACACTCTGATGCAAGATTCACAAGAACATCTTGAATAGTAACAGTGTTGAACAATATGAATAATTTTATTAAATTTTCCCCTTATTTTTTCTGTATATTATTTGGAAAAGTTTATTAATATTTTTTTTGCTTTCTTTCATTTTATTAAAGACGGGATTAGCCACTATTGAAGCAATACAGAAAAAAATGTATGTGTCCAGGAAAAGTATTTCATATACAAATAGAGTATTGCCTTCCTCTCTATTGCTAATACAACTATATAAATATTCATTCAAAGGGTAATCATTAAAATAAAAAGCTGACCCATTTTTTTTGGTCATACTGGGCCCTTTTAAAGAAGACCTTGTATGCCTGGTCCTACCTAAGCCACGTGTCTGACCTTTCTTGGGCTTCTAAATCCAATAAGAAAGAGAAAGAGCAATATGCTTTTTTTTTTTTGTCATACTGCCTGAACAAACTAATGGCCTACATGACCATCTCCATAATGTGGGAGATGTTTTAAATGTATATTCAGATCCCACATTCTCTGATGGTACCCTTTGGGAATCCAACAGGTTTCAGCCTGTTTCCTTTTCAAAATTCTGTGTGTTCCCCGAGATGGTCTGAATCACTGTTGAGATTCTTTTAATACTAATCTGCATGTAAACCATGATTCCAATAGTAAACTGTGCTCATCATATTCTTTTTAGAACTCATTCTTGCCCTAGAAGAACTAATGAACCAAAACAGATATAGTAACTATCCCTACTGATGCTGTTCATCTACAAAGGTGTTTTACAATTTGCAGACATAGAGGTTGCATCTAGTGTCAGCATTTGCATTAATTTTAGCACTATATGGCTTATGTTAATGTTGTTATTAAACCTATCTCAGTTTTATCTGTATCTGGCAATTCCTATTTCTGCTACATATTAGGAAAACTTTTTCTTAATCTATTCATTGTTGATATTAATCTTTAATGTTCTCTGTACCGTGAGCTGGATAATACTGTGAACTGTTTCTGAAATCAAACTGGTTTGTCATTTAAAGAATTATTTGCAGGGATGCCTCACTGATTACCCTGCTGCTTCCACATGGGCTCATGATCTGCTACTGCCTCCAAGCCCCTCTTGCCTGCAATCCATGATGTACCATTGCAGATGTATAGAGTGGTGTGATGCACTGCACTGATATATGTGCAACACTGATGTGACTAGTCAGTCTGATATAAAGAAGACAAGCGATTAATGCTTTAAAAGCTCAGGTGTGTGGAGTTAAGGAAAAGTAGGTAAAACAGTAAATGCAGATCATGGCAGAGATAGATTCAGAAAGAAGTCTGTGTGTAAGTGAAAATGAGGTCCATGTTTGTAGTGTATTTTGTACGATGAAAAATTATTGGCCTTTTTGGAGAGCATTTGGGTAATTTCTGTCTTGCAATTTTCTTCGGTGAACAAATGTATCACAAAGATGTTTAGTGTGCATGCCTTCCTATAGACAGAACAAATTCAGTAGTCTGTCTGCTCAGAGCATGATACTTTTTTTTAATTTGTATTTTCAAAGGCTGTAATCTTTAAAGTTGGTGAATGTACTGGTTTTTCTGCGTTCATTAGAATACTGTCAGGTCCAAATCCGGTGTCGCCTTTTTTGCATTGATGTGGGGTTTTTTTTTCTGTTTGACAGAAAGAAGTGACTGACAGGCTAGAGTAAAGCTGAACTCTTTTCCAGTTGCCTAAAAAACAAGAGAATTAGCTGTTGAGTATTTCTCCTAGCGTACAGAGCCCTCTTAATTCCATTAACAATGCATAATTATGAAAGTAAAATGGCACAGCCAGTGAATCCTTGTTGTACATAGATTGAGAAAATATTTTTTCTGATGTGTTCAAACAGAAGAACTTGCCCTGAGAAGACTTCCTTCCAAGTCATAGGACCTGAGCTTTGCCAGAAGTCTCAAGACTCTGGCTGGGAGTTGTGTACAGGACATAGCTTACATGAGTCTGACTTCTTCCTTTTAATAAACAAATCTGCATCAATAAGGACCTTCAATGAGTGCTCAGAGATCCATGACTGTGCTAATGCTTTGTGAAAATGAAGTAAACTGTTCTAAATAGAATACAGGTGTTCATCCAGAATGGTGTCAAACTCGGTTATTGAGGGATAATGGGCTTCCCAATGTAAATGACAGTGGCACAGGGAATGCACTTTCCATTTTAAATACAGACAGCATGTAAAGCCCCATGCCTGCAAAAAACATTAAGCTAGCTATAGTGATTTTGATTTTCCAGGGCCAAAGTCTACCCATGTAATAACTGTCATCTCTTTGTTAATAAATATTGAATGCTTTGTATGTAACCCTGAAAAATGGTTCCATTCACAAATGGAAATTTGCATTTGCATCAAGTGTAACCAGGGTGAATCATGATTAATCCACTGAAAAGGAAAACATGATTTTGTAGCCTGTGTTCCTCGTATTAGTAAGGATCTCTTACCTGAGGAGGAGATGCAGGATCAGGCTTGAACTGAGGAAAAAAAGTATGTACAGTGCATAAACATCTCGTAATAAACCACACAGATGACAGCAGTAAAACAGGATCAATTATTCATGCTTCAGGCACAGAGAACAGTGCAAGCATATTTCCAACACATGCAGATAAAAGGATGCTTAATAACAAGCCAAAAATACCTATCAGTGTTTGCCAGCAGCCCTTGATCAACACCATGGATCTGACTGACCATTCAGTAGGGAGTGAATGACTCAGTATATGACTATCTCTCTTCACTTTCTGGGCAAACATCTTTTGGGCAGCATGATAAAGATCATTTTAAGGCCACCAGCACCTCAGACTTGGGGGGATTACGAGAACATACAATTCCATCTCTGTCTCCTCCGTAAAAGATGGATGTGAAATTTTTGAGACACCTGTGTGCTTTTCATGTGCTTCTGTTCAAAATATACCAGTGTCTCCATCTCTGCAGGTGTCAAATTCTCTCTTCCTTTTGAGCTGTCTCTAAAATAAATTCAGAAATTACATCCTTCTAAGCCTCTTCCTCATATGTCCTCAGCTCCTACCTTAGGAACTTGAAATGGCAGAAAGATGAGTAGAAGGTGTTGAAAACTTTTCTTGTTCGTGGTTTCCAATGTGTATTATGCCTAATTTTGACTCAGTGAAAATTAATACAGTGTGTAACTTTATTGGTAGTTGTAAAAGAAATCACAGGAGATAAAAACAACGGACGTTGACCATTAAGAAACTACAATGTCTGGTAGACCCATGGTTCAGTACATCTAAGCAAAATTGCTGCTGCTATCCTATGCATTGAAAAACACTTTAATGATTACCTGTAATGTAATTCAGGGTTGTATTTTTTCCCTTCTTTTTGGGGTTGAACAAGGTATCAAATACAAGAAAAAAATGGTTGACATAACAGCTTCAGAGAGGGCCAAAACTACTGTGGTCATTAATACTTGCTGAAAAAAAAATATGCTGATAAAGTAAACTTGAAGTTCCTTTCCTCCTGTCTTCCTCCGAGCTACATTTTTTCCGCTCTTATTTTAGGTTAGCCTGAAGTTGGATGTGGTTAAGGATGTTTTAAAGCTAATTGCATGGAATGCATATGATTCCTAAATATACACTTAGCCCTTCAAACAACAAAACTGCTAGCTTCATTTGCCATGTCTGCGGTTTCATTTTTGAGGTGCTGTTCTCCCCATTGAATTTCTCCCCTTCACTGTGTTTTGGTGACCTCAGCAGACTAAGTATAATGCTGCTAAAATTAGCTTATCTGTGATCAGTTGAAGGGGATGATAGAGAAGTGATTCAAATGTAAATTTTACAAGGTAGAATTTGTTTTCAGAAGCTCAATTTAATTCTTTATATAAATTGTTTCATTTATACACTGCAGAATAGGTGCTGATAAAATGAAGTTAAAAGTTGGTTTGTTCAGGCAGATAAGACAGTATCTAAAGCTATAAAAATTAACAAAATAGTACAAATACAGATCTTGCAGTATAACTGGAAAGCAGAAGCTATACAAAAATGAAGTTAATAAGTTGAGTTTATAAAAATAAATATTTTTATTATTATTATGTAGCCTTGGAAGTATTTTAATACTCTTTTTGGGGGGGATAAAAATTACTAGTTGATAGAAGTTAAATCGGTAGAAAAGTTTCACTTAGTTCTATATAAAATAAATATGGGTTGTCTGTGTCTCTGTGGGGCCTGGCCAACTTGGTGATGCTCTCTGATGGTGTGAAGCATGAAAGTCTTAATTTATAGTCTGCTTTTTAAACTTAAAGGGTTTTCTGTGCACTATATATCTTTTTATGGCACAGAATACCTTGCAGGAAAGTATCTGTGGCTCCACTGTTCACTTCTGGATGTTTAATAACAGCAAACAATAAAGTTTATTTAGTGATGGTGAAACAGAGGAACAGAAATTCCTGAGAGGGCCAAGTTCTGATACATTAACTCAGCTGAAGTTGCAGGAAATAAGTAGCAATGAAATATGAGTAAAAATATTCTGGCTAAACAAGTATGCAAATTCTTTCAATCTCTAACTTTTATTTATGCTGTTAAGGGAGCTTCAAATCCCTGAAGATCTTAGATTTCAGATGAAAATGGATTAGCGAGATGCAATTGTTATGAATAGTTGTTATAGAAAAAACAGCACCATCTTCCAGACATTTCTCTGAAACCAAGTTCCTGTTTAGTCCTTGTGCTGCTGGAAAATTTTCAGAATAGATATGCACATGGCACAGTGCAGCACTGCGTTGGATAGTCCCAACAGCCCCACCAGCAGAGACCCCCACTCCTGTTACAAAAAGCAGCATTCCTGCTGTAGTCCGTGCACAGCCCCAGGCCAGGGCCGCTAACACGGCAGTCTCTGCATGCGGTTCTACTTTCTGGCATTTACACACACGCAGTTTAGTTACAAAAATATACATTAAATCCTTTCTCCTGAAGAATATTTGATCATTGCGTATTTTATAGCTGAAATTTATAACTTAGTAGACTTTCCGTGTCTCTATAATAACTCACCTGGGTTCAGAAATATTTAATGTGATGGTCAGGAAGTGAATTTCTATGCAAAAATTATCTAGACTGTAGAGTAACTGAATCATGTTCATCTAGAAAACAAGAACTACGAAACGTATTAAGGTTTGTAATCAGTAATAAGGTTTGGGATCTTCAAACTAGGACAAATAGAGCATTTGAAAATATTTTATGAAAAGTGAGGAAGATTGCAAAATAGTAACTGTGAGGTAGCCATAATGAATATTGAATGATTTACATACTGTGGAGCTAGAGACTGATGATATGACATGGATTTAGTGGCCAGGACGCTTACCCAGGATGTGGAGCATCTGAACTAAGATCCTTGCTTCATACTTCTTGACTAGAAATTTCCATCCTGAACTTGTGATTGATTTCTGACAAAAGCTTTTTCCTGGGGATGAGAACTTGCTGTAATAAAGTTCTGGTTTTACCAATTAGCGTTTTGTAATTGAGGAAGAAGTATTCCATTGCATCAGCTCTGATATGAACACAGGGAAATCTTTCAGAAAAAAACCACAAACAGACAAAAGCCTTTCAGCAGTAAGTCCAAGTAGGAAACTGGAGATCTGAAGAAGTTTCAGACTTCCAAAGATGTTGTCTTGTGAGTTGTCATTCTCTATGGATTCTGGTCAAGAATTTTCATAATATTTGACTAAAATCTTTCATGCAGATGAATATGAATGCGTATTTTTAGTTTAAAAATTTTGTGACAAATCAAGTGTAGACATGAAGAAAACAAAATAACATGTGCATACAGAAAGCCAGACCTCCTAAAAACTCTCTCATCCTATGCAATAAAATACTCTTACATCGCGCTGCTGGAAAGAGTAAAGAAATGAGAGCCTTTTTTTATTATCATTTTATGTGGCCTGTTCAAAGATAAAATTTCTGATGAGTGTCAGTCCTCAATACTTAATGAAGGACACATTTTCCTTAATGTCTGCACTGTCGCCTCCCTAGTAAAAATGATACCGATGCCAAAAATGTGTTTTGATGTATTTGTGTTGAGCATCATAATTTCATTTGTCACTGGTGATGGCATGATCTTTAGGAATGTTTTGGAAGATAGATCCTAAAGCCTTCTTTCTTGCAGCAGTGGGTCTAAATTTGGACTTGGTGGCAGGGTTGTGTGCAAGGGCCTCAGTGCTGCTGCTGAGGCAGGATATGGTGATGGTGTAATTTTTTTTTTTTTTAATTACTTCTATTTTTTAATCTGTCAAGGTGTTGTTGTGAGCAAGCCAAAAGAAAGCACGCTCTTAATCATCTTCTTTCATTTCTGGATTGGAGAGAAAGGCAGAATATCTAAATGGGGACTGAAAAAAAAAATCTGCTGCAGAAAAAGTAAATTCTCTAATTCCATGTCAAAGGATGGAAAGAGAAGGCTGTTGCTCACTCCTGGCTGTCATGCGGCATGGCTGACAAGGCAGCCCATTGCCAGGGGAGCCAGGCCACTTATCTGGGACACTAGAGGGGAATCAGGTCAGGACAGAGATTCCTGATGCTGCTTCCCATAATTTGTCTGTAGAAAATTGTTTTACTCAAATCATCAATATAGGCATAGAAGAAAGGATAATTTAAAGGAAATAAATTTGACAGGTCTGTTTTTGCTGATTTCACATAGCTGGACTTAAGCACTGTTGCATCTCCGTTGCTTCTGTTTCGTGTGAGATGAATATGGACAGTCAGCTGGAAGAGGAGATACTCAAAATCATGCTCAGGGTTAATCTTTTACAACCTACAGAAATTTACTGAGCTGACCCTCATCTGTGCTTTTGGAAATAAAGGAATCATTTGGCCAATGCTTTCTCCATTTGCAATTAAGCATGCTGGCAGCTCTCCAGCAAGCGCTCTATCAGCAGGAGTATTTAGCAGCACAGAGGATATCATTTCAATACCCTGACCCAGGTTGTTGCCAGATGGAGTAGAGAACTGTTTAGTGAAAGTAAATCTACGAATGCAAAGGAAACGACTTCTGATATTGGGTGGGAATGTGGTACAGGGATAAGGCAAGAAACACAGGTTTCTTCTTTCTTTTCAGTGTTTTTCTACCCTTTTGTTTTCCTTTGTCTTGTTTGTTTTCATCTTAGCTTAAAAAAGAGGCTACAAAGCTTCTTTTAAACTGCCTTATCTTTCATTTTGTGCCAAACTATGAAGTGGCATACAGCAGAACTGCTCGGTCATACCAGCAGCTGGAAGGCCTGCTCAGAGCCCAGGAAACAGGGGAAGAGTTGGAGAAAACTGTAGGTCTCCACAGCTGTTGTTGGCAATTCTGCCTGGCACTGGTTCTTTTAATGTTGCTGGGGAAAGGGAGCTGCTGGACTGGCACGAGCAGTCCACCACTACCCTTGTTTCTTGCTCTCCACCTCATGGCAGGGTTCAGCATGGTCCTCGTTGCAATGTGCTGGTTTGTGGTCGCACAAGTGCAAAGGTAGCTTATGAATCAACTTCTCAATTCCATTCCTCAGTAAATGAGCCTCATGCAGTGTTTGTTATGTTGACAGCTGACATTTAGCTTTGATTATTTATGTTTCATAGTATTTTGAAGCCTGATTCTGATGGCATAGGTTTTAAAAATAATGAAGACTTCAAAATAATGCGACCTCAGCATTCAGCTGCTAATGCCGTGGTGAGATGGGGGAGGGAGGGACAGACCTGCTTGTTGGTGTGTACAAACTGCAGTGAGTGGATGGCAATAAACTACATTTCTTTAAGAAATGGTCTTTTTTTTGCTAAAACTAAAATAACTTATTATTATAACCTAATTATTTGTTTAATCTAAGTAATCAATCTTTCAAGAATTTCTTTCGGATGCTTAAGGATTTTCTGGTTTGGGGAGAGGTTTTCCTTGTCCAGCTTTAAAAAAATAGTATAACTAGCACATGTAACTGTTTTTAAAGCTGTAGGTCAGAAACTCAGTATACATTACCTTCTTACCGCAAGTTTCATCTGTGTGTTTGTACTTGTGTGAGATCACCAGGCCTTGATTTGGTTTCTGCTAAGCACTGTCTCCTTGCAATAATGAATGTCTTGCTGTAAGAGGATTTCAGCTGGACAGATGTACCTTAATGTCTTGCAGCAGGATTTACTGTTTTGTAAGACTGGTACCGGATTATTGTGTTTTTGGTTGGAATGTGGTACATACTGCCTACACTGGGACACAGGCTAAAGGAACAGTGCAAGCTGGGAGCTTGGATCTGTACAAATGCAGAGATCCTTGTGCTAGAAACAAAACTGTTTAATCAAGTTCAACAGTATAATTCACTATTATACTCAAACTAGCCTATACTGCACTTCTGAAATAATAAATTTACTGCAGTGATCTGAAGCTGGCTGAATCCTGTTATGCAAGAGCATAACTTCAGTATCGTTGTTAATTAGATGTTGTACTTGAAAGTCTTAATAGTTTTTTTTGTAGTTAAGTTTCTGAAATTACCACTATGCGAGTGGTACACCTTTCCAGTACACCTTGTGGAGAAAAATCATTTTGGCAAGGTGAAAACTCCAATCTGTGATTCCCATACGTAGTTTTATGAACAAAGCCATCTGTTTGCTAGAGGTGATTTTTAGAAGGCGTTAAGGCAATTACTACAGCTGCCCAAGTTACTCTAGTGGAGAAACTCTGCCTGGAAGGCTTTGCGTGCCCACCACGGCAGTCCAGGGGGGTGCCCTAGGCCCTACCCCATCCTGCAGAACATGGTAGGCAATGAGTAAAGAGCGGTGATCGTGCTTTGTGGGACCTCAGCAGTCCCTTGAAAATAGACATACTGATAGCAGTGTGTGAAGGGGATAGTCTTGCATCATTTTGTAAGAAAATAATTCCTGTCTATGTTATTTTAACCACCGTAGGGAATTAGAACCCTTTTAGTGTTACAGAAAGCAAATATTCAGAAAAATGCTATAGAACTAGGCTCATTCACTAAATCTTTTGGGTATTTCTTGTGCTGGCTAGTGTAATACATTTCATTACCATAAACTCCTGTTACCTGAATTTTTTTATGATGGTTGGTTCATTACTTTTAGCTGGGTGGAATCATCCTAGTTGGGATTGAGCCCTGCAGGACGTAGCTGCTGTTCAGCAACTTCCTCAATGTTTCATTCACGCCTTTGGTGGTTATATCTCAACCTCACCTTGGCTATTGTTTCATTGTTATCGTTGTTGTGGCTTTCCTGGAACAGCTACCATTTGATTTAACACTCAGCATTTCAGCGGAATAATGATGTCCTGATGGAAAACTAAGGACAGGGAATAGGGAAGAAATCCCAGGAAATACATAGTTTTCTCCTTCAACAGCAGACTGATGGGAAGAAGTTGGCACTGGAGCTGAACGTTGGAGCTGAGTGTTTTCCTTTTGTTCTTGCTTCTTAAAGACTTCTTTCTAATGCCTTTAAAATTCTTATGCTTTTGCAGAAGTGCATGCCTGAAGTACTGCTGCAAATTAATTTCCTTACCGAGTTCTTTTTTATTTCCTCCTCAATGCTGTTGGGGAATAAAATCAAATGTATACAATGTGCACTAAATGGGATTGCCTCTTCCTTTAAGGTCTAGTTATTGTAGACGTTTGCTCTTGCTGTGCAGAAAAACAATGTTAACAGCTGCTTAATCTGGTTAGAAAAGCATCTTGCTGTGTATTAAAAATTACTTCTACTTATCTTTTCTAGTGGTATAATTTGTAAAATCATATTTATAAAACTGAAACAGCCTAAATGTAACCCTGTTCATTCTTTTTATGTGGTTAACATACAGAAGATGAACATTTCAAAGGTCTTTGACAATTAAAATAGACACCTAGGAAATATCAGCCTTTTTAGGTACTATAGTACTCCTAGAAGTCTTTCCCAAAAGGCTTATAGTGGTGCTAGATTATTTAAATTAAAAAAAAAAAAAAAAAATCATTCTGCTTCTTTTCGAATGGGATTGGCTATTTCTGGAAACTATTAAATGTTCAGATTGAGGACCCACCCTTTATAAATTAATGTAGCACAGAACAGTAATTAAATTTGGTAATCTTATTAAAGCTTTTAATGGAATTGATAATTTCTAAGAGTTCTTCTGGTTATTGCGATTTCTTAACAAAGGAGTTGCTAGTGGATTATTACTGCTCTTTTCTAGCTGCAGTTTGTTTTCAGCTACTGCACAAGATAGACTTTCCAGGACCTTGATTTATTTCTGTTGAGGATGGTACTAATGTGCAGTTCCCCAAGGAGATGAAAAGCCGCACCATAGTGTTCTCCTCCAGATTGTCAGTCACTAGTTCCATAATTTTTTTCTAAAGCTGGTTACAAACTTAGATCTAACACTTATCTTGAAAATGGTTGTTCATTAAAGCAAAAAGACCAATCAATTTTGACTTTTTGTAAATACATTTATTAACATTCTTTCTGAATCAAGTTGTTCAAATCTACCCGGTTTGATTCATTAGTAAAGAACACTTCCAAGGTTTCAGCAGGATACGGTTACTGGGAAATAAATAAAATCCATACTCCCATTTTGTTTCGTTCACGAACTGTTGAAGTTGTACTATTGCAATATCATAAAACTGTAGTGTTCCTATAAAATTGCTTTGCAGGTCTGTAATTATTTTTACAGAACTTTGCTCATTGTTTACAATTAAAAACAAAACAATGTAAAAAGGCAAGAATAATCGTACTGAGCAATTTATTATAGCAGTAAGTTCTACAGTGTGGGTGTATTTATTTTCCTCATGTGTGTATGCATATATATATATAAACCTGCTGCCTTGTTTGGGTGGGAGCTGTTACTTCTGGCCCCCTTCTCTGTGCCATATATGACTTTTCCTCAATCATCTATTTTCCAAACTGAGAAATGCCACTAATTAATCTCTTTCTGCATGTTATTCCGTACCTTTGATTAACGTTATCTGCTCAGTCATATCTATTACTGAGGTATCTTTTACAGATGTGAGAGACAAAAACTGCATTCAGTATTCAAGGTGGACAGGGACGGTAAACTTAAAGGAAGCGAGAATACATTATAAATCATTGTTTTATGAGTTAGAAATAAGTTTTGTGGTCACATGGCCAATTTTCCTGTCATACCATACATTTTTGGTTAATCTATGGGTCAGAACCAGGGCTACATAGTAAGATTGCTTTCTGCATAGTAGGACAGTAGACTAGGCTAATGTAACAGCAAAGCAGAGATAACCACTATTTGCATGCTTAGAACAGGCCCTTCAACAAGATATTAAATATTTCAAACTGTAGGTAATAATCTCATGCCATCCTGTCAACACATCCTCATCACTTGCCTTCATCCTCATCCCAGCCAAAGTCGTGGGGCAGGAGCCAGTGCTCTGCAGGCAGCAACGCCACCAGAGACACAAACTGAAATTTGTTCTCAGGTCTGAATTCTGTCTCAGCCTCTCTTTGGAGAGCTGCTTTAATGGTGTACTCGGTGTAATTACAGCATTTTCAAACAATATCCACTGTTTTAATAGAGAAATTTACTATGGAAACTTTTATTGACATAAAGTAGTAATTAATGTCAGACTAAAATTTTTCGCTTGTTCATTACATTTAAAAAGCATCTCCAGAAATAAATGTTGTGAGATTGCTTCAGACCTCTGTGAACGTTTGCTGTTTTAGATCTTTTTTACTTCCACTGCTGAAAGATTTATTGTAAGAAATGTGTGTGAAAAGATTGATAGACCTCATTTCAGAAATACAGAGGAATCAGGCAGCTGATTTGCGGGTACCAACTTCCAGGCTTCTTTGCAAAATAACTGAGTGAGGAAGGCCAAAGCAGTAAGGACAGAAGGTCCCTGCAGGTTTTTGGCCATTTCTGTGCTGTGACTGCCTATTCTCTGAAGCACCATGTAGGAGACAATCTAAAGCCTGTATAAATCCTGACTGTCTTCCTTATGTGTTCAGTGACTGGAGGCAGAGGAGAAAGCTCTGCTCCTGCCCTTTTGAGATTGTTCAGTGTGCAAAGCAAAGGAGCAGCTGTGGGTGCTCGTTTGCCTCCTGTTAAAACACACAATCCCAGAAAAGTATCTGCCATTCATCTCGGTGATCCCTGCTGTGCTTTTACAGGAAGAGCTGATGCGTGTGTCCCTTGCTTCGCTAAGATTCATTGCAGTCAGTGACAGAAAACGAAAGATGCCTCCTTGTCTCTGCAGCACATGGATATTGGAGAGCTCTCACTGAAATTGCACAAGTAAATCCACAGTGTTTGATCTGAGCGCTTCCTTGTACAGAAAAGGTCAGTTTTAATTTCGGGGACATCTCCTTAATCGATCCTCTATTACCTCAAAATTCTCAGTAAACTGTTTTCAATATCATCAACGTGATTAAAGCTGTAGTAAAAGACTCTAGGAAATACTATACTGACATTCAAATTAATCTTAGCTTTGCTAATTATCAGTCCTATTCCTATGAATTAAGAATATATTAGACTTTGTGTTAATCTCATCTTTTATCAAGCAATACCACTTACTGTACTGTAAAAGGTAAATAATCTTGATTTGACAACAAATGAAGCAAAAAAAACAAATTCCTGCAACGTTCCAGCTGCCAGCTGATTTTCATGTGAGTCTGGTGACTTCAGAAGATTGAAGGGTGGAAAGAATGACAGTCCAGTGGTGAAAATTAGGGTGCAGTCTCTTATTCTTCAAGCCCCAGCTATGCTCAATGAACAGGATTTCCGTGTGCCCAAGGAAATACTTAATTCCATAACTAATTCCTTTAAATTAAACAATTTTTAAAATTTCTGGCCTCAGACTGTATTAAACCAGCTGCATGTACCTGGGGAATACTACAGTATACCTACAGTTTATCTGCTTATAAAATTATTTCCTTATGTTTAAAGCATTCAAAAAATTACTGTATAGTGCTCTGAGTCTAATAAAGATTTGTGTCTTTGATATGAAAGGCTTACCATTGTAAAAGCCTGCCAGCTAAAGACTGGGCACATTGGAAATTGGGTAATGGGCTTCATTAAATTTGCTGAGAGGGCCAAACCAAAATAGTTCTTGTTTGAGGTAGCACCACCACGTACAAGTAGATCCCTCTGTTCTGGTCTCATGAACTGCAGGCTGTGCCTTGCCAGCAGTATGAAAACAGGCTGGGTGAAGGTGTCTGTGAATATTTTAATGTACAAGTGATAGTTTCTTTAGTGGTAGTATAACAGGATGCCTGTGCCTACAAGAAGCTACAAGATTATATGTTAGTGTATTAGGTGTGTGGCTGTTTGTGTTGAAGTGCATCCCGTTTACCTCCTGAACTTGCCTTTAGGTTGCTTTGTGGACTTCTGCAAGAGAAGGGGAGTCCTACAGGGGTATAGCTAGGGACTTCCATATAGGACGACGTAGTATTGTCCTGTGTGACTAACCATGCAGTACGCTTGTGTCTGAGAAAGCAGTTTGGTGTGCTGGGAGCAGCCTTTAAATTAGCTGTTGATAGCTCTGTGCACTACTTTACAGTACATAGCCGATTTCAAGTCCGGTTTGAAAATGTAAAGCAAATGTAAAACATTCCTTAATGACATTAATTAATGAATTGGTATGGTAGTGTTTAGTACTCACTCTCGATACGCACCAAATGCTTCATATAACTAATGCCCAAGCAAAGACACTGACAAAGTCCAAAGCTACTGACCGGTAAACTCTGGCATGCTGGGTTTCTATATTGGTGCACTTTATCCTTTACCAACAGCCTCAGCTGATCACATTGGTTTTAGTATAAGATATTTTCAGCTGCTTTTGGAGAATTTTGTTATTTATTGTATACATGAGCATATGATTTGACTGAAATCTTTTCCAGATGTGTTTAATTTGCCTGCTCACTCAAAACTGAATTTAGATGAAGTCCCTTTGCCTCTTAGTGTTTGAGCATGGCGTCTGAGATTTGGAGGGGGAATTTTGTATTTTTAAATAAAGTGAAGTCTTTTTTTCAAGTTACTTGATAAAATGAAGGCCTTCCTTGATTCTTGAGACTGTATATTTCCAGTGCTGCGGTTCTAAAGGTGGTAAGGGTTAGATATGGGGTTCTTTTGTTTGCTTTTAAGTCTGTATGAGCAATTGAATTTTCATGAGAAGTATTTGCTATGCTGCTTTTCAGCTTATAGTATAAGCAGTACTATTAATGGCATTTTTTGGCAGCATTATATCAAAAGGGGCATTATAACATTTTTTCAATGATAAACTGTCCTAAATATTTTCTGTAGGCCAAGTGTTGGCTTAAGATTTCCAGACATCTGTTTCAAAACCAAATTCAATTAAAAATAGATCTTGACTCATAGCCCATATTGTTGAAATATCTTGGCATTTTGAGAAAGACAGAACTTAAAAAGGTCTCGGGTTGTCTTCAGGAAACCAGAAACACTCTCAACAGTATTGATTTCCCACCAAATTTAATAAACATGTTTTAATGTAATATATAGTTGATATAATTGCCTACACTCAAAAAAAAGTCATGTTTTGTGTATGTGTATCTTCTTAAATCAGTCATATGTTTTTCTTCATTTAATTTTTGATAAATTATATTTTTAAATATCACCAGCAGAACTTTTCAGAGACAAACTGTAGGGCTTTTGAGAATTTGCACGCCTGGAATTACTTATCTTGTAGGAGGCTTCTGAATCTGAGCTTCAGGAGTTCTTGGTCAGTTTCATCTGTCCATGTGAAGCGTAGACTTCAAGGATGCCATTTACTTTCACATTTAGGACAACCTAGAGCTCTTTTTTTTTCTTTTAGAAGTGGCAAATAGTATATGAGACTGAAGCAGGACAGCCTTTGTACTTTGTACTAGCCTGATGACCTGGACTGAATTTCAACAGCAAGGAACTGTTCTTGTTGCTACAGTGTTTGTTGTGTGTCTGTCTTTCACTCTAGAAAATGTTCTCTGTTGACCTAGATTTCTTCTCTTGAAATTTAACACTAGAAATCTTTAGAGAGAATGGGGAGCAGGAAATCCTTCCTTAACATCTTGCACAGTGAGGACATTTCCAGTGTCAAAGAGCACCCAGTCTTCCTGCTAGGGAAAGCGTGCGTGTGTGCGTTTAGCTGGGCTCATGCACGCTCTCTGATACTCACTGTGTTATACGTGCACTCAAAAAAGACCTGTTGACCTTGTGTGAGGCTGTACTGTGGGGGCTTGTAAAAGTTGCACGTTTTTCAGGAGAAATTAGGCTTTGTTATACTTAATAGTTTTTTTTGTGTTTTTAATGCTAAAATCTCTTTGCATATAGCTTTAAAGATGAGGTGGAAACTTGACATTGTTGCTTGAATGGTGCCAAAATGAATGAGTCTGGTAAATTAGAACAAATAAATGTACTTGTGGATTACTGTCTATGGGGAAAATCAGTTTTCACTTGAAAATGTTGGAGTGCTAGAAAATTTGGGATGTTGATTTATCCTCGCTCATACTCACAGGCTTTTTATTCTCAGGTGTTTAGCATGTGACTGTTTAAGCTCCCTTGTGATTAAAATGCCAGTCCTGCTTGGCCTCATAATAATTGTTAGTGAGAATGAAAGTATACTCAGCCAAACACTGTATGGGTATTTGAAACCAGTTTGAAGCAGATGTAATCTTTCCTTATAGGAGGTGGCTCTGGATCCCTCCTGGGCATGTGTCTGGTTTTCAGACTTGTACCCCAGGGTGCATGGGTCAGCAATGATCCCTTTGGAATGCCCTAGATCTGGGCTGCAGAAATCTATGTAATCTCTCCTGCACTTTGAGAGTTACAAGGAAGTGCTGAGAATTTTGCTACTTTAATAATACAGTCAGAGGTATACATAATAAAGGTCAGCACCAGCTCACAACAGTTAAATAATAGAAATAAGCTGTACTAAACCCGCTGTCCCCATACAAGGGCCTTGTAAGCGTATGTGTTAGTTGTAGTGGTCCTTCTATCTGTGTCTTTGGGACCCAGTTTGCCTGCTGTCTTCCCTACCCCATATGCCCAGTCTAAGCATAACTGAAGGAGAGTTGGTTAGAGATTGGTGATCTGGCTCAATATAACTGGCCTTTGAAAACATAAAGAAATAAATCTCCAAGCATCTGCTGAACTTCAGATATCCTTTTCCCACTTTGAGTGATGTCCCTTGTTCATTACAAGACTGTATAGCTATACACCTAGCATTTCTTTGGATTATGCAGTACTGCAACTGTGTTTCGTGTCATCCCAAATTCAGCTTGCATTTACATGCTTGGTCTAAAACTGGAATAAAAATATATCAGGAGGTTTCTTACAGAAGATTTCTCGGCTCCAGTTGGTGTGGACCTATTTCTTACAAGAAGTACAAAGAATGGATTTTCCCCTTCAGAAATTTTTCCACAGCTCCAGCCACACCCACCTAGCATATCCCGGGCACTAGGAATGGAAAATGAGGTAATTTATCCCAATATTGGATTGGTGAGGGTGATAAATGCAGACCTGCAGATGGGCACAAAGCAGAGTTTATGGAAAAGTCACATACAGTGACACATTAGAGAAGCGGAACTGGGATCACAAGCTGGGAAGTTGTAGTGCCTAGTTGCCAGCTAGTGCCACCTCTTTCTCAGAGAGGTTTTCCATGGATATGTCGGCACTGAATCTGAGGTTGTCAGTGACCAACAGGCCAGTCTTCCTTTTGACCTTTCCCTGCAGAACAAATCCTGTTCTTTTGGATATAACCTGCTTATGAGTAACCATATATAACCCATTAAATGGCTTTATATCATCACTGAGGGACAGTTATTTGCCATGTCACATAACTAAAATGCTGTATGGCATGCCATAATGTAGTGTGGCAAGGTGTTACAACTTTGCAATAATTAAAATACAAATGTAAAATTAATTAATTTATGTGGCATCATCGTTTATCATACTAGAAAGCCAATGTATGGTCTAAAGTAGGGTCAATGTATTAAAAAGAAAAAACATTCAAATAGCAGTCGATGGAATTCACATATATCTAAAAAACATTCCTCTGGGCTTGAAAATGTATGTGTAGTAGAACAAAATAAGAGTCAGTGCCTGGAAAACTGATAACAAAACATTATTTTCCATTTAGAATTGAATGTTAGATTTTAAATGGGGAAGTGTGTGGAAAGTTGAAGTGGAGATTGTCACAGATGATTTCTGAACTTGCATAAATTTACTTGTCTGAAGAACAGCTGGAAATAAGACAGAGCAATATTTACAGTGGTTGCGGTAGTAGTTGAATACAGGCAATTCTCCTATCAAGTTACTTCACTGCTGTCCTGCAAGCAGTATTTATTTTCAGAATTAGTCTTGCTCATGGGATTTTGCTACATCTGCCTTGTATTTTGAGTGGCTGAGGATGTGTTGCTTCACTCTCAGTATTTATTCATTGGAAGTTGTTTGTCCACTTCTAATATTTGATGCATCTACAACAGTGTGATTAAGGTTTCTCCATAGTCCTGAGAATTCTGGTTGTATTTTAGATAAATGGTGATTATGAAAACAAGTTATGGATTATAATTGCTTAAATGGAGGTACTTACATAGGAATATTTAAGCCATAGGAATGATAGGCCTAAGCAGCTCAGGCTGGCTCCAACCTTGACATCATCAATTAGCTCACTTGCACTGGTGACCAACAGGTCCAGAATCACATTGAATCCCTTCTGGTAGAGCTGTCTATTATCTGGCTTACAAATTTATCTTCAATGCACTCCAGGAGTCTCCTGGATTGCCCACAGCTCGCCATGCTACTTTTCCAGCAGATGTCAGGGTGGTTGAAGTCCCCCAAAAGGACGAGAGCCTGCAAGCACGATGTCTCCTGTAGCTGGAGTAAGCAGGATTCGTCAGCAGGCTCCCCTTGATCAGGCAGCTTGTAGTAGACAGCAACCACAAGGTTCCCTTTGTTGCCTCAGTCTTACTGGAAACAGCAGATAATGCATCTGTCTCCTGTCCCTTGCTCTGTAGTACTCCAACCTGGCACATTGCTTGGGGGTTTTGATTTCTTTCCCTTTGAGAGAAATTCTAAATAGCGTTCGTACAGCAAGACTGTGCAGGGGGCTGGAGATGAATTCTGCACTTTTTATAGCATAAGTAGGATGAGGGAAGTCTGGGCATGTTTCTATACTGTTGTATAGGCTGTTGAACCCTATAGTTCCTCTGGGCAGATGTTTTGGGTGCCAAGTGAATCTGGAAAATTGTAGCTTATCACTGTGCCTCACTGCTAAGTTATAGGCCTCTGAGTTTGGTAGTGAGGATGAGGAAACTCCCTTTGTGTCAGGAGGCAAACTGCAGGTCTTAACCCTTCATCCAGGCAGCCATGCTAGTTGGTGTGTTTTGTGGAATTTCATCAGTTCTTCAGTGAGTTTCATCCCCCAGGAGCTACCATCATCCTTTAAAATATTCTCCTCCTTTCTTTCTTACGCCCAATTGGAGCTGTAGGTGTGCTGTCTCTTTTCCCCAAAGCCACAGGTTAATAACAGCTTTCAGTTGTTGTTACTGCTGATAGCAGCTAATGTTGATTCAATGACTTAAGGTGAGTAGCTCCACTACGTCACCTACTTTCTGAACCCACACTTAATGAATGTTACTAAAGTCAGCAGTACTGCCTGAGGTGCTTACATGAAAACTAAGGCAAAACTATCAAACCTCTAGGCCAGAAAGTACTTCATACACTCACAGCTAGAAATCATGAAGTTCAGGTCACACTGTTACTGATTTTGTTCGAAGCAAAAAAAAAGAAATAAATCTTGAAGGAAGATGTTAAGGATTAATTTTGAAAAAGGTCAGCTCCTCAACATTTTCTGGATTCCAGAAATACTTTTTCATTCAGTTGCAATGCTGTTGGCAGTTTAAAATATGGGCTTGCGCTTGATGGGGGGGGAGTAATCTATTAATCAGCACTTCATCATCTACAACTGCTTATCTTTTCTTTTCTGTAATTCCTCTTTTTAGTTGGACATCAGCATTGTCTATGTAGTTCATATCATCCATCAGCAGGAATGAATGAAGTACACAGCAATATATCAGTTTGACTAAGCTCAATAAAGCAAAGGAGAAGCAGAAAATTATTGCAATAATATTAAATCTTTAATGATAGTGGAGTTAAATATATAGCATTTTCTTTACTCATTACTGTAGTGATAAAGCCCTGTGCTAGTACATAGTTCTAAAGTGACACAGAAAGTGTCTTCTTATTCTGTTAGCAAAAATTTTTCTTTTTTTCTCTTTTTATTTTTTAAACTTTTGGGACAAATGGTATCTGAACTGTTTAATATTGAATACCAGAGTTCCAATAGATCTTGTAGAATGCTTCTTCCAAACTTTGTATAAAAAATTAACTGAGCTTTTGAAAGAATTAACTTCACTTCAATTATGCCTCTTTCGTATGTGTTTGACAACCAAAAAAAATGTGTAGTAAGTCTTCAGTGAAAGAGATTCAGCTGTTCCAAAAAATAAATGGCACTCGTTTTGGACCTGGTTAAAAATAATTGCAGATGTTTCATTAATAAACTGTACTGTCTTCCTATGAGAAGAGATAAAGATTTGATGGGAATGCAGGAAGTGTTCTTGCTGCTGTTTGTGTGAAAGTTTTCCCAGCTTTGGCAGAACCACACAATGCATAAGGCTAATTAGAATTGGATGACGAATGTTCTGAGAATGCTGTGGCTGTCTAGCAAGCACTACCCCAGGGCTGCAGGGACTGAACTGAGGTCTCCCAGCACATTTGCCCTGGGGCTAGGGTTTTGGATTAGACTGGACCTTAAAGCAAAAACAGAGATGCTCTTCCTACCCTTGCTGACATTAGGCTAGGCAAAAGCAGGGAAGATGGGAGGCAGATGAAAGAAGGACAAAAGAGGTGATGTGAGAATTGCAATCTGGTGAGGCTGGAGTAGACTAGAGCTGCCTGGACAGGAGACTCAAGCTGATGTCATTGTGGTAGGAAGAGCAGACCCAGATGGGCAGGGGATGGGGTGTGCAGGATACAGAGATGGAAACAGGAACCATATGGGGTGCTGGAGAAGGACTGGTAAGTGGGTGCAACAGAGCATGGAGCAGAGGCAGAAGAGAAGACAATGCTGGATGACCCTGTGTAGCATGGGGTGAACAGAGAAGGCCTGTGAACAAGAGCACGCTAGCCCCACTGAAATAGGACAAACCCACAATTTATGCATCACAGATTTCTCTGCTGTTAGCGTTAATGGGTTCCCAGCAGCTTTACAGGTATTTTCAACATTTAAATCCTTTTGCTTACTTTACACAGTTCTGTGCTGTGTATTCAACTCTGCTTTATTAAACTTCAAGAGGAACGTTAATGTAAGGCTGAATTAGGAAATTTTAGAGGGAGCTGAAGGAACAGGTTCAGACTAATTTATTGGTTTTCTCCATTTCTTTTAGCCTAAGATATCTATGCACAGAAACTATGCTGAGGTTAAGGTTTTGAGACTGGGCTTTACAAGTTCAGAAGTGTTGGAATCACCTGCACAAGATGGATGGGGCTGTGCAGCAGCAGCAGGGAAAAGACAGCAATGTTCAGCCATCCTCTTGCCAATGCTTGCAAGAGCACTGACTCGGAACACACACTGCCTCAATCAGTGAGAAACTTTCTAGGTTAGGATTAATCCATGCAAAGAAAACAAACCCTTTCTTGGTGCAAGGGATGTAATATTGAAGTTACTGCTTTTAATGAAACTGTTCTAAGTGAGACTGAACTTTGGAACTTCAAAGCATGTGTAATTGTTGGTTTTGTATTTTACACATTGCTCCGTAGTCCCAAGAATTCTGGTTGTATTTTAGATAAGTGGTGATTATGAAAACAAGTTATGGATTATAATTGCTTAAATGGAGGTACTTACATAGGAATATTTAAGCAGTAGGAATGATAGGCCTAAATGGCACTTGTTGCATTGTTTCTAAAAACTGCACTTTCTGCTGTGGATCAGACTTACAATCAAAGCTCTGATTTAAATTCTTCTTAGTAAATTTACGTGATAACTTTTCCTTTCTGTGCCCTCTAAATTACTTTGTCTCTTCTAGATAAATTGATCTCATCAAGAGTGAAAAGGACATCTTTTGCAAAGCATCAAATCTTTCTTGCTAGAATCTAGATTTATTAACTTCACGTTATGAAGTTAATAAATGTTGTCCCTCTCTCCCTTCTGAGACCTTTGAACATAGAATCGGCTGACTGCTTAGAGGTTTAGGACATTTATGTGTAATGAGGAGTCTTTAAAAATGAATTGCATCCTTAACTTAGGGGCTGACACCCCATGTTTGGAAAAGGAGCCTTTTGAAGGTGGGGGTTGTTGTTGTTGTTGCTCTTTTTTATTATTTGAAGAAATCCATTTGGGACTTCCAAATCTGTTCTCTTAGACATTCAGCATGTAGTAAGACATTCAGTTCCTTTCTTCAGGCTCCAAATGGAGATTTAATGAAATGAGTAGCTTTAAAGTACCAGTCTAAACATAATTATAGCAGGAAGTGTTAATGAGATTGTAACCTTGAGTTCTACAGTAACAGTAGAGATAGTATTGCTCAGGAAAACCTCCTAGCAAATTTAAAAGGACAAACAGTAATCTAGCAGCCCAGAACTCATGTGTGGTGCAGGTACATACAAGATAAATAGCAGAATGGCAGAAGCACTGATATACACATTTCAGAAGCAATATCATCTCTGTGCTCCTGAAGATGCCTCGGGAAAAACGGGAGATGTTCTTTTTAAGTGCTAAAGATGTGTGCTGATGACAGCTATCATTCCAGAAAAAGACAAGTTTTCAATTATGAACTATAGTGATTTGACTTATAGAAAACTATCCGGTATACATGCAAGCTACTCTCAAGCATAGCTGATTTTTATTTAGACCATTTAGGATACACTACAAATATCTGGATCTAAGAATGAGATGTATTCAGAGTCACAAATGTCTAGACAAAAAACCCTAATACAATCTACTTTTTGAAAGGATTTTATGAAAATATTGAAGTTTTACTTGTCAAAGAGGTACAATTTCAACCAAAGCAACATTTGAAATCCTTTGATATGCATGAATAACATATTTTTTCCTCTGTGACTATTCTTCTGAAGGAACCCAACTAAAGTACTTGTGATTTTGCCTAAAATCTGTAGTTAGTACTAATTTAGGTAAAAGTATGAGAAAACGAATATTTTATCCAGCTGTGTGTGGTGATGAATTGATAGGAATATATAGCCATTTGTTGTTCTTATATATCAGTTCATAGCTGTAGTAATCCTGAATCATTTCAGTCATCTTTGTGAACTGGGCAATATTAACATCCCATTCTGTCAATGGAGATGGAGAGACAGAGAGCAGGAAAGCTGTATTTTTCACTTTGGGTTTGTTTTTTTTTTTTTCCTGGGAATTTTTTTCATTTGTAGTGGCTTAATCTCCTCTCTCTCCCCACCTATGCAGATAAACTTCTTAGAAAACTTTGGAAGTACTTTAATTTTAAAGTACAGTTATCTTCTAGGACCCACGTGGTCATAGTTTTGAACTTAGGCTCTCTCTCTGTTTAGGGTTACACCTAGAGATAAGGAAAAACAAGTGTGCTGAAAGACACACTGTGCTCCCAGATGTTTTCCGTAATTTCAGCCCAAGGGAAGACACACACTGCTGCAATTGAAGGAGTGTCTGCTCTATTTTTGCATTTGTCCAATTGCGTCTGTGGCAAATTCAATCACTCTGTCCACTGAAATACCCTGAAAGATAAAGCAGTATGTGTAGGGCTTTGCTGTGAGGATGTCTGTATGAAGATTTACCCGATTCAGGCTCCTGTTTCAGGTTACTCAAGTTGTAAAGCCTGAACTTAAATGACTTGCCTGATGTTACCTAACACTCCTGTTGTGGAGCAAATAATTTAAATTGATATCTCCAAAGTTAGTATCCTCCCATTCACTGTCGATACGCTGATTAGAAGCTGTCTGAGGCAGTAGGTTAGTGCTTTAACTCTTCCTGAACTCAACAGGAGCTGTTCTGAGTGTGACAGCTTCCAGCATGGTGCCTCTTACCAGGCAATTTGCAGTTGAGTTGTAGTGCAGACGAGCAACACGAGAGCTGCAGCTGCGCAACTTCCAGTGAGCTCCGCGCCAAGTGCTGCCAGGCTTTTACCTCTCCAGCTCTGAGGTCTTATGGGCTGAAGGCAGTAACTGAGGAGGTATTTTTTTCCTCTTGTTGGTTCTCCATATCCTTTTCTACATATGCAAAAGTACCAATTTATGTGGAAAAAATACTCCTTACCTTGGAAGAAGGTAACTCTCCTATGAGAGATTCTCTCTCTTTCATTTTGTTCTTTGAATCCAATTTCTGATAACATTGTCTTATCTTTATAGGAAGAGAACTCATAATCTTACCACAGAGCCTGTGCCCGGTTCAAACCTATCCGTTTTGTACAGGTGCTTTTTTTCATTTCTGATGTTATTGTTAAGACTCTTTTATAAAGCAAGCTATAGAACAATAGCAGGCTATTTCACAATAGTTATTCCTAATCTTCTCTGTAAAATTCACTGTGTGCATGTGTATCTTCTGGTAATTCAAACTTGCTTTCCTCTTCCAACTACCTGCTTTTTAAATTATCATAATCTTGATGAAAATCTACCTGGTTATCAGTTGAGACAAACAGGTTTATTAAGGTTTGTTACTCTCTTTGTCTGCCACAACTCATATTTAGTAATGTGTTCTACTTCTACCTCATTTACATTTGACTCATTGATCAAAAAATCCTTTTGAATCATTCATCTTTTTCTTCTAGTTTTCAGATCTTGTTGCTGAAATAATTGAATACTTCATTTTACATTACAATATTTGTAACCAGAATATCTCATGCTCTAATGTAGTCATGGGGAATACCTCAGAATTCTCTTCTAAGCCAATTAATATTTGCTAAGTAATAAATATGTCTGTCAGTGTTGTTGCAAATGAATCTTCCCTCCTCTGAAAGGTTCCAGGACTCCACTATTGAGCTTTCTACTTACTTTTAAGTGTGAAGAAAACTTCTATGCCTTTTAAGATGCAAGAGTTTTAGATCTGTGGCTTCCCAATCCCCATAAAGTGTCTTTGAGAGGCAACTGCTGTGTAATATCTGAAATACCTATAATCATCTGCAACATCTATACTTTATACAGATATGCTGACCAAAGAAAAGCCAGAAAGGGATCTCACCTGGACGAACTAGAGATATGTAGCAACCCTTCTGTAGGCATTTTAAACTATGCCTTTCCATTCCTCGTTCCCAGAGGAGCCTGCTTTTGTCTGCGTATACTTATGTATGTATATATTGGTAAAATTGGCAGAAAGTGTTAGTTTGTGTACATGTGTTTATACAGGTAGGTACAAGTCATCTTCTATACTACAGTACAGAAAAGGAGGGTAAACCAACCTACCCTGAAGGCTGTTTCATTAAAGAGTTTGGGGGGGGTTTATGTGGGTTATGCCCTGGAGCCATCAGATCACAAAGCGTTATTTCCTTGCTGTTATCCCAGTGATAGTTTCAACAAGAAACTTATGGGTCTGATGTCAATGTAAGTCTGGGGCTATTCTGTAACTTCACTGGTTCAAAATCGTTTTTCTTAGCTCCAGTCTCACAGCTCTGTTAAGGTACAGGTATATGTAAGAAATGCACACAAGCATTCAGGGTTCTTGTAAAATGGTCAGCTTTTCTGAAGAGTGCAGGCTGGATGCCCTGGCATAGCACAATTCCTACTTCCTACTCTTGGAGCTGAAGTCTGAGGACTGATACTGCTGCCTTTGGTTGTGAGCATTGTATGCAGTAAGAGGCAAGAGAGCATACAGTGACTAGGAGCCTGCTGGCCCTCCTTTTGTGTTGTGTCTCCATCCTCTGCCTCTACTCCCAGAGAGCCAAGCGTGGCCTTGGGGTCTCAGTACTAATTGTTCCCCTTCCCTGTACATGCCCTGACTAGATATTTGCCTAATTATGCATGTGTTAGGCTAACAAAAACCTCTGTCATACCTGCTGGCATCATGAGGGACCTGGACAAACAGACCTCTGCTTCACATCTTGTGGTAATACGCAATTTCTACTCGCCATTTTAGTTATATGCAGGCTTCAGCTGACTCCATAGTGCTCATATGCATGCTATTAAGACATTAGGCATGGTGGTTTGTGTTTCTTTTCATGCATTGTCAAATGATGTAAATTTGTGTGGCTAACAAAACACCAATAGATCAGGATGTCTTACCCTAAAAAAGCCTCAGATTAGGTGTTCAAATGTGACATAGAGTTTTCCAGGGCTTAAAAAAGAATCGCTGTAAATTAATGAGGCTAGTTTAATACAAAAGCAGTTGTGTGGATATATACCATACTTTATAAGACACAATGATGGTGGAATGGGAGAAATTGTGGTTGCTTTCTATAAATGGACCAAATGGAAGGTAGAAATGTTATTTGAGTTAAAGGGCAGCATTGACACCAGAACTGGAATAAACTTCCCATGAATAAATTTAATTTGGTGATGAGAAGGTTGCTAAACACTAGAGTGGTGAGGTTCTGGAGCAATGTTCAATTAGAGTACTGGGAACAAAAGACCAAATTACTTCTAAGATGGAACTTGCTCATTTATGAAGAGATTATATTATGTGGTTGCCTGTGATGGCAAGGAATTGCATTTGATGACTCAGGAGGTCCCTTCCCGTCTTACTTCCTATGAATGTACAATTATGAAAGTAAATAAAGCTTCTAGTGTGCTTCACCGGGTGCAAAATAATTTCTGTAGTAACCCTAGGAACCTAGCTAGAAATAATTAGTAGAATTACCAGTTATAATCTGAAGACACAGAAAGGTGAAGTGGATGAAGGAACAATGTGGAGAATTTTTCACTCTCTGTATTTGGGTGGCAAAATTGTGTATGATGCCCTTCTTTGAAAGGGTAACTGCTATTAAAGCAATTTGCATTATGTCCTTCGCTTGCATTTACAACAGAACTTATTGTATAGAACCATATATTGCCTTTTCTGTTGTACTGTATCCGTGTGCATTTTTAGCTATCCATCCCATGCTCCTATGCTGGGTATTTAAATGACTGACAGTAGAAATTGCTGGTATTTACTGAATATCTAGAATTAGCTTCTCCAAGATTTCCTCTCTTCTAGGAAAGCATGCACTCCTTGCTGTTGCAGTAGTCAGTGGTTCCCGAGTGACCTTCTGATCTTCAGTTCAAGTCAGATGGCTGTCTGACTTGTGCTTCTGCTGATAGAATATATATCATCCTGAGGTTACTGAGGCTTCCACCTGTATTTCTGAGCAGATCAGACCAAAGAAAACAACACTGCTGCAAATCCAAATATGCTGTGTAAAGCATCATCAAAATATTAACAATAAATCACAGGACTTTATGCTGTGCTACAAATCCTGTGATTCAATGTGTCGAAAAGGAACTATTAGGCTTCTAACTTGGGATAAAATAATCACAGGAAAATAGGTGGATCTGTCAAGTTGTTAAAAGATAATGCTGAAATGTGCAGCAATCTGCTCAGCAATAAGGCTGTCAAAGATGGTAAATATTAGTCTAGAAAATGGGAAAATAGACAATTTTTTTTACATTAGCGCTTGTGAAAATAACTTGTATTTGACTTTGCATTTTAATATGTGCATCTTTAACACATGCTGGAAGGTTAGAGCCAAAAAGAAAAAAATATGCAGAAGAAGCTATTATGTTAAAAAAAACAAAACGCAAAGAAAAAAAAAACAACCTACAACCCTAAAACCCTGTTGTATGACCTTGTAGAACAGAAGTACAAATGAATGGTTTGTATTTAAAAAAAAATTACTTACACAAATCCAGTTTTAGTTTAAACAAATCTTTAAGGTTCACTTACAGAACAAAATCCTAACAGCTCTGGAGACCTGACAAGAAGGAACAAAAAGTTTCTTCCTGCAAAATTACAAAGTCGCCTTTTCCATTGTAAGTTGCTGTAAATCTCCCCAGTGCACTTAGTGACCTAAAAGATGGTTAAAATACACTGACTTGCAATGGCATAAGAATCACTGGTCACAACAGATTTCAGCAACTCCATATTCAAACTATGTACAAAGTGCAAACACAAAACCTGCATTTTCAGTTTTCTAGTATCATGAGGGAATCCACTTGAAAAACGATGTCACTGCTTCTGGGATTGCTGATAGTTGGTCAGTCTCACAAACGCAAAGGAACAGTAATGGGGCAGCATCACTATTACTTAGTGCCTGCTAGAAGACTCTGAAGAATTTTGCAAATGCTGTGGAGTGCAAGAAAGTGTTTTCAATCTACTGCAGATGTTCACATTACTCGCTATGTTAGGCATATGGCTCAGATAGGAAGAAATACATTGTCCTCTTTAACTTCTCGAAGATCATTAAAAAGTGATGCACTAAGCTCTGCTGTGCTTTACTGTCATTGTTCAGTGCAGAAGAAATGCAAGCCTGTAACATATGATGTAGATGTATCTGGTTGTGCTTCCTGGAGTTAAGGTTACCTTGTATGCCCATTTTGTAAGATTTGTTTCTGCTGAGTTGAGCTTTGTCAAGCTGAAGTATGCTTGGCTGCTGCTACGGGATGAATTTGAGACTCTGTCAGCAGAAATAATTGAGCTTTTTCTTGGAAGGAGAATACATTCTTAATTGTTGGCTAAAAACCTCTCGCACTGTCATATTTCAGTCCAGACGTTCTGTTGCTGGGTGTGAGTTGTCTTTGTTCTTCTCGTAAGAATCCAGTTAATCTAGTCATGTTACTGACTTTGATGTTATTTGCGTGTGCTTCGTTAGAGGCTGCGTGGGCTTCTAAGTGAGAAGATACTACTTTTCCTGGACCTGCCCTAGCTCAGGGATACGTTCAGACCAGTGGCTGCTGGGTGGTACTGGTAAGGCATCCTGACTTAGAGTGGGCAAGTGGATGCTCCACTGCTATAGTGCTTCTGCTGTGGCACTAAGGCAGGGGAAGCCCCCAAAGACTAAATGCAGCAGGGACTGGAGCTCAAGGAAGATGACTGGGCAAAGGATACTGGAAGATGAAATAAGGAGTAGTGACATGAGGAGAGGAGTGACATGGAATTGCTGGAGGAAGGCTGTAGGCAAGGGAGTGCATATGAATCTAATCAAGCAAGTTCCATAAGGGCTGGTGTGGGCAGTGGGTGCTTGGGATAGCAGTGACTGAGGTCAGAGGAGTATTTAGGACTGCTGTGAGAGTTGTCGGTGTGATGATGTTCCTAGGGTAGAAAAAAAAGAATGTGTTCATATAATTATGCATGCACAGTGTTGTAGTGCATCTGTTCCAAGAAGCACAATTAAGCTTAACTGGACTTGACTTTGCAACCTGAATGATCTTTTACAACAGTGTTTTGCATGCAAGAGAGATATGTAAGTTTTGTTTCAGCTGTATTTCTGGGTGGTTCAGTGCAGACAGTTTAACCAGTGCTCTTTCATCTCCCTTATCCTGGGATTCACTGCTCGCCTCCAGTGAGCCCCCAGTCAGTGCAGTTTGTCCTTCTGCCTCCTACCAGCAGCCACGTGATCCAAGCTATGCATCTCTGTTGTAATTATGTTGTGTGGAAGACGTGACTGTGATACTGGCTCCTGAATTTCTTTCTGTGTATTTGTGGCAAACAGCTCTGCTGATGTATGGCATTCTTAGTCTGTAGCAGATGTTCACCTATGTACATTCTACATATGCTGCTGACAGCTTCACAACTGAGATCGTCTAAAGATAATTAAATAGTAAGTCTTGAATAGGCTCTAATATCCTATCAGTAATTGAACTAACATAATATATTTGCCTATGTTTGCCGCTTTGTGCTAAGCCATATGCATTTCATTATTTTGATCCTTTTCATGGAGATTTTCTCATATAACACAGCTTCATGTGTAAGCAGTTGCATTAACAGCCCTACATGCTTTTCATCTGTCTTTGTGTGAGAACAAGCTACATGAAACAAATGCATCTCTGCTCTTAAAATGAGAGAGCAATTGCAGAGACACTGCAGTCACCTATCAGAAAGAATCTGTCCAGTATATTCTTCATAATTCCTTTAAGCTTTATTGACTGGTACTTACTCCGCCCTCCCCCACTCACCCCCATTACCCAGTATGCTTTCTATCCCTGGCTCCTTTTCCTTATGCTTTGCACTCTGTATGGGGCTTTATTTATTGTTACAGGATTGGATGATCCTGCATGGTTTCCTGAAACTGTTCTACACAAACACTTTGGCTTTGGTTTTGCCAGAACTATACAAACTTCGCACATGGATCAGTTTTAGGGGCCCACTTAACCGATTCTGAAGATTGCCTTGCTGGGAAGAAGGGAAAGGCAATGCTGGCCTTTGAAATTTGGAGCTCTGTCTCTTGGTCTGGTAAAGGTGAAGGACTGTACTTCTGGATTTGCCTGGATGGTAGTTAGCATGGAACTAAGGGCAGTGAGAACACCAGGAGCACCAGCACCATCTGTTATGTAGCCACTGTTGGGAAGATGGACCCTACGAGTACCTCGGGCCTCCCAGGGACCATCTCGGCATACTCTCTAGCACTAAAAAGCAAGATGTGAAGTGCTGTGTTTAATTTATACAGCAAACCAGTAACTAAGTTGGGAGAGTAATTTTCATTTGCTTGCTCCAGCACCATGGTCCTGCATTAAGGCTGTGGTTGTCTTATGCTAACTGCCTCTCAAACATGAAGCGAGTCGCTGTTTAAATGTCACTTTCTCCACGCTCAGGAGTGTTGCATCCCCCTGAGCAAGAAATCTATCAAAGGAGGCAGGAGACCTGCATGGTTGAACAAGGAGCTTCTAGCGGAGGTCAGGTGGAAGAGAAAGGTCTATGGAATGTGGAAAGAGGGGCAGGCCACTTAGGAAGAATACAGGAATGTGGTCAGAGTGTGCAGGGATGTGACGAGGAAGGCCAAGGCCCACCTGGAATTGAAGCTGGCAAGGGATGTCAAAAACAACAAGAAGGGCTTCTTCAACTACATCAGTAGCAAAAGGAAGGCTAGGGACAATGTGG
>Ga0065711_1027803_pt1 | contig 45842 bp, 23 predicted proteins | sample Hoacrofraction12_FD_59098 | JGI IMG/M metagenome (GOLD analysis project Ga0065711, IMG submission 59098) | Hoatzin crop microbial communities from Cojedes, Venezuela - Epithelial fraction 12 v2 (version 2) | ecosystem: Host-associated > Birds > Digestive system > Esophagus > Crop | place... | reverse complement strand
GACCAACACCTGCCTCACTACAACCTCCTTTCAGGTAGTTGTAGAGAGCAACAAGGTCCCCCCTCAGCCTCCTCTTCTCCAGACTAAACAGCCCCAGCTCCCTCAGCTGCCCCTCATAAGACTTGTTCTCTAGACCCCTCACCAGCCTCATTGCCCTTCTCTGGACACGCTCTAGGCGCTCAATGTCCTTCTTGTAGTGAGGGGCCCAAAACTGAACACAGTACTCCAGGTGTGGCCTCACCAGTGCCCAGTACAGGGGCACAGTCAGAAGCAGGCAGATCTACAGCTGAAGAAGGGCAAGGCAGAGGAGTTTTCTGTCTTCACCTGCACACATGTGAATGGATCACCCAGGGCTGTGGTGAGGTTTCATTCTTTGGTGCAAAGTGGTCTTAGCTTGATGAAGCTTCCAGGAGTATGAAATATGACTGACTAAAGTATTGTGCTGACACACCTCAAGGATACATGGATCAAGAGTGACTGCAGGTTGGAAAAAAATGCTGTACAATGAGATATTTAAATAATAAATCGATTTAATTTATCTGAGAGAACTGGTCATGACAAAATATCTTGATTAAGGTCTAGGAATATCTACACGGGAGATTTCTGAGGGTAGACTGAAAGGCAAAACAACACAGTCAAATGCCTGGATGCAGAATATAGCTCTGCTTAACCTTGAAAAAGGACACTTTTTACCTGTGAAGGCTTGCAACAAAACACCTTGGGATCCAGATTTTCTTTCACTCAATATCTTTAAGTCAGTTCTGAGTGGCATTTGAAAGCCCAGCACCAGCATGGGATAGTGCTGCGGGATGTGGCATATGTGCCCTTGAATGAGGTGCTTGTAATTTTCCCTTATGGACTGCAGACCTGTGAGTTTCTGAAAAGAGCAAGGGATTGCCTAAACTGTCTGTGCTAATACATGATCGTAGCCTGAGTTCCTCAGGAAGATAAATACCCCAGGTGGTAGGTGGGCATCATGAGATGGGAATCAGCACGCACCACATGAAGATTAGCTTGTGAAACCAAATGACCAGCCCACACACCAGTGTAGGTGTACCCGTTACCATCAGTGTTTTCTCTGTCATCTCTATATGATATAAATGATATCATATGCTGATAGATGCTCCTTGTCTCCTTGTAATCCTGACTTTTTTTGTCTTTTTCCAAAATAAACACCAGAAACCAGCAACCCCTTGAGCTTCATGGTTTAGTGGTGGACTTGGCAGTATTAGATTTATGGTTAGACTCAATGATCTTAAAGGTCGTTTCCAAACTAAATGATTCTATGATTTTGTGATTCATTTTCAACAGTTTGCATTTATTCTGCTACAAATGTTCACTCCCACCAGCAAGGATAACCACCCCAGCACTGCCTCTATCCACATCTCCTTTTCTCTGCCGGGACTTTGCTATAGCTGCTTTCCCCATTCTTTTGGCTCTATCTTTTTCCTAAAATCTTTTTTAGAGATGAAAATATCTCTCTTTCCTGTATATAGTGAACTGTGTGCCTACAAACAGTAGAAGTTTAGGCAACTATGCATGGATCTTGCAAAATGGTGAGTCTCCCAGTGGAGAGGATTTGGGAAATATATGGAAAGGAGCAGATGGGAGCAGGGATGCTATGGTAAAGCAGGGCATGATAAGGAGCAAGGGTTTAATATATGGACTCATCTTTTAAATACTGTTCATTTAGCAGGCATGAATAATCCTTGATGAGGAAGTGGGTTCCCCATTGGGATGGGTGAGTCAGGATCTGAGGGTGTGCAGGTGATTGGTTGTTAAATTTTGTGCATGATCAGCACCTTAAATCACACCCTTCACATCATCTCCCAGCACACACTGCTGTGAGAGACTGAAAGAGTTAGTGTGTGTTAATGTCTCAAGCACTGTGGTAAAGCAGCTGCCTCAGCCGCGGGGCAGCCCTTTAAATAGTTGCCCCCAAGCTTGCTGAGCATCCTTCCCACAGCCCTCCAGCTCAATCCACAGTGGTGGGGCAGGACTCCGTCCACCTGCAGTTGGGGTCTGCCCAGCATCAGCAGGCTGCAAGTGAGGAGGTGGGTAACGCACGACACGGAGGGCATATCGGAGGATGCGCTGTTCTGTGTTCTGATCTGTCTGACCAAATATGGCCAGAGGTCACACAGAGTTCATTTAAGGAAGGGGCTTAAGATCACTTAAAAGAGACCCCTCGCGACCACCCCCCCACCAGCGCCTGTGCAGAAGATCATGAACCTTCTAGAAGAAACACCATACAAATCCTCAGGAGGTGTGACTGAGGGTGGTGACTGGACTATAAAAGATACACCTGCAAAGGGCCGGGTGCGTGCCCGTCACCAGAGCATTGACATGCCTGTCACCGTCATCACGGCATCCTAGACTGTGACACCTTTTTTCCGCTCTCTTTCCTCTCTTTTCTTCTCTTTCCTTTCCTCTCCCTCTCATAGATATTTCTGATAAGAACCCACGTTGCCAATATTTTCTACATTTTCTAAGTTAGCTCTGTTGTAAATAAAACACTTAACTGATCTTTTGGTGTCATTTCACCTTAGTTTGGCCTGAGAGAATTCACAGAACCTTAGTCGCTCCCCCCCACATATGCGAGACATGACAACTGCTGCACCACTTGCTTAGCATGAGCCTCCTGCTCAGCTATCTGTTCCTTCTGTCCCAGGAAATTTGTTTCTTCCCTCATCTTCCTGACTCATTGCTGCCACATTGGCTGCAAAGGGTTTCGAAGTCAGAAGATTGCACTCATTGCATGTACTTTTAGAGTGGCCCCAAAGTCTCATATTGGACAGTCATGCTTCCTTTTTCTCTTTAGTTCACTATGTAGGAGATGCTTGGCCATCAGACAATTGTTTCTATCTCTCTCTAGGTTGTCCAGTTTAGCAACAATACTGTTTCGTGTTGCAGAGTCAGCATCAGGAAGGAAACAGTCCTCTACTGAATAACATTTTCAGAATAGCGTTTAACTTGCAAGAAGCTCAAGGCCACTGCAAGTTTCTGTACCAACCCCTACTCAAAGCTGGGACATCCCACTTCAGTGTTAGATCAGGGTGCTCAGGACCGTGTCCAGCAGTTTTTAACTAACTCTAAGAATGGAGACTCCACAGCCCCTCTGAGCAGTCTGCCTCCATGCTGGACCAACTTCTCTGTGAAAATTTTGTTTGCAAATGTCTAACCGCGAGCTGTGCTGTTGCAACTTCTGTCCTCTGTGCCTTGCCCTTTCACTGCCTGTATGTCCCCTTCGAGTCTTTGTATGCAGCTCTTGACTTGGTGTTGCCAGAGATGCTCTCTGTGTCCTTGGAACGGTCTTCCATTGGATCCATTCTAACAAGAGGTTTGGATTTCTGCTTGACCACTAATAACAACTCAGTACAAAAGATTTGGCCTTTCTACATCTCATTTCAAGGACTTTCTCCAAGTACTGTCTGTTTCTGTGAATACTGCTGTAGTTCTTTCTTTGTTCCTGTTTCATTTGTGCATCTTTCTGTTTGACATTAATGGTAGCTGGAACTGTGGAGTTTGGCATTTTTTCATTATTTTTATTGTGAGCTGACATCAGTCTTCACATTGACTGAAATGTTTCTCAGCGGCATTTATTCATGTGCTGATGCCCTGTATAAATTTTCAATACCACAGTTGGAAAATGTACAAATCTTTTTCTTTCCTCCTCTTTCTTCTGACAAAGAGCATAAGAAAGTACGTTCTAGAAAGGGACATTTTTTGTCTTAGCATCATTTTACTGAATTATAATTTTTAAAGTTAATTTTAACATTTTTCCAAGAGGGTTGATTCAAAAACAGAAGAAAAAGTTGACTGATGACTTCATACCTAACCAGAAAACAAAAACATGTTCTCCTGCCTAGAAATTATTTCTTCTGCTTTCTGTCTGCTGGGAAACCCTTCAGATATATCACCTTTACTGAACTGTGGTGTTCATCCCATATTATAAACTTAATGTATACATATAAATCTTATTTTCCTAATGGACATTACAGTAAATGGGTCTGAGGAAGTATTGTTGAAATATTTATCTTCTTTCAGCTGTAGACTTAGTCAGAAGGAAGTTAGGATATTTGGCATATTATACACAGAGAAGCTTTAGATTTACAAATCTTCATCTGTCTTTTCTTCAAAGCCAAGCTCATAAGTGAAGCAACTGTTCCCAAACTGTCACTGTAATGTCACTCACTTCCATGAAGTCATCACATCACTTCTGTCACTATAACAACCTAACATTGTCTGTTGCTAATGTCACATAAACATTGAATTACCATCATTTTGAAAATAACTCTGAAGTGATGACTTTAAATGCAGCCTTTCTGCAATACATTTTGCAGGAAATCACCATTTCAACAAGAAAACTTTTGAAAATGAATCAGTTGCATTAAATATTAATTGCACTGCAGTTGGTAATTAGTCATAAGGAAAGAATATTTTTCAGTATTAAAAGACGTTCTGTCCTCCCTTTTTCCCTTATTCTTTTCTGTATAGTATGAACTGTTGAAAAATTTTATATGGAGCTAACACATTGGATAAATAGTATAGAAAAAAATGAATGCAAATTAAGATGGACAAATGTAAAACTGTATACCTAAGTAGGAGTCATCTACTACAGAAATGATGAATGAAGGATGAGTGGCTCTGCAGCCTTACCGCAAAAAATCAGGAAGGAATGCACCCACATTCTCAGATTCCTGGAGATAAAATAAATATCATATTTAGGAATACTGTCTGCAATACACATGAAGGAATCCTTGTGCTTTAATTGTGCCCACTCATCAGGCCTAAGCTGGAGGCAGCTTTTGGTACGGGACTTCATGATGGATATTGTTCAGTTGGGAATAATCCTGGGGTCAACAGTCTAACCAGTCTGAGGTTTACAAGTTAGTCTGAGGTTAGCTGTCATGGAGGACTGAAGATACTATATTGCCTCAGAAGAGCAGGCTGGGTGGTGAGAAGATCACAACCTTCAACGGGGGGTGAATCAAGGTACCTTGGAACAGAGAAGCTATTCAAGCTGCTGCAACAGTGGAAGAAACCCCAAAGGATGGGAGAAAGCCTTAGGGTTTGGTGCAGGAGAGCAAAGATGGAAAAACTAGGTATAGGGAGGGAAATTAATGACAGAGGGGCAAGCTGGGCTTTGATGGAAGGAACTCTGACAGGAAATGTCAGAGTCTAGAGCTGATGTGGGGCTTGAAATAAGGCAAGAGAGCTGAGAGCGTGTGTGGACAGCAGGAGAGCTGTGAATAGGAAAGGCAGCCAATGAGCAACCAGCACAGCAGGTCCACAACGTGGCCGTTCAATTTTCCATTTTCATCAGTCCCTTTCCTCCTCCCTAGCTATAGCCCATCTATGCCTGACAGAGCAGGATGCTATTCTAGAGTCTCACAGACTGGGAAAAGGGCCAGGGTAGTCCAGCAGGGAAGGGGAGGATGAGGAAGGGGGCCAGAAGAAGGAGCTGGAGCAAAGCATCAAAGAAGATGTCTTTCTGCTCCTCTGGTTTGCTGATCCAGAAATGGTCAGATAAACACCACAACAAGTGACTTGTTTGTGGATTGTGTGATCATCACGGCGACTTGTACAGAGATCAGATAATGTGACTCTGGTTTGGGTGGACTTCACCTTCACTGTGCTGTCTGGACTCTGTTGCCTTGTGGGAATGTTAAATGTCCAGAGACCTTTTTTCAGGTTGACCACAAATCGCTAATGCTGTTACAACCACACAGTCCCAAAGAGCTTCAGTGGTCTTCAGAAGATGACAGAGTGACAACAATACTGAGTGAAAGTGTCAGCCCATTTCCTCTTTGGGCCAGGACTCCTATGATTTGTCTGTGGAAACATGCCACAGAATTTGCCAAAAGTAGAAGGAAAAGGTTAATGCTTGTCAGTTTTTTTTCCCAGGTTAATTTCATGTCACAGTGACTCCTGGTTTTCAAGTCCTATCAGGGGATGTGATGATCAGGTAGCCAGGTCTGCATGGAGGCGGATGTAGGTAAGCATGATGGACCAAATCCTATCAGCTCTACATGCTAATGGCTCAGATGTCTTACAGTCTGCTTTCAGGCTTTGAATGTCCCCTGTGACTAAATGAAAAGGGAGGAGAAGGAAGCAGCAGCATTTCCGCATCAGCTCCTGTCTTATGATCACTGAGAAATCTGTTTGAAAGCCGTGACCTTAACTGCACCCTCTCTCCCGAGCCTGATTCTGATGCGGAGTCAGAGGAGGTGGGCTAGAAGTTGTGCCCACATGTTTGAGAAAGAAACCACCCCTTCTGCTCAGGAACTCCATGAGAATTTCAGACTCAACTGCATCATGCTTGCCACTTCAAAGCCTTCAGCAACTGATCACACACTTGGAAGATTCCAAACCTAACTTGATCTGACATGGTTATCAGTGTAACTCAACCTGTCTGACAGCCTCCTTCCTGAGGGTTGCTACAGCTCGCTTGTACTTAGAAATGTCTCTAGAGAAACCGCAGGCATTCCTTCTTAATATTATTTAGAGCGATAATTGCTTGGTTTAAAATAAGCTTTTTTGTAAATTTTCTTTGTGAATGATGCAATTCAATGTTTCATACAGTGATTTTTTTGTTGCTTTGTATAAGACTTAGTTTTAAATATTCCCTGTATTAAGAAATGAAGTGAACTCTTATACCTAGTCTCCATATAAATGATCTAATTTTCATGTATTTTCAATTTATTTGTTACCATCTTCAGTCTGATCCATAGAATAGTTCCTGTGATGAGGACTGAACCTGGCTTGCCCCTGGCTCGGGTTTCTTCTGTAGACATTCCACTTGGTGTGAAAAATGAAGTATTACTAGAGTAATGTGTACATGGAAATTTCTGTATTGACAATAGTTAACTTACTTAACCTGTAGGAGATACAGGTTCAAGTTCCTGCTGTAGTGAAAATGCACCTGGGTAATGCACAGAGAATTGCCTTGTACCTCCAGAGGTCCTCAAGATGGCTGTACTGACCTGCCTTCTGCACTCTTGATCCACAGCATGATGCCTGAGGTGTGCTGGAGGTACATATATCATCAGGCCTGAGCAGGCAGAGGTGTTCCCACCTCCTCTCATGTCCACTTTGAGTATTCAGATTTCTGGGCATCCATCTGCTGCTGTAACAAGGGTTCCCACCAGCTCACCAGTGTCTTATGTTAATTAAATGGTAATTTTAATGAAATGTGTACCAATCCACATAATCTTTTGGAGTTGAGGGAAAGCAGTCACCTCTAGGGCCTGGTGGTATCTAAATAGCAACTATGAGAACAGCAGGAAGCCCAGAGCACTGTTGTTGACACACAGAGTGGCAAACAAGCGACCTCCGGGCATCAGATACTGTGAAACTGAAGGGTGTAAACATACACTTTGGAGCTGATGGTAGCAGCTCTGTCCTTGTCTGATTGATGTTGCGATCAGAGCTAGTCTCACTCTATTTCACAGTGTGGTGGCTGGACTTAGGTCATCATAAGTAGGAGTCATCTGGCTGAGCGTAGACATCTGTAGTGTAAATGTCAACATTTGAATTAGTCACCTTTGGTTGTCTTCACCAACAAAATCCAGGAAAGACTGGTAGAGCATGACTATCTCACCCACAAAGAGTCATCTAAAATCAGTCAGATACTCTGCATCCTACAAGTTCCTAGAGAGTTACATTGCAGGGCTTAAAAGTTAGTGAGTGTCGCCCCAAATATCACCAGATGTTCTCTGAATGCCACTGTATTTTCTGCAGGATTTACAGCAGTAATTTCCTAATGTGACAGAGCTTTTAACAGACAGATTTTCAAAAGAATATTGATACTGTCCTTTAGCTAAAAAAGCATTTTTTTTCTTATAGCTGTTTTAGAATGAAGTGTTAGGGAAATTCTAGCAATTCGCAGTTTTGCAGGTAACCAGAATATAACAGTGTTCCTTTTACAAAACAGGCAATAAAATAATTTTTGCAGTTTTGCAGTCTGCTCACCAAAGCATGGAAACTCTCTCACATACCTTGGCATAGCAGAAGAAGGGAAGATACCATCTCTGTTCCATTGTTATGGACTTGATGAGTACCATCATGTGTAAAAAAGACTCTTTTAATGGCGTTACTGGATTTAAACTGCTGTGGTCTTGAGCCTTCCAAATTCTCAAAAACTTCAACACAATTAGACCAAAATAGGTTTAAAAATCTCACCAGATCAGATTGTCCCATCCACACTAGTGGTCGCATTTTTACATCAATTTTGCATCAGTTTAAACAGTATCAGGTATAAGGCTGCGTAGAATCAGGGCCTTAGTATTAGAATCCTTACAGGAATAGCTAAAATATACAATAACTTGAATAGTCATACAATTTTTTTTCAAAGTCTTAGGAAAATACATAATTCATCTTAAAGCACTTTAAAGTCCACTTCAACAGTTTAGCCTTGCTGAAGTTCTTTAGACCTATTAGAGATATATCACTTAAAAAAGACATTCATGGTATGGCCTTTATAATTTTTTAACGTTTGGCGCTAATGGCAGATGATGGATTGACAAGCTATGAGAGTGAATCCTCTTATTAGCCATCAGGAAAGGCTGACAGCAGTGCACCATGCTCTGATGTGTCACGACAGTGTGCCTCAGTCCAATCTAACAGATCGGTCCATATTCTTGGTTGCACAAATAATAATACACATTTGCATTTAAGGAAGCAGCTTGGAATATGTGTTGCTATATTTGAGTCCACTCCTAATGGAGACAAAAAACAAATCAGGAAAATTTTGGACTTAGGAAAATACTGAGGGTGGTCCGAACTTGGAAGAGGTTGCCCAGAGGGGTTATGCAATCTCAGCGTTGGAGATACTAAAATTTTGATAGGACTAACCTTGAGAAGCCTCTCAAACTTTGAAGTTGGATCTAACTTCAAAGCTGAACCTGCTTTAAATGGAGATTTGAAGCAGGTGACCTCCAGAGGCCCCTTCCAATCTAAGTCATTCTGATTCTTATTTACTAGTTTCAGCTTGCCTGACCTTATGTTCAATGCAATTGTTATGAAATCCACGAGTTATGTGGAATCTCTGACACTCCTCTCACTCAGAAAAGGAAGTGACTCTGAATTTCTATTTATAATTCCACCAGTGACTTCTCACCCTTACACATTTCAGATGAAGTTTAACTGCCTGTCACATGCCACTTACATGTTTTTGTTGTAACACTGTTAATGCACGTCTGCAACAAATCTCTGCAGCTCGTTGCAGGCTGTCCTGCTTTTCTTGCTTTTGACACTAGTGTAGTAGGTACATGCTGCCAGCTGAGAGCTTCAGGAGCTCCATTCTGCTGTAATTGGAGGAAGGTCTGCTTACAGTTTGAGCTGGCAGAAAATCACTGGAGTTTCTACACCAAATTAAAACATATTTGGTCTTTGTTCTGACACCCTATCAGGGCAAAAGCCAATACAGAATTACTAAGGAACAGAGGTGAACAGGTACCACTCTCCTCCTTCATCACACACAATGGTTGCAACCAGTTGTATAAAGCTGTACTCCTTTCCCCAGGCTCTGTTCTCAATTGTACTGAGGCAAATTCAACTCAGAATATGTGCATTCAGCTCCCAGGACAGTCTCTAGGTGAAATTCAGCAATAACAAGTGGTTATGTAAAACTATTTTTGCATGTGAGGTCCTCAGAAATCCCAGCAAGTCTGTACTGATTTTGAATTTAATTGGTGTTTAACAGAATACACCACCAGTGTGGGAGATTTGAATATGTAGAATGAAAAGCAGCTACTATAACAGTGACTATCAACAGGTCAGGCTTGTCCTACAGTATGATTCACACCAGCTCAGAGAACACTTATTTTTCAGACAAGTCTAATATTGTTCCAAGTATGAATGTTAATATTTGCATTTAATTACATCAAAGCTGAAATTATTTTAGAGGCAGGTAAATACATATAGCATTCAGTTCAAGATTAAGATAGCTAAATGTAGTTCTCTATAGGAAAACTATGTGTCTAAGGTCTTTTCATACTCCATGGTTATCTAGTCAACGGAGGCTTGAAAACAGCTGAGCTGAACAGACTGTAGGACACAGTTCAGTTACTCTGGGACCTGGTACTATTTGAGATGCCTTAGGCCACCTAAGACATCTGCTTGAGGCTCTTAGATCTGACCCGCGATCTCAGGAGACTCATGGTTTTCTGGACTTGCAATAGGAGGCCAGGTTGGATACTTAAAGGCATCTCAAGTAACCCTAAATGCCTAAGTTTATGCAGCAGAAATAAGCCTTCAGTTGATCAGAATCATTCTGATTAGACTCAATTCATTTGCCCACATATGGCTATTCTGTCCATTTTCTGATTCTCCGTGGTGACTGAGATACCTTTGGAACTAGCAAATAGGACTCAAAGTTGATAGGACACTTTCTGGACCTGTAGCTGGAGGCCAGGCAGCGTGGCCTGAGGCCATCCAAGTGGCACCAGTTCCTAAGTTAAGGAAAATGGTCCAGGTTCTGTTGTCTCTGTTCTTTTTGAGGGCAAAATCTTGGAAAAATGTGGATGATATTTGAGTTAATGCCTCAATATTAGTAGTCCCCTTTAATCAGTAGCCTCCTTGTTTATTTTTAATCCCTTTGAGCCAGTGATTGCCATGAAGCTGCTAGATGGAGGTGGCTGAAGAAAAAGCAAGTTGGGGGGACTGGAGCAGAGCTGAGATCGCTGTGCCAGGAGGGTGGGATGTAGCCCAGCAGCTGCTTCTCAGTGCCTTGGAGCAGCCCATCTAATGGCAGAGCTGCAGACCCTCTGGAGGGCTGGAGACCATGGCATTCCTGAACCTACACTGAGGAAGGGTTCTCCTCCTCTAGGTCATATTTCCTGCCCAAGGGAGGAGGGTGACTTCTGGTAATGATCTTCAAAAGGATGGGGGAAAGATACAGAGAGGAGTGAGAAAGGGATGTTTCAGGAGAAGGGAGAACAGCAAAAGAAAGTGTCTGAGGGACAGCTACGCTAGATATGTGAAGATAGTCATAGCAGTCATGTAGTGGTTACCCCCTTGGAATAAGACAACAGAGGGAGCAGACTGATACCCTGAGATTGCTTTCTCAACCACCTGAATTCTAGTCTCTTTGCTGTAGCTTTTTCGCCTCTAGTTTTCTTTTTTTCTTCTAATTTTATATCCATGGCATTTTATGACAGGCATTGGGCAAAGTCACAGTCTCCTCTTCACCTCATCTGACCAAGATTTCTTTGAGCAAAGTGTTCCCTTGCCAAGGACAAGACTTGGAAGTGGTGAGAGGATGGGATGATTCCCCGCCATGACTGCTGGCCGCTTGCCCTCGGTGGGTCACACCACTCCACAGCCATGCTGCTTGGCAGCTGCATTGTTCACACTGCTCAATTGTGGATCCTCTCGGTGGGGATCCTCAGTAGTTACTGACACTGGACAAGAGATCTCAAAGGACCTGTGGGTCTTGTTGCCAAGTGGAAGCCCAACTTAGGCACCTAAGAATGGGCTCCATGGAGTGACATTCCTAACTGCAACGATGGGCTGTTTCCTGAAGCTGAAAAATAAATGTAATGCATTAAAGACAGGGGAGCATGTAAGAGGAGTAACACTGGAAGACAGTAAAATATCCCAGGATAGCACTGGCACTGCTCATAGTCCTGGATGAGGAAAGGATGAAGACGAGCTCCTGGAAAAACAGACATACACAGTAGAACAAAGTAGACAGTATCCTTCACCCTCAGTCTCCCAATCTGTTCTAATATGTTACTTTATGAAAAATCAAGACAGACCTTTTTTTTCTTTTTTTTCTTCCTGAATATAAAACAACAACAAAACAGAATTTGGTTTTTAAATTCAGCTGCAAAAAACAGTCTGAGAGGAAGCTCAGAGCTTTACTCAAACAGGAGGAAAGCCAGACAGCTCATCATTCCAGCCACAGAAACACAAAACAGTTCGCAGTAAGTCATGAATGAGCTAAACATGCTAGCAAAACAAGGATATAAAGTTCACTCACAGCGATTCATTGTAGAGTTATGTATCTTTTTCTCTAAAAGCCCTGCACACCTTGTAGTCATTGTGCCTTAGGGGTGAGCACCATCTGATTTTCACCTTTGCCTGCCCTCTCAAGCTCTGTGTAAGAACTGATTGCCCTCAGCCTAGATCATAGTCAGTGGAAAGATACAGGCTCTTGCTGCTGTGATGCAGTGGTTTGATGTTTTAATGTCTATTTTAAGATGAAGTAATTTGGTCTCATTATTTCCCTCCAGTAACTATAAAGGAGTATTTGAGGTAAGAAATTCTTACCCATATTGTTGATACCTCAGCTGAAGCTAATGCCTACTTTGCTACTTCATAGATGTCTGCACCACATAGGATGATTACCATCTCAGTAGTGCTTTTTAGTTGTCCTTTGCTGCAGTTGTTGAGGGCTGGGCATCGTTTGGCAGTGTTAGGCTCCACCCTTTACTCATACTCCTCTTCATGAGGGTCTGGAGCCCTGGGGGAGGAGAGATTCACCAGCCACGGAGGCCCTGATGAAATTTAAGCCATCTGAACATGACCCCTCATGGGCCTGGCAAAATCACGAGGGCATTAGAAGCTATGATTAATCCAAGTTTCATCTGATCTGCTGTCTGGGCTCTGGCATGGAGCTGTTACGCTGGTGGTGATGCTTTGGATTTGGAGACCACTGCAGTGTCTAGCATGGCCAAGGAGAATGACCATCACAGAAGAAAAGACTTGCTACAACTTTGCACCCACAGACATGCCCACTCCTGTCAACATTTGGCTTTTATTCAAACGGTGCCTGCTAGCCTTTCCCTGGCGTGCCACTGAAAGGCTGGCTGATGAAAACCTAGGTTGCTGGGTACCAACGCACTCCATCTACCACACCAGTCCGAAAGATGGTCATTCTTACTTTCCTGCTCCCTAGTATCTCATCACTTGAACTACCCGGAGAACAAATCCTATCACTGAATGGTTCCCTAGCCTCTCAGAAAGGATTTTACTGACTAACACTAAAATACCCAGTGAATAATTGTGACTATACTTTGACAGCTTCCTGTCCCTCCTTTCTAAGGACTTAAAAGCACTTCACAAACTGTGCCTGATAAGGTCCTATAACTTCTGGTAAGAAATGAACCACCTTATTCTATTTTTCAGGTGATCAGAAAACAACTCATGCTCTGTTGATATTATAAGAACGTTTGTTGTTTTATTCTTTTTGGTGGGTACAAAAACCACAGTTTCTTACACAGAACAAGATTATAAATAATATCTGTAACATGAGTGACCCGTAGTCTCTTTTGATTCTACACTGCAGACTGATGACGTACTCTAAACATTTTATCATTTTGTTTCTCGTATTAGACAGATGCAAATCTGTGGAACACGGAATGATGGAACAGAATGAAGGTAACAGCAAACAAGAGGATGACCAACAACTTTTATAAAAAAAAGTCTCTGAATTTTATTACAGTGATGGCATTTTATATCAATTATTGCAATGAATTGTTCCCTAAGATGGTTAGAAAAAAGAATTGTGTTGTCCTCTACCGAATTTACATCAGTTAAAAAGCAAGCATGTTTCAATATTCCTCTTTTTTCAAAGAAAATGTAAATAATATCTTTATTTTTCACAGGATTTACATATTTATTATTTTCTTATCACAGTTTAGTGATTCATTTCTACAGCTCAACAGCTGAGTATTCTTCCATTGTATATATTGATGTTCTGGAGACACAGGTTAGCATGTTCATTGACTTCTATAGCTATTTTTCTCTCCTTGTCAAGACAAAGACCAAAATGTTGTCCTTTCTGAGCATGTTCTTCACAGTTTAATGCGCTAAATTGGCAAGTCTTATTAGTTTTAAGTCCACTCAAGTGAAATTTTGTTGCTGTTAATACACCCTTCCCAGCCCCCTCCCCCCAACAAAACTAAATTATGAATTTTCCTGATATAAAATCTGAGTTTGGGTTTCCGAGCTGAGCTCATGCACACATTGTTGCTGATGATGTCTGGCGCATTTGGACGTACTTCCCTTTCTCAGCCAAATTATTAGTTCATCAATGACACTCCCATGTCGTTACAGTCTGTGCTGTGTTCCCATCAGTCACCAACACAGTTTGATTAAGGCACTCAATTATTTTTTTGGTTTTTATGGTAGGTCCGATGCAATTACAGCCAATCCTGAACTTTGCCTAATTGCAGTTCCAGTATGCACGGCCTTTGGGCAGTCGGGAGTCAATACGCGGCCGTTTTCTCCCACGCTCCCTGTGATGGATAATCTGGCTTTGTTTCTTATGGCTTCAGAAAAGGTAAGCTAGATTTGAAAAGAAAGGAGAAAAGAGGAAAGTGTTACAATGTTTCTGTCCTTCAACAAACCAGCACACAGCAAACACCAAAATATTAAATTTTAGACATCTGCATTTTTTCATGTTAACATTAAATGTAATAGTAGTAATCATCATAAATATAATACATAGCATTTAAGTCTACTAGGGGAAAAAAGACTACCGAGGGTAAATTTCATTACAATAAATCATTATTGATTTAAATACAAAATCCAAATTTGATCAATAAATTAACAGAAGAGGCAATAACTTCATCTAAACTGCTTCAAACTACATTTATGTACAGTGAAATGAGAATCAAGACCTTTTATGAACCTGAAACCATTAGCCTCTAGGAATAAAATCATGCACAGAATGTTTATAGGCTTAGACCTTCAACTAGGAATGTTAAGATAAAATAGAACTACTGAAAATTGTTTATAAGTTGCAATAGCTGTATCAGCTATCTTTGTGATAATGCTATGGATCAAATCTAAAGAAATCATTACTTCTTTTCATAATGCACATATTTAGTATCAGTAAATCTGAGAACTGCCCTCAAATCTCTTTTCATATATATGTTCTCCTACAATTACAGAAGGTGGGAACTTTCAAAGGAAATGTAGTTTATTGAGAGAAAATGCAATTTTCTATAGTTTCCTACATTAGGTCTAAGTTTTTCAGAAGAAGGTTTAAATTTTTGTTACCTCAAAATCTTTATCTTCACGTAAATCAGAACAAAATATCTTGCCTAGACACTAATTCACTCAAGAAAAAAAATTTCGATTTCTTAAAAAAAAAAAAGATTTGTAGTTATGCCATCTAACTTCAGTCATCCAAAAATCAGTAACCTAATCTAAAAGAGCTCTCTCACATGATGATAGAAAAAGACAAGATGACTTGTTTAGACGAAATGATTTCCAGATGACTAAAGTTAGGACAGGTGTCTAAGGTCAACCAATGCAGCAAGGACACCTGGAACAACAGGCACCCAAACTACGCTACATTGAAACAGATTTCAAAGATACCATGTTCAGGTATTAATTAGCGGGGAAATCAGATTTCTTGTCAGCAGAAGCACAAGTCTGTGCAATTAACTCATGTAGCTGGTGTGCAGGGGTGCAATCTGAAATGCCAATTGGAAAGACAGAAGGGTGCATTCACATAGGAGCAAAGGGATGACAAACGTCATGAAATCATCTTATCTGACTTATTACTGATCTCTGCATTTAGAACTTTGTCCCTCTGAGCCCGGTTTCTCCTTCTGAGGTAGCAGTGAAATCCTGAGCTTGTGTTTGATATGCTGAAGTAAATTTTATATACGAGTGTGTGTGTGGATAGGGTTGAGGGAGATTCTTTAAAACTCCCAAATGTTTCCACTGCTTCTGGGTGTACGTCTACGAAAATGCACCAGTCTAATATTGCACTGCTGTCAGTAGCTCCTTCAAAAAAGAGTTCTCCAAAGTACAGCTTCTGTTGTGGCACTGCCAAAGCTTGGATATAAAAGCAACTTCCAAATCAACTACCCTAAAAATCTCAGCCCTCACAAGCAGCCAAATTCAGTAAAAGGCCTCAGCTTATGGAGGGCATTATGGCATTCCCCTTATGCTGAAAAACCTTGGCTTTGATAATCATCAAGTGCAATGTCCAGAGTTACCCTTTGCAAGGTTTCCCTGCTGCCACAGTACTCTGTGACAGGGACTGTTATCAAACATACCTTGGCCTAATTCAACAGCTAAGCTATAAAAAGAGAGAGGTAATGAGGGAGTGGGGACCTGGGCCCATACAGTACCAAAAACCTCAACCACTCCCAGCAGCAAATAAAAATCTACGCATTTGCAAAGCACAGACACAACACAACGTGGTGTAGCTCCACACGGTGCATGTCCAGAGTACCACTGCAAGTGGATGCAAGGACTGGTCACTGTCTGCAGAAATGCACAGAACACGTCTTGGTCAATGGCAAGAAAAAAAACAGGTGCTTTAGTGTTGGGGAGGGATGAGAGTCCAAATCAGATCAGAATGCAGACTTGGGTGGAAAAGGGGCAGCTTACTCCAGATGTACTCAATTTCCCAGAAAGTCATTGTTCTGTACCAGTGTCTCTCCATCACTTTGATCAGCTATCTGTTCATGGCCATTCAGGGTTTGCCACTGGGAAATCTGAGCGAGAACTCAGATTTATATGGCATATATGAGTTATGTGTAACTGTGGTTTTGTAGCTCAGTCTAGATAGCTTTCTGGCCATTGACAAAACACTCAGGACAGAGAGACAGTAAAAAGGGATCCACCGAAAAAAAACACCAAAACAAAGGAGAATAACAAACAGTTTCTCAGCAGCCTTCCACAGAATAACAGAAAAAGTTGCAATAAAACAACCCCTCTCTTCTCACGGCAGAGATTAACGACAGCTCAGCAACACACCACATTAATGACCCAGACAGTTAACAAAGCCAGGAGGAGCAGGTCAAACTTGTACTCGAGAAGGTGCCATAAAGCCAAGTAACCAGGTAAGCTTCTGTGTTATATTTTAAACTACGCTATAGGCAATAAGATAGGCTAATACTCTGCTTAACTGTGCTGTTGCAATTTCAGATTTATGGCCTGGCTGCAGCAACAGTTTCAGGAGAAGCTGGGATGAGAGGGAAAAGTGTTGGTATTTACTGTGAGTATTACTCAAATTGTGAAAGTCTCTGTGCGACAAGTGTATGCAGTTAATAGTGATAATGTATTTTCAAATTTGTCATTAGTATTGATTAAATTAGTTGTGGAATTAATCACGTGAAAACACTGACTGCCCTGTTCCTATTGGGAAATGGGAATTTAGGAAGCTGATATCCTCAGACTATATACTAAAAATGTCCTAGTCTGTGGGGGTTCTTTTGTTGTTGAGACTTCTCTAGTACCTGAGTCACATGGAGGTGTCTTTGGCACAAATATTGAAGATGAACTTTTAACAACTTTTTCTATCTTGAATATGAAATTGGAAGTATACAGGTCAAAGTAAGTGCATTTCACCTTTACTGAGCCATCCTGTAGCACTTCACCTTTTTTGTAATTAATGCCATAATTTTTTCATTGCTTTTTGTAGTTTTGTAATTAATTTCATTAACAGTAAACAACAGCATGGGATGGGAGAGTAAGAGAAGGCAGCTGAACTGGAAGCTGGTTCATGAGCTTCAAGGCCCACTGAGAGAGGCGGTGGTGGTGGCTGGCTGGGTACGGGGAGAGTCCCTTCGAAAGTCTCTCGGTTTGGGGTGAGGAGCTCAGCAGGGCTTTTCCCTACAGCAGCTGGAGAACAGGCTGTCAGGCTCCGCACTGTTCTCAGGGTATCAGTTCGACTAGCATACTAAGGGCTTACTACTGACACACGAAAAGGGAAAACTGCTGCCAAGGGGAAGAGCAAACTTCCTTCCCTGCTTCAGCAGATGCAATAGCCTGTCCCCCCTTCCGAACGCCTTTATCCCACACATACAGACTAGCCCTTTATCATGCAGACTAGTCCACACGTAGAGACCAGTCCTACAGTTTCATTTTCTGCTGCCTCACTGGCAGTTGAATTTCCCTGAGGCAACTCACTTTTGACTGGATTAAACTAAAAGAAAAAAACATGGTCATGAATATTAATCATCAAGCAGCTTCTTTAAACTATATTAATTTAAAACATATACTATTAAAACTATTTGATGTTAGCTTAAAAAGTCAGTGTGTTGGTTACTCATGCAGGTTAGAACCACCAAGCACCTTCCCACATTAGCAAGTTTTAGTCCCAATATGATCCCTTTACTCCATGGATAAATAAGCTTATCAAAGGTTTTCAAATGGATAAGACAGACATATTTCTGCAGAAATATGCGTAACCACTGTTGTGGGCTCTGTACTGCTGCCAGCTAACAGGGATTTATGACTAGCATGTGTAGGAACAGACAGCGCAGTCACCCTGTGCAGAGCACAGCACATAGGTAACCCTCACTTCCTGCGTGGTTAGGGATGGCCAAGCATCACCAGGAGAGGATGACTGGACCTTGTCAGTCTTCCACATATAAGCATAAGTGTTTTTATAAGAAGTTCACATGCTGAAATTTCTCTGGTAAATATTACGGCAAATGAGTAGAATGAAGAATTTCAGAAGTCTATAAATATTTGCTCGAAATCCTAGTTATTTCTATTTGTTTTTGTGATTTTTTAAATGTCTGCACCCTAGAATGTTTTTAAGAGATTATCAGAAGACTTGACTGACCCAAACATGAATTTTCAATACAATAAAATGCAAGTGGGCATTTTTAATATATTTTTTCCTGTAAGAATTAATCTCTGTGTTGCAGAAACCCACGAAAATCCAAACTTTAGAGAAAGTTACTTATGATCTTTACTTAAAAAGTAAAACTCCGTCAGCCCTAATTTTTATTTGAAGTAAACAATAAGGCTAAAATAAATTCTACAAGTGTAATCGTAGTGTTTGTTGCACTGGAATGACAGAGCTGGGTGGGAGCTCAGTCATGCCATGTTTAGCATGCTAAGCCAGTCTGGGTCAGGTCAGTATTTGAATGAAAGCTTTGGGGCTTTTTGTTTACTTTTTTAAGACTATGTTTTGGTTGCATTGCATTGATAAGGAATATACTTTCTTGGACTCTTCCTTTTATACCAGCCTACGGATGCTCTCAGTTGTGGATGCATCACGAAAGAATTTAAAGGAAAAAGATCTCTTCATCTGCATTTTGCAGTTACTTGCACAGGATTATTTCTTTTTAAGACCCTTATTAGTGACAGTAGGCAGTGAACTAGGGAGATTAATATAGGCATGTGGAAGTCCTGATTCACAGTAATGAACACTGCCCAGTACTCTTGAGAGTCCCCCTGACACCTACTGTGCCTCACATTTTCACTAGTGAACAAAGTGCACAGCTAAGACTTTTTTTTTCTTTTGTCACATGGGGGAATTAGGCAGCTCTGTTACAATTAAAATATACCCAGGGTCATGACTTCTTGTACAACAGGGAACAAAAGAAAACTACACAGTGACAGCATGTTTGGGATAGTTTCCCAGCCAGCGTACGCCAAGCCCCCTCCCTCGCCCCCCGAGAACCCACCTATTCCTTGCAGCGCTCCAGCTATCATGCTCACACACCATTCTCTGCTCACTCTGTGTTTGCTGTGTACTGTATGGTTCGGTATTGTACCGGCTGTGCCTTTAGACTGTAAGCTCCTCGGGACAGGGACCTGTTATGTGTTTGGCACACTTCACCTATTGTACAGCGCCGTGTACTCCAGCGCTATATAAATAATAAATAAAAAATAATAATTGTATCGCCAGTCGTTTCCTCCAAAAATTTTCTAGACGGTAACATAAGAATTATATCCTTCATTTCCTTTCCCTAAATTTTTGTTTCTTACTTCCACTAAAGGGATGGCTCGGTGAATTCAGGAAAATGTAGCTCAAGCTTTTTGTTAACAGAGGAGACATGTGGCTTGCTATTTGCAAAGGCAAGGGAGCTCTAGGTAGCACGAAAGGGCAGGGTCCTAGCTGCACCTTCACTTGTAAAGCAGCCAGTATAGCTTGGGAGCTATGCAGAAGTTATATTTAGAAGCTCAATTTGCTGCTACGTGCCATTTCCAAAGGTCAGAGAATTGATTTGACTAATGATTAGTTGGCAAGATACTCATTGCATGGATGAGAATAAGCACATTAGTAAAACATCCCTGCATGCCTACTCAGGGGAACTACGCAGGATGCAGCTCGGCAGCATCAGCGGTTCGGTCTCTGACATCACTGTGTGAACATCTAAATTGCACTAGTCCTGAGCTAGGTAAGGGGGTACGCTACTGAAAGCTGAGGACAATAATTGAGGTCTATTCACTGGTTAGTGACTTTCTGTGGTTAACATAGTGGGCAAAGGTTGACCTGAAGCAGGATATTGTGAAAAAAATGCCACACAATTAGCATAAAACATGTACCAAAGGGAGGGTGACGAAATAGGGTGGGGAGGAGGGAGAGAAGGTAAAACAACATTTAGACTTCTTGTAACAGCGCCTTGTCTTCCGTTAGTTTAACTATGGTTCAGTGACATTGCCTATCCTAAACTTGATTATAACAAAGTCGCAATTAGGGCCAGCATCGACTAATAAAGGCTTACAGCAATTTGTCACTAGCAGAGTGCAAACCTTTAGGAAAATAGACTGGCCAATCAAGTAATTAAACACTGGCCCTCTGAATATATATTTTACGATTTCAAATAGTTGTCATCTCCCAAGTGATTCAACAACATTGAGTTGTTAAAAATGTATTTTTCATGTTAAAAATTCCTTGCAATGCAGATGTCTATTAGCAACATAGCATAGTATACTGTACATCTGCAGCCAAAAAAACTGAACCACTTTGCACTGGTTTTCCAAAATATAAAGCTCTGTTCAGAAGCAAGCACCACTAGACAGACATGTCACAACACTGCGTTACAAGATGCATCACCCACTCACTGTAGTAGGCCCTAAGTCCTACCCCTAAATTTTAATACTTTCGGTTCCATATACGTTGTAACCTTCTCTATAAGTTGCTAAATTCTGGGTATTCTGCGAGGAAGTTGGGTTAAAAGTCTGTGCACTCTTTGCCACCTTCATTCGTTTCGCCTCTGCCCTGGACTTGTAACAGAACTCTATCAAAGCCACCAGCATTGCCAATCCCAAGCCTCCAACCAGAATGTAGAAGACTCCAGCAACGTTGCTGAGACTCAAGGCACTCGTCTTGTCCTGGGGAAACAGAAGCGAGACAGTTAACCCCGGAAAACAGACCCCTAGGAGCACAAGTGACACGTTAAAACATTGGAAATAATAGAAATAAATAACAATGTTTAGCTGACATTAAATGACAGTTGTTGACATACTTCTTATAAAATTTGACCTATCTGGATCTATAAAACGTATTTTAAGAGCCTCGTTTTCCTGGTTGGAATAAAAAATATTATAAGTATATTGCCATCAGGATGTCATTGCTTACTTACTGCAAATCATTACTTCCATTAAGTGGAGAATTAAACAATGACATGTCTAGCTCTCTTTAGGGGATGTTTTAGCACTTACATGAAACTCTATTTACTTAAAAGTTCTTTAAAAGCCTTGGGATCCAGAAATCCATTTATATCAGCCAAGACTCTGCTTGATCTTTACAGAAACAGTAATTGTATTTGTGGTAGGCATTGCTGTTAATTTAAAAGATCCAGACTGAGTTTCTGATACTTAAATGACAGGTTAAAATAACTCGTGAGGCTTCATTTCTTTCTTTGAACTAACACTTCCTTTGAAAGTGCACACTGTACCATACACATCGGGATATATTTGCCTCTTACCGATTATTGTATTTTGTTTCAATTTTATTATAGATATAGTTCTGGAACATGCCCATGGACTACTAAGGTTCAGTAATAGTATAATTTGAAATAGCAATTTATGAAATCTTACACATTATTCATAATTTAGACAACAGTGAGAACTTTCTTTAGCATATTATTAAATATACATCATGTTATAAACGATCACCTTCTCGGACGTACTGTAGTAAATAACTATTCTACATTTCTCTATACTTCACTGTTTAGTTATGAATCATATTTTTTGATTTGAAATCCACGTGCATTTTTAACACAGTTCTCAAGCAACTCTCTCAGGACTGACTTCCATATACCACATTGTGCGCCTTAAGATACTTATAGAGCTTTATTCTTATGCAGACTATATAAACTTTACCTAAAGTAAGGAGAGTACTTAACTTCCAATTGTAATCTCTATGAAATTTTATCTTATGAAGAATGCAAAATATTTGGATGTTTAATTTAAAGAGGCACTATTTATTGTGCAATCAGTAGATTAGCACAGTAACAATTCCCACGGACGTATAGAGGTGTTTGGGGCTTATAGCGGAGTTCTGCTTCATCTGTCTCTTTTTAGCTGGCTAAGAGGACTCTGAAAACCATGGAAGTAGCTGTGTTCTGGTGGCAATTGCTAACACGGTGCCTGCAAACAAGGAGAAGGCAGGACTGAGAAAGACGTGACCTAACGTATGTGGTGTGTTGAGGCTTTCTCATCTGTTACGTACAGGTACTCTGCCACCCTCTTAACCTCTTTTCACTCCCTTCTCCAAAGCACTTGCCAGAAAAGGCAAAATGTGTTGGAAGTTTGTCTCCCAGGTTAACTTTACCCGCTGTCCATCAGGGTGACTCTCAGGGCATGTAGGCAATAAGCAGTCGCTGCCCGTCACGCTTTCCGTTTAGCTCTGGACAGCACAGGCTGGCACGGAGACAGACACCATGAAGAAATTTCAGACTCCATGAATAAGGGGCTGGCACTGACTTCAGAGCTTCTCAGCCATCACAAAATACTCACTTCTGTGTTTTTCCCCAAACAGAGAGAAATAGAGAAGGCTCCACTCCCTGGAGCTGTCAGGATTACTGTTTGCGAATGGACTAGGGTAAACACTGGAAGCTGTAGAAAGCTATTAATTATCAAAGCCTTTCACTTCAAAGCTCAAGTTAAGTCTTCCCTGGCTTCTCAAGGAGCCAGGGACCTTCCCAAAGGGAGCCAGGCACAGCCACCCTGGGCAGTGATGAAAGGCGATCCTTCCCGACTGTGTTTCTCCTTTTCAGAAAAGCACTGAGGGAGGCCAGCTCCAAAAGGAGAAGGCATGAAGGGACATTTCCTAAGCAGTAAATGGGGAAAGTCCATCCACTCCCCAAGCAGGAAGGAAACAACTAACCCAGCCTGCCTTCCCCAAAACCAACAAACTTCCTGGTAACTCTTCAACGGATGCCCTGAATATGTAGGACAATGTTTGGTGCTTTATATCACGAAGACTTTAAGAAGTAATAGTGCTTCTTTAAATTAAAGGGTGACCCCCATCAAGATGGGGCGAAGCTGATTTGTTCCGTGTCTACAGCTGCTTATTTCATTTCTAAGTCATTTTGTTTATTACTTCCTTTACTGCTTTGTGAACACGATAGTAGGTCCCGAACTGCAGCGACTGACCTTACTTCCAGAGTCCTTGGGTCCACATTCACCTTTATCGTACCACCATTTGTTTTTCAGCTTGTCTAAGACGCCTGCCTCACTGAGTTTCAAAACGGCAAGGTTTACAGGAGTTCTTCACGTGGAAAATAACATAAATAACATTATATATGTTATTTTATGTTATTCAAGTAAAACTACATAGAATCGCATTGCAAAGTGACAGAGCAGAGGCCACAGTGGGTGCTATGTCATGTACTGTTGGCCCAGGTTTAGAGACAGACATATGACCGTGACCTGCTCCATCGCTTTAGGTAACGGGCACATACTGCTGGGGAAGGTTTGTAAATAAATAGTATGCAATTACTGTGAACCCAAAACTATTGGCTTAGACATATTAACAACATACTCTTCAGAGACATCTATGATACAACTTGATATACGACTTAAGAAACATATTCATTTGTGTTCCTTGCTTTCATTCTTTTTTTAGTCTGTATGCATACGACTTGGCTATAGCTATTTCATTTACTGCCCTCAAAATTATCCCGGCAAGAGAAAGGAGATGCTTCATGCAGTTTGCTGCCCATAACCACTTGGCACTGACCTGTAATCAGGAGGTCTGCACACAGAGATCTTAAGGGGAGAGCTGCAATGCCCTTATCCTTAGCTAAGAAGAACATGACAGTCAATCTTTCATTTTCATTTCCTGTTTCAACTTTATTTTCAAATTCAAAGATTTTCCTTAAATCTGACTTCTTCATACAAGTCTTTCTAGGGTCCCAGGCTGATGATAAATTACTACTAGGAATATCTTCTCTTACTTGTGGTATCTGCTGTGGGTGGTGCAATGGAGTTTAATATTGAGATGAAACCTAATCTGCCATCAGTCATGAACCACTATGGGTTTACACTGAAGTTACTTAAACTCAGTGAATAATCTCAGAGTACTATGGCAATGCCCCACTTCATGTGGCTGTAGCAGTTTATTTTCTAAAAACCTATGAAATGATTGACAGATTTATTTCACATACTTTCTACTTTGAATCACTGACTGTCAAATTCTTAATGTGGTAGGCATATGGATATCTATTTATGTGCAGGTGTGCATGAAAATACAATATATATCAGAGAAGGAGTAGATAAACAGAAATGGCATGTGATAGATGGCCTTCTGGTGATCATATGAGATATGAACTGATCCTGTGTGAGCCAGTGGATTCCTATGGGAAAATTAATCTCTTACAGTACACTGTAATCCATACATTGCTAAAATGTTAACTCATGAATTCAAGGTTTAAAAAATAAATAGATAAACCAGTGCAAGCATTAACTAGTATAGTGTAACTGGACCTACCAGAACAGTTACTATGAAAGAGAAAAGGGACTTGTGCTTATGCTCTGTAACTAGTTTAACTGGAAATCCTAAAATGCTTATGTAGGAATATATTTGTGGATGTTTGTATATATATATATATATATATTTAACATACAAATAACAGCTCTTGAACCTTGTATGCTACTCTTAGCTCTAGAGATCCTGTCTTTTCATGCCTGCTGGTTGCTCTTTGTATATATACATAATGGTGGGGATTCATCTAACCTCAGTTTTTCCACCCAGAAGTTATGCTCCAAGTTTGGCTACCTGTCTAGGTTTCCCTGCAGTTAAGGGAAAAAGTTAGGTACCTCCAAAAGGTGGGCTTAGATACCAGTTTTAAGATAGGATGAAGCATGCTGTCAAGATGCCTGTCTCTTTTCATTTACTACTGAGGAAACCTTGGTGTGTTGGTGAAATGACAATTTTTGACAGCTGCAGTTAAGTGCGAGGATTCCCAGGTACTCTCAAGTGATCCCTTCAAGTAAAGGAAATGCTTCATCCACTTTCCAAATCCCACACATTTAATTCATATGGAGTACTCTGCTTCTAGAACAGAAAATGCCTATTCGTTGATTTTTTCCATTACTCAAACTTACGTTTTGTCTTCAGGCTTCCTGGCAGTAGGTTGTGCAGGTTGATAGTGGAATATGAGAGTCCCACAGCTGTGAAATGAGTGGGTGGCAGTTTGGGATGCTGGCAGGTTGCCTCTCAGTATGATCCTCTGTTTGCTTCTAGTACAAGTGTGAAACAATATTATTTGGATAGCCATCACTTGTAACATGTCATGCATTGGCACTGAGCCACATTTCAGTGCTCCTAAATCCCAGCAGTGTAACAGGGCTGGCTATGACAAAGGTAAGGGACATCCAGGTAGTGTTCTCACATGGAAAGTCAGAAGCCTGTGGAGTTGCTGCAGATTAAATAGATTAAAGTGATGATCAGGACTCTATATGAACTATCAATCAAGTCCACCAGGAAGCTGGGACAAGTCAGAAAAGAGTTATCCCCCAGTCCTTTGTTTGTTTCTCAGCGCTAACAGTTTAGATCTGTAAAGCCTGATACAGGCAGGGATTTTTTTCTTCTTTGCAACTGTAGTTCTCTTAATGTCATCCTTTCTGCATTGTCTCTGCGAGGAAGCTCTCAGGTTTTCCTTTGGGAAAAGCAATAGATTTCACGCTTAAAACTGCCGTGCTACCCTCAATATATAACTGAATGCAATGGCAATGGCCAGCAGAGATGAGGCAATTCCCACTTTCCACTGAAATACTGCCAGTGACGTCTTCATTATTGTCCTTTACATCTCTCCTCAGACAGTTCTAGGCACCTTGAACTAAATTTAAAAATATTTTACGCTTTCAGAACAGGATTTTTGTTCCATTTTGAATCAGCCAGCTGTGCTGGGAAAAAGAGAAGCCCAGACGGAGGGGCTGCAAAGTGGAAAAGGAACATTTTTGCTTATGCTTTTCAGAATAGCAGCATATATACCTGTTTGTATAGGTGTAGGGACTTTTCATGTAATTTAGACTTTGTTTTGCTTGTTTTTTCATTTTAGTAGGAGATTTTCAACAGCTCCCATGGGAGATGAATGCCCAAATCAGCTTGGCTTTCAGGGCAAGCTGCATATCTAGGCATTTTTCCTTTGTTTGAAAATATCCTCTCCAAATAAGCATCATTTTGATGGTGCCAGTCACAAATTCAGAGACTACAACTTGTTACTACACTGCTTAAACCATCAGTTGGTGAACAGTCCCCCTGACATTAAAGGGAGCAGGAACTAAAAATCAGCATGGTCTGCTGTACATGAGCAAGAGCAATGTACAAGTTCAGTCTTGTATACTCAATATTACAATGGAAAATTACTATAGTGTTGTTTTTTTTTTTTTTGAAGTTGTTTAATGATTCCTGAATTACTAATGTGGGGCTAAATCTTCACCTAGAGTAAACTGGCAGAGGTTGTGAAAATCAGTGTAGTTTTTCCAATGTACAGCTGCCAGAATCTCCCTTGTTATATATAAACAGGATCCATCTGCCTCAAATGCATGTAAGGATAATATATGAAAAATAATAACTAAAATTACCCTTTATATATGGAGAAAAATCTTGCCACAGTGCAAAACTGCTGTGTGACAGCACAGGAAGCCCTCCTTTTCACCCACGTGCTGAAGTCAGCCGTGGCGCAGCCTGACCTGGGCGCAGGGACACTGGTTTCCTACCTTTTTTTCATCATGTTCTTAGCCCTGCTACCTCCCCTCTCAGCTTCTTACTCATTTCCTCCTACCCTGTCATCAGTCACTTGCTGGTGGAAGGGCTGGGTTTTAAGAGCCTCGGGCTGGATCTTGTGCCAACAACATCAGCGAAATCACAGTGCTTTAAAATGGCATTAATGAAGTTGTGAGTTAGTTGTGTTCAGGACAAGGAATGGGCAGTTACAGCATTTGAATTACAATGCTGAGCAATTCTGAAACCAACACAGAATTTTTGTAGACAGGGATTTTAAAAATGCAATCATGAGTATGCTTTAGAAGCATTTTCATTATCCGCTCATAGCTGAGCCATTAATTCAGTGTAAGGTCAGTCCCATCTGCTGAATGAAAAACAAGGGCCACTGTGTTCTTCTGAGGGCCGCCAGCAGAGACTGGAGGAGACCTCCATCAGCACAGCTTCCTTCCACTCACAATTCTATGAAAACAATGGAGCAGAGTGGCAGAAACTGTGTTTCAATACCTTCCCATGCATCACATGAAATGATGATGGCATACAGTTGAGATCTGGTGTAATACTTTTAAAGGAACTCAAATGACTTGGGGACCTCAGTTTTATCTTACAACATGACTTAATTACTGAGACCACCAAACCACAGGCAGATCACACAGGGCAACTCTCTGAACCACCTTTTTGAATTCTGGAAGATTGTTCCTTAAAGGGAACAATAAATGGGGAGGCTAGAGATGGCCATTTAAGAGTACAGAATGAAGGTAGAAGAAATCTTGTTTTACAAAGCAACAGAAACTCTCGGAGAACTGCTGAGCATTCATGAAGCTTCTCAATTTGTATAGTCCTCTGTACCATCATGAAGGGTTATTCTGGGTCTAGACTCTCATATTCTGACTAGTGAATCTCAAATAGTAACAGCACAGTTATAAGCCAAGTCTCAGGTGCTGTATTTCTTTCAGAAGAAGAGACATGTTCTTATTCTCGCTCATGACATGCAGTAGGAAGCCCTGCAATTTGGACTGGAGTTGCTAAAAAAGCTCAGGGTTTGTTCTTTTTAAATTCATACAATGAAAACGAGTATTAGCTAGAGATGCTTAAGAGCTTAGCTCAGGACTTGGTGGTAGCTGTCAGGTTTATAACAACACTGCATGGTGTCCTGGTTATTCGACTAAAGATCATTTGTTAGAATATAAAATTAAAAAATTTAGAGCTCCATTAATTCAATAGAAAGGGTCTTACTGACTTTAATTGATCATATCCTACAAGACTGTTCCTGAACAAGGAAATGGATTTAGTAGATGATAAATGGCTGACTAACACTTTGGGGAGTCAGTGTAGCTGTAGTTTATAAAACAAGACCAGATGCTGCTGCAATGCAAAATTAGAGAAGCATAGTAATGCCTGTTCATCTCCACGATGTGCCTGGTCCTACTGAATGTGGAGAGTACAGGCGCATGACACACCTGGGGCTTCCCAGGAGCGCTAGACTTCCTCTCTACATACATGGTCCTTATGCACAAATACTGCCTACTCACTCCGCTGTGCCTGGGAAAAAGTGTGGCAAGACACAGGCCTGAGGTCAGATGAATGCTCCTGGCAGACCGTATTTAGTGCTAGGACCACAGGGTTGAGCTCCATCATGTTCTCCATCTTTTGCTAACGCTGCCTTGCCCACCATATTTTCTATTGTATCCTGAACTGCCCGTGTCACCTATTTTTCATTTCCATTAGCAATGTGTTCCTATCTCCCTCTTGCATTCACAGAGTGAATGTTTCTCCATGTTTCACTCCATTTACAGAGTGAATCTTTCCTCCATGTTTCTCCATGGACTGCACTCTGTGCCTTTCTTTTCAATTTCCCCCCCCACTCCTTTTTCTTTCACTTGCAATCACACCAAACTTGTTCCTTCAGTGCCTTCTAGACCTTTTCCTTGGTGAAGTCCTGCCTGTCCCTTTACCATGAGCTGTTTCCCTTCTCCTCCTTTGTGACTCAAAGTACCAGTGCTTGGTAATCTGGAAAAGTAAGTTAAAAGCATGTTTAGCTTGTTACCTATCTTTTAACTTACCTTTCAAGCACAGCATGTTTGTGAGGAGTGTATTCTAAGAAAATGGCAGTATTTTAGTGATGTGACTCTCTGCCTGTGACATTTTAACAGATTAAATAAACACCCATCCCCCAGTAATGCAAAGGTTCAGGCTTGGGTGGAGCATATAATAGTAGCAACATGGGAGATTTATGGTTCTTTCTTAAAAGAAGTTGCTTTTTGTTCCACTTGCAGGTAAGTGCTATCAGGTCTCATACGCCTAAGCACTTTGGAAGAGAAAATAGAGACCATTTCTAAAACTGTGACTGCTGGCGAGCAGAGCGGTGGGGAGAAAATAGGTAGAGCAGCAGGATCAAAGGCAGAATGAAGAGGATTAGGACACCAGTTCTGGGTGAGTGCAGAACAGCCCAAGGGACGGTCCCTGAGGCCAGGACACAGCATGAAAGTGGAGGAGGACTAAAGAAGGAGAGAAAATAGTATGAAAAAAAATATGTAGGCAACTGTCAAGACAGCTACATAAACTGTGTATGACAAATCAGTCGAATTTAATCATCTATATCTCACTAGCTTTGTGCCTGCACAGTTACCTGTGTGGTATTCTCTTATATATTGTTCACACACAAGCACATAGATAAATATTATTATACGCTATCTGGCACGGAAAGGGTATTTTTAATATCTTCATCCTCCCTCAGTTCAACATCTTCCATATCTATGCTTCTTTTCAGCACAAGGTAGTTTCCTAAAAGGAAGCTGTAAGGAGTCAAGGAGGTAGTGGCACTGCCCATGTGGAAGATATGGGAAAGCAGGAACAACAAGAAGCTGTCATCACCCAGCCTAAAATTCAGCCTAAAATTCCTGCCTGATAAATTCTGCCTAGGGAACCACCACAGATATCAGTTTGCTGGTGAGAGACCAGAAAATGTCAGTGTGAAGATATTTTATCTGAAATTTGCCCTCCTAATTTGGATACTCATGTGAAAATTTTAATTTGTACCAGTATTGTTTCTGCCAATAGTGGTTCCCTGAGCCTGGACCATGCACTAGATTATTGATGGAGGCAGTCACAGTGATTTGAACCCTTTCCCTTTACTGTCACTGAAAATTGTTTTCGATAGTACAATACAGCAGAAAATAACTCTGAGCTGCTATTGGCTCCTAAAGGTTTCAAACTGCTCGTTCACAAGAGCGAGCTTGGAAAAGGCTCATCACTATTTCAGAAGATGCAAGTTTCTGAAAACTGGTGACAGATCTCACACCAGAGACTGTTTACGAGTTCCCCTGGGGGCGCTTAAAAAAATGCAAATATTTTTGCTTTGACAGTAATTGCATACACCTAGATTTCAGCTGCAGGTACCAGCAGTGCTGTGCTACTGGTGAAGCTGTTTCGTGGCAGGTGAAGCCCCAGCAGATGCACCAATTACTTTACATACTGTTTACCCGCTTTTGGTGACATTGAGGCTAACCTTGGAGTCACCTCCCCCGCTGCCACATTCTCCTTTGTCGTACCACCATTTGTTTTTCAATTTGTCCAAGAGGCCTTGTTCATTCAGTTTTAAAACTGCGAGGTTAACAGCATTTCTTGAAACGATAAAACATATTTTGTAAGAAACTGCACAGCTGTTAAGATGTTAGAAGGAATGAGGACTAAAGCTGTTTATAAGCTTGATCCACACACTAAATAAACCTCTCATTTTCATATTTCGAAGCCCTTGGCAGCACAAATAACTGTGCTTACTTTCAAATGTGAAAAATGTGCTTCCAGTGTAGAAATGATTTTCAGAATGGCTTGGATTTTAACAAGAAAATTCTATCAACCAACCAAAACTACTTTTGCAAAATGATGATAAAACTATGCCTGGAATTATGAATGATTTACACAGATTTATTTGAATCTATATTTAGAATATGTTCAGTGTGGGCCCAGGCTGATTTTTCAAGTAGATGGGAAAATGTATTCCCGTATAGTAAAGAGGAAAGATCCAGACAGCCTAGGCTAGATGCTGCCAGTCACTGTGTCCCATACAGTTTTGACATACTGCACTTCAGAGTGATCCTGCGCAAGCTAAAGGCTAAGGCTCCAGAAAGAAGCAGTGTGAGGCAGAGCTGAAGAGGAGCGCTAACAGCCCGCACGCTGACTGCGACGCTGTCTACAGCCAGTCAATAGGAAACGATGCACAAAGAGGTGCCGGGACTCCTGCCTGTCTGAAGCTTCACCACATGCTGTAGGCACATCCGTACACCTGGGATGCAGGTTCTAGAGTCCCACTCCCTTTGCTCAGTAGAGGTTTAGCTGAAATGCAAGACATGGGGTCTAGCTTAGTGCTGTGACTGCAGGGACTGCCCCGCTATGCTGGGAGAGCACCCTATCTCCCAGCCTGAAGGGCACCCACGATGCGGAGGAGGAAGGCGGCAGTGGAGCGCATCCTCTCTGAGGAAACCTGGGAACAGGTCAGCCAAGCAGACCCTCCAGTGCTGGGAAAACCAAACCCAGGCCAGTTGTTGGGTGCCGAGATACAAGCAGGTAGTTGGAACGTCCTAAGGACTTTTCCCTGGAGGGTTTACATATGTTGTGCTACCACTGGATGAAAGACGAGTTCCGCATTGCTAGCAGCACAGATGAGAGAAACACCTTAGAAAGACTTTGGGTCTGTGCAGGCAGAGGGGGGCTGCCAACACGCAGGCTGAAGCACAGAATCACCGCTTCTGTATGAACACAAGGCTGCTGGGAGTGCACTGAAACTCAGGCAAGAAAGGGACACAGCCGGTCCTCGGATGACATTGCTTCTGTGCATGCTCAGAGGTTTTCCTTTAGGTGTACAGAGAGCATTAAGACTGGATGGCAGAGGGTAGACAGTATGGATTACCATACAAACCCAAATATAGGGCACCCGGATTTATGATAGGAACCACAGTCACTACACGACATTTTAAAATCTCTTAATAACTAATCTGCCAAGGCATTTTTGTAGCCTTCACCACCTCCTGAGGAACCTTCACACTTGTTTAAGTGTATGACTTCCTATCCTTATCACTAAGAGCCTCAACAGTCACATATCCTAATGGTACACAACTATATCAATATTTATTCGTAATTTGTAATAGCAAACTTTTTTCTTCCTTATTTCATGTTCAGAGGTCCCTAGTGCATCCATGCCTATTGGACATGTACACTCTTTCTGGCGAGTGTCTGCCTAGGCTTGCTTGAGGATCTGCAGAGACATGTGAAGCAGTGGCATCATATCCTTGAAGTACCATTTATCTCCAAAGGACAGAAGTATCTGTGATGTGCCAATAGCTTAACTACTGCTCTTTAGGGACAATATGCAGTTGAGAAAGATGAGGTTTTTCTCCCTGAATTTGTTTAACGCTGTCAAGATCTGTCTGTCAGGGCTGAGTGGGATTTGGCAAAGCGCTATGTCTATCAGTGGCATCTTCCCCTCATCGCTTATGAGAGGATGCAACCCAGAGCATGGTTGAGGAAGAGAGATCCTCTGGTGGCAGGACTCCATCAAATCTTATGGAACCAGAAGCCACCTGGGCTTGTGATTCACCATCTCTAGAGACTACCAGCTAGTCTCTGGTCCCTGGGGGTCCCTTCTGGTCTTAGAATGGAAATTTTTCTCTCACTCATTAGGAGAGATCTTCCTGGCAAACAGGTACAGATAATTGTATTTCACAGCTTATGGAGCGTTCCTTACAACATTGATCCGGCTGTGGGACAAATGTCAGCTTCAGGACATATCTTCACTGTCTGGTAACAGTTTTTCATATAGCTCTTGCTGGAACTGAAACAAGTCTTTGCTGGCTGGTCACAAAGTTTGGGAACTGCTTGTGTGTAGATCTGACTTTACATAGCTTCACTGTAGTTACATTTATATGAGATTTTCAATACAGATAAGGTAATTGCTTGTCTGTCCCTAAAAGTCAAAATGAGAACTGTAGGCTGTAGTGGGAGTGATAACAGACTGCTCTTTGTGGATAAAGCTTTAAGGGGAATTTAGCAGCCAGGCTGACAAACGTGATTTTGTACAAGTGCTCTAATTACGGTTCATGCTCCAGACGGAGAGGAGAAATCACAAAATTGGAATTAAATTGTTCATTTGTCCTTTTTGTTCTTGGAAGCATTTGTTGTTGAACCAGTCCTATTTACTACAGATTTTTCTGACTCAGCTTTTAGTTACAAAGCGTATGCTGTTTGCCCCATCCAGAAAGGCAACTGTGTGGCCAGCCTTGCCACTTCACAGTGAAATTTCCAGTACACAAAATGTAAATTTTACCTTGTAAGGACATTGGGACTGAGCCATAGATGAAAGACAATCCTAAAAACATGACTTCTTTGATGCTGAGCAATGTTACTTATTCTGAAAATGGCTTAGATATATAGCTTGAGCCTGCTGTCTACAAAGTCAATGTCAAAACTCCTTGTCACTTCAACAGGAACCAAACCAAGGTCTAATTTAATGCTGCTGTGTCTAACTGTCACAGCAATAACAAACAGCTTCTTTGACAGTGCTACAGATGTGGTCAGGAGTGATCACTCCCATGAAAAATGAAATGTATCTCAAGGAATATCACTAACTCTCAATTCAATGAGCCACTTAAGAACAGTCTTATTTTAAAGCAGATGGGAAGCCCTATCAATCAGTCTATCTGTAAACACATCTTCATACTATTTCCTCTAAGCTGTAGTCTCTCAAGTGTGAACACTAAAGCTTATTGAATTAGACAAAGTCCTTATGCTAAAATCCTTAGAAAGCTTTTTTTCAGTCTTTATCTTATCTTGAGTGAAGATGTTACCTTATAATTTACAACTTTTTTTCAGGATTTTCAAGTTAATGTCTACTTAGACCTTTTATCTGGATATTGTAAGATGAACAAAAAACAACTAGGTGATTTTTTTGACCACCAATATAAGATTTTGTGTTTAATTTCGATGTTGAAGGAAAAGTTTTCTCACTTGCCAAATGTTTGAATTTATCTTTCAAAGCATTGAAGATTATCAAGGAAAATTTTCTCACAGTTATTTAGAGAAGCTACAGCTGGTTGATAGTAATCCTAGAATAATAAATAAATAAATGAAACCCATTCATGAGAGGGTTATTTAGCTGGGTTATTAGCCATATCCATAGACAGTTTCACAGCACAATAGAGAAATGGAAAATAGAAAGAATGAAGAAGTAAATGTGGATTTAAGCTGGAATCATTGCTCTGAAATCAAACTGTATTGTTTATAAATGTAACACATTATTGTCCTCATCATGTCTAGCAGGCCATGTAAAACCAGGTTAGTTTCACACTGCTTTCTCTGTTGCTTTGTTATCCAGGTCTACCTCAACATACGGAAATAAATAATTTCCTTCTGGTCAGCAAAACACAGAGAACCTTTGTTCAACACTGCTGTACCTTCCACAGAAATGTTGTAACTGAGATTGTGATAGGTGCAGTTGTGACTACATTGAAAATTATATACCTGAGACCTCACAGCCAGGCTAGATCCTACACAGTGCTTCATTCTGCCACAGAGGAAGACATTTTGAAACGAGTATCTGTGGCAGAAACTTCTTTCATCATTAAAAAATAGGACTGTATCCTCAATATCAGTCAAAACTTAGTCAAAACTCCCACTGAAGAACAATGTGTTCCTCAATAAAGGAACTGAAATCTTTGCAAGAGTAAGGGTTTAATAGTAGAAAGCAGACAAGTGCTTTAATATTTGACTCTTAATCCTTGCTGTCACTGCACAATCCTGCCTTTTTTATTAGAAGAAAACAGAGCCCTTGTATGCGATAGTCAGACCAGTTCAGCCAGAACTGCAGCCCTTGCATTACAGTGATACCTCCCTTCACAATAACTTGAGTGCATGGACAGCGATTTCAATGTATGGATCACAGCTTTTTTTGAGCTGCCTATAGAATTACAGTATAAAAAACTTGATGAGAATTGAATTATTCTCACTCATTTAAAATCACTTTCCATCTCCCATAAATAAATAGTAATAAGCAGTTTAAAACGTTCATCAGTCTCCCTTCTGTTTTTAAAGAGCCTACTTGTGCCAACTGCAGATATGCCTTTCACAGTTAGCAAAAGACAAAACCGCGCAGACAGATGACAGCGCAACTACCCAGTCCCTTGCTAAATAACATCTATGACTCCAGACTGGGATACCTCATCTGCTGCCTGAAAGAATTGCAGTAGGGTGCTTGGCCAAAGCCCAGGGAAGCTGCCGGTGAGGTTTGCTTTGAATTCCAGTAAATTTGGGTCACAGCACTGGTTAACAGATGACCCATCCATTGGGCTTCAGTCCATACCAAGCAGTGAGGCAGGCATTCAATAAATGACCTGAATGCTACAGCATATAACACCATGGTACCTAGCAGTCACATGCTCATCTGCAGGAGGGTCATTTCTAGGGCTGATGGTGACACACAAAGGTCCCTGCACCATGAGGTAATGAGACAGCAGCCCAGGCTAGGGATCACAGCAGTCAACTTCATGAGCACTGCTGGAAATCTGAGACAGCCATAGGGGAACAGCATGGGAGGGGGCACCAAATTCTGCCCAGTGCAATGCTTTAAGAACTATTTCAGCACAGAAACTCAGCATCTCTAAGAAACCAGAAACTAAACCATGAAATGCATCCTGCATGGTAAGATCAAGCCGATTTTCAACAGCCTAATGCCCAGAGCATGAATACATGCAACAGGTAGAAAAGGCTCTCTCCAGCCTGATCAGACTTGAATAAGTATCTACCGTCTCAGCCACAGCTGCTTTTTATCTAAGTCTTCAAGCTCTCAAAATCTCTGAATGCACAGTAGTTCATGGGATGAGCGGAAAGCACCACCCCTCACCACCATCTGCGAATGCACTTCAGAGGCGTCAGCCTTGGCCTGAGTGCACGCAGTGAAGAAGACCTCCTCCATGAAGTCAGGTCCCAGAATACCTCGTTTTGGATGCTAGGTGTTGTAAAGGCACAGACAGGTCCCTAAGTACTCATTACAACAAAGACAGGATCTCTGCTAGAAGCATTTAATAACAATCTTCTAGGCAACCAGTGGAGTTTTGCCAGGAAATCTTAAATGTCTTAGCTATTTAAACAGCTTTGACATTTTCCTGAATCTCTTTCTTGAACTCAGTCTCATAAATTCTGTGCAACTGGCACGTTAGATACCAAAATACTTCCCTGAATCCTGGGCAGATTCTTGGTGAAATTCTGCTGTTATCTTTACAGACGGCGGCACTGTTGTTTCACTGCTTAGCATTGGGGATGTTGTTCACCTGAAATAATGAACAAGCAGGATGTGCAAAAATCACACGACTCACTAGTGAGACTCTACACACAAGGACAGCTTTGTTTAAACTGCAGCCGTATTGCACAGCGTATCATCCTAGAACCGCTGGTGCCACCACCGCAGTTATACAGGCAGGAGCGGGGACCTCAACCCTCTGAAAGACTTTTCACATATTCTTTCCACAAGGATTTGAAAGCCTCAGAAATCGCTCAGTCACTTATAAGTCACATTGTGCAAAGGATGACACCTCTGTTTAATCTTAGGTCCCTGAACGTACAGCAAACATCAAACAAAGAATACCTCAGTGTTAAATAATCAAAGCACCATAGGTGGGCCATATGCGAGGTATGGACCAACTAGCAAAATACAGGGATTTTCCTTTTATTCCAGTAAAATTAACGACTAATTTTTTATATAAGTATGTTGCATATTTAATCCCATATAAGCAATGCCTGGAAAGAAGTGGGGATCAGTAAACTCCTGCAGAATGGGTAGCAAAGCCACAGACGTGGTGGTGCGCCCGCAGGAGGAGTTCACTGAAGGAACAAGCTTTCCCAAGAACACAATGTCACAACCAGTGATGTGTTGGCAATTGATGATGTCTCATGCAACACAAAGATCATTTTCTTCCTTGCATTTTGGCCGTCTCTCTCTGCAGCTACCTGCCAACGCAGCCGTCTGCCAGACAAGCCCCTCAGTGTTCCTGGCACAGGCTGGAGAGGATCCTCCCTCGGGACAAGGCAGAAAGAGAGCCCAGTGAAGCCGAGTTCAGTGACTTCTTTCAGTGATGAGAATTGCATTTATTCTCTCGTGATCTAATCTGTATCCAGCCCAGGTGGCTTGGGAAGAGGAGGCCACAGCTGCCTGAGAGCCTCCCTGGATGCAGCTGAGGATGTGTCTCAAAAGTAGTTAGTGAAACACAAGCGGGTCCATTTTTACAGCTTGTTCATATCATCTGTTCAAATGATTTAAAATGGCAAAAATTACAATGCAACCTTACCTAGCAAAAAATTAAAACCTGCCCAGCTTCTGAGATGTTTATTTTAACCATGTTTTGAAAAGTGCTGATGGCAGATTGTAACACAACAAACGCAGCACAGTTTAAGGGGTTTGACAATTCATCAAGAGAAATTAAGTGTAAAGCTGCATGGCACTGGCTGAATATGTTTAATAAATTAGGAATGAAGCAAGCACTCTGTTAACAAGGAAGATGTAGCCAAAGCTTACATCACTCTGTACTCAGAAGGCTTGAAGGATCAATAATGCACATATTAAAAAAGAGAGCTAATCCAAGAGCATTTTTACAAGAAAAACAATCTAAATTTTAATGACCAAGGGCCAATTTTGAAATAATGTGTTTTTAAACACATCCAAAAATTTGTAGGAATAATTTTTGTACTGGGGTTTATAAAGGTTTGCATTCTGTAATGCTATTTGTATGAAAAAATTGTATTAAAATACTGAACTACAGCACATATCAAGACATATTCACACGTAGCTGATAGTTCAAACAAAAGAGAGTCCTTGGCACTTGCTCTGATAGCTTGCCCAGCATTTATATTAAATAAAGAACTACAAGTATTCAAGCTGTGAGCCTTCACAACAATACTAGCTTTTCTGCAGGGGGTCTCAGGTCTCTTCCATTGCTACATATGTGCTTATGGAAAAAAGGACGTGACCAGCTATCTCAGCTGAGTGCCCAGGCCCAGCTGAGGATCCACCAGGACAATGAGTGCCTGTTGCATTCCATCTTGCAAAATCCGCGCACCCCTGAGGAACTGACTGGCCTGTAGAAAGCCAAAAGTCTTGCAAAAAAGCCATGGGCATGTTGTAATACCTTAAAAATGCTATTTAGAAATCCTCTGTCCAATTGCATTTACAGCACCTCTTCCAGAACAGTATCTCAATTCTACAAACACTAAAGTATCTTTACAAGAGTGTATATGTATTGTTATTCTTTGTTTAGAATAAGGAAATTTATAGCAGCGCTCAAATACTTTTCAATTGTGGCTAATTAAAACAAGTATAATGCTCTTAATTTAGCCATCCAAATAAGACAATTAATTTCCAGGGGCACTGAGTACTTACAGCTTCTATGTATATCCTAAGTATGCAACTTACTTGAACTGAGCTTTGTAAACAAATACCAGCCAAAGTGACACCTTGAGGATCAGCAGGAGTTCCAATTAATGGGAGACCCACTGCTGCTAAAAATTGCCATAGCTACTTTGAATTCAAAGAAGTTCTGACAATTTACACCAGCCAGAGGTCTGATGGCTACAGTTTAAAATATTTATATGAACTGAAAGCTGTTTTGCAGCAAGATATTCCAATTAGAGTATGCAAACACTTCTTGGCACTAGCAATTAAATATATATTTTGCTTGTGTAAAAACAACAGCAGTTGACCTGGGAAGGCAACTCAGCTTGCTTCTCTGCTTTATACAAAGCTTAACTGTAAATAAAAAACACATACAATTAGTCCTAGAGTAACTGCTCATACTGGTTCAGTATGCAGTCTTCAGCAGAAACAGAAACACCAGTTTCTCTCAACTCTGCACAATTTTAATTTTCGCTAACAACTACCTAATCTTGTTCTCATTGAGCAGTAACACTTTTCAAAGTACAATTTTTCTTGCCGTTTGCAGCATAAGCAAGATATGCGAATAGGCTGCTGCAGTCCAACACCTGCAACTCAAAATACATGTTTTAAAGGCTTGAGTGGCATTTTTTGAAAGTGTCTGAGCACCGGTGTAACAGCATCTCCACACTGCAGGAATTGCTCTGAGGATAGGCTCAGCCTTGAAACTCTCTTTCATCTCAGAAACATTAGGAACCCTGAGCCCTTTACTTTGTTTATGCATTTTATATTGCTGAAAGCATTTACAGTATTTAAAAATGTGAAGTGTGTAAAATAAGCATTTTTAAATAGCTGCCTCCAAAATAGTTAATGTTTTTCAAACAGGGTAACATTCACCTCTGGCATGGCTGACAGAAAGCCTGTTGCCTTTTTTTACACCTTAAGTGAAGCAGACCGTGACTCATGGTTTTGTCACAGCAGGGTGTTTGGACGCTGTTTCACTTGCCTCTCCAGTAACTCCTAAATTTAGGTGCCCCCAGCTGGGAGAAAACGGCAATATTGGCACGGACAGGTAGAGGTTTCGTGGCGGGGCACAGGACATGGTTTAGTGCCAGGCAGAGGTCCCATCAGAGCTGGATGAGCACTGCCAAAAGACAGGCAGTAACGGCTTGCGGTGGGGGCCACAGCAGTGATGCTCTATGATGACTCTAGCTGTCCCTCTCCTACCTAGACTGCATTAGGGCAGGTCTCTTTAAGTGACATTATGTTGTGCTGCCATTGAGACTCCTTATGCCACTCCATCCTCAAGAAAAAGCCAAATGCTGCAGTTTGCTGTCTGCACAAATGAACTGTTGGTTTTTTGAACGGATTACTTGATTGTAACAGGATTGAAAACATTGCTCATCATTACTGATGTTGGCCAGTAGATCTACATTTTTTTTTACATAACATCTTAGCCCTATTTGTAAGGCTTTTTAAGTTTACGCTTCTGAATGCCACAGAATGACGATTTTCATCCAGAATGAGGCTAGGAAAAACATATCTCTTTTGGAGGCAGTTCAGTGCTTACGGAACAGAAATAGGATGTGGTCCCTTAGCACTTGGAAAGTTGTTCCTTCTTTATATCCATCTCAATCTGTTTGATATGACTGATCAATTACTAGACAGCGTATTAAGATCGCAGCCTCTGGCCACTCTACACAGAGGAGATTTTACTACAGTAGAAACTTCCAGCACAAAGCAAGTGGCAGCTGTTTCAGCAGCTTCTAATTTTTCACTCCATTCAACATGTCCCAGCAGTGGCAGAAATACTGTGCCTTGGACTGAGTATTTCGCAGCTTTCATCCACAGGAAGACCCAGCCCTAGGCTGAATCATCTATCCCCAGAAAAAATGTTACTGTGGCTTCCAGAGTCAGGATTCGTTGCTGACTCTTGCTACAAATCTTGGAAACTAAAATATCCTGCTGGATTCACTGCAAAAATTAGGTTTTCTTATTCCTAACCAGGCACGTGTTTCGATGTGTGTCGTGGTTTAGCCCCAGCCCCACACAGCTGCTCGCTCACATCCCCCCGGTGGGATGGGGGAGAGAATCGGAAGGGCAAAAGTGAGACAGCTTGTGGGTAGAGATAAAGACAGTTTAATAAGCAAAGCCAAAGCAGTGCACGCAAGCAAAGCAAAATCAGGAATTCATTCACTACTTCCTATCGGCAGACAGGTGTTCAGCCATCTCCAGGAAAGCAGGGCTCTGTCACGTGTAATGCCATCACTTTCAATGTGTCCCCCCCTTCTTCCCTCTTCCCCAGCTTTTATTTCTGAGATGATGTCATACGATACAGGACATCCCTTTGGTCAGTTGGAGTCAGCTGTCCCGGCTGTGTCCCCTCCCAACACCCTGTGTACCCTAACCTACTCGCTGGTGGGGCAGTGTGAGGAGCAGAAAAGGCCTTGACTATGTGTAAGCACTGCTCAGCAGTAACAAAAACATCCCTGTGTTATCAACACTGTTTTCAGCACAAATCCAACCATAGCCCCATACTAGCTACTATGAAGAAAATTAACTCTATCCCAGCCAAAACTAGCATAATGTTCTATATAAATGTTTGGGGTTGGACTAGATGACCCACAGAGGTCCCTTCCAACCCCTACCATTCTGTGATTGTGTGAAATGTATGTTCAATTCAGTGGGTAGCAGGGCAGCTAATATAATAAACCCAAGATCTTTCTTAACATAGTATTGAATATATCCAGCATTTTTGGAGACTGCTTCATATTTGGCAATGTTTGAAGAGATTGCACTATCAGCCTTCTCCAATTTTTCATTTATGCCAGGTAGAATCTCACCCCTTATGAACATACAATGGTAAGATGGATAAGAGGAACTATACTTGACATGGTCTTCTCCTGTTACTCTGCTCCTTATGATACATTCCTACATTTTCTTCCTTGCAAGCATCAGGACCTCATAACAGCAACTGATTAGTTTAAGATGCCAGTTTAAGATTAAGAAATGATAGAAAAACCATCAGGAATGGAGTGACTTCTATAAGTAAAGCTGCTCAACTGAGCATCTGCGTATGCCTTTCTCACAAACTGCCTCATCATCAGTTTAAGATGATAGAAGATGACAGAAGTCCTCTGTCCTAGCTAATGTTTCTGAGATGTCCCCAAGATTCATACAAAATGAGTTGCATTTAACTACTCTCAGGGTGACAGAGACATAGATATCTGTGGCAACAGCCACAGTGAGATAAAAAACCTCCCACCATCTTCTCAGCAGCTGTAACTGGAAAAAACCCCAAACTTACTGCTATTACTGTTCTCAGGAATTTGCAGAGTAGCCGGATTCAAATGAATTTCTGTATTTTTTTGTTAGAAACCAAACCCACTATTTTAGATGCTGTTTCCGGTGAGCAATAATCTTTTGCCTGTCTGGTTAGACTTTCAGCCACCAGGTCTCACCAAGTCCCAGTCTCACCTTTAACAAGAATGAAGCGTGAAATGACTGCAAAGCCAAATACCATCACTATACTGTACGGTACTGATACTGCTGCAATACAAGCAGTCTGTTCATCCATTACTTTTTCCTAGTGAGGAAAGTAAGCCAACATGGGAAAACTATAGGGCAAAAATGCAGTTTGCTTCTGTGGGGATTCATTCACTGACATCGATGTCCACAGAGGTATTAATGTAACATGGCCACTATGTCAAAGGCCATTGGCAACACTGTGAAATCAGGATGGATGCTTGATTTTTACTGTTGCCAGAAACAGACCACTAATTCATAACATCAGTACAGCTGATATACTGTTATCAGACCTAAAATTAGACTGAGAGAGGTATGGGAAATTTTTGTAACTCTACATGCTTCTTTGTGACTCCATACTGATGTTTTTCAGAAAGAACTAGAAAGAAGGCAATAAATGGAAAGATCCCTGCTAAGAGACGATTTCTTCAGCTTTGGTCTAATTATAATGCAAGCACTTTGAAGTTGGTTATTTTAATTAGAAGCAGAGACTGAGAGAAAAAACAGGGGGTCCATTCCCCCGGTGGGAACTCTAGCTGTAACTGCAATGCAAACAACAAATAATACTGCGTAACTTGAGCCTTAGCAAAATGCTGGCTTGTGTTTTGCCTAATGGCAGATCAATACCATACAAATGAAGCAATTACAGTTGTGTCATATAAAGCCTTATTTGGTCAGCAGCCAAAATGGGGATTAGCTGGAAAAGTTCCTAGGACTTTCTGTCTGAATATTATTGCAGAAGTTAATGAGGAAGATCTGATAGGCTGAGACAAACATAAACGGTGCCAGCAACCAGACAAGATGGTCAGTCCAATAGTCAGTGTGCTGATAATTAAAATGCCCTGAAGCCAGCTGAGCATCCGTCCAAGATCAGGTGAAATTGTCAGACAAGGGCAATCCAATCCCTCTGGCAACCAGCTATATAATGTTGCCACCATCAGCAAAGCCACGTACATAGCAGCAAATACAAACACACCAGCACTCATACCAGTCAGACCAAGCAACACGGTAATACTCGTGCTTGTTAGGTTTCAAACACAAGCAACTAGGCTATAGAGAAAACAAGGTATGGAAATTACTGATATATCCCTGCAGCGTATATTGAGATCCAACTAATATAATTGCTGTTGACCTCCACACATGCCCCTGTGCCACTTTTAATGAAAAAAGCTGGAGGGAGTAGAGTCCACCGGTCATGGAGATTTCTGCTATTGCTTTCAAAAGGAAAGACAGAACAGCAAGTGGTCATAGACCATAGACTGTTTAAGAAACCATTAGCTGAAGTCACATTTTCCCTATTGTTTTGTCTCCAAAACAGTTTCTTTGATCAAAGACACTGAGAAATCTATCATGGGGTTCGTTCCTCCATGGATTTGAAATAATCATACCAACGTCTGAAACAGGAATGGACTTTACATGTTCACAGCACAATAAACACTACGTTATTAATCTTCACTATCCCTCTGAGGCTGATGGGCAGTTGTCATTACCCTCAATTTGAAAAGGCGAAACTGAAGCCAGAAGGTGAACTGATCTCCTCCAAGACTCCCAGGAAATCGGGGCAGGATCATAATTAAGCTCATCAGTATGACATGACTTCCAGCCTTGCACTCGGTCAACCACACTTCATTGCCACTCAGAAATCTTTGGGCCTTTTCAGGCAAGCGTTCATAGAGAAATTACCCTTATGGCCTCCCAACTGAAATCAATTCCTAGAGATAGACTAAGCTTAAACTTCTGTGCACGCTCCCTCAACTCAGTCTTTAGCCATGAGATACTCCTAATTTTTCTGCATACCCTGCTGAAAGTGAGAGACAGCCAACCTGAGTAATCTGACTCCTGTAACAAAAACCTCGCACTTTTTGACCCTGCTCTTAGGGGTTCCACAAAGGTCCACGCTGTCAGTCAGCAGCTATATAAGGCTGCTTGGGAAGCTGAGAGCTCCCTTTGCCCTGGCAAAGCAGAGATATGAAGCACTGCCACCTATTTCACTGAATTTAGATCCTCTCACTCTCTTTTGCTTTTCCAGCATGAGAATGGCATTTAGATGGAAACAATCTGATTGACTTTTGATTCACAGAAATCATAACTAAAGCCTGGTGGTCAGGAGTGGCTTTTGTACAACTTTTCTACAAGTCAGGGAGAAGACCTTCTGCTATGCAGAAAACTTAAACATCCCTCTCCATAAGCTCCTACAGCTTTCCAAATACTCCTGTAGTTCCAGGAGATTGAATGTGATGGCTGAAGACATCCTTTTCACATCCATAACTGTCAAAAAAGGATCATAGCATAGTGCAGTCTGGAAGGCATCTCAGCAGGTGTGTCCTGCAGCCTCCTGCTCACACAACGGTCAGCTCTGACATGAGACCAAGCTGCTCAGGGCTTCCTCCAGTCACAGTCTGAAAAACTCCAAGGATGGAATCTGCACAATTTCCTTTGGGTAACCAGTGTCACTGTCCGACTGTCCTCAGGCAGCCAGGGGAAAATCTTCCTCCTTACATCCAGTCTGAACTTCTCCTGCTTCAGCTGATGCCAATTGTCTCTCACCTTCCCATCCTGCACTGCTGTGAAGCGCCTGGCTCCATCTACTTGAAGACCTCCCCACAGGCACTGAGGGCTGCTGTTAGGTTCCCCCTCAAAGCCATCTCTGCTCTAGGCTGAACAAGCCCATCTCCCTCAGCCTCCCTCAGGTTCAGCTCCAGCTTGATCACCTTCCACTGAAATTGCTTCAATTTATTGATGTTTTTCTTGAATTAGGGGGCTAAAAAAGGATGCAGTATTCTAGGTGTGGTCCGAATGTTTGCAATTATTTTATTTGGTGTCACAATACCTTCTCTTGTAGTCTACAAATTGGATGAACTAAAAGCACTCTAATTGCAAACTGCCTTGGATAATTGCCCACTATGTAAAAGAGATGCCAAAAGTACCAGCCTGTTTGTTTAGCTGTGATAGAAACAATTCCTAAACCCTCAAGAAACTGTGATGACTTTCTGTTCGCTTTCAACTACACATTCATAGCCTGAGTTTGCATTATTTAAACTCTGCACAACCAGAACTAATTGTCAAGTGTTCATGTGGATTAAAAGGAAAAAAAATCATTAGAAGATAAAGGCAGAATATAGTTAAAATAGTAACATATACCAATTAAAACCTGAGGCAATAGATCTTAGAAAACACGGAGTATCTGAATGTAGCCTGGTCCCACATCTTCGCACACAGGACATCATACTACTAATTTAAACAAATAAAGAAATAAGCATCAGCCTATATCCTGGCTCTTACCGTTTTGTGTTACAATCAGTAAAAATCTTTTGTGTAAACATTCAAACATGAAATTTTTGTTTAAAAATCTTAAAAATTGCCTAGTAATGTTGCCATTTAGGCAACTGAAATTTGGATTATTTGACTTATCTAGAAAAATTTGAGATATTCTGTAGGAAATAACTTGCAGATTTTATACAATCATACAATTATAGAATAATTTGGTTGGAAGGGACCTTTAAAGGTCATCTAGTCCACCGTCCCTGCAATAAACAGAGACATCTTCAACTAGACCAGGTTGCTCAGAGCTTTGTCCAACGTGACCCTGAAAGGTTCCAGGGATGCTGCATCTACCACAGAATCACAGAATGGCAGGGGTTGGAAGGGACCTTTGGGGGTCATCTAGTCCAACCCCCCTGCTGAAGCAGGGTCACCTACAGTAGGCTGCACAGGACCGCGTCAAGGCGGGTCTTGAGTATCTCCAGAGAAAGAGACTCCACAACCTCCCTGGGCAACCTGATCCAGGGCTCCATCACCCTCAGAGTGAAGAAGTTCACAGAATCACAGAATAGTAGGGGTTGGAAGGGACCTCTGTGGGTCATCTAGTCCAACCCTCCTGCTGAAGTAGGGTCACCTACAGTGAGCTGCACAGGAACTTGTCCAGGCGGGTCTTGAATATCTCCAGAGAAGGAGACTCCACAACCTCCCTGGGCAGCCTGTTCCAGTGCTCCGTCACCCTCAGAGGGAAGAAGT
>Ga0065711_1001957_pt1 | contig 45849 bp, 31 predicted proteins | sample Hoacrofraction12_FD_59098 | JGI IMG/M metagenome (GOLD analysis project Ga0065711, IMG submission 59098) | Hoatzin crop microbial communities from Cojedes, Venezuela - Epithelial fraction 12 v2 (version 2) | ecosystem: Host-associated > Birds > Digestive system > Esophagus > Crop | place... | reverse complement strand
CCATCTGTTGCCAGCAGGCCTGGTGCCATGTAAACTGACCCATGATCAAAGAACCCCAAATTTTGCCTATGACACCAGGCTTGGAGCCAGGTATTGATCTGTTGACTCCTCCTGTTTGTTCCCTCATCTTTTCCTGCAACTGTAGAGGAGAACACTACTTGCACTCCTGATCCCTTAACCTGTCGCCCCAGAGCCCTGAAGTCCCTTTGGATTTCCCATGTGCTTTTGTCCCTAACCTCATCACTGCCAGCCTGAACAACTAAGAGCGGGTAATAGTCAGAGGCCCTTTTGATGGCCTTGGGACTTCTCTCTGCGATCTCATCCCCGCCAACCTGCATTACCAAGAGGGGGTAATAATCAGAGGGCTGCACCAGACCAGGGAGTTTCCTAGTAACATCCCTAACCCGGGCCCCAGGGAGGCGGCAGACTTCCCTGTGGGATGGGTCTGGTCGGCATTATCGGGCCCTCTGTTCCCCTCAGAAGGGAATCACCTATGACAATTACCCTCCTTTTTTTCTTAGCTTGGGCAGTCATAATACGTGGGGCTGACCAACTCATCCTAGGCAACCCCCCCGGAAGGACCTTTACCCACATCCCCATTTGCTGGGCCCTCACATTCCAGAGCCCTGTATCTGTTGCTTAAGGGCAACTGGGGAGGCGAGGGAGGCCAGGAGGGGATTTGCTTGCCGCCCCGAGCAGGGACCCGTTTTCATTCCCCCCTGTCTCTTAGGTCCCCTCTTTCTGCTTGGTGGCAAGAGGGTAGGGGGTCCTCTGCTTCTTGTGGAGCTGCCTCCTGCTGCCTTGGCCTCAGGGACGGCAGGGAGTGGCTCCACCAGTCCATCTCCCTCTCACACTCCCTGATGCTCCTTAACCTCTCCACTTCCTCTTTCAGCTCTGCCACCACGCTGAGCAGGCCATTTACCTGGTCGAACTAAACACAGCTGTTGAAATACTTGTGGACAGATTTCAAAGGTTCATAAAGTTTTATGAATTATAAAAGCTGGAGTTAGGCCTGAGCTATTGAGTTCAGCTCAAAAATAAAATCAAAATAGGAATTTGGCTTGGGTTATATTAGAACACCATCTATAAGGAATTATCAAGGTAGCAGTGAGTGATACATGTCATATTGAATTCAGGGCGAGAGAAATCGATCACTGAGCAGATCCAATGTGGAAAAATAGTGTTTTTCCACTGTCCTAACTTTTTAAGTCATGCATGTTGGTAAAAGCATTTATTTTACACTTACATTGTGAAGCTAGTTTTTCTTCTGTGTGCTAGTGATAAAGAACGAGAGGAAGAATATGTATTTGAACTTGAGGAATAAATTGAGCTATGGAGTGTTGCCATATCTTGGCTTTTAGTGACTAAAACTAATCACAGTCCCATATATATTTCTCAAAACCCTAGCTTCACAAAAACCTCAACTACAGTTTCCATCTTTAGAACATGACACAATGCACAATAAATGTTAGAAAAACAGAGAAAAGTTGTTTTTCTAATCTTATTATTTTACAACAATCACAGGCAGGAAAGGGCCATTTCATGATTTTTAACCTCTAGATAAGGCCTCATTGGAGAAGAATATTGTGAATCTGTGGAAATACTTCTTGGAGTGCTAGAAAAAAAATTATCATATATTGAGTTTAGCAGTGGGTATACAGAACTCATTTAGATACGGAAGTTAATTATCTGGCACATACCCTGATTAAAAATGCTTAGTTGTACCTGTTACTATCTTTCTGAGTATGATCTTCATGGCAATTCATCTATGTCTGTTACATCCAGAGTAAGATGAGGTGACTGTTAACACCTCTTTAACACTCTATAACACCCATTGCACAGCAAGTTGAAACTGAGGTAATCTGAGTAAACATTTGTCATTTCAAGTTATATTAATTTCTATTCTAAAAGCAGAAAATGACAGAGAAGAATACAGTGGAAAAGAAGGCCCTTCTAAAAAATAAGCGTCTTTTTAAGATTTTTTGATATTTAAAGAGTAGAATGAAATTACTTTCAAGAAATTTAGAAAATGTTAATTTCTCTGATTTTTATGGTAAATAATTTAAACTTTATTTCCACCATTCTCTCGTACTTGGTAAACAGTTTCAAGTAAATATAAGTGTCCATTTTGTACTGTGTGCTGAAGGATTAAAAGAGAAAGTACTACGTATACTCCATAAAAACGCAATGTCATTCTTTTTTTCTGGGATAGAAAGATACATGCTTAAAGCTACTGTACAGACAGACAGAAATAGAGATTGTTCCTGACATATTCTTAGGGACATGGATTATTGTACTTTTTTTCCAAATTCCTGTCACAATGGATCCATTTTGTAACCCTGCTCCTTGGCTCCTGGGCATGCCCTCCTCCAACACCCATCAGGGGTAAAAGGAAAAAAGAAATAATAAACAAAAAAGGGGACCCATGGAGCAACCCAATACCCTAGCTCAGCTGGCAAAAAATATAACCCTTCCAAGTTCACATTTTTTTACTTCACTGTTTTAGGTTGTACATACGGTTTCTTTATTGTTATGCTTTGTTTCCATAATAACAAAACTCACTAGTCTAGATCTTCCCTTTCAAGTTAATTGAAAGATGTTGGAACACACAAAAATTGCAAGCAACATTAAAATCTTAAGCACTCCAAAGTGGGAAATGTCAGAATTAAGATTATCTAAGCATCATGCCCTTCTTGGTCATATGCATTAATTACACAATCACAGCTCATATTGTTTTTGCTTCAGACATCCCCTGCCTTAGTGCACAGAGCTCATAGTGCTTAAGAATTAAGTTGGAGATTTATGAAGCACAATATCTTGTCTATTGAATTGATTGCTTTAATATGTACACTACAGTGTGTGCAATTATTCCTGTGATGGCATTTAGAGACACTGCCAGAGACTGGAAGTAAAGGTAGGGTAGGTGGTAGACATTAATGTAGCAAACGGGATCCCTTGCCCCAAAAACTTTCCAATATAGACAGACAGAAGAGCTGTGGGTTAGAAAAGCAATAGAAATCAATTTGCCCAGGGTCCTGTCCCCTGTATTGGCCACATTAGGAATTAATGCAGCTCTGGCAATAAATCCTGTAGCTGAAATGTCCATTTCTGGACAAAGTGTGGTTCTGCTGGAGAGTTTTTGTTCCAGCTACCTTTGCCCTGCAGTGCTGGATTACTCTTTCCAGGAAGAAGGCAAGAAGGGCAATTCAAACTGGTGATAATGCCCTGGAGTTAGGTCTGTGATGGATGTCACGCACTGTCACAATATAAAACAGACCCCCAAAATGAAGAAGATAGAACAGATCTGAATCTCACTGCTTCTCTACCAATGAGGCACACAGAGTGTTGCTGTGACACACTTGGAGCTTGATTACTTACTTATACATTATCAACAACAATTTCAACTATATCCTAAGGCCTCTGCTTCGACAAGCAAAATGGCAACTTTTTTAAACTAAGGTTTTTTAAAGGTGATAGCACAGCCTGGTTGCCAGAGATACCTGAGATGTAAACACCAAGTTTTACATCTTTTGCCATAGAGCAGTCCTTTCTCTAGTGGACTCTTAGAAAAATTTAATTGTTCCCTTTGGTGGATTTACATTTGTACATTTACGTACACACAGATACAAATCAACAATGGGATGAAATAGTACCTGCATATATAGATAAAGCTATTCCTTCGGATGTGTTAAAGGAAGGAACATCACAAAACCCCTTTATTACTACAGCTGAATGACCCTAAAAGAGGACTGCATTAAACTTTGCTCATATGAGTGGCAGGCTTCACTCCTGACACTCACACATGACACCAGCAGAGGTCACCCAGCCAGAATAGACCATCTTTAGACTCTTCCCTCCACATGTATTCGTATGTAGCAACAAGTGACATTTTGAAAGCAATACAAAAACACGCTCTTCCCAGATTCCCTAGTCTATTATTGCAGCTGTCTCCAGCAAGCAGAATGGCTGGTGTAGCAAATCATTTCAGACTTCAAGCCAAGAATCTGTTCTTGTATGTCTTTGTCATGTCGTACTGGAGCTCTGAATGCTCACAACTCACATGGGTACAGCCTGTAGCTGCATCCCACATATTCTGATCCTCTTTCAAACTCTTAATACAATAGGGTCTCCAATATATTGTGAGCAGAAGAAAACAACCACCCCCATTCTATTTTGGTATGTTGAGCCTAAAGTCTATTGGCTGGGAGCTGTCATCAGACACGACCATATGTTACTCAATGGTATTACAAGTAAATCCTGACTGAGTGCAAATTATGAAGATTAAAGTCACCTCAGATTTAGCTGTATTATGCTGAGGCAAATGTATTTCAAAGTCCTGTTTAAAATGCTGGCAATTCTCAGCACAGAAATGAACAGGCTGTCATTACCTTGGATTTTATGAGCAGCTCTAAACGTCCGGAGTTCCTTGTTTGGGGCCCTTAGACACAGAATGTAAGAACAGTCCTTTGCAGTTGGGACTGAAAAACACCAAGACAATGTATTGTCAACAACTTTAGAAGAAATATTACATATTGATACAACTAAGTCACTGAAGAATCTCCTGGAATAAGCTTTTCATAAATAATGGTAAACAACTGGATGACTGCTGTTCTAATTGTGGTTAAAATCAAAGTTTTGCATTTAAGCTATCCAGTGTCAAGATAAGCCAGGACCAGTTTATAACAGGCAATGCATTCCCTTTTGGAAACAATTAACTGCCAGAAACATCTTTCTTGATCATTGACATTTATTACTGTTTCATAAGAGGACTGTGAAGTACTAAGGAGCTGAACCTCATCTATTGGTGCACTTCGGATGATGCACTCCATTTTAATGAGATTAAAGGTTTAATGCAGATAAAAGGTGCACCTGGATTCAACAGAGAGATTTCAGTGCGATTTGCAAACAGAGAGTTGTCAGGGAGCTATGTTCATCTTGATTGATAAAAGCTTCTGACTTCTTTCCTTCTTTTCTATTCCATACGAAGACAAAATGATCAGGACACATTTCTTCCTGTTTTCAGCACTGATCATGTGCAGCATACCTGCTGAAGAAATCTTTCAGCCAGCTCTAGTGCTGGACATGGCTAAAGTCCTTCTGGATAACTACTGCTATCCTGAAAACCTAGTGGGAATGCAAGAAGCCATTGAACAAGCAATCAAGAGCGGGGAGATCCTGGATATCTCAGATCCAAAAATGCTGGCCAGTGTCTTGACAGCTGGAGTGCAGGGTGCTCTGAATGACCCAAGACTCATGATTTCCTATGAGCCATCACTGCATGCAGCTCCCAAACAAGAAGCTGAGGCTTCCCCCACTCGTGAACAGCTCCTGAGCCTTATTGAGCATGTGGTCATGTATGACAAGCTGGAGGGCAATGTTGGCTACCTGAGGATTGATTATATCATAGGACAGGAAGTTGTGCAGAAAGTTGGAGATTTTCTGGTGGACAAGGTGTGGAAGACGCTGATAGAGACATCTGCCCTGGTGATAGATCTTCGTTACAGCACTGGGGGACAGATTTCTGGCCTCCCCTTCATTGTCTCATACTTGCATGAAGCAGAAAAGAAGCTGCATGTTGAGACTGTATACAATCGTCCCTCCAACACCACCACGGAGATATGGACACTGACAAAGGTGTTGGGAAAGAGGTACAGCAAAGACAAGGATGTCATTGTTTTGATCAGCCGCCACACCACAGGAGTGGCTGAAGAAGTGGCTTACATCCTCAAGTACATGAACAGGGCTATCACTGTTGGGGAGAAGACAGCTGGAGGCTCACTGGACATCCAGAAGCTGCGTATTGGCCCCTCCAATTTCTATATCATGATTCCTGTCTCACGATCTGTAAGCCCCTTGAGTGGGGGTGGACAGAGCTGGGAGGTGAATGGTGTGATGCCATGTGTGGCTACTGAGGCAGAGCAAGCCTTGCAGAAATCCCTGGACATCCTGGCAGTGCGCAGAGCAGTGCCTGGCACACTAAGCCACCTCTCAAACATATTAAAGGACTATTACAGCTTAGTGGACCGGGTGCCAGCACTGCTGAGGCACCTCGTCACCTCTGACTTCTCTTCTGTGCAGTCAGCAGAGGACCTGGCCACAAAGCTCAACACTGAGATGCAGACCTTATCTGAAGACCCCCGCCTGTTGGTCCGAGTCATGATGCCAGGTGAAGTTGCTGCCCATCCTGATGACAAGCCAATTGCAGTGGCAGACAACTTACCTGACGATGAGCAACTGCTGCATGCCTTGGTGGATACCGTCTTCAAGGTGTCAGTGTTGCCAGGCAATATTGGCTACATGCGCTTTGATGAGTTTGCAGATGCCTCTGTGCTTGCTAAGCTGGGACCTTACATTGTCCACAAAGTGTGGGAGCCCCTCCAAAATACAGAGAACTTGATAATGGACCTACGTTACAACCCTGGGGGCCCTTCGTCCTCTGCTGTACCTGCGTTACTCTCCTATTTCCAAGATCCTGCTGCTGGCCCTGTCCATCTCTTCACAACCTATGACAGGCACACCAATCACACACAGGAGCACAACAGTCAGGCAGAACTGCTGGGCCAGGCCTATGGGACTCAGCGTGGCATCTACCTGCTGACCAGCCACCACACTGCTACAGCTGCTGAGGAGTTTGCTTACCTCATGCAGTCCCTGGGCCGTGCCACACTGATTGGTGAGATCACAGCAGGAAGACTCTCACACACCCGTACCTTCCCTCTGCTGCAGCCTGAGCAGGGAATAACCCATGGCCTAACTATCACAGTTCCTGTTATCACCTTCACTGACAACCATGGGGAAAACTGGATGGGCGGAGGAGTTGTGCCTGATGCCATAGTGTTGGCTGAGGATGCACTGGAGAAGGCTGAAGAGGTGCTAGCTTTTCACAAGAACATGGGAGTACTTTTGGAGGGTACTGGGCAACTCCTAGAGGCTCACTATGCCATCCCAGAAGTGGCTGGTAAGGCCAGTGCTATACTTAGCACCAAACGGGCCCAAGGAGGTTATCGATCGGCTGTAGACTTTGAGACATTGGCTTCCCAGCTTACAAGTGACTTACAGGAGGCCTCGGGTGACCATCGGCTTCATGTCTTCCACAGTCACGTGGAACCAACACCAGAAGAACAGCTTCCTAACATGATTCCCAGCCCTGAGGAGCTGAGCTACGTCATTGAGGCACTCTTCAAAATTGAGGTATTGCCAGGCAACCTAGGCTACCTTCGCTTTGATATGATGGCTGAGGCAGAAACAGTGAAGGCCATTGGACGCCAGCTGATACAGACGGTATGGAACAAGCTGGTGGACACAGATGCCATGATTATTGACATGAGGTACAACACAGGTGGCTACTCCACTGCCATCCCAATACTTTGTTCCTACTTCTTTGAGCCTGAGCCTCGGCAACACCTCTACACTGTCTTCGATCGTAGTACCTCCCACAGCACAGAGGTGTGGACTCTCCCCCAAGTCACTGGCAAGAGATACGGCTCCCTCAAGGATATCTACATCCTAACAAGCCACATGAGTGGCTCAGCAGCTGAAGCGTTCACTCGCTCTATGAAGGATCTACACCGGGCCACAGTTATTGGTGAGCCCACTGTAGGTGGTTCCCTCTCAGTGGGCATTTATCGTGTTGGTAACAGTTCCCTATATGCCTCCATCCCCAGCCAAGTGGTGCTCAGCCCAGTCACTGGCAAAGTATGGAGTGTGTCTGGGGTGGAGCCACACATCACCATCCAGGCCAGTGAAGCCATGGCTATAGCTCAGCACATTGTCAACCTGCGTACCCAGGTGCCACAGACACTGCAAACTGTAGGCAAGCTTGTGTCAGATAATTATGCCTTTGTGGACATTGGGACTGTTATAGAATCCAACCTCACCAAGAACATCAACAAAGACAGTTATAAAAGGATTAATACAGAAGAGGAGCTGGCCAGGAAGGTGACTGCCAACTTGCAAGCTCTTTCTGATGATGAACACCTGAAATTACTCTACGTCCCTGAACATGCAAAGGACAGCATCCCAGGGATCATACCAAAACAGGTACAGTTCTCTTGCACCCCGCTATGCTGCCACCAGCTAGAATGGGAGCACTGAGTCAGATATTATATCTTGTTTCTAGCCCGTATCATAAACCCACAAGGATCTACCTGTACCCTGAAAAGAAGCCAGTGCCTGAGTGGGTTCTGGGGGCTGAGCTCTCTGACACTAACTCAAGCCAGGGTAGTAGCTTGTGGTAGTTCTGGATGCCTGCATTCTGGGAACAACCTTCAGGCTGTGAATCTTTTTCAGCTGCCATCTGGCACAAGCAAATATGCAGGGCTTCACGGTTAGAGTGAAGATATCTCATTGTCTCTGTGATCCTTTCTCTCTCAGTGCTATAGCTTTTCAAGCTGTAATAAATTAATGAAGAAACCCACTGCTTACAAACCGAGTATGTAATTTAAGAAAAATTTGGTTGGACCAGAGTAAGTGCATACACAAAACATGCAGCCACATACACTTTAATTGATTTTTTTCTATATAAAATTGCTGTACCTTCTGCTAACTTCTATTACATCAGAATAACAAGCAACTCCTTTGGTAGGGACAGTGGAAAGTTGTTCTGATTGTATCTCATGCTCAGCATCAGACAGTTTCCCAGCAACCTAGAAATACTTTGGAAGAAGTATCTGGGTGGAATTTAGGTGATCTCAGGGAGATATTGGTTTTTAATAATCTACTTATACTCTTGCTGTGTGGTTTGCATAACAATCTGTGCTTTGTTCTGAGCCTGGGTATTTATACACTGGTCTGCCTTGGCAATCTTTTTTGTTCATCATTGTGCTGGAGGGATCTCCCAGGAGCACTTGTTAAAATTCCATCTTCAAATTAAAGGGAGGGTTAGGATAACTTGATCACTTTCTTGGAATGAGTTAGCTCATTTCTGGCTACTGCTCTAACATGGCTATCAGAGACGTCTTTTCTCCAGGGACTCATAAAATTACTTTTTGAAGAGAATGTATTTGCCTTTGCAATGAACCAGAGTATACCAAGTGTCAGGTAACTACTAAATGTTTCCTGGGGGAGGAAATCTGCAGGCTTTCACCTTCTGAAGTTTTTTGCATGTATGATTTAAAGTGGGCATGACCTTTGTAGTACTATCTCCAGCACTAAGGTCAAGGACAAAATCTAAGCATTGCCAGAGGAGGACAGTTTGTTAACCAAGAGATGATGGTTCCATTCTTGCCTCTAAGCTTAAATGAAAATAATTAATTAAAAGATTTTTCTATTCCATTACTCTCTTTCTCTCCTACATTTGTTGGGTGTAGAAAACTTCACTCTAAAAATGTTTTTGACAGAGCTCCCTGCTAAATTATTAGCAACATATCAGTAGTGATACATCATAATTTCTCCCTGTTCTACAAAGTGGGCCCATCTTGCAAATTAGTCACTGTTTTCACTGAAGGCTTTTAATGGATATTGTTAGCTATGTTTACTTGTTCAAACCTTACTTACTTTATTCAGACGTTGAATGTGGAGAACAGGACATACAGGACAAATATCTTATTTGTCACCTTATGTGAAATTCTGATCCTGATAGTGCTAGAGAGGAAATGCTATTATACTAATTATTGCCTCTGTTTACTTCAGTTCTTTGTCAAGTGATTGGAAGAGGTCAGGGAAACATCCGTAAGAAGCAAATCACATCAGTGTAGGTGAAAATCAGGACAAATGTGAGCTTTCTTCAAGGGGAAATACTGTATAAATAGCAGAGGAGAAACACGGGTCTCTTTTGAGGCCGAAATTATTTCCAAAGGCGTATGTATTGTGCCATAGTCCTTGAGGAAATAGGGAGGCAGAGAGACAAGAGAGTGGTGTTGAGACGTTTTTAGGCAAAAGAGGGCGAGTGAACAAAAAGGCTGAAGTCACTGAAGTAAAGGCTTTTCCTTGTGACAGAGGTAAAAGAAAATTCACCTATTCCACAGAACAGTGGGCAGCAAGAGTACCTTCATTTCCTGCCTTGCTTTTGCAGGGCCAAGAGGGATGCTTTCTGTGCAACATTTCAGGAATACCCCGTACCAATACCCCAGAGAGCAAATGCCTTAAGATTACAGTGAAGATTACATGATGGCACTAATTGCACTTTTTTTTTTTTTTCTGGCACTCCTATACAAAGACATGTGGCTCTTTTCATCTGTATCACATTTATTCCTCAAAAACCTAAGAGCTAGTTTTTCTCTTGTGCTACGTACATTCCAAGCCACCCTTTCCCTTGACAGTGGGATTTTCTTGATAATGACCTTGACAGTGAAGCAGATCCAACACAATTAAATGAAAGTGATGATGAATAACTGCAGGAAGAATTGGATGGGACATAGGAGACAGACAAGTGAAATGCATGTAGACCTTTGTATCTGCCACACTAGAATAGCTGCTGAAGCATAATACAGGGCAGTGAATATGTCTGCTTTATGACAGCAGCAAGGTCAATGCTAGCTGGAGTTGTCTGCTGCATAAACACTGCTTTCCAAAGTCAGACTTCCCAGAGGCCAATGTTGTATATACTGTTTGTGATTCAGAAAAGAGCATTTTGTTTATAAGGCAGAGCTTTGTAAACTTGCTGATGCACAGTTCAATAATCCCTACTTTTTATTCTTCTTTTTGCCTCTCTCCCTCCAGTCATACCTCCCCTTCCATATTGAAACATTTGTGATCATGAATATCAGAGTATTGTAGACTAACTATGGAAGAACTGCTGTATGATATTGGCAAATGTGTTATATCAATTTTAAGTGACAAGAGTTTCTCTGAGTGACCCTTTTGCCCCCTTGATAATGCCCAAATACTTTTAAAGCAGTCTTCACACCTAAGAGAATGTTTTGTATTACTGTTCTAGGTAAGCAGCTGAAAATGATGATCAGAGTAAAAGACAAAAAGGAATCCTTTATAAAGAGAAATTGTTCCTGCATTTGAAGACCTCCTTTTCCCAGATAAATAATATGTATTTACAGCAGAGTATTGTACCTGCTAAAGGAGGCAATAGTTACAGATGTTTCACCAGAAAGGAGTATAGTTTGCTTATGTCTTTTCATTAATGAGTGAAATAAAAATGCTCAAAGTGTCAAGATAGATAATAATATTGTTACATCTGTTGCTAATGGGTGGAGAAAATTGTTGTGGGCCCATACAATCCTGATTTATATCAACATAACCACAGTAAAATCAGTGGAACTATAAAAGCTTATGCAAGCCAAAAAAGGTCTCATGTTTAACTCTCATTGACCTTTTGCAATTCATGATTGCTTCTTGTATTTGGTGTAGAAAATAATATGACGCTTTGTTAATCACTTTTGTTATTTTTCTAGTACCTTTCATGTCTGATCCTGATACTCAAGCTCAATGCAGCTATGTTTGCTGTTACAATCCCACCAAAGAGATCCATTTGTTGTTTTTTTTCAATTGTCATTAATTTTACACTAGATTTTGCCATTATTTTTAAGGATTTTCTATGGATTTTGGATGAAAATCAAAATTTAGCCATGAACTGTGTTTTAAAATTTTGCTTTCAAATATAATCTTCCAGGGCACTGACTAGAAAATAACTGCTGACTGGCTTGGATTGAGTATATTACAAGCTGTGTACTGTCAGAGCAGGCTTACACACCGCAGTGCAGTGCCGCCCTTTGCAGGGTGCAAGCACAGCTTCTCACTCTGCCCTGCACTCCCTGAATGATGACTGAGAGCCTTAAATAACCTCTCTTAATCCTTTCCAGAGCACCGTCCGAGAGGGTTTCAGCTTTTGCTTGTGGCAACCCTCCTATCCCAGCTGTTTCGGTCCAATGGAGGGCAGGATTAGAATTCAAAGCTACAGTTAGTTCTAGAAAAACTGAAGAAATCATATGTCGAAAGCAGGATGAGGGTAAATAAGAACACATGCAGGGTTCTTACACAGTTTCTACAGTGATAGTAATAGACTGCACAACCCTGGGAGGAAAACAGCTTGTTTAGGGGGAGTCCTGTAAAAAAGTATACGGGCTCTTCAGAGTTCATAAGCTGAACACATGTCAATAGAATCAAGTTGTTGCAGTAAAAAAAAAAAATCATCAAACTGGAATGGATGGGGAGGAATACAATCAGTAAGATCGAGGAAGTCTTCTGCTACATTCAGCTCTAAAGAAAATTTAGCTAGAGTATACCATGAGCAGTCTTGGGCAATGCTTTTCTGGAATGATGTGGCTTAAGTGGGGAGACAGCAGAAAAGAGGAACAGGAGCAGAGAGAAGACTGAATAAGAGTCATCTTCAAAAAGTTTAAAAGATTTGAGCTGTTTATTCTACAGAGAAGAAAAACGAGAGGAGACATGAAAACAGTCTTCAGATATTTAAGAGGCTGTTTCAAATATGAAGAGAATAATCTGTTCCCTTGTCCATGGTAAACAGGCCAAGAAGTAATCCACTTAAACTGTAGAAAGTAGTGAACTTAGACTGTTTACACTAGATGTTAAAAACATCTTTGTAATGGTAAGGCTAGTGACGTACTAGACTGGATTGCCCAGAAATCACCCAGTGATATGGGTGTTTTTAAGAGCAAGTGAGAACTGGCTGTCAGGGATATAGCTGAGCTGGGGGACCTACTAAGATGGATGGTTCCATTCCAGCCTGTGAGGGTACACAAGGAACCCAAACGTTATTCTAGGAAAGAAAGGTGCAACCCTGCCACCCAGCCCCCAAGATCTCATGGTTCTTAAACCAATCTCAGGATTTGCAATGGCACAAGGGTGTTGGCTGATAATATTTTATCTGCTGGATGTTGACAGTACTAACAATTTTAACGGAAATCAGAGTTACATTACAATGGTAAGCTGAAAATACAGTTTCCATCTAAACAGACAAAACAACTTAAGGGAGAAGTGAAAGCGGAGAAAAGAAGGAAGAAAGGCACAGCTGGAAAAGTAGTTTGCCCATGGTTGGGGTATGTGTCAGTAGCACAGCCAGGTATGAAATTCCATGCATGAGTCCCAGGGCAGCATTCTAGGTCATATTTCGTGTCACATCACTTGTTCCAGTTAGGCCACCCACTTGTGGAAGGAGACTGCAGAATAGAGCTGGAGACCCTCTATAGTTAGCAAAAAACAATTCTTCCTTGGCTTAAGCGGTGTTAGCTTGGAGGTCCTTTAGCCTAGCCACATTGCTTATAGTGTTCTTACTAAGGCACCTGAGGATTTATATTTAACATCAAGTTATTTGTATGTAAACATTGCCTGACTGAGCAGCACGATCTTACTTTCAGCTGCATCCTGTCCCAGCTTGTCCTTGGCCTGCAAACAAAGACTTGCCTTCCAAAGCAGAGCACACCGTTGCTCTCTGAAGCTAGACTCACCTTCTTAGGTGCCAGCAGCACATGGCCCGTGTGCCAGTGTCATGAACCTGCAGTTTTCCGGGACAGTAACTCTCTACTGTCAGTCCCAGCTTCCTCCCTTCTTTTGCTTAAAAATTAGAACGCTTTCCCCACCCCCCTAAAATTACATTCTGAGTGCTTTTCATCTGACTTCTGGTCTTAGAGCTTTTAGAATAGATATATTTTCATACCTTTCCATGCAGCCATGAAGATGAAGACAAGTTTCTTTGAGATCCTTGCATATTCATATTACTTAATGAGGCCTGAGGCTTTAAAAGCAACCTGCCCACCTTTAAATCTGTAATGTATTTCCAAGAGTTAGCAACACAGCTAACAAGTACTGAAGTCCTCTGTGAACAAAGATGTGATGCAGCACAGTGAAAGAACATGTAGAAAAAAAAGAGAGGTTATTCTTATGGGTATGCATCTAGCAATTGTTGTTGGAGACAGAGCTAAGAAATCTGTGTGTTCAGTTAAAATATCATTAGTAAGTGGCTGAGAGTAACACAACAATTTTATCTGTAGATGTTACCAATGAGTGATGATTTTTTTTTTCTCCTGGGTGGAACAGTACTTCTGAACTAGATATTAGCTCTGTCAGAACAATGCAATGCCTGCTGGATATATTCTTCAAAACTGTGATTTCTTAATCCAAGTACAGTGGGCCGATCAAGTTGCATTGCTGTCACTGGGAAGTGGATTGGAAATGACAAACTCAGAAGTGCTGGACTGGTATGTTTACAGTCCAGATACAATGGTTATTTTCACAAGGTACAGTGAGAGAGAAGAGTACAGAAAAGGACTTAGTAGAGTTTGCTCTTACCATCAGATCAACAACTACTGGTCTTCAGGGTTTTTAAATTAATGTTTGAAATTTTGGAAATTGTGGCATATGGAAGGCACTGAATGATGAAGTCCAGGGCAGCCAGAAATGGGATACGGTGGGTAATTTCCCCTCCAGGTAAAGGTAAAGTCCTTGAGCTGTGTCAAATACAGCTGTATTCACATATCTTGGAAACCCTCTTTCTGCTGTGGCAGACCTGCTTCTGGTAGGAGTGCAACCCCAGGCCAGAGGACTACATGCAGGGCAGGAGATTTCCTGACTCCTCTACAGTTGCAGAAAGCCCAAATGCCTCCCAAATTCTGCGGCATATTGCAGGTTGGGAGAGCACCTTTTAGTACATGGCTAACTGCCGACTCCTTGTTCTTTTGGGTGTAAAAGTGTGGATTGTCTGGGGATGAAAGGCAGAGGGCAACTAATTAAAAAGCAAGTATAAAATCATTTTCACAGCAACCCCAAGGAGAAAAGGCCAAATTGCTGAAGGTCACATAAGTCATATATATTCCAAAGCCTTATCTCCTTAAGGTGAAGGAGAGTCTTCCATTTTCAGACACATGCATGCAAAACAGAAGTCTGGCAATAGGAGCAGGCTATGTTTCAATGCATGTAGGGGTTACTGGGATAACTATTAGTTGGCTACATATTGCTATTAAAAAAATGCCTGCTGTTTAATAACATAAGCTAAATGAAATTAATCACAGCCTAACACATGAAACTCCATGCCTAACACGTGAGGCTCCAGGCACATGGCCACCATATAAGAGATTTAACATGCCCACCTCCTGAGTATCCTAGCACATGTCCAACACATCAAGTTCCTCACTGTCATAGGGACTGGCTCATTAAGAGGGGCTGGGGCCAACCTCACCTGTAGCCAGCAGCTATTTCTCAGCTGAGGCCAATCAAAAGACTATAGGAGTCCTGAGTACTTTATTTAGAAAGAGCTGCTAAAGGAAACAAGTGGGCTTGAGTGGCACCCTGGGGATAGTGGTATATACTGCAGGCTGGGGGATGGTCCTTGTAACCTCAGACTCTTTGGTGCAAGTAAATCCCTGTGTTTTTGGAAAATAAACTGAGCCCTGACAAATACGTGCCTGATCCAGCTTCTGGGCATGCTATTGATGCACCCTATACTGGGCAAAGAGTGCAGCAGCAAATGGTAACCTATGTTTAATATGCAAAAATGTTAATATTATTCATTATGTTCTTCAAACTTGGTCACATTGCTCACATATGTCCCACCTGGACTAAACTTGACCTACATAATTCTTTTTAAATCTTGTGCCAAGCTATCAGTGCCAGCAAATTATTTGTTTTGTTTTTCCAAACTCTTTCAGATCCCTTCCCCAGAAGTATTTGAAGATCTGATTAAATTTTCATTCCACACAAATGTTTTTGAAAACAACGTCGGCTATCTGAGATTTGATATGTTTGGAGACCGTGAACTTCTAACCCAGGTGTCCGACCTACTGGTAGAGCATGTTTGGAAGAAAATTGTTCACACAGATGCATTAATCATAGACATGAGGTAAACCTTTGAATGACAAATAACCAAAGCTCTTTCAAAACAGCATTTTATTTGTAACAGTGAATTAGCTTTACATAGCTTACTGTCCTGTTTACAGGCCAACACTGCTGGGATTAAATGAGAAAAGAAAAACAGCCAAGGAAAACTATAACAGTCTGGAAGTATAGTTCAAGATAAATTGTACCATCACTTGAGATGTTTAGAACTAAACAGGCAAATTCAGGGAATCTGTTGCAGAACACAATCCTGGATTCTTTCTCCATTTTCTTTCTCTGATTTCTTTCTAATTTAACTCTGCATATGCCTGGTATATATATATGGCTTAATTAAATCTTTTACCACAAGCAGTGGTCAAGTGATTGAACAGTCAAACAAACAGACCGTGCGTAAGGCTGTGTTACAACATCTAGTTGCCTATACCTGCAGTGCTAAATTATCCTGGGCACTCAGCCCTGTACAGAATGACTCTTGTGCACAGAGGACAAAGGTGGCTTAAATGTCCTGTAGCACTCCTAGATGGTTCTGCAGCAAGCTACAGCATCCTATGCCTGCCCTGAATTTAGGATTCTGTTGGACACTCCAGTGTGTCAACAATGCTCTAAATCTTATGAGCCAGAAGATGGCATCCATTTGTTGCCGCAGATGAATATCACAAATACACATTTCCCATACAATATTTAGGTAAGTCATTCACTTTTTTCGGTCCAGACCTAATGTTTGCAAGCCCAGAACATTACAAATATGAACTGAAGAAAAGAAGGCCTTTGTAAGAATTTAACTTTAATGGTAGAACCACTTATGTCCATTGTGATCATGGGTCTTTCAATAGTTGGCAATCTTCTTAATATTCTTCTGAGATCTGCAGGGTGTGCACAAAAAGATGAGCACAGTGATGAGAGCAGAGAGAGATCTCATTATGTGAGCACAGAGGAGGCATGGCAGCAACCAACAAAACACGCCCATGACTAAATTCAAGTTCAGCAAAGGCACTGCCATCTTCCAACAGACTTGAAATAGGACTGAGACTTTCCTCTTTCTTGTCCTGGTTTTCTCCCAAGCTAAAACTCATATCAGGCCAGAGGCAATAAAACAGCAAATGTGAAATCATGTCGCAGGTACCAAATTGTCTCATTATAGATCTTTTCTTGGGTTGCTCTGGCTTTTTTATATAGTGTTTCCAGCCCTGTGAGTGCACACAAAAGATGCAGTCTCTGAAGGCATATAAAAGAGAACCCCAAACATTTTACCTTTTGAAATTCTCCCTAAACCAATCTTCTGATATTAAGGCGAGGCTGATAATTTCAATTCTGCATGGGATTAACCATAATGTATTGTGTCTCTCACATTAATAGTTCCACTTCATGGAACAACTGTGCCACTCACGAACTTCATATTTTTAACCTTCACTGGAGAAGAGACACTGATAAATGAAACAGCTTCCCTAATGTCACACAAGAAGTCTGTAATGACGGAAGTACTTGCATCCAAGAGTTAAGCTAAAACTCTAGCAACTGCTCAGTCATTATTATTGACTAAAGTTTCTGCAGTTTCCCTCTCTGCAAGACAGTCCAGCACAGGGCTACGAAGATGATTAGGGGACTGGAGCATCTCTCCTACGAAGCAAGGCTGAGGGAGCTGGGTGTGTTTGGCCTAAGAGAGGGCTGAGAGGGGATCTTATCAATGCTTCTAAATATCTCAAGGGTGGGCGTCAGGAGGACAGGGCCAGACTCTTTTCAATGGTGCCCAGTGACAGGACAAGGGGCAATGGGCACAAACTCACCATAGGAAGTTCCATATGAACATGAAGGAGAACTGGAACAGGCTGCCCAGAAAGACTGTGGAGTCTCCTCTAGAGATACTCAAAACCTGCCTGGATGAGGTCCTGTGCAACCTGCTTTAGGTGACCCTGCTTTGGCAGGGGGGTTGGACTAGATGATCCCCAGAGGTCCCTTCCATCCCCTACCATTCTGTGATTCTGTGACTACATTATTCAGAGCAAAGGTGATTTCTGCAATATGAGCCACAATCTGAGAACTCTGTATGCAGTGAGGCATCAGGTTTGAGTTGTCATTCTAAGCTTCTCTAGGTTTTTAATAAAGTTACTGCCATCTCCAGCTCCCAGATGGAGGTCCTGGAAAAACCCTAGATGATCCACAGAGGTCCCTTCCAACCCCTACCATTCTGTGATTTTGTGATTCTGTGAAGAGAGTCACAGGAAGAGCTCTGCAGCATTGCTTTAGCTGCCTGCTTGCCACTCACTTCAGCCATGATGGCAGCTGTGCGAAACTGGACTCTGCTGGGTCCAGCTGCCTCCTGGGTTCTGCAGCAGCAGCAGGACCTCCTGGCAGCACAGCACTTTCTGGGACACACTGCAGAGGCTTATTTCTGTTCTAGCTAATCACAGTGTGAATCCAGCATACAGCTCCCAAATGCTGCAGAATAAAGAGGTCGCTTCACTCTTTGGGACAGAGGCCTTCTGGATTGTCTAATCCTTTTCTGGAGGTGAAAAAAACTTAGTTATGGACTGGACTGAACAAAACTCATTTTCTAGCAGGTTTTTGCCAGAATGTCTGTGCCAGGCACTCCTAACATTATCTACAAGGATGCACTGTATCTATTTCCTACTAGTCAGCAAAACTCAAACATTTCCAGGGCTGTATGTGCTCTAGTATTAGTGAAAAGTGACAGACAAAAAATAATTTGGTATTCCATTGTGTACACTCTTCAGTGAATTTAATCTTCATAGGCTGGTGTGAAATTAATTAAACTACAAGCAAAGTATTCAAATGTGACTGTCCTAAATCAAGCAGCTAATGCAATCTTTAGGCACAAAAAGAAACAGCCTGAACTTATAAGGTGCCAAATACCAACTATTCTCGTTGTGTGCAGCAGGAAATAAGAACACAACAGTTCTAAAAGCATATATTGCTTAAACTGGGATCTACAATTATTTATTAGGGTTTAGGTATTTACTCATGCTGCCTATGTCAGTAACGCATGGGTTGTTCAGAGTAGAAGACTAACAAGAATCTGATGTTTCTCTGCAGATTAAGAGTTTTTGCTTACTTTCTGAATTTTTTCCAGGTTGTATCAAGAAAAAAATAGACCATTCAGTTTTATGTTTTCTTTTGAAGTGGGCAATAACAGTCCAAGACTCTTAGACAGAATTTTGTTTTTCTGATAAATGTGCAAATGCTGATAGGGGAGAACAAATGTAAATGTATCAAAATGTAGCCGTAAGTCCTTTCAGTACTGATGTTAAGGAACAATACTTGGAAGGGAGATTTAATGTCTGCCACTAATTGTCAATGTTTCCTTAATATTTTTAATTTTTGAAAAGGTACAATATTGGAGGCTCCACCACTTCCATAGCAATCCTATGCTCATACTTCTTTGATGAAGGACACCAAATTCTCTTGGACAAAATTTACGACCGACCTAGTGACTCAGTAAAGGAAATATGGACCCAGCCACAGCTCAAAGGTAAAACGACAAATTCTTTTTAGAGTAGCTTTTCATTTCAGATGTCGCTCCTTGTGTATTTTAAAGTGAGCCATGAGACACCATAACTCATTCGGTGAAAGCACCTGCCATAATTAGCTCAAGCTGTGCAGAGAATGTAAAAATTAAAATGTGCATTTCAGCCATGTCCCTCAATGCATCTATAAATAACAGTTTATCACTCCTAGGAATGGGGTATGTTAGGCACAGAGATTTGTAAACTGGTCCCCAGAAGTTTACTTGAATACTGTGTCCAGCAGTTATGACTTGTTGCTTTTAAAAGTTGCCAAAATTAAAAATAAATCCTGTGCTGCCTAGACCTCTAGTAATATCTCTTCCAATATGCACACATAATTTTGTATGTAGCTTCGCACTTCCTAGCTGTGTAATGCACTATTTCAGTAGATGAAAACACCTACAATAGCCCAGTTTGTCCAGAAAACGTAAGAGAGAAAGAAAAGCACTAAATTTTGCACATCTGAGTGAGTCTGGAGCATTTGGCGATGTATCACACACACCCTGCCCTGCTATTTTTGGAAGTTGAAAGGATGCTGCAACATGCAGAAACAGAGGTCTTCAATGCTCATAAAGTTCATTTAGAGTGCTAAGAAGCCTTAAAGATTGGTTTTAATTCTTTTCCCCTTTAAAGCTAAGGCAGTACTGAAAAAGGTGTCACGATGGTATCTGCAATTGTTGGCTTGGAGCATGATGAAATGATTAAACTTTGTCACAGGCTGCAGGGTCCATCTGTTTTCACAGGCAGTCAGAGGTGGGCTGTGCTAAGGGGTATGATTACTAGGGACACATTCCCATTCCCATCAAAGAGAACAGGCAGACTCATATTAACTTCAAAGGAGCTGGATCCGGTCCTATACTATATGTATCTAGCATGAAAAGAGTCTTCTGATGGATATTACATCTATAGTGAAATGAGAAGAGCAAAGATGGTGTGAAAATTAATTACCATGCTATTGAACCCCTTCTCACAGTTTAATATGAGAATTATATGTCATACTGTCACTTACTTAAAGAATGACATTTTTAGAGCAGTATAGAGTAGTTTTCAAGTTACCAGGTCCCAGTCATGATGCACTGGCCACTTTTTCAAAGGCACTAAGCTATCAAAAACTATCTATCATCTAGTATGTTCAGATATATTGAAAAGAAGATGCAAAAACCCTCCAACTCCTGTCAGCTGGTTTATGTAAGAAAATGAGATAACTTGGCTCAGATCCTAATAATAAAGGGGTATTTGTTGAAGAGCGTGGGATGAAGGCTATCCAACAGCTTCCATTTATAGACTATAAAAAGCCTGTGGGAAACTACTATAATTATAATTTCATAAAAAGCCGCCTGCCTACTTTGCAGGCCAAGCTCTGTGGCAGCCATATTTCTAGAGCAGGGGTGAGAGTGAAACTGAAGATGCTGCTGCCTGATCTTTGAGTATTCCTGCTGCTGCAGTGGAAAATCTCACTTTCCTCATCTGCCTATCCCACTCCTCTAATGGGATCTAGACCTCCTGTAAAAGTCAAAGTCACAGAAGAGCGAGCAGTAGTAACCATGATTTGGCCTCCCAGCTGCTGCAGCTCATAACCAGAAACAGATGGCACAAGAGCACCATGTAGGGTGGACAGTCTTTTTACAGTATAGAGACTGGGCTAGTATAAAAAGTGCTTTAATACCATCACAGGTACAAAGTAAATTTCCAGACTTCTTTGGTTGTTAGTAGCAGGTATGGAATGAAGTGTGTTGCATCTTGGCTTCTCTTGCTCCATTGTGCCAATGAATCTCTGAAAATTGATGCATTTTCTGATGCTTTTTGTCCTTTCTGGCAGGGGAGAGGTATGGCTCTCAGAAGGGGCTAATAATCCTCACCAGTGCTGTGACGGCTGGGGCTGCTGAAGAGTTTGTATACATAATGAAGAGACTGGGCAGAGCTCTCATCATTGGGGAGCAGACCAGTGGTGGCTGCCGTTCACCACAGACACATCAAGTAGATGATACCGACTTCTACATGATCATCCCCACTTCCAGATCAGTCACCTCTGCAGAGAGCATGTCGTGGGAAGGGAAAGGGGTGACTCCTCACATGGAAACACCAGCTGACATGGCACTCATCAAAGCAAAGGAGATGCTGAGTGCTCACCTGCACAGTTCTAGATAGCCCAGTGGGGGAATATGCCCCTGGAAAAAAGGTAGGCTGTAATTTTCAAAGGGGCCCAAGGGACTTATGCACTCAGGAGCTGAACCAATAATGGGTTTGGGAACCCAGAGCAGGATTTAGCCATAATTTAGGTAACCAGTGCAAAATTGAGACCCCAAAACATCTCACAGTGTGTGTATGTGCATATGTGCATGTGAGGGGATGGGCAGGCTACAGGTGCTCTTCCTTTTGTTACCTGTCTGGCTCAGTAAACCATGGGTTGTTTACTGCACAAGAGCCCAGTTCCAACAGGAGAAGTTACAAAGCCCTTCTGCTATGCAGAATAATTCGCAAGCATCAGCAACGGTGCTGTTCTGGGCAGCAGAAGTGGATTTGAGTTCCTATCAGCTGAGGGAGGCTTCACAATGGAGTCTCATTTTTTATCTGAGTTTTCCAGTAACCAAGTTCATAGGGAAAGCAAGCTACGTCCCCAGTGTAAATCCTAGAAAGGAGTGGGAACTTCATTTCGAACTCTATGGTCAGTGGTTGGTTCCCTGCACATAGCTCAAAGTGACTCTCGTTTCAACACACTGACTTTTTTAGCCCATTCTGTGGAATCCAGCTCTTTTTGGGCATGGATGAGATATTTGGATAATTCACTGGGATTTCTGGATTCCTCTCCTGTGGTCAAATATAAATGTTAATTGTTACAGTGTCTGTTTTTTAAGATTTAGCTCCAAATCACAGAGATTTCCTTTGGTCTCTTAAAAAATCCCACCTGTCAGTATTGAAAGCATGTGAACCACCTCAAAGTATTTATGCAAAGACAGAAAAGGCACCTCTGTTCCTCTGGAAATTGTGTACATTCCTATTCGTATATATTAAAGCAGAATTAACAGTAGTTGGAAGGGTCTGTTTTCCAAAATGCAAGAGCTAAATTAAGTTTCTTCTCCATTTCATCGCCTAGATGTACTAAAAATAACCATTCCTGGTCTGTCAGGGTTGCCCAGACTCCTGGTATTTCTTAGGTGCATGTCTGCTTCTCCCGTAGCATCTGGCAGAGAGATAGGGAATGAGCAGGAGAAAGGCAGTGCACTGACTCTTTCACTCAGTGCTCAGTTCAACAGTCAGGGAAAAGAATCATATGTTTTTACTTTAGTGCTAAAAACAGATTGTTGTCTGCCCTGCCCCAAAGACAAGAAGAAATCAGAGAAACATCCTTCACATCCTGTTAACAAGCTACTTAGTAAGTAATAGTGTGTTCCAGGGCAACTAAGTTATTCACATGAGTTTAATCAATGCACAACATTCCTCGTCTTTCTTGCAATTCTTCTCTAACCTTCTGTCCTTATTACGATTTAGAAACTCATGTAATTCAAATCTAGATCTCAACATTACTCATCTCTACAAAATGCCAGCTCTAAGGCTATTAAGAAAATTGTCCCCCCAAATGTAATCAGTTAGTCTATGGTAGTTACATATTGCCCTTTGCTTGCTCATTTATAAGTTATTTAAGCTTTTTTATAAATTGTGTTTAAGCACCTGACTGCAGAGAACCTCTTTCAGTATTTACAGGAAAATAATTTTAACAACCAAATAGACTTTCCATCTTTCTTACTACTTGTTTGTTTTACCAACTACACTCAGTGTGATTGCTAACCTGGACTCTTTTGAGTCATTTTCATATTCTGATTTTTATGCACTAACTAGTTGTTAAATTTATCAGTGTGGTGGAAAATACTTAAATGAATTAAAGCTCATACAGAATTTTGTGTGAACTGATGTATGCATGAAGAATGCTTAATATGGAAAAGACTGGAGTGGTCAACGAATGAGTAAACAACACTAATGTATTTCTTCTAATGTATTTTAAGCCTTTTTAATATCTAAATGATCCAGATATATTGCTTTGTTTTCCTAAACACAATCAGTTGTGCTGTCATGTACAAACAATAATAGTCGTTAAACCCAACATATAAAAACTTTAGCCATCCATTCAAGGACCAAAAACTACACCCTATGGGCACAAATAGCAAATAATTTCTTCCTGCAGTAATATGGTAAGTACTTACAAATATTAAATATGTCTAGAAATTGGAATGCAATTGGGAAAACAAACAATGAAGACGCATTTGCTGGTGAGTCCATTTGAAATCAATAGTGTTGTTAGTTCACTGAAGTGATCAATTTCACTGGAAAATTAATGTGCAACCTTGACAAACGTTATTAGTTGACAAAATATTATTTACTATTTCATAGGTCATCTACTGGCCAATTGGCACTGAAACTACCAGGCTTAAAAACTATTTTTTCCTGTCTTCACAAACTGCTGTGTCATATTTATTACCATCTCATTGAGCTTAGAACCTGGACATGGTGTAGTGTAAATTGTGTTAGATTGTACTTTTTGCTCAAGGTAGGGTCACAGGAAACCACTTGTTTGAAAACATTGAAATGACCAGCTTTCTTATCTCAGAGCAGACAGGTAACAAGCAGGATAGATAACCTGTATCCTATTCTATCTCACTTTAATACAGTGAAGTTGAAAGGGTGCAAATTCAGAACCGACAAAAAGGAAATACCTGTAAAGTCGGAGCCTGCAGGACTCACTGTAGAAAGTGGTATTGAACCTAGCAAGACTGTACTCTTTAGAGGTACCAAACACTTCTAGAACATCTGGAATTATCATAGGTAACAGAACTTTCCCTGAAACCTAAATCTACACTTTCAGAAGCTGACCTCTATCATCTATGTGGTCAGGAAGACATTTTTCCCTCCACAGCTGCTTTCTGCATGGATCTTCCACCTTATTCTGCAGTGCCAAGGAATACGTAGATCCTGAGCTGTATGTCCCACTTTGTATGTATGCCCCCCAGGTTTGGTTCCACCTGGCTTTTTTGATGTCTGATGTCAAATGAGCCAGAGCCTCTTACAAAAACCTTAGAAAACCATGACCACAGCACAGTGTAATCAAAAGACCTCACAAAACTACAGACAGTAACTGTATAGAAAATGACACTGCATTGAAAGGTTTGAACATCACAAAATTACGAATGAAAATCAGTTACAGAAAATCCATGGTTTGTGGTTTAATTGAGAAAGTTAGACAGAATTTTTCTCAGGGAGCAAGCCATTTTGGAAGTGCCCTTCCACAACACAACAGCAAATGTGCTGAAACTGCCACCCTTCTCTTTTCTGGTTCCAGAGCTGATGTGCATTCAACAGTTTATAGCACCATTTCCTTACCTAGAATGACTTCCTCAAGTTTCGTTCTAATCATGTTCCTTATAGAAGCAGCAAGAAAGGAGTTGGTGTATCAGGCCCCCTAGCATTACGATCTTTCTCCTTTTAGCATTCACAGAGCTCTGACCAAGAAATGGCAGCCAGTTTATTCACTTTTTTTTTCTACAAAATGATGCATTCTTGCTTTCCGCAGGGTTCTTCTAATGTAGTCTTTCCTGATCATACCACAAAAGCTGTCCCAGTGAAGTGATTTTCACACTGTGGTCTGTAGACCAATGGGAGCCCACAAATGGCATCAATTAGTGAAAAATTATCCCAAAAAGCAAGTAAATATATACTCTTCAAAAACCTCTCTGAGTGCAGTTTCAATGGAGAAACACATCTTCATTAGAAGAAGTTCAGGGGTCAATGAGTGAAAAAATATCCTGCTCTGGCATTCCCTACCAGTAAACCACAATCCACTGCAGAAACACCCTGAACAGCTAAGCTTGACAGCATTGTGTTGTGTCCCTTTTCACTGATGCAGAAACAGATGTCATGAGAAACAGTGGTTTGATCAAAATGACACAGGAAGTTGCTAGCAAAGACAAGAAAAGAACCAGTCAGCAGACCCCAAATTGTCTCCTTCTGCTTTAAAAAACAAAATCCTATTTTTTTTTATTCCAAGCATTTCTACTTGTAGAAAAGACACAGATCCCTGCTGTAGAATCAGTATTGCACTGGAACAGAATGCAGTCCTTCATGAATTCCTTATGTCCATTTCTTCATGAACCCCTTGCTCTAGTGGAGTGCCTTTCCTCTAGCAGAATTTCCTTTCATCTGCACCAATTTAAATGTTCAGACTTCTAGACATGAGGGGAAAAAAGCTTCCAGCATGACTCGGTTATAGAAAGTTTGTTTTTCTTTGTCTTGTCAGGCTTGCTTCTGCCTGTGCAATATTTGGTTCACTCAGCTTTAATACGAATATTTTTGTTTAAAGAAATAAAATCTGCAAAAATTTTGGATAAGCCCACTGGTTTATGTAACCCATCTTAGGTGAGACACTCAGTTCAACTGGAGACACATGAAAGACAATCCTTCTGCCTGCACAAGGAGCTTTACACAAGAGCTTGTTTTACACATAGGGAATCAACTTCTGGTTCTGTTGGCATCTATGCTGTTTTGCTCTGATGTCAGCACAGGTGTAGCAGGCAACAAGATGTCATATTGGTCAGTTGTGTGTGCAAACAAGCCTTAATTCACAAAGCACTTTAGCCAACTAGCAATTTGTTCACTCAATTTGTATGCCAGTGGCTACCTACAAAGGAGCATGGGCAGTACTGCACACATTTGCCTGCAGTGGTTTCCATGTTGCACGAGAAAAAACCCCAAACTTTACATGCTAGGACCAAACTGCACTGCCCCTGCAGCGGGAGGAGGTGAGGACAGTAACAGACAGTAACAGAAATAAAGCTGATTAAAACCTCTCCTCTTCATTTTTGCATTTTGAATCAGCTTTGCCATTTTTCATAACCGGTTCTCTTGACTTTCTGCGCACAGAAGGCATTTATACATTGCTTGTCATCACAGCATGTATGTTGCTGTGGCGGAGATATGCCCACAAAGAAAGTGGGTAAGAGTTCTTAGTCCTTTTTTTTCCCCCAAAGAAAACAACTTCATGAAGTAAAGGAAAACTATTTCTCCCTGTAGCCCTGCTCCTTGCTTCAGCCTCATAGCATAAGTAGAGTGAAGAATTTTGATTACTGGTGAGACCTCTTAGTATGTAGACCTAACACAACATTGAAAGAGGTTTTGAGATTCAGCAGCTGTTTATCAGTGGTGATTTTCCACACGTTCTCAAGATCACTTACACCAACATGAAATCAGTGAAAACATGTAACTGTTACATTTGGTACTGCTTTATTCTGATCTAAATGATAGGCCAGGTGTAGCGCACTGGAAAAACAGGACCTTGGAGCAGGGTAATGTTGAAGCGATGCACCAACATAATACTGGGGAGCATTACACAGCTGGTCTTGTCTTTTTCCAGAAGAAATCTGAAGCTAGGTTACTAACCATAAAACTGTTAATAAAACGTGGCATCTTTCAGTGAGTACAGAAGAGAACATTTTGCAGCAATGGCACCAAAAATTCTGTAGTCTTATTTATATTGGGCCAGGCTGATCTTAAAGTAATTGATGTAAATCAGGAGTAGCAACATGGAATTATTCTGGATTTGCACTGGAATAAATGAGATCACAATCTGGCCTAAACTACTAATGGGAGCTATAACCCTAACCACATATGAATGCAGTTACACCGTGGAGTCCTTCATTGCACTTTATGGACACTGACTTCACAGTAAACTGGCTGGCATCCAGATAAAACAAGATGGAGTGAAATTTGGCCCATTAAACCTTGCCATAAATATATTCCTTACACAGTAAATGTTATTGGACGCAAAATAGAGATGGAAAGATTAGAAGCAAACCACATCATCCTCTACTCAATGCAAGGTTGTTCCCTGTGCTCCGTGTTTCAAAGCTTTTGTTCATTTTTGGTTTTTTAATGGCTCCAGTGAAAGAGCTTCCACCACTGACCTTGGAAAGCTGTGTTACAATCCAACCTCCAGTCTCAATGTAAGTCTTCTGAACATAAAGGCACAATATAACAGTTTAATCACTTTATGTTGGGAAAACAAAGCTGGGGTGCACAGCCCGCGGTTGGCCTGCAAGAAGTCAAATGTTTATGTTGATAGGAAACAGCCACGTATTAACATTCAACAGCAATATACTGGGAAGAAAAGTCTCCCGACTTACAGAAATCTCCCAAGACGTGACAATGAGTGTAATGTGTTGATCCCAACTGACAGCCTAAGGCTCTCAGGCTGTCTTTTAACACTCAGATGTGTTTACTTGCTGAAAGTTGCATTATCAGCCTAGGCATCATCATGGGAACTCAAAGAAAAATTCTGTCCAGTGTGCAGCAGATGAACGCTGGACTGTATCATCAGTATGGTGGAAAATAATACAGAGTATATTGTAATATTGTTTACTCTTAGCTGGGAAATGAGTGGTTTCTGATCATTCTCTATCTGAAAAGGAGTAATAGCAGATGAGGCTGAGACAGGCCACAAAAAAATCAGACACTCTGAAAAAATACTATGCAAGAAAGAGATAACTGCTCACTTGAAGAACAAGTCATAAGCTATCAAGAGCAAGCCCCTAAATGGATTAAAAAAGTAATGAAAGGCTAATCAGATGAGCTGCAGTAACAATAGGTGGGATTGTTGCTTCCCCCCACACACCTAGAGCAGTATAAACTCATCTGCTTCTGAGACTAAGCAGAGCTCAAACCAAAGTAGGCAAGAGAAAAACGTCTCATATGGACAGGCTACAGAAAGAATTTGGCACTTTCTTTTAAAAAAAGCTGGAATTGACCCATGCAGAAACCAGAGGATAGAGAAGCTGGTCTACCGCAATGCAATTCATGTACACCTGTGTCATTTTATGAAGGACATTCCTCTTCTAGCTGTTAGCAGAACAGAGCCTATCATCCACAATTAAAGTGTGCAGATTCTATCTATCAGTAGCTAATAGTAACTCAAATACCCTAGCTGCTTTCTTTAGTATATCCAAAGCCTGAAAATCACAGGCCAAACTCTATTGCCAGCAGAGCTGTACACCTACTAAAGTCACGCAGGTCTTGCAAGCACACATCAGGGCATAATTTATGCTCCCTGTCTACACAATAATGTTGACAACAGGTCACATTTTGTTACAGATCCAGGTTGCTTTGACTTTCTAAAAGATATTTCAAAAGTGGCAGCTCCTAGAACAGAACTCAGATATACTGATTTACAAGTCACATCCTCTTTGGCAGTCTATTGGTCAGTTGACGATCACAAACTTCAGACAAGAGTCTTAACTTCAAGTCCCTTTCAAAGCCAAGAAGACAGTGAGATACGAGTTTTTTACTCAGACTCACAAAATGTGGCAAGAAAGCTGATTCAGCTAACATAAAGGAGTAAGAGTCCACCAAAACTGCTAGAAACAGTAACTTCTTTTCTTTTAGCATATAACCTCTGACTTTTTTAGTGCTTGAATATTCCTCATTCAGTGGGGTGGTTGTTACTTCTGTATTTAATTGTACTGCACAGACACCAGCAAATCAAATACAAGCAAAGAAAACTCTGCTTGCAAAACAATAATTTTGTTCTAAACTCACTGCAAATTAATACTGCATGTGCATTCATTTCATTGTTTTATTTCCTTGAAAATAAATTGGCAAGGGCTAGGTGGAGTTTTCAGAACTTAGAATCCACTCAGACTCTTGTAAACATTTTATATTTTTTTTGCAAAGCATCTATTATAAATTAATGTAAACAGTGATTTCCTGTAAGAAATTAATGTAAACTCCAAAAGAAATGGATACAAGTGAAGAAATGGATACAGTGCTGTAGGTGACCCTGCTTCGGCAGGGGGGTTGGACTAGATGACCCACAGAGGTCCCTTCCAACCCCTACCATTCTGTGATTCTGTGATTCTGTGAATCATGTTTCCTTTCTTTACCCAACCTGCCCAGTCTCTTGGTGAGATCTGTCTGCACAGCTCTAATTATGAGAAGTCATGTGCCGGGATAAATGATGGCGTTCTCGGAAGTACTCATGACAAATGGGACATGTTAGCTTCTCCTCTCGTCTCCTCTTGCACTGGGACTCAGTTGAGGAGTATTCTTTTTTGTGATGTGACCGCATGTGGAAGACTAAATCGGATGTCATGCGAAAGGACAGATTGCATTTGGCACACCAGTTCTGGGCAGCCACTCCAAAGGACGTGAAGGTGGGGGGAAGAAGAGTCAAGGAAGAGGAGCAGGAGGAAATGCTGGTTGTGTTTTGTAATTGTCCTCCTGCTTGTTTGGGCCACAGTTCTGAGGTATATGGGAAAACATTGCTCTGACTGATGCTTGTCTGCAGCATCTGGGCATTACACAAATCACTGACAAAGAACTTGGAATTGAGAAGAGTGCTGCAGCACGTGATGTCTGTGGTGGCAATGAAGCCAGACAGCTCCCCCAGGCTCTTTGCTGACTCGCTCATGGGATGAGAAGAATTTACTGCAGCTCTTTCTGTTAGACACTTACTGGGTTTGCTGAAAGCACTCTTCTGTTCTCCTCGGGCTCTGGCGGGCCACACAAAGGAGAATGCGCTACTGGAGGAGTTCAGCAACATTTCCTTTGATACTTGCTCTTTACCAAGCGGGACCATGCCATCCTCTTGTTGTGACTCCTTCGGTTTCTCATTCCTCAACTTCTCCTTCATCCTCCCGACCTCGGTGAAAGCACTCTGCTTCTGCTCTAAAGCGTCCTTCCTAGTTGACTGCCTCCCCGAACTAAGCTTCCAGAAAGAACCAGCCAATGTATGCTCTCCCCCAACTTCTTCCTTGCCCCCACAGTTATGTTCCTCACTCAGATTATTGGTTTTCTCCAACAACACCGTTTTCCTGCTCCTGTTGTTCTCAGCCTCTTCAGATTTTGCTGTCTTGTCTCCTGTGAGATCATGGGCATCATCTTTACAAGCTGCCATTTCGTCCTCTAGATCCCTCGCCAGGCTGTGGAAATTCGTGGTCTGCTCAGCTAAGTTGGTCTTTTCAGTCTTCAGGTCCTGGAAGTTTCTCCATAGCAGGGCGCTCTTCTCTGGGACACATAGGAAGCGGACATGGGAGAGATAGGAATGCTCGCATTTAAAGACTTGGTCACATTTGTGGCATCTCAACTCTACAGAAACAGACAACAGATGATGAGGTTTGCAAAGTTAGAATCATGGTCAGATCCTGACCCTGTCATTGACACAAACCAAAAACCCAAAAACATTTCTTGCATCATGCAAGATTACGTATGGTAAAGCTAATGCCAGTGCAGAATCAGGCTCCTCACTGCTACAGAAAATGGTTCACCTATATTTGCCTCCACATCCTATTTGCAGAAATGCTTCACTTAGACTCTCAGGCCAAGTTTGTATTATATAAAATGACCAGTACACAATAGTCTAGACAAAACCATATGGACTTTATGACAATTTGAAGTCTGAACCCAGATTTGGGTCCACATTTCCTAAGTAAGTCACTGGCTTTAATACATTCTGAATGTACGCAAGTAATAATGTGGTTTAGACCTGTACTCCAAGGTTTTGGCATATGCCACTATTTTCTGCATAGGATGCTCTGGAAGTTTAATACTTTTCACAAATCATCTGATGATAATGCCTGAAGGCCTTACTCGTGCTATTTGGGCAAACTTCTATATGCCTCGAGGAATAGATGCCTGTGGCACAGAAAATAACGTTCAGAGTGAAAGAATGACAGTGATGTGCAGGAGGAACGGGGAACTTGCATTAGCATGACAGTGTTTCTGTCTGGCCTTCGGATGTACTGCATCCCTGGTTCACTGGGATGATTGATTGTCCATGAACAGATGGTACATAATTCAGTGACCAAGACACATAAGGCACATCATAACCTTTGTAAACAGTATCCATGCTATGTTACTTCACAACACAAAGGAGTTTTTAAATGCAAATGTTGTCAGGCAGCACCTGAGGCCCGGGATATGTAGGAAAGTTTATACATTGGCAGGGCAGAACTACAAACCCCTAATCTGTAGGGCTCAGCACAGCTTAGATCACTTCCCAAACTACAGAAACTGATTTTTTTAATAAGAAAATAAGGCTGCTGATTTGGGTGAAACATTATTCCTGCTAGTTTCAAGTCTTGAGTCTAAATACAGTGTTTCTTGTGCAGATAACACTTTGGCCTGGTAAATTCATAGGGCTGACAGTGTGTATCTACACAGAAGCTAACAGAGCATGCTGAAATCAGTTAAAACTAGATTTAGTGGGTTCCTGCTATGATTGTGTCTATATTAATTTAATACTAATTTACAGACAAGTACATTATCATATAAATTTACCAACTTACACCTTTACCAACCTACACCTTTACTAACCAAGCTGTATCAGCTGTGTTTAAAGCAACCAAAGGGAATCTAGAAAGGGTTTTGTTCTAGTCTAACTAGATCAAAGTTAGGAGCAAATGACAGCTGGAGTCAACCTTGGCATGGACCTGAAAGTGATTTTCTTAATCTCTCCACAGTACAGATTTTTATTTTTTCAACAATTGCAGACTCAATTTCTTTTAGAGCAATAAATCTCTAGCGATATCTCAAAATGAAAATCATGCCCTTTTTCCTGCTCCCACTGTGTCCCACGCTAAACAGGCAGACAGTGCTGTATGCAGTACTGTTTGGGTGGTTGTATTTTTTACAGTCCTTTTCATTTACAAGATTAAAGCTGAACACTAGCCTATACCTGATTCCTCAATGAGCTAAAAAAGCGCATATTTCCAATTGATATTTTAACTTTTTAGGATTCCAAGGTCAGTCAGGTGCATAAACATCCATTACACAGTTCAAAAATTTCAGCATTAATCCCTAGTGCACCATCCTCTGCTGGAAAGTAGCAATGAAAATAGCACTGAACTGTAAACTCGTTCTTGCTCTATGCCTCCAGCTCAGTCCCCAAGGCAGAAAGTCTTCTCTTTTAGCTGACCAGCTAAGGATTTAGACAGGCTTTATTTCCTGCATTACAAGGTCATCACATACTAAAGAAGTTGCAGACTCACTTCAGTCTCAGTGACCCCTGCAGTCAACAATTTAGCACTTACCATTCTGGGGACTCTGAGCTTTTATCTCATTGAAACCCAAGAGACTGGAAAGCTCCTCATCATACCAGACAAGCAGCTCCTCATTTTTGTTGATTTTCCTAGTAGACCGATAAAATAACTGACTGTTTTCTAAGTAAGCTTCCAAGTTCTGCTCCTTGCTATTGGCAGCTGCTTGTACAAGCCTCATCCAAGGCAGTCCTGTGGGACTGTGCACAGACGTAACATCTACCTGTGAGAGAGAACACAAAAAAATAGGAAGTTTCAAGTCTTGGGAACCAAAACAGATCTCCATGAAATTCAAGAACAAAGCCTGTTTTCTGCCTCACACAGAGCCAGAATGCCAAAGCTGTGAGCCCAATTCATACACCAGTGTCAACAAATCCAAAGTCATCATAGCGAGAAGGCTTCCCGGGTGTGAGTGCTGAGAGCTCTGGAAATACAGCTGCATGGGAGGGAGGAGGAGACGCCACTGTTCAGATGCAACTTGTCGTGGCAATGCCAGAAGTGGTACCTTGGCCAATCTCCAGCCCACTCATGGCAAGGATGATGTCCTCTGTCCAATGCACGTTGTCCCATGGGAATGTGTCAGGTGGGGATCACAAAGGTACAGAAGGTGTGCTCCTCTGTAAGTAGAGGTCTCAATCCCATGTGAAAATGGGACATGAGTCAGGAGTGCTGTGGCCTGGGGGGTGTGAGATGTGCAGACCCCTGGATCAGTGCAGTGCGAGCCCAGAAATGAACACAGGCTCTGGGCATTCGTATGTGGAGTTTTTCACCGATGAAAGAGGATATCAATCAGCAGGTGTAAGAATAGTCTTGGGATTTTGATTCAACAGCCCAAGGAGACAATATTTGAACATTAAACTGTTCAGCTAGATTGCATAAAAACTATATTTTAATAAATACAATAAGATGGACTTATATGATCTCTTTCCTTTCTCAGAAATAAAATTATATACTCCTATTGCTGACTTTGATAAATTGACTAGATTCATTTCAAGGTATCTAAACAGATAAAAACTCATCAGATTAACATGTTCATTACATTGTTTCTGAGTGTGACGAGGGGTTGATTTTATTTCTGTATGTGTGTACTCAGAAACATCAAACAGATTAAGTTAAAAAAATGTTGCTTACGTTGCAAGGTCAGGCACTCAGAAGTTAAAAAAATAGTATTAACTCTACTGCTCAAATTAAATTTCCCTTCTGTGTGTATATCGCAGCATAGTCCTCAGTCACATATACTCCTTTCTCCACAGGACTCCTGAGTCATTTAGTCACAGGTTGACCACGCTTTGGAAATAATATAACTATAAAACGTTTGGCTTTGTCTTCCTCATTCAGTGTGAGGCTCTCATCTTAGTTACTTCATTGCATTTTGCTCTGAATAGGGAATGATTTATTTCTTTATAGCTTTTTCCTTGGTGTTTACCACAGCAGATCTACATCCTCTGCAATATTTGAAAGATGGGGAAGATTTTCATAGCTTGGAGGCTGAAACACAGGATGATCAAGGGCAACGTTTACATGCATAAAAAGCCTCAACTAATTTTTTAAGCACTAAGTCATTGTTTAGAAAGGAAGAAGTTTGAAAATTAAAAATGTCTAATGACAAGTATGATTTAAATTTCACTCTGAGCAATGTATATCTCTTTGTTTTCCATTAATTGCAGGGCAGCCATTCATTGGGGTTTGGTACCAGAAACAGTATTTTGCCTATTTCTTTCTCCTTTTTTAACTTTCTCTGACTGTTACCTACCATGAAAAGTATGACCACATTAGTAGCTTGAATACAAGAATGAAACATTAAGCGATCATTAGGATAAGAGTTAATTAGTGTAAGGGAGAAAATTAATTAGCATGCCCTGTTACTGGTTCTCTCTAAACATCATGGGAATTAACAGTGACTGAGAAATACAAAAGTCTGACAGCGACACAAGCACACGCACCTACACACAGTGGTTGTAACTAACAGCTATGACAGAGGCTGCCATTTATTAGTTTCTGTGTTTCAGAAATACCAAGCATCCACCTGGCACTCTAAGCAAAGTCAAAGTGAACACAGGTCCCCCAGGAACAAGGACTCCTGGGAAAGAGCTCAAACAGCTTAAAGAAAGTGGGAAGGAGTAAAGGATAGGACATAAGACCCAGGTGCTGCCAACTAGAAGCATGCGCCAGCTTTAGTTTTCCTGTGTGTTAGGAGACACTACAAACCCTGCAAGTCCACCCTCTTCTGGAGGTGGCAATCCCTCAGATGAATCCTTTGCACCCATCTACAAGGTAAAGGCCTCACAGCACAACAGGCTCAATCACAGCTGGGCTATGGAGGCAATCTGGCTTCCCTGATAAAGGCTGAAGGAGAAGGGAGAGAATAAGACTCTTCCCTGGAACACACAAGAAGCTGTAAGTGGCAGAGGAACTCAGCAGGACAGACAGCTTTGTAAGGGGCCAGTTTGCTTTCCTGGGGTAAATGATTGGCTGGAAAGAATCACCTGTGCCAGTGGTTGCCAAGGCACTTTCTTTGCCCAAGAGTACAAATTGGCTCAAGGAGTTCAAATTAGGGTTTCAAAGATGATGAAAGAAAAAACATAGAGTGCCCTTTTGGACTAAACATAAAAGCCCAAGATGAGGAAACCCTTGCTCGAAATAATATTCCCCAAAGCCTTGCAGGAGTGCTGCTGAACTATGATGAACATGAACCTCAGCTACGAAGAATACCTTGCCAAATCATTCCTGTGTGTATTCTGTTTGTACCATAGCCAGCACATCAAAACTCATTTTTTGTTTTGCACCTCAGTGCCATGATAACAACATATTATCATGATCGAATTGTTAATTAATTGTCTACATACAGAGTTAGGAGTTTAACAATAGTTCCTGATTTCTGGAAGGTTTACTTTTAATTATGAGTAGCTAACAGGATATGGGACCAACTATTGCATCTGAAACAGCTACTTGCACAGAATTTGATGTATTTATTGCCAAAAGACAGAGATCTGAGCCAACTGTGGCATCCAGTTTCATGGCTGCATAACAATTACTTAGCTCAACAGTAGCAAAATACAAAGTGATCCCTCTGGAGGGCTCTTCCAATGCAGAAGCCCTTTGAGGCTCTTTCTTGAGTGTACACTCATTCCAAAACTCCCAGGAGAAATACTCCATAAATAAAGCCTCATTTCAGGAGAGACCTTTCTCCAAAAAGCTTGTAGTTCTCCTGGAGTACTGATAACACTGTCCAAGCAAGCACACTGGTGCTAGAGACTCAAACAAAGTCAAAAAAACCCTGAAGACTCTTCTTCTTGTTCTTAATCTGTTTAAAGCAAAAGTGTCAAACAGGTATCTCCCAACAGCTGCATCTTCCGTATCAAACATACTCTCTAGAATTTCTCCCATCCAGAGCACAGAAACATCAGGATAACCTGGATCTCTCCCAGATCTATCCATGCCATAACATGTGGGAAATTTGCTTGCCTCACATTGTAAAACACTACCTCCCTGTCTTCATCTAGACCATTGGTGACTGAAATGCACACCAAGACTCAGAAAGCCAAAATAAGAAGTCAGCGAGAAAAATATGCATTGTCCAAAAGAAAATGTTATGATAAACAGTGGCTAGGGAACAAAAAATTTGAGAACTAAAGCTGGAGATTTAACACTCCATCAGAGTCCTGGGGTTTCTGTCTTTTCCTACACAACAGTTCCTTTTGTTTCACAGACGTATCTCTGTGGCTTCTCCACAGTGGTTGAACAGTGCAGCTGTAACAGAGACAGACATATACAAGGTAACTTTAGAGGTGCATGTACTAACAGCAGTAGGTTGTGACTGCCTGAAGATCGTGTGGACTAGTTGTCTCACTGATATCTTCCACAGGTCACACAGCCTGTGCTGAGATCAATGCCATTGTGATTTTACTTCTATGGACAACTGAGCAAACTGGGTTAAGGCTTGCTCAGATCTGTCAGTAAATGCTGCAAATGTACCACCTGCATGAATCAGCACAATGTTTTGGTCTTCCTTATCTGCTCTCACAGGGCTGTCACACCTCCTGATAAGCCTCCTTTGTACTTTGTAAGGACAAAATCTAAGTGTGAAGTTTCTAAACTATTTGTTCCTCTTTCCTCCTATTCCCAGACAGTGCTGAAGCAGGTCATCAATCATCAGTATAGAAGTGGGACTTTGTATTCTTCCTGCAAAGGAAACAGTTTTCACTAAGGCCCCTCCAGTCTACAGCTCATAAATCCAAAATGCACTGGCTACAGCTCCCCTTTGAAGGAGCTTTTAGTTGTGCTGAACAAAACAATCTACCCCTTGGCAAAGTTGCCTTCTTAGGGATGATGTAACCCTTTTTGATGTGACTAACACTAAATGCTGCTTTCTCCTACCTTAAATACATAGTGGATGTTCCGTGTATCAGAACACTTGAGAGCAATAAAAGCTACAGTGTCCAGCAGAGTGTTCTGGAGTATGCATGGTCCAAAAACTACTTCTTCAGGAATGTCTTGTGTGGTATGAACAGTAGCCAATATATCCAGAAAATGGTGATGTAGAAGTTTGTTGTCACTTGTCCAAAGGAACTTAGGCAAAGATGTAAGTTCCATCATAAACCTGTAAAATAAACAAGAAATCGCAATTGGAATAGAGATGTAAATGGAAGAGGGCATCACTGCTTACAGTACAAAGACTTCCAGGAGCTGTAGGTGAATTGTAAGAGCATGCCACGACATTGTTTGTTACAGAGTCTACAGCTTTATTAACATCCAGTTCAGAAAGAGAAAAAAGGCTTTGCACTAAACCAATATCTTAGGTTTGTAAACAAGTGAGTTACTGTGTTCTGGAATAGGCAGACACTCCAAGAATTCAACTCCTGCTACACTGCTACTCTCTACAGCTGGGAATAAGAAGCTTTGGGAACAGTAAGCAAAATCTTCAGTGAGTGGAACTCAGCATATTCTTGTTCAGCATATTCTCAGATATCCTTCTTATTTATTAACCTTAGTTTGTATAAGTGTGAAGAAAAGTAGAGAAGGAGAAAAACAACAAAAAAGCAAGCACTTTTCAAAAAGCATTTTGAAAAAGCTGTGCTTTTTGATTTGGAAGTGCAACATCAGTCTAGTTTCTGGTTAAGCCAGTACAAAACCAGAAATAACCTGAGTCCTGAGTCTATTCAATCTGAATGCACAACATCTATGGAGATTGACACAAAGATTATTTTCATCCCATCTCAAAATATATGTGAGATCTTACCTATCTGCTGTTGTCGGGAAGATCAAACCAGATTATGACTTTTTGTACAGTGATACATTTAGCATAATGTTAGTAAAAATTGCTGTCTTTAGGAGATTAATTTTCCTGCCCTGAATGTAGAACATTATGACACAAAACTGGGAGGAGTGACTGATACACCAGAAGGCTGTGCTGCCATTCAGGGAGACCTGGACAACCTGGAGAGCTGGGCGCAGAGGAACCTGATGAAATTCAACAAGGGCAAGTGCAAGGTCTTGCACCTGGGGAGGAACAACCCCATGCACCAGTACAGGCTTGGGGCTGACCTGCTGCAGAGCAGCTCTGTGGAGAGGGACCTGGGTGTCCTTGTGGACGACAAGTTGACCATGTGCCAGCAATGTGCCCTGGTTGCCAAGAAGGCCAATGGCATCCTGGGGTGTATTAAGAAGAGTGTGGCCAGCAGGTCAAGGGAGGTTCTCTTTCCCCTCTACTCTGCTCTAGTGAGGCCTCATCTGGAGTACTCTGTCCAGTTCTGGGCTCCCCAGTTCAAGAAAGATGAGGAGCTACTGGAGAGAGTCCAGCGGAGGGCTACGAGGATGGTGAGGGGACTGAAACATCTCTCCTATGAGGAAAGGCTGAGGGAGCTGGGCTTGTTCAGCCTCAGGAAGAGAAGGCTGATAGGGGATCTTCTAAATGTTTATAAATATCTTAAGGGTGGGTGTCAAGAGGATGAGGCCAGACTCTTTTCAGTGGTGCCCAGTGACAGGACAAGGGAACAACAGCCACAAACTGAAGCATAGGAAGTTCCATATGAACACGAGGAAGAACTTTATTTTGAGGGTGACGGAGCATTGGAACAGGCTGCCCAGTGGTTGTAGATTCTCCTTCTCTGGAGATATTCAAAACCCGTCTGGATGAGGTCCTGTGCAACCTGCTTTAGGTGACCCTGCTTTGGCAGGGGGGTTGGACTAGATGATCCCCAGAGGTCTCTTCCATCCCTTACCATTCTGTGATTCTGTGACTACATTATTCAGAGCAGAAGTGATTTCTGCAATATGAGCCACAATCTGAGAATTCTGTATGCAGTGAGGCATCAGGTTTGAGCTGTCGTTCTAAGCTTCTCTAGGTTTTTAATAAAGTTATTTCCATCTCCAGTTCCCGATGGAGGTCATGGAAAAATCCCTCATTTATGCCCTGAAGAGCTGGATCAGGTCCTTTAGGCAGGGAAAATTAAAGAGAACAACAATAAGCCCTGACGAGGCCTTAGCCTAATAAATACTGAGATGGAAGGGCTGAAGATCCAGTCTAATCTTTCTCACTCACTGCCAACAGAATTGATTTGTTACTCACTGACTCATGACTTTAACTGAAGTGATATAAAATGCTCAGGATAGTTGCCCTGATTTAACTAAGTGAGTTTATAAATCAGTACAGTTAATTCAGTATAATTTCTTCCTGGTAGGCAAGGTCTAAGGCCCTACCCTGAAAATATTAAAATACACGGTTACATATGCAGTAAGTAGTAAACATCTGAAGGATGAAAGCCTAAACCAGAGAACCAAGAGAAAGAGTGGGAGGTAAAACAGTAAAAAAAGGCCAGACAGTTTGCCAGAGATTAGTCACTAAGAGGAGGATAGAAAGGATCTCTGCTTTCTGTTAACGATGAGTTTCGTTGCCTGGTTTCCCAATAATTTCCTAAAGTTATTATTGGCATGAGAAGAAACTGATGGGAACTATGTGTACGTTTGTATAATATATAGGATCTATCTAAACACACACAACATATTCATATGTATGTGTGTGTTTCCATTTAAACTATATTGCTTTTTAATAAATGAAAACAGTTAAGGCGTATTTATTTTAAATAACACCAAAAAAAGTTCCAAACCATCAGAAAAGAATTCTGAGATCTAAAGTACTTAAAAGTCTCCCTAAATAAGAAAAAGGTTAGAAACAAATTAGAACTTGAGCCAGTTCCTTTTCTAAAGAATTCACATTCAGGAAATTACTGATCTCTTCTGACATTATTTCACTTACCCACTTGCGACCCTTGAAAGCAACTCGTCTCACTAAGATTTCGCTTTCTGCGAAATTCATCTGAATTTCTCCATGTAAACTAGGAGAGTGCTGTGCCTTGGTGCACTGGTGTCACTCTGGAGAAAACAGGAATCCAGGGCCCTCAAAGCTGAGTCTTCAATGGGGAAGGATGCTGCATTTGAGCACACACACTTCTAGGAAGAGGGTAGGTGCTACCTGTGTGCAGTCAGTCTCTGCCTCCAGAAATGTCAGGTCAAGCACAGATATGAGGCTCTGAAGAAGCTACACTCCCTTCCAGCTAGCTACTGCTGCCTGCTACTTCTATTTCAACAGCTTTCAAACAGCTACCGTAAACCCAACCCTAAGAAGAACCATTACTCCAAAGACTGAAAATGCGTGGATACCAAGAAAAAGGGTAAGAATTATGTGTAACAGCACCACCTAGTGATTCGTGCCGCACTCTACGTCCCTAAGCAAGACTCACAAAGGGGCAGGACACGCTTTAGCACTGTTGTCCCGCTCTGGTATTGTTATCTGCAACCACCAGCTCCCAGAGACACCCGCAGCTCAAATCTCCAACCGCAACCGCTCTTCTGACCCCCCTGGCGGAAGTGTCAACAGTTCCCAGCAACGTGTGTGCTGCGTGCTGTGCTGCCTACTCCCCTGCCCCAAACCCTGAATACAGAAGAGCTGCCACATACCCAAAGGGAAGGACAGGGAGTGATTGATGCCCCGGACACAGGAGTCACTGTCTGTATGCGCTGTCCCCCAGGCCTGCCTGCAGGCTCAGCTCTCCCTTCTGGGAAGCGGAAGGGAGCCATCACTCCTCATCAGAAGCACTGCTTTATGGCAAAGGTATCAGGCCATGAGGCAAATCAATCAATATTTATTCTCCAGTGAATAAATCAATATGTACACATCTTCAGTTCCATCTTATTCACCTAGCCTGATGGGATACAGGAAATGCACGTTAATAAAAAATATCAGATATTTTCTAACAGATCTCTATCCAAACTCCAGCATCCCTCAAACTCAATAATCCATTATGGTTTGCTTGTTTCTAAGTGACTTGTGAATTAGTCAGAGATCTGTGACGGGCAAAAAAAATCCCCCAAACCTAGAGGCATAAATGCCAAAGTCTCAAAGTGCTGCCTTGGCAGCTGTGGTTGCATTCAACTCTTGCATGGAAGGGTCGACTTCATGAAAACTTATGAGAAGCAGGTATTGTGTGTACACAGCAAATAGGATTGTTATGGTCAGCTTTGTGCCAGAAGCTCTCAGCACGAGCAGGTGCTTCAAATAATTTGTCGAATGCACCATCTAGTGTAACACCTCAGTATAACGCAGTGTCCCATTACAAGGCGACAGGAGGACATCCCCCGTGTCCCTGGTGGTGGTAGCCTGTCTGAGCACCCGGCCAGGCACGAGTTGCTTCTCTCATGAGTGGGTCATTCTCTCTGCCACCCTCTGCTCAAACAGGAGGTTAGGTGCCTCCAAAGCTACTGGTTTTTATAGGGTTTGGTCAGGGTTATGTCAGGGAGGGAGTATAGTTTAAATTTACATGTTCTTTTTTTGAAACAGAGGTAGGCTGATGATGTGCTGCTGGTACTCAGAGTGGAGAGTGGTGATACTCTCAAACATCATTAGAGGTAAAAGGATGAATCTCTTTTCTACAGTCTCCAAACAGCACGAGAAACCTCTTCCCTCTGCACAGATGGGCTTTCCGCTTGTGTTACAGAGGCAAGTTCACCAGCTGAGAGGTAACAGCGAGCAAGCATGACTGCTTTCAAAAACAAGCTACTACCTCTGCAAAGGGCTGTACTGCATCCTCTGGGCTTTCTGACTGGGGCCATCCCTAGCTCCAAGGTCTCCACTGCAAACCGCAGATTCATCCACAGGACAGTACTGGAACAAGTCCTGCCTCCTGCACAAGTGAGGAATGGTAGGGGGTTCTCTGGTAGCCACAGCCATTTTCTGAGAGAACTGAAATACTGACCTCCTCAAAAGTAAAGACCAAGTCTTGAAACATAACTTGAGAGGAGAGAGAGAAATTGAATTGATTTACTTTCTGAACACTTTGGTGGAGCAAAGGAAACACAACAGAGGAGCTGAAGAGAGATAAAAGGCCCATGGACAGCAGGAGTAAGAGGTGAAGGGGAGCTAAGTATCTGTAAAAGCTTTACAGGCATCATTGAAATATGGCTGGATTGTGCAACTCAGCAGCTGCAGCATAAAAGAGGGTACCCCTACACACATGCAGACAGCTTAGGCAATGTATTTCTACAGTGTAGACTTTTTAAAATCACTTTTTAATGGTTGTTGCTGTTAAACTTATCAGGCTGCATGGACTTTTTAAGAAAGTTTACTAACATAGAGTTCACCTTTGTCCCACGAGTTTGAGGATGATAGTGTCTGGAAAATGCCCATGGAGGAGCCTTTTCAGCAAAGCTGAGGGAAGTTTAGCAGTATTCCAAGCTTAAATCTGCCCTGTGCTTTTCCCCTAGTAAGTCCAGTAAAATACTCATTGACGCTTTACAGGAGTAAATCCCAACAGGGTATGAGCATGAGATTGCCCTGGACCCAAATCAGCTCTGCTTTTTTCAGTCCTGCGACCACTCCTCGCAAACCCAGAGATAGCCGAGGAAGGGCTATGCGCAAGGTCAGGTCCAACTGCTGTCAGAAGGGCATCTGCTGGATTCTCCTGGGGGTTCAGCAGGTGTATGACTACACTACGGCAGTGTGCAGCACAGAAGGGTTGCTGCATAATAGTTGATGCAACCTCACAGCTTGATAGCACCAGTAGATAGCTTAGCATTGCTGAAATATAGAAGCACCACCTGCAGCACTTAAAACAGATGACAGAAATGAGATGGAACAGAGGACGATTATGTGTAAGTGGGCTAGAATATAAATTTGAAATACCTCTCATTTTTGATGGAAATTTGATTTTAATCTAGACTACCCTCTACATGTTTTTCATTTGGTTATAATCTAAAGCCAAAACTTCAGCCACAACCAAGAATGCTTTTTTTTTGCAAAACTTTCCATAGTTTTCAGGAACCTCAGACTTGAACCTGAATAGTAATTCTACACCAACCCATGAACCCACTACTTGAGCTCTTGTTTACTTCTAAATCCAGTCTCAGTGCAAATCTCACGTCTAATTCACTCCTTTCTACTATATAGCAAAGTTTAAAGAACTCTGTCCTAAACCTATTTGTGAAGGTCGTATCTTTTGCTCTGTATCATGCAGGCAATGATATGCTTGCCTCAAACTGCCAATGCTGGAAGTGTCATTGCCTCCTAGAGACATGATCCCTCTCATGCAACATAATCCTGCTGTTCTTGCTCATGTATAAGCAGTTCCTATCCCTCTGGCCTCACCCCTGCACAGGACTCTGAAAGGGTAAAATAAAATGAATATTTATAGTACTTTAGGAGCACATTAGAGTCAGATCACCTGTTAAACGATAGGTACTCTCCATATTTTATTGGTCACAGATGTGAATTCATCATAGGGATAAGTTTAGGGACTTGCTGTTTAATGAAGTCTTCATCCACCAGAGAGTATCTGATACACGTATACCATGTCCCCGAGTGATGGATTTTGCATCTTGATTTCTGAGAATTGTGACAGATCTGTCAAATGACAAGTACCTATGGGCAGGCAACTCCCTATGGATTATGCAGTTGTGGATGTTCTATCAAAAAGCACATGAAATAGATAGTGCTCACAGCAACTGCTGCCAGCCTGCTTGCTGCCAGAAGCAGCACACGGATTGCTAGTCATCTCTTGGTTTCCTGAATGCTCTTCCAAGCTGGAATCCTGCAGACAGCCTTCTCCTCCTCTGTCCTCATTTCCTAGCACTTGCGTATCATCCCATTAACTAACTAGAATTACAACTTCTGCCTTCCTGAAAAGTTTTTACATAGCTCCCTCACTTCATGAGAAAAATACATTTCTAGAGAGGGGAAGTGAGAGAAGGGCATAGGAACAGTTCTGAGCTAATTTTCAGAACCCTGAATTTCTACTGTATGGCCTTCAGATGTCACTGCAAGCTCCTCTTAGAAATGTCTAGAAATGCCCAAATGTAGAAAGACCAATCTGAGCAAGGACTCCCCTGCCTCCTATTTTCATAGGACATAGCCCAATCCTCCTTGCCAGAGTGACAATGTTGAACTGTGGCATCATTTGGAGTTTCTTGGTGGTCATAAAAGCACTGATAACACTTGCTTAGTATTATGATCGACTTTGCAAATGTAAAGGAAACAAATTAATCACCTTTGCAAGAGAAGAAACTTCTCAGGCAGAACTTAATTAGCTAGCTCAGCTCTTCACAATTATAAATGGAAGAGGGTAATAAAACTTGTTTCTCTTTAATTTGATTTTTTTAAAAAATCAGTAGCTGCTTCTATTTCACCTTTACATTCTATTTTAACTGTGGATTAATTTGCATATAGTGATGTCACTTTCAAAGCAATTACCCTAGTTGGAAAAATAAACAGCAGAGAAGTTACTCATGAAACATAATAAAAGTATTTGATCCTGAAAAGCATCATCCCATAGTCTCCCCAGCCATTTTTAGATCTATTTCAGACTTTTCTCCAGAGAGGGACTAACATAAATGGGATAACTCTGCCTTTGCCATGTCAACAAAGCTGAAAGAAAAAAAAAGAGAAATATTAAATTCTGGAACCATCATTTCCTTCTCCTTTTAACTTACTCCTCTCTACTCAAAAATGTGACAGTGTTTTCCCTGAAGTGTATAACCTGCGACTTCGTGCCAATACTCTCCTGTGGCCACTGCCAAAACTGCCTTTGATTTCAGTAGGAGGTCTGTCGGTCTGAGGAATCCATGATCAGTCATGCAGTGTCATGCACAATAAACTACAGATATTAAAAGAATTGAGCTGATGCAGGCAGAGTGCTTCTGTCTGCAGCATTTATTATTCTCTGTTGTTATAAGGAACTGAGGATTCTTAACACGAAAGGACGTCCAAGGGAATCAGAGATGAAAAAGTGAGAAAATCCACTTCTTAGGTTTTACACATTTCCTTTCCTTCTATACAAGGTTTTCTTCTGTTTTTATTCAAGTCGTGAACTGCAAATGAGGATAATCAAAACTAAAACTGAAGGAAACTGGCAGGAAATCAAATAAAAGGGATGGAGGGTTCTTGTTTTAAAAGATAAGTAAGTAATTCCAGAACCCACAAAATAAATCCTGAAAGAAACTGCAACCTGTTTCCTAAATCTATTAAATTACAAGCTGAGAAGTTTCTTTTAAAGCACGAAAAGTTTAAATAAGCAATGTCTTTTAGTTCACTGCTGCTGTAAGACAGAGCTTCTGTGCTTCAGCTTGGGCACAGGTCTGAGAGATGTGTCCTTTAGGGCATGAAGTGAAAATCCCGTGTACGTGAAGAACTTTGTACAACATGGAGAGGACAGGCACATACAGCTATGTGCTGCCGTTTCCAGCTTATTTGGAATGAACAGCTGTGGATTTGCTATCCCTCAGACAGCCATTAGATCCCAAGCAGAGCATACAAAAGTCTTACATTACCTTTGAAAGGAAGAAGTTGCTGTTGATTTTTAAGAAAGAAAACCAGTCACGTGTCACTTATTTCTAAGTCTCTAGTTTAGCAACCTGTCCATCTCTGAGAAACAATCCATAGACAATATTCCTCCAGTCTTCAAAAGGGGCAAGAAGGAGGACCCAGGGAACTACAGGCCGGTCAGCCTCACCTCCATCCTGGGAGAGATGATGGAGCAACTCATTCTAGAGGTCATCAACAAGCAAGTGGAGGAAAAGAAGGTTATCAGGAGTAGTCAGCATGGATTCACCAAGGGGAAATCATGCTCGACCTGTCTGATAGCTTTCTATGATGGCATGACTGGCTGGGTAGATGAGGGGAGAGCAGTGGATGTTGTCTACCTAGACTTCAGCAAGGCTTTTGACACTGTCTCCCACAACATCCTCACAGGGAAGCTCAGGACGTGTGGGCTGGATGAGTGGTCAGGGAGGTGGACTGAGAACTGGCTGAATGGCAGAGGAACAACAAGGGCTGTTGAGGTTCAACAAGGGCAAGTGCAGGGTCCTGCACCTGGGAAGGAACAATCCCATGCACCAGCACAGGCTTGGGGATAACTCGCTGGAGAGCAGCTCTGTGGAGAGGGACCTGGGTGTCCTGGTGGATGACAGGTTAACCATGAGCCAGCAGTGTGCCCTGGTTGCCAAGAAGGCCAATGGCATCCTGGGGT